>Ga0209742_10000702_pt1 | contig 17033 bp, 15 predicted proteins | sample DeeMarSeWOR38_10_FD_187462 | JGI IMG/M metagenome (GOLD analysis project Ga0209742, IMG submission 187462) | Marine sediment microbial communities from White Oak River estuary, North Carolina - WOR-3-8_10 (SPAdes) (version 2) | ecosystem: Environmental > Aquatic > Marine > Intertidal zone >... | reverse complement strand
GAACAGTGGCCCAACTTATCAATTGAGTGTCATCCTTCAGGACGGGCGGAAAAAGGATCTGCTCTCGAATCTTGATTCTCCCGAAATTGGTTTCTATATTGAGCATCAAATCGAAAACTGGCTGAACATACAAGATCAATCTGTACGGGGCGAGTTATCCCGAGAGATCTAAAATACAAAAAATATATTTTCCAGACAATTGCATCTCATCAAGAGCTGATTGTTCAGGCCTCATCGATCAATTCAATGTCCATGCTGTACAGCAACGCCATCGCTTCCGGCATTGAGAACTTAGCCCCCTTGAGCGCGTTCTGACCCGGATCGATATGGTAGTTGCACGCCTGGCTCAGGTCTGCCTCGCTGAGGATTGTGTTCTTAAACATACTCCTGGATAGATCTGTGCCTGTGAAATCAGCCTGAGAAAGATCAGCCTCGCGGAAGTCAACCTCCAAGGCAATGCAATTCGTAATCTGGATCCCCTTTAATTTGAGGCCAATAAAAGTGGAATGGTTAATGATGGACCGCAAGAATTCGAGCGGCTTACCAAGCCCGGTTGTGGCCCAATCAGCCTGGGTCCAGTTGACCCCTAAGACCTTAGAGTCCAGGAAGCGCGCAGAGGAAAATGAGCACTCCGGTACCTGCAGGAGGCTCATGTTACACTCTCTGAACACGCAATTAACAAACTTACACCCCTGGAAAATTGATTCGACGAAGGAGCATTGGCTAAAGTCGCACTCGTAGAACTCACTCGAGACGAGTTGATCCTTATCCAAATGCCTTGCGTTGAAAACCTGGTCGCTATAGTGACTGTGTGAAGAAATCAGTTGATTCAAGTATCTATTCTCCCTATGTGTTGCATCCAAGAACTCAATGTGTGCGATTAATCTAAGACGAGTTTCTAGCCTATCTTGCTGTAAATGTTTTATCCCTGGACCTCTAGCATCCAGAGGCATGAAGAATCCCATTATATTCCAAATAAAAATCTGAAGGTCATGCAGCAGAACATCCTAAATTACAATTGCTACCTTTGCAAAATCAAAAGCCGTCCTCATATTGTCTGTGAACCGAAAATGATGTATAGTGAAGCGGGAGAAAACTGCGCCAGGTATTACTCATCTGGTATTCATGCAGTCATCGTATCTTATTTACCGTTCGGTTGCAGACCGAATGACAATAATTTTTAACGATCTAGATTGGGTCTGAACAGACAAATCCCAGGAGAGTCAATGGAGAACGATCGCAGTCATTTGCGGATACGCCAGTTAACCAGTTTGATCGGCAACACCCCGCTTCTGGTAATTGAGTACCTCTTTCGCGGTCAGAAGCGCGTTGTATACGCCAAGGCGGAGAACTTGAATTTGACTGGAAGCATTAAGGACCGCATGGCTTTCTACATCCTGAAGAAAAATTATGAACGAGGTCGCCTGCAACCAGGCGATCTTATCGCTGAAGCCACGAGCGGCAATACAGGGATCGCCTTTTCTGCTATCGGCCGTGCCCTGGGACATAAAGTTGTTATTTACATGCCGGACTGGATGAGCGCGGAACGAATCAATTTGATCAAAAGTCTGGGGGCGGAAATCACACTGGTCAGCAAGGAAGAGGGTGGGTTTCTCGGTAGTATTCAACGAGCCGAGGAATTAGCCAAAACTGATGCGGGAGTCTTTCTCCCCAGACAGTTTTCTAATCAAGACAACCTCGAAGCCCATTACGCAACCACTGGACCAGAGATCTGGTGGCAGTTGAGATTTCGATCTCTCCAGCCAGACGCTTTTGTCGCCGGAGTTGGAACCGGAGGAACCATCATGGGGGTCGGTCGATTTCTCAAAGAAAAATATCCCAACGTGAAAATTCATCCTCTGGAACCAACCAATTCCCCGACTCTCTCCACAGGTTGTAAAGTGGGTAAGCACCGCATCCAAGGTATTTCCGACGAGTTCATACCACCAATCATAGATTTAGATGATTTGGATGAGGTGGTCAGTGCGGATGATGGTGATGCGATCATCATGGCTCAAAAACTTGCCGCTGAGCTCGGACTGGGAGTCGGAATCTCCTCCGGGGCGAATTTCCTGGGCGCTCTGCAAGCGCAAAACAAATTAGGCAAAGACGCAGTAGTCGTCACGGTGTTCCCAGACTGTAATAAGAAATATCTCAGTACCGATCTTATGAGAGAAGAACCCATAGGAGATGGGTTTCTATCCCCGGAGATAAAGCTTTCAGAAGTGCGCGCATTTAAGCGGGTATGCAATACCTGCTTCGACCCTTATGAGTGTAGTATTTTAGATTCATCGATTGAGGAAGACAGCGAGGCAATACCTTTTTGTCCAATGATGAATTGAATGTGATAATTGACGTACTAATCCTTGTGGGGGATTTTCGAACATACTAGTTCTTGGTGCAAACCCTGCTTGAATGCTCCAGGCTGCGTACTCTCCGCTGAGTCTGTCTTGATTTCCTCACGGGAGAAAGGCAGCTTGTGAGATTTTTGCATCAATTACTAATTAGATACACTTTTTGTTCACAGCGAGCACGATTAGCCAGGTATATTACACACCTCGAGTAAGCCCAGTTCACACAAGAGTGGTTTGTTCCTATATCAACACCGGCACATGTCTTAGGGAATTAGCTGTTTTGAATTATTGGTGCTAGCCTCGATGACCAGCGTGCTGGTTATAACTCCAAAATTTCAACCACAGTCCTTGCCATCACCTACACAATTGAGATCTATGATCGCCTTTAATGTGATTTGATCCATGAGTAATTTTCAAAGATCGCGTCAGAGTTCGGCATATATCTTGCAGGGTGATCATATGCGATGCGGGTTAATGTGCAGTGAAATCATATTATTGTCAGGGTAATTAGAACTGGTAACAAGGATTAAATTCATCTAGATAGAATTAGAATGATCTTGTTGATCAAATTATCCGCATAAGGTTGACATTTGAATTTTATTACGCAACGTATGCCAACAAAGAAGGAAATTATCCTTTTGTTGATGGTGTGTGTGTTACCTATCCATATCCGTTCGATTCTCATATTCTTATACAGCTTGCCAGCTTTCTTGTTGAGTACCAGCATTTGGGATATCCTTGGCATTTTTTCTTATGTACAGGTATTTTCCCTTATTGAATGTGTGCTGATCATGGCTGCATTTATATTCATCAGTGTTTCATTGCCAAGGCATATTTTTAGGGATAAGTTTTTAGTACAAGGAACCGTAATTATTTTTATAACGTCGTTATGGATCATCCCTCTTCATTACCAAACTGAGATACTCTCTAGTTTGAAATGGAACATGAGAGCGTATCAATTCACCGCTGCAATTTGGGTGATTGGTTACTTAGCTGTTTTGGTGTTCTTTTTGGCATTGATTCGGTATAAGCAAAAATCCGAAAAAATTATTGAAAAATTAATTGAGAGAGTGTTACCTCTTTCATTCCTTTATATCCTGGTTGATGCGGTTTGCTTCTTGCTGCTTGCATACCGATTAATTGCGTGAGGATCGATGGAAACAAATATGATCAGCCGTCGCGATTTTCTCAAATTATTAGGAATTTTGCCATTATCAATGTTACGCGTACCTGATATTGATTTCGAGGCAACCAATACTCTTGGTGAAGAGATACCCAGTATTCTGATCATCGTCTTCGATAGCCTTTCAGCGACAAATATGTCATTATACGGGTATCCCAGGCAAACCACACCACAAATTGAGGAAGCGGCGAGAAAAAGCACAGTTTATCGCCGCCATTATGCTGGTGGGAATTTCACTGTACCAGGAACCGCTTCTCTACTGACCGGAGCTTACCCTTGGTCACATCGCGGATTTAACCTTAATGGAGTTATCAGTCGAGCATTCGAGGAACAGAATATTTTCCAATCATTTAATCCCCAATACCATACATTCGCTTATTCACACAATACACTCGTAAATTTCCAATTCCACCAATTTCGCAAGTTCATTGACCAGTTTTTCAAACGCTCAGAACTCAGCTTGCTATCTAACCACTATGCAGATGGATTCCTCAATGATGATTTTATCGTTGCTTCAATTGCTGAAGAATTGATTCTGTGGAATCAAAATGCCCCGCCTAGCTCATCAGCAATTTCACGTTTAGATCGTTCGAAACGACATTATTCTGAGATGCTGGTCAATCGGAAATATTCAGATCAATTCCCAAGAGGTATCCCTAATTCAACAATTCTATACTTCACAATTGAACAAGCCATTGATTGGATACAAGATCAGATAATTGATCAGCCAAAACCATTTTTGGGTTATGTTCACTTGTTGCCGCCTCATTATCCTTACAATCCTCGTGAAGAGTTTATTGGCCTCTTCGATGATGGTTGGTCGCCCAACGAAAAGCCTGAGAGCGTATTTTCCGAAAGTCGCCAGGCTTCGCAAACACCCGGCTTAAGACGTCAGTACGATGAATTTGTTGCATATGTTGATGCAGAATTTGGAAGGCTTTTTGGATTCATTGAGTCCACAGGCTACTTGGATAACAATTACCTAATATTGACGTCAGATCATGGGGAAATGTTTGAGCGTGGAATTTGGTTCCATAATACCCCAACCCTATATGAGCCGATAGTCAGAATACCGCTACTTATTTGGAATCCAAACCAAAACCAGCGCCATGACGTTAATTATCCTACGAGTTGTGTTGATTTACTGCCGACCCTGTTGAACGCAACAGGTCAAAAAATTCCAGAGTGGTGTGAGGGTGAAGTGATTTCGACGTCTGAATATGGGCAAACTGATACCGATAGGAGTATCTTTGTCGTTGAGGCGAAAGAAAATCCGATGTATGCTCCATTGAGGAATGCGACAGCGGCATTGATTAAGGGAGATTTCAAGCTAACGTATTATTTTGGTTACGATGGGAAACAAGATTTCTTTGAATTATTCAATGTAATGGAAGATCCAGAGGAGTTGGTAGATCTTTATTCTACTCATCCATCTCATGCAAGACAGCTCAAAGATGAATTAATGGACCGGCTAGCAACAAGCGATATCTAGAACTTTGTAGACGATTTCGTCACAAGTGAAAATTTCCTGGGGGACATCTTCATTGAATTAGGGAATCACACCAACGGTAATGATGAACTCCCATTCATTTTTTACAGGCATCAGCTTATGTATTATGTATAATTATCAGAATTATTGGTAACCGGCAAAGGAGAGCAATTTGTGAAACTACGTTTAGCTATTATACTGTTATTGGGATTGTCGATCCTGCTGATGGGCTGCACACAGGCTGATGGTCCAGCGGAAACACCAGATTCAGGTGTGGGATTACCATCATCCTCGATGGAAACAATGGCGGTCTCCCCCACCAACACACCACAAAGGACAGAAGTTGCAGGAACGGAACTTGGTGACACCCCCGAGCCAACGACAGCTCAGATCCCGGATCTAACACCAATACCCTGCTCCGGCATGCTCACTTCTCCCAACCAGGAAGGGCCATTCTACAGCCCGGGATCGCCGGAGCGCTCCAACCTGATCGAAGCAGGTATGCCGGGGGTCCCGGTTTTGATCTTTGGCCGCGTGTTCGATCAGGATTGCAATCCGATCCCTGGTGCGAAACTGGATTTCTGGCTGGCGGATGTGAATGGAGAATATGATAACATCGGCTACAGGCTGCGTGGGCACGTGTACACTGACCAGGAGGGGAACTACACCCTAGAGAGCATCGAGCCGACCTCTTATACGGGTCGCCCTCCCCATATCCATGCGAAGGTCTTTTCCTCGGATGGCGTGGAACTGCTGACGACGCAAATGTACTTCGCCGGCAGCGAAGGTTCCGCGGATGTCTCTACCGCGCCCGACTTGCTGGTCACCTACCTGGAGCCGGATGATAATGGTCAACTACAAGTGATATTTAACTTCGTGGTTCAGGATTGAGATTTTAGACCCGCTTGCTAAAAAATCTGCAATTTCTCAAAGACTCACTAACACCCGTCTTTCAACCAGGGAAAGAAGTCGTTCAATTCATGAAGTCCTGTTCGTGAAGGTAATTCAGGATCTTGTGCGAGAGTTCCCCGTGAGTCTCGCGGGTGTACTTGACGACTGTATACACCTTGGCCAGGTTATCCACACCAGCATCGATGATCATCTGCCGCACCCGCGGGTAGCTCATGTACCGATCCCATCCTTTGATCTCTCGTTCGCGGTAGATCTCTTTAATCTGCTCATCGCGGTAATCCTGGTAAGTTTCGTGATGAACTAATCCCTCCAGGGGGAGACGGTCGCGCAGTGCCGGATTCTCGTCTGGATAACCGAGCGTAAAACCAACCACAGGTACTACATTTACAGGCAGTTTTAGTAAGAGGCCGACCTGATCGCAGTTCGCCAGTGTGCTGCCCAAATAACAAATTCCCAATCCTTGGGATTCTGCAGCCAGGGCGACGTTTTGCGAGACCAGGATGGCATCGATGGCCGCCACCATGAAGCCCATGAAGTTATCGAAGTTATCCGGGGCTTGGCTGATACTCAGCCACTGGCGCATACGGTGAAAATCGGCACAAAAGGTGAGTAAGAGCGGCGCTTCCAATACCATTTCCTGATCATTGTGCGCTTTGTAGAGCTGCTCTCTCAATTTCCGCTTTCGGGTTACCACGATGGAAAAGGCTTGCATATTGCCGGAGGAGGAGGCGCGGATACCGGCGGAGAGGATCTCATCGAGCAGCTCGTCAGGTATTGGGTCAGGTTTGTACTTGCGAATCGAACGGTGCTGGTGGATCGTTTCGATGACGGACATAAAATGCCACCTCTCTTGTCACTTATTTATTGTGTCCAATAATGTCGCATAGAAATTGTACAACAGGATACTTTATTGAATCGATGGATTAATAGTTCAGAGAGGTGGATAAGTAGAGGACAAAAATTAAGGCGGTTAGTTTCAATATGGATACCACCAATCCTTGGCCTCTGGTGAGAAATCCCAATGGACATGCTTGGTTTCCAGGAAGCTGTCCAATCCTTCTTCACCGAGTTCGCGGGCATTACCGCTCATCTTCATGCCACCGAAAGGTCCGGCATAGTTGTCTGTAAGGGGATCATTGATCCAGATCGTCCCGGCGCGCACTTCCTCAAAGAAAGTCTTGATCAGGCGGGCATCGTTGGAGCGCAGTACAGCTCCTAAACCATATTGATTATCGTTGACCAGCTGGATGGCCTCATCAAACGTCTTGTAGGTCATCAGGGGGATGGCAGGGCCAAAGGTTTCCTCAGACATAATCAGCATGCTGTGGTCTACATCGGTCAAAACTGTCGGTTCATAGAAGAAACCGCGCTCAAATTGTGATGGACGTCGGCCACCAGTCAAGATCTTAGCACCATGTGATTGGGCATCCTGGATATGCCTCTCAAATTTTTCCCGGTATTTTTCTCCGATCATAGGTCCAACATCAGTGGTTGGTTCGATGCCCGGTCCAAGCCGCAAACTTTTCACCTGCTCAACGAGCGCTGCAGTGAAATCTTTGCTTACATTTTCGGCAACGTAGACGCGCTCGGTGGAAGTGCACACCTGACCGCAATTGATCAGAGCTGCATAAGATAAGGCTTTAACAGACGATTCAATATCGATATCTGGCCCGATCACGAAGGCATCCTTCCCGCCAAGTTCGAGGTGCAAGTGTTTGATCATAGGCGCTGCCAGCTGGCTGATGCGCTGCCCAGTTTGTAGCGAGCCAGTGAAGGCAATTACTGGCACATCCGGGTGCTCGACCAAGGTTTCTCCAACCGGGACACCATAACCTGTGACGATATTCACAACGCCAGGGGGTAAATGGTCAAAGCATTTTTCAGCCAAAAGCAATGTGGTCAGGGGAGTCATCTCTGAGGGTTTGATCACCACTGTGTTACCAGCAGCCAGAGCAGGGGCGACCTTCCAGGCCAATAAAAGCAACGGGTAATTCCAGGGAACGATACAACCGACAACGCCGTAAGGTTCTTTAAGTACTAAATTGAGCTGGTTCTCCGGTTCAGGGGAGGGAAGTACACGGCCGCGGTAATGTCGACCTAATTCAGCATAGTAATCAAATGTACCTGCCACCCATTCCAGTTCCTCTTCATTCTCGGAAACGGGTTTGCCTTCTTCCAGAGTGAGCATTTCCACCAGCTCACTCCAATTGGCGCGCATTTTGGAACTGGCCTCATGCAGCAGGGCAGCGCGTTCGATGGCCGGAGTTTTGCGCCACATCTCAAATGCAGTCCTGGCGGCCTCTATCGCTTGGTATGTATCCGCTTTTGTCCCGGATGGCACCTGATCGATCACTGCCTCGTTTGCAGGGTTATGGACGTTGATGACTTCATCTGATTCTCCTTCTACCCATTGATTGTTAATCCAATGTCCTCTCATCGGTTTTTCTCCTTATGCTGAGTTTAAAGGTTCCCAGCTTTGATGCTTTTTAGGTGATCAAATTGATAAGCTGACTCGAAATACGAGTCCACTCGTTCTGGCGTTTGGATGCTATGCCCTGTGGATATCCAGTATTGTGAACCGTAAATGCGACTGTAATCCCCGTTTCCCCCGGATGCAATATTCCTGAGTCACCCCCTGTCCTTACGCCAACTGCGTAAGTCTTACTTTTATTGAAAGTCAAGCTGGAAGTCGAGAGTTGGATAAAATAATTCAAGGCTGTCATCCTGTGAGGCGAGCGAGCATCAATTAGTGTTTTTAGGAGCAGACCCCTGTTTCTTTCGGCCTCTTCTGTAGCGAGATTTTCGTTTTCCGCGTCTTGATTTTTTGGGTGGCGGTTTGCTCTCGGCAGGGGGTAGTTCCGGCGGCTCGTGCATCCAGTTATGGTAGGAATCATCCAGCAGCATGGTCAGTAATGTAAGTTCGTCTTCATCTTCTGCCAGCTGTTTTGCCAAGGGGATGAAGCGCTGCATGCGTTCAATTTGCAGGCGGTCGCGCGCTCGCAGGCGAGCTTCAAGCTGGCCGATCAAGCGCTGTGCGACCAGGGTCTGCACGTCTTCATCCTGGGGGAGAGGCTTTTTTTCGAACTCGATCTTGTAGTGCGCTCCGATGCGGTTGAGCTGACTTTTTTCGTTGATATTGATCAACATGATCGCAGTCCCGCTGGCACCCGCCCTTCCGGTACGCCCGGCGCGGTGAATATATGCTTCAATTTCTTCCGGGGGTTCATATTGGATTACGTGGGATAGATGGGGGATATCTATGCCGCGGGCAGCAACATCGGTGGCGACCAGGAAGCGCAGTTTGCCATCCCGAACCCGCTTCAGCACTTTATCACGAGCATTCTGCGAGAGATCTGAACTGATCTGATCGGCATTGTAGCCATAGCGCTGCAAGACAGCTGTCACGTAATTGACCCGGGCTTTGGTGTTGCAGAAGATGATCGCCTGCTGAGGGGTTTCTGTTTCGATGATGCGCACCAACGAACGATCTTTATCCATCCCTGGAGTGAGGTAGTAAATATGCTCGGTGTCCTCTACGTGCACATGGTCGCGGCTTAAACTAAGGAATCCTGGCTCGATCAAGAACTGTTGCGAAAGGCGGATCACATGGGCGGGTATGGTGGCTGAAAACATGTATCCGTTGATCTCCCGCCTGGGCAGGAATTCCTGAATCTGCACCATATCTGGGTAAAAACCCATCGACATCATTCGATCGGCTTCATCATAAACTAGAATATTAAGGTCTTTTAGCGTCAAGTTGCGCTTGATGAGATGGTCAAGCACCCGGCCTGGGGTTCCTACCACGCAGTGCGCGCCAAGCTTAAACCCCTCGATTTGTGGTTTGTAGCTTGTGCCGCCATACACAGGCACAGTTCGCATGCCATTTTTTCCAGCCAGAATCTTGGCATCCGCAGCAACCTGCTGAGCCAGCTCGCGGGTGGGTACGAGCACCAACACCTGGCAGGTAGGCTTATTAATATCGACGCGCTCCAGCATAGGCAAGACGAAAGCGCCAGTCTTGCCGCTGCCTGTGCGAGCCTGCACCATCAGGTCTCGCCGCGCCTGGAGGTAAGGGATTGCCCTGGCTTGCACAGGGGTCAGCTCAGTCCATTCCGCCCGTTTGACAGCTTCTCGCATAATTTCTGGCAACTCTTCGAGCGAGACTGGTTGGAGCGCGTCTTTTGGCTCGGATAATTCACTTTTTGGATCGTAGGTTTGTTCACCCATAGTTGTTTCGTCGCTCCTCCTGGCTTGTAACCGATCAGTTAATTATATTAATTTCAATTGTATTATACGCGGGAAAATTGAGACCAATCGAATCTAATTGGAATAGATGATAACGAAATACTCGTGGTGCTGCTGCAATGTCTTTACAATGATGGGGAAGGCCCTCCATCACTTTGTACATGCGATTACAACTTCCCCCCATGTTGAGAAAGGAGAATCAAGACCTACCAATTAAAAATGAAGAGGTGAAGAGAAGAACTTGCCAGATCCAGACGCAAACCTATCTAAGCCTTCACAAATGTGCCATTCCGTAGGTCAATTAATGCCTGTTGGATCTCCTCTGGAGTATTCATCACGAACGGTCCGTACGGCACGATCGGTTCCTTGAACGGAGCACCAGCCATCAGCATAAAGCGCACGCCAGAATCTGGCGTGGATTGAACCTGGATCGAATCACCGTCAGCGAACACGATTAAATGGACGGCGCTGATCAGCTGGCCTTGTCCATTATCCTGCACACCAAAATCGCCTTCCCCTTCGAAGACATATGCTACAGCGGTGTGTCCGAGTGGGATGGGGTAGCTGAAAGATGAGCCCGGATCAAGTTCTACATCCAAGTAAACGGGATTGGCGGCGATCTCGGTCACCGGTCCCTGAACGCCATCAATTTCACCAGCTACGATCCGGATCGTCGATCCATCTCTTTCAACCGTAGGGATGGTTTCGGCGTTAACTTCCTGGTAGCGTGGTTGGCTCATCTTCTGGGCTGCAGGTAAATTGACCCACAGCTGAAAGCCGAAGACATTGCCCTGCGGGCTGCGGCGCGGCATTTCCTCATGCATGATGCCGCTGCCGGAGGTCATCCACTGCACGTCTCCCGAGCCGATCAATCCGGAATTGCCCAGGCTGTCCCTGTGGTGCACCGAACCCTCAAGCATATAGGTCACCGTTTCGATCCCCCGGTGGGGGTGCATGGGAAAGCCAACCAGGGGCCCTTCGATCGGGTCGTTAAAGGCGAAGTGATCGAATAAGAGGAACGGGTCGAAGAGATTTTCGCGGCTGGGTTGGATTGATCGCCGCAGTAGAACACCCGCCCCTTCGATAACCTGCCTGGGTTCAATTATTTCTTCTACAGAACGCTGGTTATTCATTGCTACTCCAATAATAGGAATGATACTAACTCTATTGGATAAATTATACCCGTATAGTATTAATATAGTGTAAAGATTGAGGCGATGTTAATCAATCTGAGGCTTGTTCGTTATGCACGATCACGCTGTCACCCGGACGAACCCAACCACCTTTTAGGATACGAGCCATCATCCCGGCATTGCGGGTGTCCTGCCCTTCGCCCGAGATTTTTACCGCATCCAACAGGCCTGGATGCATTTCATCCAATTGGTAACATGGATTGCGGACCTCGGTCAATTCCAGCAGGGACTCGCCAACCTCAAGCTGGGTTCCAATCGGTAGGGACATCACGGCGACGCCAGCCAGGATGATATTCTCACCCATCATCCCTGGTTCAAGATGAATATCCTGGCTGGCGAGACCAGCCAGGATAGACGTATCGATGAGCAGTACCTGGCGTAGGTTGAGCTTGGTGGGATCCTTTTTCGCCAGGTAGCGGTGGCGTACGAATTTACCAGCATGGTAATCTCCAGCGACTCCGAAGTTTTCAATGAGCTGGATGGCATCGATCGGAATTTTGGGTAAGCCCGGCTCAGCTTTCAGGCACACCGCCACAACTGAACCGTGGTTGAAGGAATTATTCACTAGATCCAACCTAAACTAAAGGTTCAAAGCGAGATTGAAAGAAGCGCAGGTCTTTAGGTTCATATGTCATTTTGAGACCCTTGGTTTGTTCACGGCCATCGTAAATCATCTTGACCGCTTCAGCAACCACATCCATGTGCGCCTGGGTGTAAACACGGCGTGGGATCGCCAGGCGGGTCAACTCCAGGGCAGGGTAACGATGATCACCGGTTTCAGGATCTCGCCCCGCGCTGACGATGCCGCGTTCCATTCCGCGCACTCCCGAATCCAGGTAAAGCTGCGCGGTCAGAGTCTGGGCCGGAAATTGATCTTGAGGGATGTGGGGGTAAAAGCTTCTTGCGTCAAGAAAGATGGCGTGCCCACCCACTGGTTTAACGATCGGAATGTCCCAATTGAGCAGCAGGTCGCCCAGATAAAGTACTTGACCTACACGGGAACGCACGTGATCATCTTGCACCGCTTCTTCGATACCAATCGCGACCGCTTCCATATCACGCCCGGCCATTCCGCCGTAGGTGTGAAGACCCTCATAAACAACGACCAGGTTGCGTAACGCGTTAAAGAGATCATGATCGTCCACTGCCAGCCAACCGCCGATGTTAACCAGGTTGTCTTTCTTGGCACTCATCCAGGCGCCATCGGTGTAGCTGCAGAATTCCTTGAGGATGGCTGCTATGGACTGATCTGCGAACCCATCTTCGCGTTCCTGGATGAAGTATGCGTTTTCGACCATGCGCGTCGCGTCGAGAAAGATGAGAATGTGATAACGGTCGCAGAATTCCCGCAACGCCTTCACGTTGGCCATGCTCACTGGCTGACCACCAGCCATATTGACCGTCCCTGCCAGGCTGATATAGGCGATGTTTTCTGCTCCCACCTCCTTAACCAGTGACTCTAACTTATCCAAGTCTACATTCCCCTTGAAAGGATGCTCTTCGCTGGGGTTATGGGCTTCATCTGTGATCACATCCACAAACGTACCTCCAGCCAGCTCATGGTGCAATCGTGTGGTGGTGAAGTACATATTACCGGGCACATATTGGCCAGGCTTTATCACAGTCTGACTGAGCAGGTGTTCTGCGCCCCGGCCCTGGTGGGTCGGCACCATATGCTTGTAGCCGTAGTAGGTCTGGACCGCCTCCTCCAGCGCATAGAAGTTCTTGCTGCCAGCATAAGCTTCATCGCCCATCATCATGCCAGCCCATTGGCGATCGCTCATGGCGTTGGTGCCGCTGTCGGTGAGCAAGTCAATGTAGACATCTTCGGCTCGCAGCAGAAAGGAATTATAGCCAGCTTCTTCCAAAGCTTTTGCTCGTTGCTCCTGGCTGATCATGCGAATCGGTTCTACGGCTTTAATTTTCCAGGGTTCCGCCCAGGAACGACGGCTTAACTGTTGGCCAAAGGTCTTTAGGGTGGAAGCGGTCATTTGGTTTCTCCTTTATTCATTTAACTAGTTTGGAAAGCGAGACTACCAAGCGAGTAAATACCTACTTGCGGTTGTTTGCAATAACTCTCATGATAATTTTACAAGATGATCGATTAATTCGATAGCTGATTGGGGTGATGATCAAGTAACCATCAAAGAGCAGGATCCATTCGAATGCTTTTGTAGGCCTGTGCTAAGGTTAATCCTTGTTATCACTTAGTGCTCTGTCTGATAATTGTCTATAGAAATATTCTATTTTGAGATTGTCACAACTTGGGAAAAACACCCGAGTTTCGCCCAGCAGAAGACGCTGGAGTAAACCAATGACAATAATCATAGTTTCTTGTGAGACAGGTCATTTAGTCGCCGAGACGAGAGCATCAAATTAACTTGCTGTGACTTTAGGCGTCCACATCCAAGAATCGCCTCCGGAGCTGGATGAGAATTGAGGCTCAACCAATCAAGCGAATCTGGCAAGTTTTGGGAATGCTCACACTGCCGGGGATGCCATTAGGACCACAGTTGTCTCAAGCGCCTGCTACCTGACTGCTAAGCCGAGGTAATACGGCCAGATGATTAGCCCTAAGAGAGCCTGCCACCATACCAGCTGCGCAAAGGCAATCGTGAATAGCCAACCGATGAACCAGATGATTCCCATCCCGGTGTCAACCCGGATTGGTCTTGAACTGGAATCCGATCCCATGGAAATCTCCTTTCCTTTGTTGGGTGTGAATGATTAGGATAACCTGATTTTACCTGAGGATTTCCCGCATGATCGTCTTTCGATGGTCATGGGAACTTCACATTTACCAAGCTCCTGTCAGGTGTGGAATGGTTAATGGGATTGCGACATCTTTGGCAATCGAAGATCTTCGCCCAGTGTTACGTAGGCGATCAAAATCGAATTTCCTGAGTATCTATATGTCACTGTTGAAGAATAGTGTAGTGAGTTAGGGGGAGCAGAATTAACCTGTCAGGTCTTACCAACCTAATTCTACAGAGCCATCGATCTGCATGGTGTGAGCCAAAATTTTGGGGTTATCTCCTTGGGTTCGATGGTCCTATGATTCTCTAAACCACTATCTTCATCCGACCAGCTGATCGAATTCATCCATACTGACTGCGGGCGATGTGGTGAAAGAGATTTCCAATAGTCTGGCCAGACCAACCGAGGCTTTCATGGCTTGCTCATTGTTGGGAAACTCGGCGATCACAACGAGATCGGTTTCACCAAGCAAGGCATACCCGGATACAATTTTTCCACCCGCATCTCCAATTACTTTGGTGGCATCCTGGGTCCGCTGCGCGCTGATGTCCTCTATTGAGTCGGGTGTATATTTGCCGAACATTACATATGTAGGCATGGGTTACTTCTCCTTTTCCTGTTTATAACGAAATCGATTTGTGCGAGGCAGACACCTCACGTCAATCATCCGGTAAGACCTGACAGGATCTCAGATGACTTTTATCAGTACTGAAATAATACAATTTAATGCGATGGAGAAATGCGAGCAATGTTTATATATAATACACTAAATTCATCATTGCTCGAGAAGCTCTTTAAATGGTGTTTGTAACATAGGCGGTTGGCGAATTTCGGAAAATGGTTCAGAAACATCGCTCTCCATTCGAATGAAGCCATTATCAGGTCAAACTTGAGCCAGTCAGCAATAACGAAACCCACATCCCATGCCGGGACTTGTAACCGCGAACAGTTCTAGAGCGCACCGATTACTTTCACTCTCAGGATAGGTTTTGATCCGCGTGACGACCTGCTCAGTGCCGTAGCTGGTTCAGGGCAAGCTCCGAGTAAGATGGTAGTTCCCCAAAAAATCACCCGAAGGAGCTTGCTTTTTTGTGGCTAAACCATCTATGTTTTTGAAATTCGTCAAAACACCCGCTTTGAGGAGGTCAAAAACAGCAGCGTCGGTTTTACAAATTACCCAAGCGCTTTGTATCAGTAAAGATAGAATTATCCAAACCCTAGTCGAGGAGAGCAAGCGTCACTGTCACATTCATCTTGTGACCATCACGCAGCAGAGTAAAATCCAGCTGATCACCTGCTTGTCCCTCGTATGTGATGAGCAGGTTGAGCTGTTCAGCATTCATCAGCTGAACCCCATTGACTGCTGTGATCACATCACCCCCGGCAGAGAATTCTATCGATCCCACATTCACTGTTCGCTGACTGCCGCGCAGACCGGCTTTGTCAGCCGGGCTACCTGGCAATACCTCAATAACAGCCACACCATCATCCGGGAGTTCGAGCAGCTCTCGAATGCCCTCAGGTAATAAGTTAACTGTGCGAATAGTTGCCCCAAGAGCAGGACGCGTGTCACGGATATCGCTGAGACCACCAAGTTCCAGGTTAGATAGGGCCTCGATCAAGAGATTGCTGGGAACTGCAAAACCCAATCCAGCGAATGAGCGTCCTTCTGGATTTACGATGGCCGTATTGATGCCGATCAGTTCTCCCTGCGAGTTCAGTAAAGGTCCACCAGAATTACCGGGGTTGATGGCAGCATCTGTTTGAATCATGGGAACGGTGATTTGGCCGACGGAGGGGACAAACCGCCCGATCGCAGAGACAATACCAGAGGTGACAGTGAATTCAAAACCGAAAGGGTTGCCAATGGCGATCGTCTTCTGACCAACCTGCACCGCATCTGAATTCCCAATTTTTAATTCAGTTACATCAGGAAACGATTCTGTTGGATTGAGTGGGGTCAGCAGCGCCAGATCGAATGAAGGATTTGCGCCGACCACCTTGACGGGGATGGGTTCATCGCTATGTTCGGGAAAGACGACCGTAATCGAAGCACCCTCCAGAAGATTTGTGGTGCCTGGCACCAAGCTCTCTTGCACGACATGAAAGTTCGTCACCAGGTAGCTCGTCCCAGATGACTTGGCATCGATCAGGAAACCACTTCCTGCGCTTTGTTGCATAGGGACCTCTTCGTCAAGGAAAGGTAACAGATCCTGAAAGTCCGGCGGAAGCTGATCCTTAGGGACATTCGCGAAGGGCTGCATGGGTTCGCCTTGCAAAATGACGTTGATTGCCACCACACTAGGGCCGAATGCGTTAACAACTTCAACAGTATTCAGTTCATTTTCCAGAAAGGCTTCAGGTTCATTGAAAGTTTCGCTCACCTCGACAGTTGGCTTGGGCGGCTCAGTGAGAGCAGCAGTGCCATCACAGGCTGTCAATAAAAGCAGTCCGGCCAGTAAAGACAATAATATTAGTACACGGACATTCATGTTTGGTTTTGTCATAATTATCTTATCCACCTGCAAATTGGGCACTCTGGATGTCTTCGACAGCAGCGGGAGCTGCCGTTTCGGATCCTACATCAACCACAATCAATTCTCGGATAATCCATCTTCAGAAGCTTTATTGGCTGGACATAGGTTGAGGGGCTTTTGTATTCGAATTCCCAGGTTATATGATATAAGACGATTTTGCTGTTAGGTAGCTTACCCCCGGTAAGTGAGGTATATATTTTGCCCTATTTTTAAAAATGCAGATATCTGGTATCTTTGTTCTTGGATAAGCTGTGTGTAGGTTCTCATGAGTGCTCCTTTAATTTGGTGATTAGAGAAGCAATTATCCTACCTCAGTTTACTGGTCTTTCTGCTATCAAAGTTGCACTTGGAAGTTGAATCTAC
>Ga0209742_10000700_pt1 | contig 17035 bp, 13 predicted proteins | sample DeeMarSeWOR38_10_FD_187462 | JGI IMG/M metagenome (GOLD analysis project Ga0209742, IMG submission 187462) | Marine sediment microbial communities from White Oak River estuary, North Carolina - WOR-3-8_10 (SPAdes) (version 2) | ecosystem: Environmental > Aquatic > Marine > Intertidal zone >... | reverse complement strand
CGAGCGACAGGCAAACGGCCTCAGGCCCGTGCTCGTTCATTCCGCCCTGGCCGGAGTCTCCGATCGGCTTGAGAGCCTGGCGCGTCAGCCCGCCGCGGACGACCGCGATGCCCTGGTAGAGCAGGTAGCGGACTTCCACAACCGGCTGGTGGAGGAACTGGGCCTGGATCCTCCGCAGGAGCTTGTTCGGCTCGTGGAGGAAATGCGGCGGCTGGCAGCAGGCATTGCGCTGACCGGGGAGGCTAGTCCGCCACTGGAAGCGCGACTGATGGCCCTCGGGGAACTCATGGCCTCGACCATCATTGTGGCTTACCTGCGTGGTCAGGGGTTCGATGTCCTGGCGGCCGATGCCCGGGAAGTGCTGCGCAGCAGGCGAGTCCACTCGGCCCACGATCCCCGCCGCTTTCTCGCGGCCGTCTGCGACAGCGACAGGGATACCGGGCTGATCGACCGATGGAGCGGTCAACCGGGGGTTGTCGTTACCCAGGGATTTATCGCCTCGGACGACCGGGGACGTACCGTGCTGCTGGGGCGAGGGGGCTCGGACACCTCGGCGGCGTATTTCGCCGCCCGGCTGGGCGCGAGCCGCCTGGAAATCTGGACCGACGTGCCCGGGATGTTCAGCGCCAATCCCCGCATCATTCCCTCCGCCCGGCTGATCCGCAGGCTGAGTTTCTCAGAGGCCCAGGAAATCGCCGCAACCGGCGGCAAGGTGCTGCATCCCCGTTGCCTGCCCATTGCGCGACGGGCCGGAGTCCCCGTGCAGATTTTCGACACGGCGCGACCGTCGGTGGACGGGACCGTGATCAGTCCGGCCGGGGACTCCGACGGGCCGCGAATCAAGGCCGTATCGGCGCGTCGCGGACTGACGCTTGTCTCCATGGAGTCTCTGGGCATGTGGCAGGAAGCAGGTTTCCTGGCGCAGGTGTTCGGCGTTTTCGCCGAGCTGGGGCTTTCCGTGGACCTGGTTTCCACCTCCGAGTCGGTGGTGACGGTAACACTGGACGAAGCCGGTCCGGCGCTCGATGAATCCGTGCTCGAGGATCTGTCGCGGAGGCTCGAGGCCCACTGCCGGGTCCGGGTCATGACGCCCTGTGCCGCCGTCAGTCTGGTCGGCGCCCGGATGAGGGCGAATCTTCATCGGCTGGCACCGGCCCTGGAGGCTTTCGAGGAACACGAGATCTACCTCGTCAGCCAGGCTGCCAGCGATCTGAATTTCACGGTGGTGATCGAGGACGACCAGGCAGAGCGGGTGGTGCGTGATCTTCACGGCCTCATCGTGGAGGGCGAAGAGGCCGACCTGCTGTTTGGGCCCACCTGGGAGCAGTTGACCGCCAATGAACCGGCAATCCGCCGGCGGGCGACGCCCTGGTGGGAGCAGCGTCGGCAGGAACTGCTGGACCTGATGGCCTCGCGTTCGGCGGCATACGCGTACGACAGCGCCACACTGGACAAAGCGGCCGGGGCGCTTTCGAGCCTCGCGTCCGTGGACAGGATCTTCTACGCCATCAAGGCCAATCCCCATCCCGGCGTCTTGCGGGTGCTGCGCGCCGCCGGGCTGGGAATGGAGTGTGTGTCTCCCGGTGAGCTGCGCCGGGTGTTTGAACTGTTCCCCGATATCGATCGCGCCGAGGTGCTGTTCACGCCCAATTTCGGTGAGCGCAATGAGTACGTGGAGGCCTTCTCCGCGGGTGTCAGGGTGACGGTGGACAGCCTGTATCCGCTGAGTTTCTGGCCGGAAGTTTTCGAGGGTCGGGACATTTTTGTGCGGATGGACCTGGGTGAGGGAAGCGGGCACCACCAGCACGTGCACACTGCCGGCGTCAGGTCGAAATTCGGCATCGGGCTGGAGGACCTGGAGGCTCTCCGCAAAAGCTGTGCCGCTGGCAACGTTCGGGTGGTGGGTCTGCATGTTCACGGGGGCAGCGGCATTCGGGACCCGTTGCACTGGCAGCGGGTGGCGAAGGGTCTTATCGAGGTCGCCGGTGGACTGCCGGATGTCCGGGTTCTGGATCTCGGCGGCGGGCTGGGAGTGCCGGAAAAAGAGGGTGATGCGCCGCTGGATCTCGCCGCCCTCGATCGTTCCCTGACCGAGATACGGGCCGCCCTGCCCGGGTGCCAGCTCTGGCTCGAGCCCGGACGTTATCTGGTTTCCGAAGCCGGTGTTTTGCTGGCGAAAGTCACGCAGACCAAGACCAAGTCGGGGGCTCGCTTCGTGGGCATCGCCACCGGAATGAACTCGCTGATCAGGCCGGCGCTTTACGGCGCATATCACCGCATTGTCAACCTCAGCCGGCTTGAGGGGCCTCCGGCCGGGCTCGTTACTGTCGTCGGGCCGATCTGCGAGACGGGCGATCGGCTGGGCCGGGACCGACTGCTGCCCGAGACCCGGGAGGGAGATGTCATGCTGATCGCCAACGCGGGGGCCTACGGCTATGCCATGAGTTCACGCTACAACCTGAGGGAGCCGGCCGAGGAAATCATGCTCTGAGATGCCGGCCGCGTTCGGGTGATATTCCCGGGCGCCTTGCCGATCAGCGGACGTAATAGGGCAACGCGTTGGGGCTGAATTCCCTGGGATCGGCGCCTTCGAGGAACTCGTAGGGGGCGCGCCGGTTGTCCAGTCCATCCACGTAGTACCGCTGCTCCTCCAGATCGTGGAACACCTCGAGGGTACTCAGGTGAACGGGCACGGTGTAGTAGTTGAGGCCATGCGCCATCGCGGTTCGCCACAGCCCGCCCTCGAGATCGTAACTGTCGCTGACCGAGATCTGCCAGCTGTCCTCGTCCACATAGAAGACCCGGCGCGAGTACACGTGGCGCATCCCGTCCTTGAGGCGGCCCTCCACGACCCAGACACGGTGGAGTTCGAATCGCACAAGTTCCGGGTTTACGTGGTCGCGATGCAGAACGTCGTCGTACTTGAGATCCGAGCTGTGAATCCGGTAGGAGTTGTACGGGATGAGCAGTTCCCGCTTGCCGAGAAGCCGCCACTCGTACATGTACGGTGAACCGTTGAACAGCTCGAACTCGTCCACGGTGCGAAGGCCGTCGGTGTCGGCCCCGGGCATGCCGTATCCGAAAGTGGGCGTCCTGACGACGCGCTTGAGGGCCCGGTTGTAGAGCCAGCTCTTCCTGGCGCTCTCGGTCTGGTCGATGGGCTCGATGATCAGGCCACCGTCGCCGGCCAGGAACGAGGGTTCGATGGTCCGGCTGCGGTAGCCGATCATCAGGTTGGGATATTTCCTGGTGAATGGGGTCGGTTCGCGGACGCCGTAGGGGAAACCGATATCCAGTTCGGCCAGCACCACGGAGTACCGGCCTTTCCGCGTTACCGCGGCCTTGCCGTTGGTGCGCTTGACGCGGATGCCCCGCCATCGGAGGTTATGGTTCCAGATCACTTCCACGCCCGTCTCGGGAATCGGGAAGGGGGAGCTGACCCGAGCGTTACGGACGCCACCCTTGCCCTCTGTCGACAGCTCCGCGAGGCGGGCATTTTCCCGGACCGCCTCGTAGACCCAGTCCGGGTAGGACGCCGTCCGGCGGGTCCGGTACACGTTCATCCGCCAGCTGTCGGGATAAGCCTGGAGAAGCGCTTTCTGGCCTTCGGAGAGATGCTCGGAGTGCTGGTCCAGGTTGTCTGCGGTGACCGTGTAGATCACGGTATCGCCCGGAAAGGGATCGGTCTCGTGCCGGCCGGGCTCGTAGGTGTCCGGAGGTGTGATGATGCCGCCATCCCAGGCGGGGATGCTGCCGGTCGCGTTGCCGCTCCTCTCGGCGCCGAGGGGCGTGAAAACCGGCCCGCCCAGGTCATCCGGAGTGGCGACCGGATGTTCGGCTGCAGCCGGCGCGGACCCGAGAAAGAGAAGGGCCAGGGCGGCGCCCAGTTTCCAGCGGCGGGTTTTCGGAAGACGTGTATTCACCATTAAAAGCCGTAGCTCACTCGGAACCTGACGTGATCCCGGTCCACCAGAGGATTGCTCGGTTCTCCATCGAAGAAGTTCGTGTAGCTGAGATCCACGATCCAGCGATTGATGTACTCGGCCCTCAAGCCGACGCTGATCAGCTTGCGATCCTCCTTGAAGGTGCTGAGAGGTCCGGGGGTGTAGCCGTCCACGTCGTGGGCGAAAATCAGCCTCGGGAGCAGGTTCACGCCGCCGAAAACGCTGTTGTACTCGAGCTGACCCGAAATTCGGTATCCCCAGGACAAATCGTCACCGCCGCCGGGGGCCTGCAGCGGCGCGTCCCCGGATCCGGGCAGGTCATGGACATAAACGAAGGCCGCATCCACGCCCAGTGTGGTCTGGCTGGCGCCAAGGCGGCGTCCGAAGAGCTGGGTGGCGGAGGCGGATCCCTGGGTCCGGTCGAGTCGCTCGAATCCGCTGATCCGGGCATCCGCGCCGAAGACCCCGATGGCGTTGTCCTTGTAGCTGTCGTCGAACTGCACGGGAGAAAGTGAAGCGTCGTAAACCTGGTCCAGAGCTATCTGAAAGGGGTAGTCCAGGTGATGGGACACCTCCGCCGCCACCAGGGTACCGGTGCGCATGGTGGCTGTGTTGAAGGTCAGGCCCACCATCTTGATGTCCTCCGGGTACTCCGTGAAGTAGCCGGCCTGGCCGATATACTGATTCAGCACCAGATCGGCGGCCGTATCCTGCGCGCTGACCTCGGCTTCTTCCGGGGAGAGGCCGGCTTCCAGATATACGGGCAGCAGTTGTCCGGACACCGCATCCACGTCTTCCTGGGAGGTGGCGTCGATGGCCGACTGGCTGGCGGTCAGGGAACCCACCAGCGGCAGCCTGCTGTGGTACTTGATGAAGTGCAGCCCGATCTTGAAGGCGTTCCGGCCCCGGGTGATCGCTTGTAAAGCAATCCCGTATTGCCCTGAATCCTCCGGGTATTCACGAAATCGCTCGGGATACTTGAAGTAATTCTCGTCGAAACCCAGCGTGCCCTCGGGCAGGTCGTAGTAGGCGTCCAGATCGGTTCCCAGGTCGGAAAACTGGCCCCGACCCACGGTGGCGAAATTCAGGCTGCCCTCACCGAACAGGTCGTTGGTGGACAGGAAGCTCCCGACTGCAGGAAGCCTCAGACCTTCCCAGTCGTACTGGTAGTAGGCTTCCACGGCGAACGTCTCCGTCACGTTGGCAACCGCCCAGGCCATGCCTTGCGGCGTCCGGGTGTCCCGCGCATCCCGGGCCGGCTGGAAGGCCGCTACCAGGTCGAAGGGATTAATGGTGTCCACGCCGTCGCGAATGAAGTTGGTCTCCCCCCAGTTGATGACCTGATCACCGATCCTGAACTGGATTGGCAGGCCGCCCCAGCTGAACTGGGTGGAAACGAAATAATCCCGAAACTCCGCGTCGGAGCCGATGGCATCCAGGGTCTTGCCGTCGAATTCCCGGTGCGGCCGGTTCCCTTCCTCCTGCTCGTAGTCGTAGAAAGCGACTGCCCGGGTGAAGAATCCGACGTTCTCCCAGTTCATCTCGAGCTCGGCGGTGCTGGCGACCATGTTGGAGACGATGCCGGTGTCGTAATTGAGATTGCCGTCGTCCAGGTTCGCAGTGGGAGCGTTGCCGCCATTGGCGATGGCAATGAAATCATCGTCGCGACTTTCGGTTCGATAAAGCAGGCCGTACGACAGGGTCAGATCAAACAGACCATCCACGGGGCCGGTACGAAAGTCCATGGCGCCTGCGTTATACATTGGCAGGCAGGCTGCCGAGAGGGCCACGACGAGCGGCGCTCTTGTCCCTGCACGAGGTCGAGCGTCCAGCGTTTCGTTCACGTCAGGGAAAGCCCCCATCGGGAAGAATCTAGCAGAAGGTGATCGCCAAAGTCGCTTCTGCCGGTTCCTGACCGACGGGGTGAACGATTTCCGGAAGGCCACATCTGCAGGGTTCCGCCGCGATTCGAGTAAACTGGCCGATCAGGCATCTGGACGCACGGGGCCCTCGCCATGCTTCATCATCTGAAAAACATCCTGAGCAAAGAGGAAGTCGCCCAGCTCCGGGAGCTGGCCTCGAAAGGCAAGTTCGTTGAAGGCAAGGTGACCAATCCGAACTCCCGGATCAAGAACAATCTCCAGATTCCCTACGGCGATCCGCACGGCGAGCAGGCTGCCGATCTTGTCATCTCGGCACTGGCGCGGAGCGAGGCCGTCAAGGACCTGGTGTATCCGAAACAGATCTCGCGGCCGACAATATGCCGGTACACGCCCGGCATGACTTACGGTTTCCACGTGGATGCGGCGGTCTTTCCGTCAGACCCGCCCATGCGTTCCGACGTGTCATGCACGGTTTTTCTCTCGGCTCCGGAAGACTACGAGGGCGGTGAGCTGGAGATCCAGTCCGGTTCGGGAATGCTCCGCTTCAAGGGAAATGCGGGTGACGCCGTGGTCTATCCCTCGACGACGGTTCATCGGGTCGCTCCGATCCAGTCGGGCGAACGGCTGGTCGCCATCAACTGGTTTCAGAGCATGCTCCGTGACCAGAAACAGCGGGACATCCTGGGCCAGCTTCAGCAGATCGACAACGTGCTCTACGCGGCGGGAGATCCCCAGGGCAGCCGCGTGCTGGTGGACGCGATCCGAACCAACCTGTTGCGAATGTGGGTGGAACTCTGACCCGTGTATCAGGCCGGGTCGCGGCTTTTAGCGAAAACTTCGACAACGGGATTGAGGGACGGGTAGCGCTGGACCAGCCAGTCGGCCCAGCGGAGTCCCTCGTCGATTTCCTTGGAGGAACGGCGCCGGTTTTCCGCCAGCTGCCGTTCGCGATCCGACGGTGAAAATCGATATTCCGGCGCCTTGGCGTAGGTCTGCATCAGCGGACCGTCCAGCACCTGCCTTATCCTGGCCTCATCCGTCGGCATTGCCAGAAACTCCGCCAGGCTGATAAGCCCATGGGCGGGCTCCCTGACAAAAGCATCGAAATCCAGAAATCGAACGCGGCTGCCGCATTGTCGCAACGCCTGGTGCAGGGAACAGACCCCGGCCATCCAGCTCACGACCACGCGCTGGACCGGGGCCAGTTCGTAAAGCCGCAGGCTCTCCCGGTCGTTGAGGAAGTCATGCAGATCCATGAGACGGCTGACCGAGTGCCCCTCGATGTCCATCCGCGGATCCGGGCCGACCAGCATGGTCGCCAGGTAGTTCTCCAGTGACTGATACATCAGGATGCCGCGGGAATCCGCGTGTTCGTCCAGTACCGCCTGCACGAGGTTGAGACAATCGCTGCTCGGTTTGATCAGAGCAGTGACACTGTCTTCGTAGGTTCTCGAGTACAGCGCCACGAATGTGCGCAGAAGCTGCTTCCAGGCCATCTGATCGAGCCGGGAAAGCGCACCGCCCAGCAGGCGCCGTGCTTCTGCCAGAGTCCTCAGGGGCGGAGGCTCCCTCACCGGCAGAAGCGGACAGACAGCGGGCAGGAGTCGGGACAGCAGCGTGGACCCGCAGTGTCCGATATGGAACAGCCACAGGGCGGACCTCGGGGCCTGCGCCGGTGGCAGGGAATCCAGGTCCGTCCAGAAACCCGTGGTCTGGGCATCGATCATCCTGTCGTCCAGAAAAGGCGACTGGTGGTAGCCCCGCCGGTCGATTTCCAGCAGCAGAGTGCGGCGGGTGACCAGGTCCAGTTTCTGGGGAAGAAGATCCGGGTTGGAATAAAGGGACGAAAGCCGGCGGCGCAGTTCCGTATCGGTCTGGGTGTCGGCCATCTGGAATCAGGCTGCCTCGTCGACGCGGGTCTGGCCGGAGCCGGCCCAGGAATCGTCCTCCGGTGACAACCGATACGACGGCGCCGAATTGGCGCAACCCGTTCCGGTGAACGTTCGGACAGGAGTATGACTTCTGGAGTATGAAACCGTCATCGAGTTTGTTCTGGTCGCTGATATAGCGGCAGTGCCTGGCTGCCCGCTCCCAGTGTAACCCATTCTGTGTACTTGATTTTCCGTGCCTGCAGCGGCGATTTACGGCCGCCGGCAAGACTCCGTGATCCGGCTACGCGACGACCGGAGAGAACCCGGCAGGATAGATTAGGAGTAAAAAAATTAGTATAATCTAATATAAATTGATCCCGACACATCTGGAGGATCTGCAGATGACTGGACAACTCGACTGGCTAAAGGGCGGTATCGCTCTGGCGCTGGCGTTCCTGGTCGCCGTCTGGCTGGTGAAGCCCATCGGCGTATCGACCCAGTTTGTCATTGCCGATGGCCTGCTATGGGATTTCCTGAATCCGGTACTGGTGGTCGAGGATGCCGCGACCAAATCCGGCTACACGAGCACCAACGCCTACCTGGCAAAAAGCGGCGGTAAATATGCGGCGAACGTCGCCAATCCCATCAAGTACTCGTTTGTGTTCGTGCTGGCGATGATTCTCGGCGCCGTACTGTCACGGATTACCCGCGGACCCCGACCGGATTCAGAGGACAGGATTGCGCCCCGGGTGTTTCGACAGCGCTTCGGTCTGAGTCCGGGGAAACGATATGCAGTGGCATTCATAGGCGGATTCCTGGTCCTCTACGGCGCACGTCTCGCCGGCGGCTGCACCAGCGGACACATGATGAGCGGGATGATGCAGACATCCGTATCGGGCTATCTGTTCGCCGTCGGTGCCTTTGCCGCGGCCATTCCCGCCGCAATTCTGATGTACGGACGAGACCAGAGTTAGGAGGACACCATGGAAATCATTCTTGCGCTGGTCCTGGGAACCCTTTTCGGTTTCGTTCTCCATCGGGTCGGAGCCTCGAATCCCGAGAACATCATCAACATGCTGAGGATTACGGATCTTCACCTCATGAAGGCCATCCTGTTGGGGATCGGCCTGAGCTCTATCGCTCTGTTTCTGGGCATGACGACAGGCCTGATCGAACCCGGCCACCTCTCCGTGAAAGCCAGCTCTCTCGGAGTACTTATCGGCGGAGCCATTCTCGGTCTGGGATTCGGTATTGCAGGTTACTGCCCGGGGACCGGGCTGGTGGCGATCGGTGACGGACGTCGCGATGCCGTGGTCTTCGTGGTGGGCGGCCTGGCGGGCGCCTTCGCCTACATGCTCACTTATCCAATCTGGAAGGAGGCCGGAATTCTGGACGATATCGTCGGCGGCAAGACGACGCTGGCCGTCACCGGCAATGAGTCCTATGGCGCGCTTTTTTCCGGCATCCCGGGATGGCTCGTGGCTCTGGTCATAGGCGTGGTGTTTATCGCGATCGCCTGGATCCTGCCGCGACGCCCAGGCCCGGGTTCTCGCTCCCTGCCTCACGGACTCCCCGCTCACTAGGCGCGAACTCCCCCGCGCCGGCCTCCCATCGCCCCAGGACGGGGCGGGGGAGGCCACCTTTTTTACCGTCCCCCGCCTTAGCCCGATCGCTCAGTCCGACGGCGGACCCTAATACGGTTTCCAGGGTCGGGAATATGCCAGATCCCGGCCGACAGGCCCGTGCACCGGCCTCCTGTCCGCGCTCCATCAATTCCGCAGACTTGGACGCGGCCCGGCTGTCCGGAGATCGCCGCGTATTCCCAAAATCTGCATCGTGATTGATCAGATGCCGCACCCGCATGGTGCGTTGCGGCAGCAGCATCGGCGCGCGGATGCTCCCTAAGCCCATGAAAAACTGAAACAAACCCGGTTGGCACGGATCCTGCGCAAGGACGACGGTGTGAAGGACACCATGTCGGGCGCCCCAGGGCGCAGTCCACCACAACACAAGGTATGGGGAAGGAAAAATCATGCGAATGATCAAAACGGGTGTCGCGGCGGCGGCGCTGCTGGCGGCGGGCGCGGCCTCGGCCGAACTCACGGGCAACGTCGGTTTCATGTCCAACTACGTGTTCCGAGGCGTTGAACAGAATGACTCCTCGGCCATGGGCGGGCTGGACTGGAGTTATAACGGCTTCTATCTGGGGGTCTGGGGGGCCGACGTCGACAAGGGGCTCGAGATTGATTACTACGGCGGTTATGGCTTCGACGTGGGCGAGTTCAGTTTCGGCGTGGGCGCTACCTATTACGACTACACCGACAATTTCGACGACAACTACACGGAAGCGAATCTCTCCGCCTCCTGGAAGTGGTTCACAGTCAATGCCGACATCGGGAAGTATGACGGTTTTGGTGACGATCAGGACTATCAGCACTACGCCCTGACCTGGGAGTACGAAGGCTTTCACCTGAAGGCGGCCACCTTCGAAGATGATTTCGACGGAAGCTATTACGAGGCCGGGTACAGCACCGAGGTAGGCGGCTTCGATCTGTCCGGCGCGTACATCTACAGTGACGACGACCTCGTCGGAGGCGAGGACAACAGCAACCTGATGTTCACTATCAGCAAGACTTTCGGAATCCTGGACTGAGGAGTTAGCCGGCCGCACCGGCCGGCATCTCCACCTGTTTCTCGCCCGGTAGGCGCCGGCCGGGCAGGGTCCGGTCCGTCCGGAGTATTTTGACGATTCGTTGGGATGGGTCGTGTTGCCGCGGCAAGACGACCGGCCAGACACGGGCCTCGATACCGTCTTCCCGGCACCGCCCTTCTCTTTGGCCCTCCCTCGTGCAAGACTCGCAGGCGTACCCGCAGGCGGTCCCGCAACATGGCGCAGGAGAAGAGGCTCACGACGCTCGAGCATGCGGTCCGGCCGCGTGTGCTGGCGCGTTACGGCGGTCAGCTTGCGCTCACCGTTGCGGCACTGACAACAGTGCCGTTGGTGGCGGCGCTGATCGGCGGTTCGCTCAGCAGTGCAATGGCGCTGGCCGTCACCGTCCTGCTGCTGGCGCTCGGAGGCTGGTGGGCTCAGCGGATCGAGGCGCCGACCGAAATTCAGCCTAACGAGGCCCTGGTGCTCGCCGCGGGCGCGTTTCTCCTGACGCCGGTGGCGATGATATGGCCGCTGTCCGCCTACGGACTGGCTCCGCTCGATGCCTGGTTCGAGGCTGTTTCAGCGGTCACCACCACGGGACTTACCACCATCGAGGCGCCGGAACGGCAGCCCTGGGCGCTGCTTGTCACCCGTTCCTGGATGCAGTGGTACGGTGGCCTGGGCTTCGCCGCGCTCTGCGTCGTGATGCTCGTGCCCCATGGTCTCGTGGCCCGAAGACTGCTGGAGCCCACCGGTGCGAGCGAGTCGAATATTCCGTCGATGATCGGCCATGCGCGTCGGCTTTTCGCGATCTACGTGGCAATCACGCTGACGGGCTTTCTGGCGCTTTGGGCGGCGGAGGCTAACGGGCTGAGAGCATTGATACATACGCTCTCCGGAATCAGCACCGGCGGCTTCTCCTCGCTTGATGACAGCCTCGCCGGTTTCGACCGGCCGGCATCCGCCTGGGTATTGAGCGCGATGACCCTGCTGGGCGCCATCAGCCTGCCGCTTTATCTGAGTGCCGCACGAGGCCACTGGGGGCGATTCTTCCGCGACCCCGAGCTCCGCGCGTTGATTATCCTTGCTCTCCTGGTCACCCTGGTGCTCGGAGCACTACTCACGGCGTCGGGAATGAATCCGATTGGCGCATTCAGGCAGGGTCTGTTCCTCGGAGTTTCTGCCCAGACGGGTTCCGGGTTTACGCCGCTCGATCCGGGGACGTTGCCGGATGCCGCCAAATGGACCAGCATTCTGAGCATGACGATAGGTGGCAGCATCGGGTCGACCGCGGGAGGCATCAAACTCCTGCGCCTGCTAGTGCTGTTGACCGTCATCCAGCTGCTGATACGGCGGATGGGACTGCCGCGACACGCCGTGGCGGAACCCCGGCTGAACGGCCGCCCCCTGGAAACAGGCGAGATGCTGCATATCCTTGTAGTGCCAACACTCTTTCTCCTCGTGGTCACGGGCTCGCTCGTACCGTTCCTGCTGCATGGTTATGCTCCCCTGGACGCGTTGTTCGAGGTGGTGTCGGCTACCGGCACGGTGGGCCTGACTACCGGGATCACGTCCAGTGAACTGCCGACCCTTCTGAAGTCCGTACTGGCATTCGATATGCTGGCCGGCCGAATGGAGTTCATCGCGCTCCTGGTGGTGCTATCCCCTCACACATGGTTCGGCAGGAGGTACAAGAGCACATGAGAGCGGTTTTTATCGGGGCCGGGCCGGCGACGCTGGCCGCCATGAAAATCCTTCTTGCCCGCGGTCACGAAGTGGTGATCGTCGAGGAAGACAAGGAAAAGATCGAGTCACTGGCGGAGCTCGACTGCGGGATTCTGCACGGGGACGGCAGCCGGCCGGCCATCCTCAAGGAAGCGGATCCCGCGAACACCGATTTCCTTTTCTGCCTGACCAATAACGATCAGACCAACATTATCGCCGGCCTGGTGGGTCGCTCCCTCGGCTTTCACAGGGTGATTACCCGGATCGAGAATGCGGAATTCGAGCACGTCTGTCTGGAACTCGGCCTGGTGGACACCATCGTCCCGGAAGTCACCATCGCCCGCTATCTTGCGGACATGATGGAAGGGCGTGATCCTCTGGAGCTGTCGGCGACCCTGGGCAGTGACGCCAGGCTCGCTTCCTTCGTGATCGGCGAGGATGAGGCGGGCCCCCTCGAGGATCTGGAATTGCCGGGGGACAGTCGCATTATCTGTCTGTATCGCGACGAAAAACTGATCTTCGCCGATTCCGGGCTGGAAATGCAGAAAGGCGACAAGATCGTCATCCTCGCCCGGCTCAAGGATGTAGACGCGTTGCGGGAGCGCTGGTCGAAGGGCTAGTCGACAGGGGCTCCCGGCCGTGACCGGCGGGCCGCCACGACCGGGCGTTCACGGGCAGACCGCCGGCGACCATCTTTCAGGCGCCGGCATGTGATCCGCGCCCGCTCAGCGAGCGTTTATTCCGCGGCCATCTCCACGGTCACCTCGGCATCCTCGACGATAACGGGATACTGGTAGCCCATCCCGAAATCCCTGTTCAGCCCCAAGGTTCCCGTCACCAGAACGGTATCGCCGACTGCCGGCACTGCGCCCGCTGAAGTGATGGTCAGGTCATTGGTGCCTTCTTCACCGGAGCCGTCGCGGACGTGGAGCCAGTTCTTGCCCATGATATTGGCATTGACCTTGACGACCTTGCCGCGGATCAGGACGGTTTCGCCCTCGAGCTGCTCCTTGGCGGCGAACACTTCGGCAACGGTCTGTCCCCCTTCAGCCTTCTCGAGGCCGGACAAGTCGATGCTCGCGGTTGCCTCGGACGGGTCCGGGTGAGGCTGTGAAGCCACTTCGCCGGCATTGCCCGGCGCCGATGCCGGGGCGGCAGTTTCCGCGGTTTCCTGCTTGCTGCAGGCGGCGAGGGAGACGACGACGGCGATGGCCAGCAGGCGGCCGGTAACAAATTTGGACAAGGGAATTACTCCGGTCTGACTTGAATGGTCGGATACATCAACAGGCGCCTATTCTAAAGGAATCGCTTGAGGAATGAAGTTTCTCCTGTGGAGTCCCGTTTCTGAGATCTCGGCAGACCCCCGATGACAGTTCCTTTCCAAACATCGGTGAAGGACGGCTTCAAAGTTCACGGCTCGCGAAGCGCCCTGTCGAGACTGGGAAAAGCCCGGATTCACGATGCTGAGACGGCGTGAGCCGCGGTTGGTGGGATCATCATCGCTGGCGCCGCTGGTCCCCAACAGGAGGTATCATCCTCTATGGCAAGGTCAAAAGGATTTCCTGCCCAAACGCATGATCGGGGTTGAATACGGCAGCGGTTTATGGACTGTAGTTTGCGAGCACAGCCAACTCAGCATGGAGCACGGCAAAATTCATATCGGTCCGATCTGGATCCAGCGTGATTTTCCGGATTTGCCGCACGGGACTTTTAACTGCCGTCCCACACCTGCGTCGATCACCGGACGGAGGAACTATCGGGACGGAAGCGCGGACCAATAAGTCGCGTCAGGAATCAACCTTGCCCATGAGGACCGCACCAAGGTAGCCGCACAATGCACGATTTTCCGAAACAGACACCGGGTCGCGCCGTCGTTGCTATAGCACTGGCGGCTCTGTTGTTGCTTGCTTCCTGCGACAGACACGGCCACGTGAGCGTATATACGCCCTTCAATGAGCTGACCTTTGCGGACCCGGTCCTGGAAAAATGCGTCTTGGCCGAGGCGCAACAGGAAAACTGGACGCAATCTGGGCAGATGACCCGACTCCTTTGCACCAACCCCGAAGGCAACGCGATTCACACGCTGGACGGCATCGAAAACCTGGTGAACCTCCAGATCCTGGATCTTGCGCACAATAAGATTTCTGATATTCAAGCTCTGGACCAATTGGAGCGTCTGTCGCAGCTCGATCTGGGCTACAACCAGGTCAAGAAGATCAAACTGAACCGGCTGCGGATGACCTTGCAGTGGCTCAATCTGGACCACAACGACATCAACGACATCTCCCCACTGTCACAATTGCGACATATCGAGACGCTATCGGTGAGTCACAATCGCCTGCGCGACATCGGGGCGATTTCCAGACTGACAGAGCTGAAGTCGCTTGACCTGAGCCACAATCAGATCGATTCAATCGACGCGCTCGAAGACAGCCAAATGCTTCGTGAACTCGATGTGGGCGGTAATCTCATATCTGACCTAACGCCACTCAGGGATCACCGCCACCTCGTTATTCTTCATCTCGATCGCAATCAGATCGCGGATCTCACGCCTCTGGCGGGGCTCACGAGGCTGGAGGAGCTAGATCTGGAAAATAACCGGATAACCGATGTGACGGCATTGGCGGAATTGATATCGCTGCGTCGGCTCGATCTCGCACACAATCGCATAACCGACCCGACTCCCGTCGAAAGTCTTGGAGCCATCGGCTTGCTCAACCTTGACGGCAACCCCGTCAGTTGTGACTCCGTTGGGAAACTGGAGGCGGCGTTTGGCGACAATATCGTGATTTCTGATGCCTGCCAGGACCGGGCCCCGGCGACAACAGGGAACTGAGTCAGAATCGCCAGAAGGCGGCCGTGAACACTATCATCACGGTAACAATCTCGAGTCGGCCCATCAGCATGCCCAGAATCAGGATGCCTTTCGAGGCGTCGTTCAGAGAGCCGAAATTACCCATCGGGCCAACGACATCGCCGAGACCGGGTCCAACATTGGTCACTGCGGTCGCCGCAGCACTGAGACTCGTGGTGAGATCCAGGCCGGTGAGGCTCAGGGCCACCGCCATGATCGCCACCGTTCCGGCAAACACAAAAGAGAACGCGATAACGGAGGTAACGATATCCTCAGATACGGGTCGGCGATTGTAGATAACCGGAAACATGCCGCTGGGATGGATCATGGTGTTCATCTGGTTGCGCAGCATCAAAGCTCCGATCTGGAACCTGAATATCTTGATTCCGCCGGCGGTGGAGCCTGCGCAGGCTCCGATGAATGTCATGAAGAAAATAGCTCCGACCGCCAGTCCACCCCAGAGGTTGTAATCGATCAGGACGTAGCCGGTCGTGGTGATGATCGAGACGCAGCTGAATGTGGCGATACGCACTGCTTCGCTCAGCGGGAGACCATAGGACGCGACAAGCCAGGCAGTGATCGAGCTCACGGCCACGACCACGATGTAGGAATAGCCCCGAACTTGCTGATCCCGGAACAAGGCCCACGGTCGTCCGCGGACAAATTGCACCATAAGCACAAATGGCAATCCGGAAAGAAACATGAAAATTGAGCTAACCCAGACGACGTCCGGATCGGCGAACTGGCGCAAAGACTGATCCGAGGTCGAGAAACCGCCTGTGGAAACGGTGGTCATCGCGTGATAGACCGCGTTGAAGGCGTCCATCCCCGCAAGCCAGTAGCAAAGAGCGCAGGCGAGCGACAGACCCACATATATTGTGCCAATCGATTTTGCGACGTTGCTGGATCGCGCCGTGAATTTCTCCGATTTGTCGCTGGCCTCGGCACGAAACAATCTCATGCCGCCGACCCGAAGGTGGGGGAGAACGGCTATCACCATCACCACGATGCCAATACCGCCAAGCCACTGGAGTAGCGCCCGCCAGAGCAGGATGCTGGTGGGCAGTTTGTCGAGCTCAGAGAGCACCGTGGAACCCGTCGTGGTAATTCCGGATACGGTTTCGAACAGTGAGTCGACAACGCTCATGTGGACGTCGGACAACGCGAAGGGGAGTGCGCAAAAGACGCTGATAATCACCCAGCTGGCCACGGTGAGCAGGTACAGCTGACGGGGTACCAGGCGGAAATTTGCGTTCCTCGTCAGAAGGACCATGGGCAGTCCCGCCAGGCCGGCGGCACCAGACGACATCAGAAATGCCCGCAGATTTGAGTCTACTTCTGTGCCGACCAGCAGAATATGAAACGCGGGAACCAGCAGCATCGCCGCAACGATCAACAGCAGTACACCGATGACGAAAGCGATAGGGCTCAGGTCAATCAAGGTCAGCACCCGATCTCTTCGCTTCGCCATCGAACTCATGTCGCTGTCAAAGTTGCGTTGTTAGACGTGGATCGATTCCCGATTGGATAATCCATCGATGGCGCCCTGCGGTCATCAGACAACCCTCGGTCCCTTGAGTCCCTGCCGCTGACCGATGAACCATCGTAATGGTGTCACGAACGCTTACGCTTATCCATGCCGACAAGAATCCAGCTCCGGTTCACTGCCCGTCTGCCGCGCCTGAAAGATGAGTTTTCATCGCGATTGCCTATCCGCATGGAAGACCAACGGACCACCGCGTCGGAAAAGGGCAGCGGCGATCCCGCCCCATGACTGTGGGTGGCGGGCGTATACGGTTCATTACCTGCGATGACAGTGCACAGCGGCGCGAGCTGGTGGGGTGCGCCCAGGCCAGGGAGTCCTCCACGAACACCATCAAGGTCTCCGGCGCCAGGGTTTTCGGCGACAAGAATCAATCTCGATGTTTTTGAAGACAGACCGAACAAACCGGCGCTCTTACTCTGTCGTGAGATGGACATCGAGACTATTTGGGATCGCCGGACTTCGCGAGTACACTGCTGGCGACCGCCACTCTGACCGGCGGAGTTCAATGGTGGAGCCTCGGTTTCCCAAGCGGAATTGCTGAGTTGGGCAAATTGATAAC
>Ga0209742_10000699_pt1 | contig 17040 bp, 10 predicted proteins | sample DeeMarSeWOR38_10_FD_187462 | JGI IMG/M metagenome (GOLD analysis project Ga0209742, IMG submission 187462) | Marine sediment microbial communities from White Oak River estuary, North Carolina - WOR-3-8_10 (SPAdes) (version 2) | ecosystem: Environmental > Aquatic > Marine > Intertidal zone >... | reverse complement strand
CGTGGTTGGAATCTATTTTCAAAGGTGATCCTCCCTGCCAGCCTGCCATCCATTTTCACTGGTTTGCGACTGGCGCTAGGTATATGCCTGTTGATTATTGTGGCAGCTGAGTTTGTGGCAGCAAACAAAGGGATTGGATATCTGATCTGGATATCCTGGTCAACATTAACTGTTGGGAAAATGTATGCGGGTTTGGTAGTGATCGCAGCCTTGGGTTTAATTTTTACCTCGGGTCTTGAACGCCTGGGAAAGGCACTGATGCCGTGGGCAGAAGATGTCCAGGATCGGACCCGCTAAGGGATAATTATATTCCTAGGATTATAAGGAAGGCTAAAATTTTTCTCTATTCTTATACAAATAGTATTAGGATTTCCATATATCAGCTTTGTGGACTGAAGGTTGTCAATATATAGATTAATCATTGATGTTCAATTTCGAGAGGTTTATTTGATATCCTAAAAGATAAAGTCAGCAAAATTGTGTTAATTTTCATTTATCAGTAAATACGTTGTTTGAAATTGTATAGGTAATCTTAATTATTCTCTCGGGTGGCAATTTTTCAAGGAGGTTTTCGAACAGATAATAATTTTAATGAGATTTGAAAATGAATAGGATTGGCCAGTAGTCTAGTGGATTTTTATTGTGAATATTGGAGGAGGATAAAATGAATAACAAGGTTTATAAAATCCTATTGGGGATTTTTCTAGGATTGGTTTTGGCGGCTTGTACAACGTCAAGTGAACAAAAAAGTGAATTACCCGATTTGGGTACTATCAAAGTTGGTTATGTGCCTGCTGCTGGTGCGACTTCGGCGATTTATATCGCCGTTGATAAGGGTTATTTTGAAGAAGAGGGGCTTAATGTAGAGTTGGAGCGATTTAACTCGGGCTCAAAAATGATCGCACCTTTGGGAACCGGTCAGATGGATGTTGGCGCTGGTGAAGTCGGAACAGCGATGTTTAATGCTGCTCACCAGGGATTGGATATGAAGGTAGTGTGCAGTTTTGCTGGACAAAGCAAAGGTTTTGTGGGCGCTCCAGTGGTGGTCAGGAAGGATCTTTATGATTCGGGTGAGATCACCGAACCGGAGGACTTTGCTGGAAAAAAGATCGGCGTTAACGCGCTGAGAGGTATGGCTGAGTATAGAATCGCGAAAGTAATGGAAGAGGGGGGACTATCCGTGGAAGATGCAGAATTGGTTACCTTACCCTTCCCGGATATGCCCGGTGCACTAGCAAATAAAGCTTTAGATGCCGCTACAATGCCTGGAACGCATTCAGATAGAGCAGTTAACGATGGATCTGCAGTTGTCTTCCGCAGAGGAGACGAGATCGCTGGGGATATCCAAACTGCGGTGATGTATTTTGGTAAGCGGTTCTTAGATCCAGCGAATAAGGAAGTCGCAGTGAGGTACCTAGAAGTCTATCTCAAGGCATTACGAGAGTATCTGGATGACCCAGATTATAACAATGACGAAAACTTGGCTATCATCAGCAAATACACAAATCTTCCGCCGGAAGTAATCAAGAAGCTTGATAGTTCCTATAATGACGCGAATTGTGCATTATTCAAAGCCAGTATGGAAGATGCCCAAAATTATTATATTAGCCGTGGTTACACAGAATACTCAGAACCAATTCCGCTTTCGGATATCATTGATGAGTCCTTTGCTGAAGAGGTTCTCAGGCGGATAGGAGAATATCAAGAATAGAAATAATGAAAATATCGAGTTGAGTTGATTCAAGCAAGGTTTCTAATCTATTTCTGGACTTGAAGCAATTTCAGCTATTTTTTGCAAGGAATCTTAGATTAGGAACCCATACTCTATCCCCTTGGCTTGGAAATGGGTTTAATAGAGATATTGATGGGTAGGATTAATAAGTCGATCAAGAGTCGAAATTCGCAACATACCTGACAATTAATGCAAAAACCATGTTATTGACTCTAGAGATTTGGAGATTGGCTAGAAATTAAAAGGCTTTTCACAGTTATCTGAGAAGTCCTGCTCGTTATAGTTATTACAAATTGGAGGTTCGTAGTGAAGGTCTTGACAGTTGATACTTATCCAAAGGTATCAGGTTTTTTGAAATCTAGTCCTGGTATAGATTTTCCCAAAGAGGAAGTGGAGGGTTCGATCCCGGAACGCTTTGAGAAAATCGCCAAACTCTACCCTGATCGGATCGCGATTAAATTTAAGGAAACTTCACTAACGTATAGACAATTCGATCAGAGAACAAATCAGGTGGCGCAACTGATTTGGAAGGAGAACAAGTCGTCAGGAGAGCCTGTCGCTTTCCTTTTGAGTAATATAGTTGAATCTATAATCGCGATCTTTGGGATCCTAAAGGCTGGAGGGGGATACTTGTCTCTTGATCCCGCTTTCCCGATCGAGCGATTGAAGAACATGTTAGAAGATTCAGAGGCTCGGATCGTTATAACTAACAAGGATGACATTGATTTAGCTAGAGAGATTTCATTGAAAGACACAGTCTTTGTGAACCTTGACGATATCTCATCAGATATCTCGACTGAAAACCTTCAATTAGAAATATCTCCATATGCGTTATCTTGCCTGTACTATACATCCGGGTCGACCGGAAAGCCAAAAGGTGTTCCACATTTCCATCGTAATACATTACATGTAACATGGTTATCGGTGAATAGGAATAGATGTAATCAGGATGATCGCATAGCACTTGCACATTCAACTAGTTTTGCAGCCTCTGTCAATGCAATATTTGGCGCATTATTGACAGGTGCCTGCCTTTGCCCAGTTGATTTGAAAGAGGGGCTTAGTAGCTTGGCTGACTGGTTGCAAGACGAAGAAATCACAATTTTTTCAGGCGTCTCTACGCTTTTCCGCCATCTTGCTATGTCACTTAAAAAGGATCAAGAATTTCCCCACTTACGCTTAATTACAGGTGGAGGTGAAGCATTCCTTAAAAGTGATGTAGAGCTTTACAAGAAGCATTTTTCTAAATACAGTATTCTGAGTCATGGAATTGGGGGGACTGAAATGCATACCTTCAGGACTATTTTAATCGATAGAGATACTGAAATCACTAGCAATGTGGTGCCGGTAGGTTATCCAGTAGAGGATAAAGAAGTACTGATCTTTGACGAGGACGGTAAACAGGTCGGCTTCAACGAGGTGGGTGAGATCGTGATTCGAAGCCAATATCTTTCCCCAGGTTATTGGAAAAACCCAGAACTTACTAAAGAGAAATTCAAAGATGATCCCGATCATCCTGGGATGCGATTGTATCTGACTGGGGATTTGGGAAGGATGGAAGATGATGGCTGTCTATACCACATGGGTCGCAAGGATTTTCAGGTCAAGATCAGGGGTTTCCGGGTTGAACTGGGGGGCGTAGAGTCAGTGCTGATGCAGCACGAGGGCGTGAACAACGCAGCAGTAGTGGTTGATGAAAGTCCTGGTATGGATAAGAGGCTGATCGGCTATTTTGTTACTAATCCAGATTATCCAACACCAACATCAGAAGAATTAAGGATCTACTTGAAGGATAAATTACCTGATTACATGGTGCCATCCGCATATATTATGTTGGATTCCATGCCGCTGACTGCCACTGGGAAAATAGATCGTCTTGCACTTCCTGCCATGGAAGATATATTTCATTTGGATGAAGATTATGTTCCTCCCAGTAATGAAACTGAGAAGAAACTGGTAAAGATTTGGGAAAATGTGCTGGGCTTGGGGCAGATAGGAATCAAACACGATTTCTTCCAATTAGGTGGTTACTCACTCTTAGCAGCCAAACTAGTTACAAAAATCGAAGAAGAATTTGGTGTCAGATTTGAGCTGGATACGCTTACCGAGGCCCCGACTATCGAAGAACAAGCGGAGTTGCTGAAGGTAGGAGTTCAGCCAAATTTAAAATCATGCCTAGTGCCAATTCAAGCAGATGGAAACAAACCCCCACTGTATTGTGTGCACGGCGCTGGTGGGCATATCCTGCCTTTCTTGAAGCTGGCGAGTTATCTGGGATCTGAGCAACCTGTTATAGGAATTCAGTCAAAGGACTTAGAGGAAAGAAAAGGTAAAGAATATACCCTTGAAGTGATGGCTAGTGATTATGTCCAGGAAATAATCGCCTACCAACCAGAGGGACCATATTTGCTGGCTGGATTTTCATTTGGGGGATTTGTAGCCTTCGAGATGGCGAAGCAGCTCTCTGCTCAGGGTTATGAGATTGGATTACTGTCCATTTTTGACACGCAAGTTGCTTCAGCGCCCCGTTTCTTAACCTCGATATCGATGCAAAAGTCACTCGCCTACCGGACAAAAAGCTTAATGAAGAGAATTGAATTTCATACACAGAATATTTCAAAACTGTCTTACCGAGAGTTACCTGGATACTTGAAAAAGAAAAGAGTAAGACCGAGCGCTCAAGAGGCTATTATGGGGGATGTAGAGGAAGAAGAGGTTCCTGAACATATGCTTAGGGTGATCAAAGCCAATATTGCCACGTTGAAGGAGTATATTCCAGGAGAATATGAAGGTAAAGTGGTCGTTTTTAAGTCTGATTATCACGGTAGGGGAATCTATTACGGCTGGCAGGAATTGGCACGTGGGGGAGTTGAGATTCATTACATACCTGGGTCTCATCGAGGTATTCTTCAGGAACCGAATGTTGCTTTACTTGCAGAGAAATTACGCAATTGCATTGATAATTCTTCAAGTCTCAAAACCCGATAAATCGAAAACCTTTGATCATTTATTCAGTGCATCCCTTTCCTGCTGCATTTAATATTTATCATATTGGTTTAAGGTGCGAAGTATTCCAGAATTAGCGCTCAAATACCTGAGCAGTCAATCAGCCAGATTGATGGCCATTTAGGGGTGAATCAAAAAAATCGATTTAACCAATAATTATTGCAATAATAATCATCTGAGAATCTCGTGAAAGAATTGACGTATGTTGAAACAAAAGTACTATGGAAGGCGGATTGTTCTTTTGTTATAGTGTTCCTATGTTGGATGGGAAATCGGAAATGGTGTCAATATGGGATTTTTAACTCAACATACGGAATTCCTACTTGGAAACCGCATCAAAGTGAGAATTGCTGCAGATAGCTCTTTCCGGTTTTTGAGATTATTCATTATCACATCTGTATTATTTTCTTCGGTCTGCATAACTGTCGAAAATGGTCCATCTGTTATCCTGACATCTACCCCGAGTGCAATATCACCTACAATTGAATTGCACGAAGAGAAAGATTCTCAGAACGAAAATATTATTTATTTGCCGATGGTCAATGGGGTCACATCTTACCTGCCTGAACCGGGTAGTGAGAGCTGGCCGATGGCGGGAGCCAATCCACAAAGAAACTCCTGGACAACAGTAGAAGTGCGCGGACGGTTACAAGCTGAATGGTTCAAACCATTCGAGGCGTATATACCCCAAAAAGTGCAGATTATCGCAGAATATGGAAATTTGTATATTTCAACTTCGAATGGTTTGTATGCTTTGGACGCAGCAAGCGGTGCGGAAAAATGGGTATACCCGACAGAGATGCCTTTAGGTCATTCTCCAACTGTTGCGGATGATGTAGTTTATGTTGGTGGGTTTGACCACAAGCTGCATGCTGTGGATGCACATTCGGGTAATGGGCTTTGGGAGTATGCTGCCAACGCAGGATTCGATACAAATCCCCTTGTTGTTGATGATATTGTTTACGCTGGAAACAGGGATGGATACTTCTATGCGATCCATACTAATGGACCTTCTCGAGGTCAGTTGGCATGGAAGTATAAAACTGGTGGACCGATCCATTACTCTGCGAGCTACAAAAATGGTGTCATATATTTTGCTTCAAACGATAGCCGGGCATATGCGCTAGATGCTCATTCCGGTCAGCTGATTTGGAAATCTGCAAAGCTACCTGGGGCAGGATTTCATTCATGGTGGCCAGTCGTTTATGGGGATGTGGTGATTTTCTCCGGGAGCAATAACTACCGTTCGGCGATCACCCCAGGAGGGGGGAATCTTTTCGCATCGAATGAACTCGCAGATATATATCCTCATCATAAACAAGATCCTAGAGGTACCTTAGTTGGACCCTTAGGGTCTGAACCGGGGGCCTGGGCACCTGGCACTCCAACCATTGACACAAGCCAACCAAACATTACCTCAAATGGTCAGACAGTTCCCATCACAGAGTATTTTGAATCAAAACCCTGGCGAAGGACTTATTTTGTGCTTGATCGATCATCAGGAACAGAAGTTAAATACGATTTTGATCGTGATGGTAAGGAGGAGTTCGCCCCGATCCTTTGGTTGGGAACCCACAGTGGAAATCGCTATCCACCCGTGGTAGGAGTTGATGGTGTGATTTACCAAGGGAATAATTATTTTTCTGATCCGACAATAGCGGGAGGCCAAATCTCAGGATGGAAAATTGGTACGCCCTTTATCAGTATCGCAAAAAGCGGTTGGAACGCGGTGGATGAACCAGTAGCTTACTCCGCAGGTGGTGACCTCATTTATTGGAATCGATGTTGTGACCGCATCGCGGGTGCATTTGACATCACAATTCCTGAGAGTGATTTTGAAGCTGGACAAATATCAAGGACATTCTCTAATGTTGATCGAACCTGGAATTATTTCAACTACAACCTGCCTGAGTTAATCCCTGGCTATAACTCGATGACTTACACCTGGGAGCCGGTTGATTCCCCATTTGGGGGGGTCTATGGCGGACGAAATGGCAGCTATGGATTTCATGGGGATGTTAATCCGCCGATACCCTACCAAGGTAAGGTTTATCTGCATCGCGGCAACTCTATTATTGCTTTTTCTCCGGGGAGGGGAGAAGCGAAGCAATTGCCAATGGCACCGATCCATGCAATGAAGAACGCTGGTATCCCGACGTTAAGCGATGATCAGATAATTGAACTTATAGAGAGCGAAGTTTCCAAGATGATTTCTGCGGGACATCTTCGTCCGGGTTATGCGAGTACAGGATTGTTCGATTTAGCCGGGAAGAAATTATGTGGTGCGGACCTCACTGATTACTGGCACAGCCCATCCGACACAATCTATACGCTCCTCCGTGCGCTACCTTATCTCTCTCTTGATTTACGCCAACAAACTGAGGATTATCTGCAGGAGGAGTTTAACAACTTCCCTCCATACCTGTACGAACATATCGGTTGGACAGATGGGGCTGCGCGTGAAATATTTATTACTCCGCCTGAAGTAAAAGCTGAAATGCTCAGCGCAGGTCCAGAGAAATCGATCAGTAATTTTCAAGGATGGGATTTCTCACCATATTCTTTTTATGCGCTTTGGAAATATGCGGAAGCTTTTGGGGGTGCTAAGGAAATCTTTGATTTAAGTAAGAGCCAATTGGCTCCTGTACCTTCGGATAGTGTGTTAATTGAGATGCCGCATGTTCACAATGCCTTCATTGCGGGTTATTGGGGCTATCTTGAGCTGGAAAAAATAGCTGGATATACCGAATCAAGCCAAGTCAGAAATGAGTTGAACCGTCTTTTGGACCTGAGGGTCTCGGCATTCTCAATAGGAGCACCAGATAGTTATTTTCAAGGTCAGAATAAAGTTTACTGCCGCAATTTAATCAGTGCAAGGAATTTTATATTCCTGGTCCCGGAATTGGCCGAATACCTTGGCGAGCGAGCATTTGGGAAAGTTGAAGAGGCAATTGACGAGTACCACAGAGTGACCCCACTTTGGTTTGTTGTGGGTATTGAATCAGCTTTCGCTGAAGGAACGATCAATCATTTATATGATTACAATGCTATCTTCCAGGCAAAGGCATTGATCATGAAACAATCAAGAGATGAGCTCACAAAATATTTGGATGTCCCAGCTTTTGAAACCGGAGATCTGTTTTACATTCAAAATCTAGTATCCTTGTTGGAGGCAGAACAATAACAGGCATAACCAGTCAACAAGGCTGCTGAGCTCAGCAGTCAAGCTTGGATTTAAGGCGATGAAAATAAATCCAAAGCGATTGTGAATGCGGAATATAATGGGGCTTTGGCTGCAAGGCTAATGGTTGGGGAAAAATATCATGAAAGGGGGGTATATTTAGGCTAGAAAAAGATGAAATAAAGGCGAATCGCAATCGAAAAACATTAAATATTGCTTTCATTTGCAAGACTCATGAAACAATATTTCAATTTTTGCGTTAATTAAGATGGGTTGGGTGCGGTTAAAACTCATGAAACTTTCGATTGTGATCGTTAATTGGAATACTTGCGATCTACTTTTAGATTGTCTTTCATCTATTTGTGATCCTCCATTGAATTTAGATTTTAAGGCAATCGTGGTTGATAATGCCTCTAATGACGGAAGCCGGGAAATGGTTAAAAACCGTTTTCCGGAAGTTAAGCTGATCTCGAACACCAATAATCCCGGATTCGCCTACGCCAATAATCAAGCCCTGAGACAATGCTCAAGTGAATTGGTTTTATTGCTCAATGCAGATACTGTAGTAAAACCTGGTGCCATTGAGACTTTGGTGGAATTCATCGAGAGCCATCCAGATGCTGGTATCGTTGGGGCCCGGTTGCTCAACCCGGATGGTTCATTGCAAGTTTCAGCATATCCAGAACCGACTTTATCACGTGAATTCTGGCGGTTATTCCATCTGGATAGATTATGGTATTACGGCACGTACCCCATGAAAAATTGGAACCATAACGAACCAAGGAAGGTTGATATCCTTAAGGGTGCCTGCCTGCTTGTCCGTCGCAAGGCTTTAGAAGATGTGGGTTTGTTCGATGAGGATTATTTTATTTACTCTGAAGAAGTGGATTTGTGTACGCGGATGCAGAATTCTGGATGGTATCTTTATTGGTTACCGACTGCGGAAATAATTCATTTTGGAGGGCAAAGCACACAACAAGTGGCAGAAGAAATGTTTCTGCTCCTTTATCAGGGGAAAATCCAATATTTCCGAAAACATAGGTCTACTCAAGCTGTAACTCTTTATAAATTGATCCTCTTTTTCGCCATACTGGCACGGATATTAATTACTCCCATCGCTTACCTGGAGCGTCCAGAAGTGCGCCAGTATCACCTGCATTTATCAAGCAACTATCGTAGACTACTTTGGTCGTTACCGGAATTTTAATCGCTGAAGAACAACATAAAATCTTAATATTCTTCGCCAAGTTCGTGCCAGATTTATTGCAATCTTGAAAAAATCGTCTCGGGGGATGATGGACTTAACCCAATACAATTCGACTGAGCAACTTTTTTCACCTGTTACTACTGAGGAGAAAATTGATTTGTCAGTTGTTATTCCACTATTCAATGAAATCGAGAATTTGTCCCAACTGCATTCACAGTTAACTTCAGCGCTTAATACCTTAGATCGTAGATCCGAGATCATCCTGATCGATGACGGCAGCACGGACGGTACTTTTACAGTACTAAAAGAGATTCAAGAAGAGGATGAGCGGTTATGGGTAATTCGATTAAGACGGAATTTCGGCCAAGCCGCAGCTTTTTCGGCTGGTTTTGACTTCGCCCGCGGTGAGGTGATCGTTACCATGGATGGTGATCTCCAGAATGATCCCGCAGACATCCCAAAGTTGTTGGAGAAAATTGATGAAGGTTATGACATTGTCAGCGGTTGGAGAATTAACCGTAAAGATGGCTTTATAACCAGGCGCCTCCCTTCCATGATGGCAAATGCGTTGATCTCCAATGTAACGGGGGTTAAACTGCATGACTATGGTTGTTCCTTAAAAGCGTACCGGAATGAAGTAGTGAAAAATATCAGGTTATACGGGGAACTGCATCGATTCATACCTGCTCTAGCCAGCTGGATGGGTATCAGAATGGCAGAGATACCGGTCAATCACTATCCACGCAAGCATGGGCGCTCGAAATATGGATTGGGAAGAACGATTAAAGTAATCCTGGATTTGATCACGGTCAAGTTCCTGTTAGATTACGCAACGCGTCCGTTGCAGATCTTCGGTCTGGCGGGGATGATCTCTTTTGTAATCGGTACGGGCATATCTCTATATCTAACAATTCAAAGATTGTTCTTCAGTGTGGGTCTAAGCGATCGCCCCATCTTACTTCTAGCTATATTGCTGATCATGTTAGGCGTCCAATTAATTCTGATGGGATTGCTTGGAGAGCTGATCGTGCGCACTTACCATGAATCTCAAGAAAAACCAATATACGCGGTGAGGGAGATATTGGGTGAGAGGGTAAAACCGAAAGCGGAATAAATTCTGTTCGAATACTTCGGCTCCCCAGTTCACAAGATCCTTTAAATCAAGTCAATAAATTGATCAAATAGTAACCGAACAATGAAAATATTAATGATCGCGCCACAGCCATTTTTTGAACCAAGAGGGACACCAATCAGCATTTATCAGAGGTTAGCTGGGCTATCGAAGTTAGGTCATACGATCGATCTGTCAACGTACCATATTGGTGATGAAGTGGAGCTTGACAATGTGACCATACATCGCACCCACTCGATTCCTTTTATTAAGTCATTAAAAGTGGGTCCTTCCTGGCAAAAAATTCCCTTAGACTTTCTCCTATTTATTAAATCCACTCGACTGTTAATCAAGAACAAATATGATGTTATTCACACACATGAGGAAGCCGGATTCTTTGCAATCCTTCTCTCCTGGATCTTCCAGACACGCCACTTATACGATATGCATTCCAGTTTACCGAATCAATTGGTGAACTTTAACTTTGCTGATAACCGATTGATGGTGGGATTATTTAAATTATTTGAACGATTGGTGATTAATTCATGTGATGCAATGATCACCATCGGCCCAGACCTAGAAGAGCATGTCCGGGAAATCAATCTCAAGGTTCCGATGGAGATGATTGAAAATCTACCATTAGGAAATGATCAAGTGGGTGATGAAGCTTTAGCGAAACTCAGAAAGAAGCTTGACATTGATGATAAGATTGCAATCGTATATACGGGAACGTTTGAGAGATATCAAGGAGTAGATCTGCTGCTTGAGAGTGCCAAGATCACCAACACTCAAAACCCTAACGCCATATTTATCCTGGTTGGGGGTAAATCGAGCCAGATAAAGAAATACCAGGAAATGGCGAACAACATGGGATTATCAAAAGCGATCCGCTTCTTGGGTACTCTGCCAGTCGAAGAGGCAAATAGTTATCTTCAATTGGCTGATATTCTGGTATCACCCAGAATCGAGGGCACTTCGGTCCCGTTAAAAATATATACCTACTTATCGACAGGGAAACCAATTGTCGCTACGAACCTTATCGCTCACTCGCTAGTATTGGATGAGGAAACAGCTGTATTGGTCGAGCCGACGAAAGAAGCCTTTGCAGAAGGTTTAATGAAGTTAATTGAGGATGAGAAACTCAGGACTCACATGGGAGATCAATGCCAACAACTCGCAGAGGAAAAATATAGCGAAAGTAATTACCTGACAAAATTAGGGAAAATTTACGAGGTATTTCAATTTGCTTCTGGTTCCCAACATGAACGAGTTGGAGCTGCAGAGAATTAATCAGGAATAATATATGTGTGGTATTTGTGGTGTAGTCCATTCGCAAGCGGATAGGTTGATCGACGAAGGGATACTTCGTCAGATGAATGAAGTCATTCGTCATCGAGGACCAGACGATGATGGATATTTCATTAATTCGCAGGCTGGGTTAGGGATGAGAAGGCTCAGCATAATCGATTTGGTCACCGGAGATCAACCGGTAACAAATGAAGATGAAGCGATATGGTTGGTGTTCAACGGTGAAATCTACAACTATAAGTCCCTGCATGCCGATCTAGTTGCTAATGGACATCGTTTTGCTACAAAGAGCGATACCGAGGTTATCGTGCACGCCTACGAAGAATTCGGCGACCGGTGTCCAGAATATTTTAATGGGATGTTTGCTTTTGCCCTGTGGGATGCTCCGCGCAGAAGATTGCTGCTGGCCCGCGATCATGTCGGTATTAAGCCCTTGTACTATTGGATTGGAAAAGATCAAATAGTTTTCGGTTCCGAGCTAAAAAGCGTGATCACGCATCCGGATGTTCCTAGAGAAATTGATTTGTGGGCTTTAGATCAATTTCTCACCTTGGAGTACATACCAACACCGAGGACAATCTTTAAAGGAATAAATAAATTGCCTGCTGGACACCGATTGATATATGAGCAAGGGCAAGTGCAAATTGAACAATATTGGGATATCCCTGAGCGAGCTACGCCAACAGATGAGGAAATGATAATTGAGGTGCTCACGGGATTGATAGATGACTCTGTGAAAATGCAGTTAATGAGCGATGTGCCCTTAGGAGCATTCCTAAGCGGAGGGATTGATTCCAGCACTGTCGTTGCTTCGATGAGCAGGTCTTCGAACCTGCCAGTAAGAACATTTTCGATTGGATTTGATGATGCGACCTACAATGAACTGCCTTATGCCAGAGCGGTAGCGTCACGTTATAAAACTCAGCATACCGAAGAGATCTTGGAACCTGATATTGCTGATCTTGCAGAACGCCTGGTCAGGCATTTAGATGAACCCTTCGGTGATTTCTCGATTTTCCCAACATATCTGGTCTCTGAAGTTGCCCGGCGAGAAGTGAAGGTCGTGTTGTCTGGAGATGGTGGTGATGAGCTATTTGGTGGCTATGATACTTATGTTGCCCAGGATATGGACCGCTATTACCGCTATTTGCCATCAACTTTCAGACGAAGCATACTCCCGGCTTTGATGGCGCAAATTCCTCCAAGACCTGCCAAGAAAGGGTTGATAAACAAGACTAAGCGATTCGTGGAAGGCGCGGCGCTGCCATCTTCCTGGCAACATACGCGCTGGATGATGTTTATGACTCAAGAAGATAAGTTGGCTCTTTACCAACCTGAGGTTCTTGCATCATTGGATGGGCAAGATTCAGCGGCAGTACTCGAAGATCACTTCTCTAGAATAGCTAGAAGGGATGGCCTGGCACAGCAGCAATATGTTGATATCAAAACCTATCTTGTAGATGATATCCTCACCAAAGTGGATCGGATGAGTATGGCGGTTTCGCTCGAAACGCGCGTTCCTCTTTTAGACTACAGAATCGTTGAGTTTGCTGTCAACCTGCCTCCACAGACGAAACTGTATCGAGGTCAAACCAAACGCATCCTGAAGCAAGCTATGGAAGATCGCTTGCCTTATGATGTGCTCCACAAACCCAAACAAGGTTTCAGTATTCCATTGAAGAATTGGCTGCGTGGTCCACTGAAACCGTTGATGATGGATCTACTGTCGTATGAGAGGGTCAATGGAAGGGGTTATTTCAATGCTGAGTGTGTCTCCGAATGGGTGACAGAACATATCAATGGCACGATGAACCATAGCCACCGGTTGTGGGCGCTGATGGTTTTTGAGCTTTGGAATGAACAGGTCATGGATATAAGAACTGCACCTCGTGAGGTGAAATTCTCATGAGCCAAGTCGGTTCCCAAAAAGTCGATCTACAAATGAGTCAGCAAAAACTGCAGTTAGATGATCCCTTATTAATATCCATTCGAGATTATTGGAATGAACATATCCATGATTTAGAAGTAGCAACCCAACCCCTCGGTTCAATAGGTTTCTTTGATGAACTTGATGAATATCGCTTTGATAAGTTGCGCTATCTTCCGCAACTCGTGGATTTTTCTGATTATGAGGGGAAGAATCTCCTGGAGGTCGGGTGTGGAGTAGGAATAGATTTGGTTCGATTCGCCAAAGGGGGAACTGATGTAACAGGCATTGACCTTGCTGAGGTCTCAATAGATTTGGCAAGGAAGAACTTCAAACAGCGCCAGCTTTCAGCGAATTTGCTTGAGATGAATGGAGAGGATTTGTTATTCGAGGATGATAGTTTTGACATCGTTTATGCGCACGGGGTTGTGCAATATACGGCCCACGCGCCGAAAATGATAAGTGAAATTCAGCGAGTACTGCGACCACAAGGAACCGCAATACTGATGGTCTACAACAGGAATTCCTGGCTGAATGCCCTTTCGAAAGTAATGAATGTCGGCCTGGAACATGAAGATGCCCCTGTTTTAAATAAATACTCGATTGGTGAATTTAAAAAGCTGCTGGAACCTTTCTCGAAATTTACCATCATCCCAGAACGATTTCCTGTGGAAACACGCCTTCATCAAGGATTCAAGGCCACCCTTTATAACAAGGGTTTTGTGCGACTCTTTAATGTTCTTCCGAGATCATTGGTGCGACCTCTCGGCTGGCATTTGATGGCCTTTGCGGAAAAATAAACCAGCAGATCATGAAAAGGAAACCTGAACAGCTAGCCAGTAATACCTTTGATATGATCGTCATTGGGGGAGGGATTTATGGCGCCTGCATCGTTTGGGATGCGGCTTTGCGGGGATTATCAGTTGCATTAATTGAACGAAATGACTTCGGTCAGGAGACATCAGCAAACAGCCTAAAAACTGTTCATGGAGGTTTGCGCTACTTACAAGATGCTGATATCAATTTGGTGAGGCGGATGATCTATGAAAGATCAACCTATCTGCGTATTGCGCCCCACCTGGTTCATCCATTAGCATGCCTCACACCAACCTATTCACAATTGATGAAGAGTAAATTGGTGATGGGTGCGGCTTTGAAGCTCAATGATCTGGCTGGTTTTGACCGAAATCGTGGATCACATCCAGAGAAAATCATCCAATCCAGCCATTTGGTTTCCCGCCAGGATTGCTTAAAAGTTCTACCGGAGTTGCCTGACGAAAGTGTGACCGGGGGAGCGATCTGGTATGATGCACAGATATATGATACGGAAAGGTTGACGCTATCATTTATCCGATCTGCAGCAACACGCGGTGCCATAGTTTGCAATTACCTTGAGGCGGTCGGTTTACTCAAACAAGGAAATCAGGTAAGCGGAGTTAAAGCGAGAGATACATTATCAGGTGATGATTTCGATATTCGCGCACGGGTGGTGGTCAATGCAGCTGGACCGTGGGTGGATCAAATATTGTGGGATGCAACACCGCAGTCCTCCGATAAGAAGTTTAATCAATCGTTAGCGATGAATTTCATCACCCGAAAGGTATTTAATGATTACGCGGTTGGTCTGCCAAGCTGGCAAGACAGGAATTATGTTTCGAATGGTGATGAGAAAGAATCACATATGTTGTTCGTCTCACCCTGGCGAGGAAAATCTCTGGTGGGGACTTTTCACTCACATTTCCATGGTGAACCAGATCAATTCGAATTGACCGAAGAACTTGTTGAGGGTATGCTGGCTGAAGCGAATTCTGCCTATCCAAGTGCAGAGCTTAAGCGTGAGGACATCTCCTTTATCCACCATGGCTTTCTCCCAGAAGAGTTGAGTTCTGAAGATGCTGAAGTTAAGTTGGTTCGCAAGGGTCGTATTTACGATCACCGCAATGAAGATGGCATACAGGGATTGATTTCGGTTATAGGCGTGAAATATACGACAGCGCGACATCTCGCAGAGAGGGCTGTTAATCTGGCGTATGATTATCTAGGAAGTGAACCCCCAGACAGCAAAACAGATAGCACCCAAATTCATGGTGGTCAGGTAAACAACTTTTCAGATTATTTAATCCAAACAATAAAAGAAGATTCATCTGAATTGAATCCGGGTCTTATCGATCACCTGGTTCGCAGTTATGGATCAGATTATCATCGAGTGAGAGATTTGATCGATGATGAAGGGGAAAATAAGGGATTGGATTTAAGTTCCCCGCAAGTCTTGAAGGCGATGATCTCTATAGCCGTGCAAGATGAAATGGCTATTAAGCTGTCTGATGTGATTTTCCGGCGGACAGGGATTGGCTCAACTGAGAAACCAGCAGGGAACAGCCTAGAGCAATGCGCTGAATTTATGGCTGGTGAGTTGGGATGGAGTGAGACTGAGAAAGAAAATGAGCTGGACGAAGTAAGAACTATTTATGATAATCATAGAATTGGTTAGTGCAAGTAAATTAGTTGTTCTACTGGGAGAATAAAAATGGAGTCTTCGACGGTCGAGTCATCCGATTCGCAAACAGCTCTTCAGGAGCCCTGGCAACTGCAGATGTTCAGCAAATCGTTGAAGAAGCAACAGAAGTTAGAAGCGCTGCTGAATGTTATGGGTGACTTTGAAGGTCAGAAGGGGCTGCTGATAACATGCGGTGACAATAATGGGGCAATGAACTGGCATATCAAACAACATGGGGGAGAATGGAGTTGGGCTGATGCCGAGCATGACAGCATTGCACAGATCAGCGAAGTGACAGGGGATAGCGTGGCAGAGATGGAAAAGGATAATCCTGCGCTGCCTTATGGAGATGATGAATTCAATTTGGTCATGACAATTGATGTGCATGAGCACCTCGAGAATCCTGAAAATTTAAATCGGGAGCTTGCCCGGTTGGTGAAACCGGGAGGCAGGGTGATCGTGACAACGCCGAATGGTGATGAAAACAAATTGGCCACCCGGATCAAGAAACTTATTGGAATGAAACCTGAAGACTATGGTCATTATGTAGTTGGTTATGATGCTCCACAACTCGAGCAACAACTGATGAAAGTTGATTTAAAACCCTCCCAAGAGGCCAGTTATTCTCGATTTTTCACGGAAATGCTTGAGCTGGGGATCAACTTCGCGTACGTAAAATTCTTGTCAAAACGGAGCGATGCAAAAGTCGAAAAAGGACAGATAGCGCCGCAGAACATAAATCAAGTCAAGTCAGTTGAAAAGACATATCGCTTGTATTCTTTGTTGTATCCGATATTTTTGGTCATCTCAAAACTAGATTTTTTAGACCGTTCCAAGCGCGGTTACGCAGTGATCGTCGCGGCCAGGAAGGATTAAACGATGAAAATTTTGATCACTGGGGCTGGGGGATTTATTGGCAGCCATCTCGTTGATGACCAACTCGAGCGAGGATATCAAGTCACAGCAATAGATATAGATACCGATCGGTTGAATCCTTTGAAGTCCAATCCGCAGATAGAGATTATTCGAGGTGATTTTGCAGATCGAGAGTTGATCGATTCCAAGCTCGAA
>Ga0209742_10000696_pt1 | contig 17064 bp, 15 predicted proteins | sample DeeMarSeWOR38_10_FD_187462 | JGI IMG/M metagenome (GOLD analysis project Ga0209742, IMG submission 187462) | Marine sediment microbial communities from White Oak River estuary, North Carolina - WOR-3-8_10 (SPAdes) (version 2) | ecosystem: Environmental > Aquatic > Marine > Intertidal zone >... | reverse complement strand
GCCCCCAGCACAGTACCATAGGTTAAGCCGTAGACACCCAATCCCAACGCAGGCAGGGTGATCGGTCCAATCTGGTAGCCGGTGCTGGGCGCCAGGATAAGAACACCGATCAGGGTGCCGATATCGTACATGCTGCGCGCCAGCGCGGGCAGCAAGAAGTGCTGGTTGGCTTGCAAACCGGCGATTACCAGCCCACTGATCGAGAACAGCAAAGTGGCAACAAGGTTAATCCGCATCAGGTCTACAACCTGAGACTGCTGAGCAGGGTTAAACCCCGGTGCAACGCCCAGATTCGATCCCACAAGCTGGGTGGCGAGCAGTGCAATGATGATGGATACGCCTAATGTGACCAGAAATACCAGGTTGGCGACCCGTGAGAACACATCCCACATCACCGGGCGCCCTTTCTCTTCCAGGTATTCCGAGAGCACCGGGATGAAGGCGATCGCCAGCGCGCCACCGGAGATCAACCCGAAGATCAGGTCGGGCAGGTTGTTGGCCGCGTTGAATACATCCAGATCGGCTGATAGCCCAAACTGGCGCGCAATGAGCAGCTGGCGCACAAAACCCAGCAGCTTTTCCATGCCGAAGAATATGGCGACGATCAGGGCAGAACGTGCGATGTGGCTCATTCGGGTCAGAGTAAATACCTATCGATTGGCGCGCGTTTAATAGTACAAATTAGGGACGACTGAATCAGAAATTACGAATGGGGCAAGTATAGCATGGAGGCTATAAAACGACCAATGTTGCGCGGCCCTCTCAGATATGGTACAATCGGCGCGCCTGGGAGGGATTCCGCGATATGCGGAGGGGACCCTTCCAACCCGGAGGGATGGCCGAGCGGACTAAGGCGGTTGTCTTGAAAACAACTGTGGGTTCACGCCCACCGGGGGTTCGAATCCCTCTCCCTCCGCCTGTATTATGAGTTTTCATAAGCTTAATAACCTGGGGAGGTGCCAGAGTGGTTGATTGGGGCCGCCTGCTAAGCGGTTAACGGGGCTAAAACCTCGTTCGCGGGTTCGAATCCCGCCCTCCCCGCTGGGTGAAACACCTGTAAACCTGCAGGTGTTTCTTTCTTTCCCCCTCAGTACTTAATTCGCTGCTCAATCCCCTGTATAAATCCCTTGTTGATACGACTGACGAGGACGACCGGAAGATATCCTGATCCTGGCCGAGGAGGCCAATAGACGGTCGTAGATCCGCAAACAATCTCGAATATGATCGCGGTAACCATTCTCTTTGGGGAATGAGTCGATCGGCGGGATGCTCTCCGTGTCCGGGAGAATGCCGGTGCTGGATAAAACCTGCTGGTAAAGGTGATCATGCTGGCCGTTCAGGTTATCTATCTCGGCATCCGGACAGGCCTGCCATGACAGCATCCTGCGCTCAAATGGCAACCCCAATCTGGAAAACACCTGCTTGAAGACCAACTCCGGCCGGTTCCTGAAGTCTCTGGCATCCACAATCAGATAGGGGATATCGTTATCTTTGCAATATTTGATCTGATCCGAGATCAGCTCCCAACCGGTTTCAATATGTGGGAACAGCGGGTCATCCCCCACTTCCATCTTCTTTGCCATGCGGGAGGCGATGTTTTGCCTTGGATCTCGGGTCAGGAACACAACCGGCTTTTTCGTCAGGGAGATCAATAGGGGAAAATTCTCCCCGGCTTGATAAGGCATCTCTTTAATCACCAGGCTGTGGCCTAATCCCCGAGTCGAGAGGTTTTTGATTCGGGTCAGGTCAAGGGGATTCCGCAGATTATCAACCACATAAGTTAAATCCTCTCCCAAGAAGTACGTTCCCTCAAAGGGCTCGTGACTGTAAAAGCGAATTGATGGCTGCTCCCAATACACCCTGGCGAATGCAGTCGAGCTGCATCTGGGCGGGGAGACGATCACATAGATGTCTTCGTACTCTTCAAGGATTGCTTCGAAATCAGCTTGACCTGCGGGTATCTGCATAGAATGTTTAACCTCAAAAGTGATGGAATTGCTTTTCATGACCAGTTCTGTACAAGGCGCGGTGAATTAAGTGCTGTTCGATCTGTCAGGAAGAGCAGGGTGATTAAAATAGGTTTGCGCAAAAATGCCGCTTTGTCACAAACAATTTCCACCCAGGGCCATTATAGCATAGATATATAACCAAATTGATGAGTTTTGCCCAATTATCGCTATTTTCAGTTTAAATTCCCCCCCATCCTAAAAAACTGGGCTTTTAGCCCGTATTATCCTGTATGCTTTCAAACAGGTTGGTGCTCACTTGCCTTATTATTCGGCAGACCAGCCTCTTAAACCCGTATCACTCCGTCTCGTGGCTGTATTATCCCCGGTCCCAGACCAGTCCAGTGCATCGCCGGGTTAAGCGCCAGAATTTATGGAACTCGACCTGCTCATCCACCCGACTGGCGTTCGTAAGAGAAGCGCACATTGGTTTCGAAACGGGCCATCCCACCGATCAACCAATCATCAAAAGGTTCAGGTAGAGACTGCTGCAGCGCCTCTTCGACCGATCCACCTTCTCTAACGATGCGACCAACCAAGTCACCCAGGAAAGTGATATACCGCTTCTGTAAGGCAATGTCCTCCTTTGTCCCCAGCGGTCCATGTCCTGGCACAAAGATCTCAAAATCAGACTCTTCCATACCCTCCAGCTGGGCCTTCCATAAATCTGGGTTGCAGTATCCCATGAAGGGCTGGCATTGGAAGAATCCCAGATCTCCCATAAATGTAATTCTTTCTTCCGGTAAGACGAGAAAACAATCGCTGGCCGTGTGTCCCCCTCCCAGGGTAAGCAGTTCCGCCCTCCGTCGCGTCCCGTAAAATATGATCTTCCCATCAAATGTTTGATTGGGAAAGCGGAGTTCAAGCGTAGGTAAAGCTTCTAATCCATATTGATCCCGGGAAATAGCCTTTTCCAATGAAGATCGCTGACGTTCATCAGTTTCAGTTTTGAGACGCTCTTCGTATTCTTGGATCATCTCTTCCAACAAGGAGGGATTTTCCTGCATCTCTCTAATGCTGCTGGCAAACGTGGACATATCTGTGCGGGTTTTATGGGTGGCGATGATAGGGGTATGATCTGGGAAGACCTGATTCCCCAACCAGTGATCGCTGTGCGCGTGACTGATGATCACGCAGCTCGCTGGACGTCCCGTCAGTTGCTCAGCTGCGGTCTTTAAATCTTGCGCGGCTATGGGTGTCTCGAAAGTGTCAAAGATCAGGGTTTGGTCACCCAGATCGATGATGCCGGCGTTGCTGTAAGCCGCCCCTCCTGCTATCCCAATGGCTGCATATACGCCATTTGCGATTTGATGCAGTTCAAAATGGTCTGATTTTGGTAAATCGTCATTCGTCATAAGTAGATCTCCTATTTTCTTGTCCCCTTGAGTAATACAGACAAAAAATCAATGACAGAGCAAAAACTTTTCCAAATTGAATTTCAGTATCATATCATGCGCAACCGGGAAGATCATCACTAAAAAATCCAAACACCTATTTTAAACTTAATCTTTTTTGAACTCTCAAACATATCTCCTTGATGAGCGCCCACCCAGTGGAGTTCCGGGGCGATTACCTTGCTTATCGTCTACCAATTGGCATCACGAGCCATCTGAAGATCTCATATTAAACCGCGCAATGACAAGCTCAGCAAAGGCTTGGTTTAGCATCCATTCATCACACATTCGTGATGATATATCCCAGATCAAAATAACGCCATGTTTGCCCTAGCAGTGCAGCTACCTTATATAGATCAGCATCCCTCTCAGTTCGCTGCTTCAAGCCAGGTTTATCTTTATTTGAGTTTATTCCGAAAATAGCTCAGTGAGAAAGTTTATAATTGGGATCTTAACATTCGGGCTTGTGGTGATTGAATCGTGGATCAGATTGGGTTGCATCAACAGCTCGACCGCTCCACCTGATTCTGTGAGCAGGGCTGCAAACATCTCCGATTGAGCTGGATCGACATTCCCATCATTTTCACCGTGGATCAACAAAAACGGTGGTTCGCTGCCATCCACCCAGGTTATTGGAGAAGCCTCCTCGATCTCATCCATGTGTTCATTCGGGGGACCAAAATACGAGTAGATGAGCCCATCTTCTTGGGCATTGGGGATCCAAAGCGAGTAGTCGAAGAACCCGGCAACAGCGATCGCGGCACGCATTAAGTCCCCTTCAGGTAATGTGTGAGGGCAATCTTGTACATATTTCCCTGGATCATCGACCGTTCCCAAAAATGCAGCCAGCGTACCGCCTAGTGAAAATCCTACTGGCACAATGCGCTGGGTGTCGAATCCATAAGTATCTGCATTAGCATGGACCCAAGCCAAGGCACAAAACGAATCCTGCTCATTACGTGGATATGTGCCCACACCTTTGTTGAAAACAACCACGGCGTATCCCTGTCGGGCAAAATATTCAGCCGTATCAATTAGGTAAAATTTTCCTGAACCCGATCCGTGGATGAGCATTAAGGTGGGCAGGGCTTGGCCTTCAATTTGAGGTTGATAAACATCCAGCATATGGTTTTGGGATGCACCGTATTGGAGATCGTTGTATGTTTTAAAAGTTATCGGCGTTCTCTGTGGCTTGGAGGTGAGTGTTTCCATGGGAATCGCCACAGTAGGAGTTTCCGAAGGGATCGAAGTGCTCGTGGGAATGAACTCACTGGGGGTCACCGCTGGGATCAGGGTTTCCGTTGGGGAGATCTGGATGACAGATTCTGAAGGGATAGATTGTTCTTGTTCATCTCCAACAGGTGCTGAAGGCGAAGCACAGCCCCCGATAAAAATCAAAGCGACCAAACTCATGAAGGCAAAGATTCTTCGAGTTTCCATTTCGCACCCTCCTTTCATTTGTCAACCCTCAAGAAATCTGCTTATTACCCTGGATTTTGCACATAAAATACCAAATTGAGTGGTATCCCATAACTATGATGTCATGCCGCGTGTATCTAATCACCTGACACAACAATACTATTCGCTTGATTGGAAAAACAATCTCAAGCCAGTTTATCAAAAATGTTTAAAGATATTATGAAGATTGAATGGAGAAGCCATCAAGACGAAAATTTTCAATTCGCTGTATTTAAGCAACCCAGAAAATACCCGAAAATCTGGGGATTCTTAGGTATTACTTGCAGGTTGATCCTCAATGTTGTTTTTCCTCGTACGGTAGGAGTATATCGAGTGATTGATACCGAGGATGCAGATCATTCGATCTGAAAGTCGACCATCGTCAGCATCCCGGGGAAAACATCCACCACGCGCTGCTGTAATCCGTTGAACATAAAGGTGATCTGGTATGAACCAGGTGGTAATTCGCTGATCGCGAAGCTCTCCTCCCAGGGGCTCAATCCCCACAAATCACTTTTCTCATAAGTTCTCATGTAGAACTGATCCAACGCCGGAAGTCCCGGGCCTGCCAGCTGTTCCAGGACGATATTGTCTACATGCTGGTATTCGCCATCCTCATCCAGCACCCTTCCTGCCAAAGTACCTGATAGTTGATCACTCCCCTCGAGTAGCGGCTCCAACCATAACTCAGGATTGCGCGCCGCCTGGTAGGCGTTCTCTCCAAGGCGCACCTCGAAATGCAGCGTGCTGCCGGGCACCCCACCGGACATCCCTACCAACCCGATCTCCTGGCCTGTTTCAACCGGGTCACCAACCTCCACCAGGAGTTCGGATAGATGAGCATATAAAGTGTAGAGGGGCTCAGATATACCCGCTAGGTTGTGCTCTACGACGATCAGGTTCCCGTAGAAATCAAGTCGCGGACCGTAGGGAGTGTCGAGATCATCTCCTGCAACGACGACTTGACCATCAGCTGCTGCCAGCACCGGTGTACCGGTTGAATTGAGGAAATCGACACCGCGATGCGTATCGCGCGTGCTGTGGCGATAATCGCCATAGCGGTAGGAAGGATCGATGGTGTTGCGACCTGATGGGGCGATGGGACGGGCGAGCAGAAAGGAACCGCTTAATGTGCAAACATCACCCTGGCAGGGTTCTGGCTCCTGCGGGAGAGACGTCGGCACCAACGTGGGGAAATCTGTTGGCTCAGGATCTTCTTCTGTGGGGAGTGGGGTCTCGGTTGGAGGTTGCTCGGTGGACAATGACTCCATTGTGGCGCTGGATGGGGATTCAATTTCGGGCTGCTGCGGTGCTGTAGGTTCAAGCTGCCGGTTCCCAAAATTGCAGCTTACAGACACAATGAACAAGAGACCAACCAGAAAAATGAATGAATGGAATGGAGACCTTTTCATTTTCACAACCTCCATTGGAGTAAGGACGCCAAGGACTTATGCTCGATAGCTAGTACCATCTATTATAGCGACTCTTCCCAATGGATAGTGTATAAATTGGGTAAATCACGATTTACAGATCAGTAAGACCCGAACGATGCGCAGGTATTCACTCCGCTGAAAGTAATGGTAGCCTGATATCCTTTTTACAATTAGAATATAGAACTCAAGACACTCTGCAAGTCGATCTTCGAAGAATTATGAGCATGACCTCCCAAGAATTCCCCCGCGGAACAGTAACATTTCTCTTCACCGACCTTGAGAATAGCACCCGTCTCTGGGAAGATTACCCTCAGGTGATGAAGATCGCCCTGGCCCGGCATGATGCCCTTTTACAGGAAACTGTTGAGGCAATGCATGGCAAGATCATAAAGTCGACCGGTGACGGGCTGCACGCTGTATTTCCAAAGGCCGGAGATGGATTAAAGGCGGTGCTGGCCGCTCAATTAGGCTTAAGGGCCGAATCGTGGGGTGAGACGGGACCGCTGCGGGTTCGCATGGCCCTTCACTCGGGCGAAGCAGACCTGCGGGACGGCGATTATTACGGGACAGTAGTCAACCGCGCTGCCCGGATCATGGCTACCGCCTCGGGCGAGCAAATCTTGATCTCCGCATCTACCGCCGACCTGACCCGCGACCATTTACCTGCTGGCGTGACACTTCTCGATCTTGGCGAGCACTACCTGCGTGGTTTACAGCGACCCGAGAAACTTTACCAGGTGTTGCATCCTGATCTCCCAGCCGAATTCCCACCGCTGAAAACGCTGGGTACTGTTCCTAACAACCTGCCGGCAGAGATCACCAGCTTCATTGGTCGTGAAAAAGAACTGGAGAATGTTAAGGGGTTGCTTTCACCTGATGAGTCGATCAACCGGCTTGTCACCCTGACGGGTCCGGGTGGTACCGGCAAGACCCGACTGGCTCTGGAAGCGGCAGGATATATGCTGCAAGACTATCCTTACGGCGTCTGGCTAGTTGAACTGGCACCGGTTACCGATCCGCAGCACGTGGTTCGGGCCGTTGCATCACCAATGGGCATCAGAGATCAAGGGGCGCGGCCTTTAGAGTTGATGGTTCTGGATCATCTGCGATCCCAACAAGCGCTCTTGATCCTGGATAACTGTGAACACCTGATCGAAGAATGCGCCCGGTTGGCTGAAACCCTCTTGAGAGACTGCCCACAACTGCACATTCTTGCCAGCAGCCGGGAGGCGCTGGGCATCGCCGGCGAACGGTCATTTCGGGTTCAGTCTCTATCATCGCCTCTGGAGACCGAGAGCATATCCGTTGAAGAGCTGGATCAATATGAATCCGTACGCCTCTTTGTCGAGCGCGCTGTGGCGGTCGAGCCCAGTTTCACGCTCAGCAGGGACAATGCTCGGGACATCTCCCAAATCTGCCGGCGGTTGGATGGCATCCCATTGGCGATCGAGTTGGCTGCCGCGCGGGTGCGGGTACTGTCTCCAGGGGAAATCGCGAATCGCATGGACGATCGTTTCCGCTTGCTGACCGGTGGCAGTCGAACGGCTTTGCCTCGCCAGCGCACGCTACAGGCATTGATCGACTGGAGCTACGACTTGCTGCCTGAAGAAGAAAGCACACTATTATGCCGCTTATCGGTTTTTACAAGCGGTTGGACGTTGGAGGCTGCCGAATCCGTTTGTGGTTTTGATCCACTCGAACCATATGAAGTACTGGATCTGCTCGAGCAGCTGGTCAATAAGTCGCTGGTGGTGGCTGAATCTACCGAGTTGGGGGTGCGCTACAGCATGCTGGAATCCATTCGGCAGTACGCCCAAGAGAAGCTCGCTGAGGGCGGAGAGGGTGAGCGGGTGCGTGAAAACCACCTATCGTATTATCTGGTGCAGAGCCAGGATGCGTTCAAGGCACTTATGAACCTCCAGCCACCAGACGATTGGGGTGCCAGATTTAAGCCTGAAGCCGATAACTTTCGCGCTGCCTGGGCTAGATCTCTTGAAGTTGGTGTGAGGCCAGCATTGGAATTTGCCTCTTCCTTCAGCACGGCCTGGAGCCAGGTCATGCCACTGGTGGAAATACACCGATTTCAGGTTAAAGCCCTTGAACTTGCTGAAGCCAACCTGGATTTTACTGATTCTGAAGCTCCAGAGGAGAATCAGCTGTTGCTTGCCCGTGCATTGGCAAGTGCGGCGACAGTAGCATTCGGCGCTCGAATGCTGCAGAAAGTATTAAAATACGCAAAACTCAGCACAACGATTGCTGAACAAATTGGTGATATGGAAACATGGACCTCGACAAGATCAATATGGATTTTGGCCACCTCCCTTACTGGTGGTAAGGAATCCCTCCAAAAATGGTTGGATGAAGAATTTGAACAGGTGATGCGCTACGGTCGGGATTATCACCAGGCAATGTCTCTGGCATATTGGGGGAGTGTTCAATTCTTCGTAACCGGTCAGCACACCCGGGAAGCTCAAGTACGCTGGGAGCAGGGCATGGCAATGCTTCGGCATAGCGGAAATCTCTGGATTCAAGCCAGTGCGCTCCAGTTCGCTGCCGATCTGAGTAAATTCCTGGGAGAGACCGGCAAAGCCAGACGCTTGGCGGAGCAGGTGATGGACATTTACACCGATCTGGGAGATAAGTACGCAGCCAACCCGGCACGCAGCCTGCTGGCCGAACTGGCCTGGGAGGAAGGGGATTTTGAGCAGGCAGCTAACCTATTCCGCGAGACAATTCTTGTCTGGCGAGATACCGGCCGCGCCGACGCTGGTGTCAGGACGATCGAATCCCTGGCCTTCACCATTCACGCCCAAGTCGAAGGTAAAACTGACGAATCCCATCAGGCTCACTTGGTCTACGCAGCTACTCTGCTGGGGGCTGCTGATGCAATCCGCCACAATATCAACCGGCCCTTGAGCTTCTTAGACAAACCCAAGTATGAGCGAGAATTGGCAGCACTGCGTGAAGCAGCTGGCGAAGAAGAATTTCAATCCGCCTGGCGGAAAGGGCAAGTTATGGACCTTGACCAGACTGTTCTCCTGGTTTTAGAGGGACTAAACTCGCCAGAAGATGCATTTTAATATTAAACCTAAGGAGCTAACATGGAGATCGATCCAAACAAGCTAGAGATAACTATTAACAATGAAAATAATCGCTTTGAGGCACGTGTCGGCGAAGAAGATGTCTTTATCGACTATCGCATGCATCGGGATCGCTTGACTCTGATTCACACCGACGTCCCGCCAGCGCTCGAAGGTCACGGTCTCGGTAGTGCAATGGTGAAAGCTGCCCTGGAATATGCCAAAGCAAAAGATCTGGAGGTTTTGCCAATCTGCCCGTTCGTAAAAGGGTACCTCCGTAAGCACCCAGAATACCTGCCATTGGTGTCTGAGAAGTACAGAACAGGTCTCTAATCAGCAAAATCACCCCCCCGACAATTTTTGCTATTGGGCTAACTTGCTGATTTCAATATGTGGTATTTAGTAATCTGCCAGGCAATCTCCAAGACGTTTGACGCCCTCTTCAATCGCCATCGGACCGTAAAAACAGAAGCTCAATCTTACGTAATCCCGCATCTCCATTCGGCTGGAAAACAGCGCTCCTTGGCGTAGATCGACCTTATACTCCCTTGTCTTGCGGCGCAATTCCGTTGCGTCTACTCCTGGCAGGTGAACCCAGAAGAAGAACCCGCCTTGCGGAAGCGTATATTTAGCCGTGGGGAGATACCGGCTCAAGGCTGCTTCCATCGCATTCAGACGCCCAGCATACTCCCCGCACAGGTGGGAGATATTTTCCTTCAGCCCACCAGATTCGACTAACCCGCGCACCAATGCTGAGGTATACGGGTTCATCCCTCCCCCACTTTCGAGCAAACCGCAGCCCGCCAGCCGATCAATGACCTTGCTGTGCGCCTGAATCCAACCCAACCGTAAACCAGGAGCCAGGATTTTCGAGAACGAGTTGACTGAAATGACCTGATCCGCATCCCTGGTGAATGCAGCAAATGGCTCTGGTGGCGTTTGGGTATAAGCCAGGAAATGATAGACTTCATCCGCCACTACCAGGATATTTTCTCGCTGCGCCCAGGCGACAATTTCTTCTCGCCGCGCTTGCGAGAGAGTCCGCCCACTTGGATTCTGGAAGGTTGGGATAATGTAGACGAACTTCGGGCGGAATTTGGCGAACTTTTCCTCCAGCACGTCTACACAGATACCGTCATCGTCCATTGGGATCGAAACGATTCGTAAATCATGGTCTGCAAATATGCGCAGTGCCAGAAAATAGGATGGCTCTTCCACAAAAATCGAGTCGCCGGGACGGGTGAAGAGCGTGCAAATTAAATCAAGGGCGGACGAAACGCCTGTGGTGACAAACAGGAGATCCGGGTCCACATCGGTTCCGTAAGCCTCAGTTAAAAAATCGGACAGGGCGCGGCGGAAATAGCCATCTCCCTGCTCCATTCCGTATTGCAGGGAGCGCGGATCGCCTGAAAGGAAATACCTATCGGCCGCCTGGTGGAGCAAGTCAAGTGGCAACAAATCAAAATCGGGATTGCCCATACCCAGGTCAATGAAGTCAGCGGGGATATTAATCTGTGTTATCGAGGGTTCAGTCATATAAGAAGTATAAACAAAAAACAACCACAATCCTGATGATATGTGGTTGTTTACATCTGGTAAAGATAAATCTTAACCTGCTTCAAAAGTTTCAAATATGGAGATATTAGCACCGCTCACCAAAACCGGACAGGATTGTGCCATTTTAACTGCTTCGTCGAACGAATCAGCCTGCAGGATGGTATATCCACTGGCCATTTCGCCTGCAGGGCCATCACTCACGGAACCGTCGCTGGCAACGGTTTTTGCCATCGGGGTAAAAGGATCGCCAGGATCAACCACAGCCGCCCCTAATTCTCCATACCAGGTCTCCCAGGCTTTCATCACCTTGGCAGTTTCTTCTTCGGTTTCCGGCATACCACCGCCAACATACAGTAAAACAAACTTGCTCATCATCATGCTCCTAATTCTAGATTTTTGTATTATAAATTGATTCTCATTCTAACATATAAAATAGACCATTTTTGTCAAGATAAGCTTCGATAGTCGGAGAATCGAAAATAAGATCATATCTAACAATCACAATGACTTCAGACTTTTTTGCTGAATAGCTTCATCAAGTCAGACGATCCGGTCTTCAATTTCCCAGGCATGGTCAAGCACGTGCCATGCTACCCGGCGAATGAAATATCGCGGTGGCCATATCACCCCTCCGCGCGGGCCTTTCTCCGGCAGCTCTCCACTGACTGCAAAATCCAATGCATTTAGAATTGCCCCCCGCGTTAGATTGAGCTCTTCCGATAGCGTCACACCGTCTTCTCTCTTGTACTTCCAGGCCAGTCGTGAAAGATATCCCCGATCGGCTTCGAGTACGTGGTCTAAGATCTTCTCGAGATCTCTCCCACCGCCCCGGGGTCCTTTGCGCAACTCTTTACCGGTGGCTCTTTCCACCGCGCCATCGAATGCCCCCCAGCACGCCTGCAGAATGTTTTGGAAACGCTTAAATTCCAGGGGATCGATCGCTTCCTTGTCTGACTCCAGCATGACTGCCGGTGCCCCAAAATCAGTCGTGGCATTGCCTTCGTGCCGTTCTGTCACTTTCAACTCTGATATTTCGCTGGGGGCATGGAATTCAAGTTCCCAATTTTGCAGAACCTGAGCGTAGCGCGATCCGTAGTGGATCAGCGCTTGAAGGGCTGAGCCTTCTTCTCGACCGCTGCGGCTCCATCCAGGCCAATCGATCGCACCGGCAAACGTTTTCTTTTTACCAGTTTCAAGAAATACTCTGATTGAATTCATAATAACCTGCTGCTGAAAATTTATGCCGCTCAACTAGAATAAGAAGGCGGGGTATTTTCAAACCAGAAATCCCTTCGTCCATCACCAACGGACATAAATCGCACGGTATGCGCTTCGGGTGAAGTGTGGGTTTGGTGACCTTCACACAGGCATTAATCCGCATTGAACAGCCTGGAAAAACCCGGGTAGGGTGCCAACGGGATGATGTCAAAAGTGATCAAGTTCGCTTTCACCAATGGCAGTGAATTGAGAACTTCACTAGCCTCTTGAGTATCTCCACACTCGAGCACAAGTACAGCACTGGGCTGATCTTGGCGGAAATAAATCTCTCGCAATACCCCAGCCTGATACAGTTCCCACACCCTGGTTGCCTCCTGCTTAAGATGAGGCTCGAACTGATTGTCCGCAATACCCAGTACTTCTCTCTCGATTGCCAAAATCTTCATATGAGGATGCCTCACAATTCTTATGGTCCATTGGCGTATTAAATTATTGATGGTCTTGATATTGAACCTCTCCATAATTAACAATAAATTCTCATACTTATTCCACCAAATAGTAAACTGCAACCACCTTGCAGATGTTATCGTAAGCACTTCCACAAAACGAAGTATTAAAACTTCACACCTTCAATGTCCTCCACGGGCAGCCAGTCATCCATATTGCCATATTCGCTCTTGTCAATTGGGAACGGCTTGAGCTGCTCCACCTTTTCCACTTCTATGAGCACGAGATACCTTTTACCAGCCCAGCGTTTGAATTGATTTGCTGTTAGTTGCAGTTGGTCTTGATATTCTTCAACCAATGATACTGACTCTTCCTTCGACATCTTTTCCGAGTTGATGACCCTATTCACTTTAGCCTTTGCCTTGACCACCCCTTCTGCGTTATTATTGATGAAATACAACATGTCATCACTATTTACTCTGCCGTATGGCATTTTTCGTCCTGTGGCGCCGCGTATGATCATCGTTTTCTTACCACTGAGTAAAACCTCCATTTCTTTGGCTTTCGCATCCAGGTAAACTACGTGATCCATTGGTGACCTCCAAAACACGGATAATACGATCTGACCGATAGATTACAGCATTCCAAACAATTACCTCCACATCCTCTCGATTAATCAGCATACCACAATCTAACACCATATAAATCATTGAAAACCTGAAATTATTAGGAAAATAATCTCCGGCCCAAACCAGCTCCAGCGAATGCTAATTTGATTTCCTTGAGGAAACTATCCCGTGTATTGGCTTGCGCGCCCGGATGTGCAGGAAGTAGGCCACAACCTGCGCATCTTGAATATTCGGGCATTCTGCTACCACCTGGTCGCTTGGACGGGGCTCTGCAACCTGCTCGAGTTGGAAACCCGTCTCGATCAGCAGGTTGAGCCACTGGCTGATGGTTCGCGTGAATATTGGGATCTTGAATTTAGGTAGGCCTTCTTTCACCTGCCGCGGCGCAGAGCTGAAGAGCCATTCAGCGATGTCTCCCTGGCGGTTATCAAAGTAGCCGCCAACCTCGATCGCATACGTCAAGCCTTTATCATCACGCAAATTTCGACGATGTGGCGTATCAAAGCATGGATGAGTGATCGAGAATTGCAGAAACCCCCCTGGCTTCAGAACCCGGTACGACTCGCCCAGTACCGCGCCTGTTTCAGCGATATCCATGAAGCTCATGAATCCCGTTGCGAAGTCAAAGGTCGCCTCCGCAAATGGTAATTCCACTGCGCTTGCGACTTGGTAGTCTATGTTCGCTATTCCTGGCTCTGCCAGCTGTTTGGCGTGTCGAACGAAAACTTCAGAAATATCGATCGCAGTCACCCGAGCGCCAGTTTCTGCCAGCAGCCGGGTGTTGTAACCCTCCCCACAACCAATATCCAACCCTGAGAGTCCTTTGACATCCGGCAGCATAGCGAAAAAGGCTGGCGTGTTGAGATAATCGCGATAGACATCATACCCGGCCCTGGCGAGCCTGGTCCAGTTTTCAGCATTTTCATCCCAGTAGCGTCTAACTTCCTTGTGGTCCATCACTAACCTCAAGCCTTAAGTCTGGATATCGCCAGCATATGTGTTGGCGATGAGTTCCCCTGGTTCCTAGCTCTGCATATTTCAGATTATGTTGGTGCGGTCTTCGGCATCTATCTTCTGGCACAGAGGGCAAATGCAGGGCCATTTTGATGATCAAGGTGATCGAAATTAATTTGAATATCATTGTATCCATACTGCTCTAAAGCCCTCATTATGCTATCGCGAGTCAACCATTTACTGGTCGGTTTGCTGCCACCGCAGAATCCTGTCCATTCCAAAGAGTCTTGATATGCTTGTGTGGAATACTCATAAGATACTCCATCATATTCAAATGAGCTGAGCGGGCTAAATTTACGTCTGAGATCCTCACGATTTGATATAACTTCTTGGTCATAGTAATGAGTCCAGATAAACAGCCTATCGGAGACTTCTGAGATTAATTTCAACAGCTGGATGGGTTCTTCCATGTGATACAAAACACCACTGGCAAAAACCAGGTCATATTTCGAGTCATCATTTTCAAGGTAAGCCACAAAATCTCCCAACTTAAACTCCACTTTATCAAGTTCGAGAATCTCTTTGATACACAGGCATTTTAGAAAAGCACGGGAATTAGCTTCAATTGAAATGACCTTCTTTGCACCTTTATTTTGAAACATATAGGAATGACCACCTTCAAGAGGTCCTAATTCAAGAATTTTCCAATCAGAAAATTTGCCAAGAGTTTGTTCTGTCCATACAACACGATCATCTTCAAATAATCTGGCTAAACCTGGTCGCGTAACCAACCCGTATTTATCGGGTAGCTGAGACGACCATTGCCCCTCAAATATATCGAGCACATTTTGATCCGTTGGTTCTGTGAGCACATATGCGTCTAAAATATCTGTCGCTTTGATACCCTCTGCAGGCCTGCGACGGAACATGGCCTTCATACTGCCTAGAAAGGATTTGTACATTAGCTCTCCTTGATATCAGGTCGAAGCTGCCGAACTGAGGGTTGGATTAATCTTTAGATTATGGTGCCTATAAACCAAAATCCTAGTACTTAATTCCACCGGTCGGAAGGAATGGAGTGAAGTAGATCAGCCTGTCAAGGGAACATCACCTACCACACCGATAATCTAAGTGCAAATTGGCAAGTTTATTGAGAGGCCTAGCGGTTCACACCTTCGATTCCATGCGCTGCTGAAATTGTAACCCAATCCCAATAATCAGCACCACCCTGCTTGGATCAGCTCACGCGACTTGTTAACTCGGCTTGCGCGCCCGGATGTGCAGCAGTAAGTAAGCCACCACCTGCGCGTCTTGAATATCAGGGCATTCTGCTACCACCTTATCACTTGGACTGGGTTCCTAAATACGCTCGAGGACAAATCCTGTTTCGATCAGTAGGTTGAGCCACTGGATTATGGTTCGCGTGAATATTGGGATTTTGAAATTAGGCAAATCCACTTTTACCTGCGCCAGCGTTTGCTAGCAGCCGGGTTTGTGTCCTTCCCCACAACCGATGTCCAACCCTGAGAGTCCCTTGACTTCCGGCAGTATCGCAATAAAAGCTGGCATGTTGAGATAGTCGCGGTAGAAATTGTAGTCAGTCTTGGCGAGCCTGTTCCAGTTTTCCGCGTTCTCATCCCAGTAGCGTCTAACTTTCGTGTGATACATATTTGATATAAAATCCAAAAACGGGATAAGGGCAAGCGGATACGCAGCTCGTTGCGATCGCTTCAGCTCAAAAGCCGCACCCTCGGTATCCACCTATTACCTCGGTGGTAGCTCTCTATTGAATTCGGGATATTATCATCTTTTGACATGGCAAATCTCGCAAATGGTGTCTGCTGTCTGAAAAACTCGATCACACATTATTACCGATATTTATCCTGCCATCTGGATTGAAGACTCGCATTGTGAACAAAAACTGCGCAACACGTATATTGCGCAGTCAAAGAGACTTACTTCAATTTCACAAATCCAAAATCATCCAATACATTTTACAACTTCAACATTGATCTGCTCGCTGCGTGCAAAATTTTGCGCGTTATCTTTTGCTTCTACGAAGATAATGAGCGTTCCAGTCGTATCCACTGGTCCAACGAAAGCTACAAAAGTCTCGTCGTCGATCCTCTCAACCGGTGCCGTTCCCCTCTGTTCGCCGACCTCCCATTCAGCCGCGGTATCAAAGATTCCGCCCTCATCAAAGAGATTGTAAGTGACCTCAACCATGTTAGGTGAACCCGGGCATTCAGGTCCAACCAGTAATCGAGCAGGTTCCACCTGGATCACTTTAATAACGGGTGGTTCGGTGTCAACGACTACTGCCTCGTTCACTACCGCGACCGGGGATTGGAATTGGCGTGATAACTCCTCAAAATCCGTCATGCTGAATGGAATTGGCACCTCCGGACTGGGTGGTTCCCCACCCTGAGCCTGGCGCAGGGTTCCAGATGGGATTGGGACAGGACCGCTGCCACCAGCCTGCATCTCCATTTCACCACCGAAGTTTCCAGCAGTAACCATATCCTGGTCAGGGTCGAAAACGATGAAGAAGTCAGTGCCGAACACGTTGATCTGGGCTCCATTGGGAGTCTCAAAGCTGGCCTGGCTACCACCACGAAACACCTGTCCCGTGAAACCGCCAGCGAAGAGCGTCATCTTTACAATCAGCGGCGTACCTGCAGCATTAGTTGTGCGCACACCACCCATTTGGGTGTCATTAAACATGCGCAGCACCATGTCGGAGCCAAAATCCAGCAAGCCCTCTCCACCGTTAAATAGACGCAGTGAATCATTTTGGAACAGCTGGTTGGTGCCAGTCACCTGATTCTGGTTTTGGTTAACAGTATCGCTCACCCGCTTAATATCGCCAATAGAAACACCAGCAGGAG
>Ga0209742_10000693_pt1 | contig 17112 bp, 16 predicted proteins | sample DeeMarSeWOR38_10_FD_187462 | JGI IMG/M metagenome (GOLD analysis project Ga0209742, IMG submission 187462) | Marine sediment microbial communities from White Oak River estuary, North Carolina - WOR-3-8_10 (SPAdes) (version 2) | ecosystem: Environmental > Aquatic > Marine > Intertidal zone >... | reverse complement strand
AGTTTCATCCGCTTTGTGCTCGTGGTCTAGATTGAGCATATGATCGAGCATCGTCATCGAATACTTTGCTCAAATAACGTGAACCAGAATCTGGTAGGATAACGATAAGGATATCATCAGAGTTAAGTTGGTTCACTTCGGCGTATTTGATAGCACCCCAGACGGCCGATCCCGACGATCCGCCACAGAAGATCCCTTCTTCACGTACCAATCTTCGAGTCATCAAGAAGCTGTCTCGATCACTAACCTGGACGATGCTGTCCACAACAGATAAATCGTTTGTTGCCAAATCTCAGGACCAGTGAAGTCATAATGACGCTGGGGGTTGACCGAATTGTGATGTTGGTTTTCCAAAAAGGCGTTGGGCGTTTCTTCCACCTGGCGATGAGCCGCCGAGTTCAATCGAATAAGCGGAGTACTATAGATAGTCTCTGTAATATTGGCATAGAAGTCCATTTTTACTCGTTTATCTTATCATTAGTTGAGCTCGAAGGGGACGCCGATCTCTGTGTTATTGTGAATTGTAGTCTGCCGAGTGCATGCTGAATAATAGATTACCTTAAAAGAAACCAAAATGCCTAATTCTTTCTTTATTTCAGCTTGTGTCAATGCTCGTGTTGCATATAATTTATGTAAGCATCTTATGTTGATTGAGGGTTTAAGGCAATTCCGACTTCCATAACAGCAATTTGCCGGGAGGATGCAATGAAAAAGTCGCGTTTGTTTTTTGGAATCGTAATCATTTGTCTTTCGATATTGCTCGTGTCGGGTAGCTATGCCGACACAAGCTATGTCGTCAAGCCAGGGGATACGCTGTCTGCTATTGCTCGAAGTTTCAACACAACGATTTCGGCTATCGTAGCAGCGAACAATATCGCCAATCCAAATCTGATCTATGCCGGTCAGGTGTTGATCATACCCACAGCCGGCGAGCCACCACCAACACCTGAACCGCCACCGAATCCTGAACCGCCATCAACCGATTGTACATATTCGGTCCAACGAGGGGATACATTATCCAGGATCGCCATTCGATTTAATACATCGGTTTCACAATTGGTGGCGCTTAATGGATTATCCAATCCGAACTTGATTTTCGCTGGTCAGGTTTTTAAAGTGCCATGTGGAACTGGTGGTCCACCACCACCCAATCCCGAACCACCGCCAAACCCACCACCACAGCCACCACCACAGCCCCCACCCGGTGAATGTACCTATACCGTTCGTTCCGGCGATACACTGGGCCGGATCGCCGCCCAATTTGGTACGACTGTGGCCCAGCTTGCGTCCATGAATGGCATTGCCAATCCGAACCTCATCTTTGCCGGACAGGTGTTGAAAGTACCCTGTGGTTCCAGTGGTGGCTCACCACCTCCGCCTGCACCAGCACCGCCACCCTCCGGTGGAAGTGGCTTTGCCGTCGGGGGACAAACGCAAACACTCGCTAACCCTGGATTGATGCGGGACACAGGCATGACTTGGGTAAAATTTCAGCATAAATGGGCGCCAGGGGACGATCCTGGAGCAATCGCTGATATGGTGAGAACTGCCCACGATAACGGCCTGAAAGCTCTGATAAGCATCGCTGGATTGCAGACATATCCTGCAGCTAACGGGATCGATTTCAATGCTTTCACAGAATACCTGCGTGGTGTTGCTTCGTTAGGCGGTGATGCTCCCGACGCTATTGAAGTATGGAACGAACAGAATATTGATTTCGAATGGCCAGCCGGTCAAATTAGCCCGTCATCATACGTCAACAACATGTTGGCTCCGGCATACCGGGCGATTAAGGGAGCTAACCCCAATATCATGGTTATTAGCGGTGCCTTGGCACCCACTGGATTCGATAATGGCACCAATGCCTGGGCCGACGATCGCTATATCGCAGGAATGGCGGCCGCAGGTGCAGCGAACGTAGCTGATTGCATCGGCGTCCACCATAATGCCGGAGCGACCTCTCCCACCGCTCGATCGGGCCACCCCGCTGGAAGTCACTATAGTTGGTATTATCCACCAATGGTCGATTTGTATTCGGGTGCATTTGGTGGCAGTCGACCACTTTGCTTCACAGAGTTGGGGTATCTGTCAAGTGAAGGATACCCAGGTATTCCGCCGAATTTCGCCTGGGCTTCAGGCACGAGTGTGGCCGAGCAAGCTCAATGGTTGGCTGAAGCTGTTAGCCTTTCAAACCAAAGCGGAAAAGTACGGATGGTCATCGTATATAACGTCGATTTTACGTTTTACGATCCAAATGGCGATCCACAAGCTGGCTATGCTATTATTCGACCTGGTGGCAGTTGCCCAGCCTGTGATTCGCTTTCTGGGGTGATCCCGCGTTAGTTGCTGATCGAATTTTTTTTGCACATTGCCCCTGCAATGGTGAGGTGAGAGATGAAAATTAGCAGTATCTTGTCGACCAAGAGCAGCGAAGTCATCACAATTGCTCCTGATCAGACCATATCAGAAGCGATTTCGCGCCTTTCCAGCTACAATATCGGCGTCTTGATAGTGCTTGGAGCTGGTGGCAAAGTCGTGGGCATTATCTCCGAACGCGATATTGTTCGCCGGTTAGTGGAAGATGAAGAACTTCTTAGTCGCGAAGTATCCGAAGTCATGACATCCGAGGTCATTGTGGGCGTTCCGGATGATGATGTTATGTCCGTTGTACACACGATGACCGAAAAGAGATTTCGCCATATCCCTGTCATTGATAAAGGACAGCTCATCGGTATCATCTCCATCGGGGATATCTTAAAGGCGCAACGCGATCAATATCAAGGACAGATTGACACGCTGGAAACGCAAATCATGGCCAGCGACGAATAACAATTACAAGGAAGACAGGTCAGAAATAGAGGAGTGTCAAATGTCGCAAGTAGGTACTGAGGCTCAGCCACTTCGCGTAGCGATTATTGGGGCAGGTCCGGCTGGTTTCTATGCAGCCGAATATTTCTACAAACAAAGCGATCTGGTTGTCGAAATTGACATGTTTGATCGGTTGCCGACACCATATGGCCTCGTCCGGGCTGGGGTCGCACCCGATCACCAGAAAATCAAATCTGTGACCAAGGTATTTGATAGAGTGGCATCTAAGCCTGGCTTCAGATTTTATGGAGGTGTTGAGCTGGGGAAAGACGTTAACGTCGGCGATTTAAGGGAACTCTATCATCAAATTATCTATACCACAGGTGCCCAGACAGACCGCAATCTTAATATTCCCGGAATTGATCTAGAAGGTAGTCATGCCGCTACCGAGTTTGTAGCCTGGTACAATGGCCATCCAGACTACCGGGATCTCGAATTCGACTTATCGCAGGAGCGAGCAGCGGTTATTGGTATTGGCAATGTAGCCGTCGATGTGGCGCGGATCTTATGCCGAACACCCGAGGAATTAGCCAAGACAGATATCGCCGATTATGCCTTGGAGGCCTTGAAAGAAAGCCGGGTGCGAGATGTCTATGTGCTCGGCCGCCGGGGACCGGCACAAGGCAAGTTCACCCCACCGGAATTGAAGGAATTAGGTGAATTAGCCGACGCCGATGTTGTGGTTTTACCAGAAGAGGCTAAATTGGATGAGCTAAGTGCGACATCCATGGCTAACGCTGATCGTGGCACCGTCCGCAATGTTGAATTGATCCAAGAATTTTCGCAAAGGCCGCTAACGGGCAAATCGAACCGTTTGCATATTCGCTTTCTTGTTTCTCCAACTGAATTATTTGGTGATGAGGATGGAAGGGTGACCTCGATGCGATTAGTGCATAACGAGTTATACGCTACTGAAGCTGGTACCTTGCGGCCAAAACCTATCGATCAATATGAAGATATCCAAGTGGATTTGGTGTTTCGATCAATAGGCTACAGGGGCATGCCTTTGCCAGGCGTACCCTTCAATGAAAGTTGGGGCGTTATCTTGAACGAGGAAGGACGTGTATTGGATCCAGATTCGAAACAACCTTTGGTCGGTGAATACACGGCCGGTTGGATCAAACGAGGACCTACCGGGGTCATAGGTACCAACAAACCCGACGCGGTGGAGACGGTCAAACATATGCTAACCGATCTGGCAAAAGGCAATATTCTTAAACCATCTAAACCGTGCCCAGAATCGGCTGAAGAACTTGTAAAGGAACGCCAGCCCGATTACTTCACTTTCGATGATTGGCTGCACTTGGACGCGATTGAGGTGAGCAGGGGTGAGGCTCAAGGACGCCCACGAGTCAAATTCACAAGCGTAGCAGAGATGATTGAAGCGAAGCAGATGTAAATATCATTTGGCGCCATGAAAGTTGTTATATATACAGATGGGGGAGCGGATCCTAATCCAGGTGTTGGTGGTTGGGCGGCGATATTGCGGGCGAATAATCAAGAAAAGGTCTTGACCGGTAATTCACCTTCGAGCACGAACAATCGAATGGAACTCCAAGCAGCCGTCTCTGCTTTGCAGGCTTTAACTCGCCCGGTTGAGGTTGAGTTTCACACTGATTCGGAATATTTAAAGAAAGGAATCACTGAGTGGATCGAGAAATGGGAGGCCAATAATTGGAAAATAAAGGGAAAACCTGTTGCTAATGTAGATTTGTGGAAAGCGTTGCGCATTTTTACCCAAGAACACGAAATCGAATGGTTTTGGGTAAAAGGTCATTCTGGTGATCCTTTCAACGAACGAGTTGACCGGCTGGCCCGGACAGCCCGGCAAGAACTCATGTCCCAGCAGACACTTTCCCTTGATATCCCAAGCCTTTACGTTCGTGGGTCATGCAAAGGGAACCCAGGGCCCGGAGGCTGGGGAGTTATTCTTGAAATAGGTGATGAGACAGAGCAGTTGAGTGGTTCATCACCAAAGACGACGAATAATCGGATGGAGCTAGTGGCAGTCATTGAGGGACTAGGTTTACTTCTCCCTGGCAGCGATGTCAATGTCATCACTGCGTCCGATTACTTATTCATGGGTGCCACAAAGTGGATTCACGGCTGGCGTAGACGCGGTTGGACAAAACGAGATGGTAAACCTATTAGCAATCAGGATTTGTGGCAGTCTATAGACGGGCTCATGGAACAATACAACATACGGTGGGTGAGCGGGAAGGGAATGCCCGACCATCTGTTCCTGGGGCTGGAGGATGCTGGTCGTTTGGCATCCCTGGCGGTGGAGTTTGAGCTGTAACCGACAACGCCACGTTCTTTGACAATTGATGCCTAGTTGGTAAAATGTCTCGAGCCAAGCCGAAGTGGCGAAATAGGTAGACGCGCTACGTTCAGGGCGTAGTGAGCTTTACGCTCATGTGGGTTCGAGTCCCACCTTCGGCATTAGCGATTTTACCCAACTGCCTGGTTAGGGTTTTTCTATTCCCGTCGTCGCCCGAAGTCTATGAGAGGGATTATTGAATGAATGTTATCGTTATAACCAGCATTGTCGTAGTCATCACCTTGTTGATTGGTGCATTGCTAGCGATTATCGTACGCGCTTTTAGTCGGGCTGTCACTCACGAACAATTAGCTATTGAGGCAGAAAAGAACAGTATCAATCAATCGTTGACTATGGGTTTCGAGATCCCAGTTAATGCTGGATTTGCGGATCAGCTCAAAGTCGCGCGGGAATTAGCGGCGCGACAAGCAGCTCGAATGCCACGTGGAAGCAACCTGGGCATTGGCAAGTTGGGAACGGAAAATCAGCCAACGGCTTTTGATGGGGTGAAGTCTGATCCGTTAACGGCGGTCAAGATCGCCCATTTCCACGGATGGCAATTGCTGCACACCGGTGCTAAAGTAGCTGCTTCCCCTGAAGTAGCGCCAAAAAAAGCGCCCACGCGAGCCGTAGAATCAGAAAAAAGCGCTGATGACCTCGTACCCGGAGTGGATTACTCATTTATTGAGATCACGGAGGATATGAGCCCAGCTGAGAAGCGCAAAGCCAGGATCGCCAATGCGAAGGCGAAATCGGCGGCCATAAAAGCATTGAAGGTCGGTCCCACAGCGGCGCCGGCAACAGTTCCCGGAGGGGAACAAATAGTCGAGCAGGTTCAAGAGCCTGTAGCTCCAGTTCGAAAGTCAACCACAGAGCAGCCTGTTCCAGGTGTGGATTATGAGGTAATTGAAATTACCGATGACATGTCAGCTGAGGAGAAGCGCAAAGCCAGGATCGCCAATGCAAAGGCAAAGTCGGCGGCGATGAAGGCTTACAAACAGGCTGGTAGCGTTGTAATACAAACGACTGTAGCCCAGGAAGATACCGTTCCTGAGACTCAACCGGAACCAATCGAGTCGGCGCCACCAACAGAGATACCTTCCGACATTCCAGAACCCGATATCATCGAGATCTCAGACGATATGGATCCCGGGGAATTACGAAAAGCCCGAATTCATAATGCTAAGGCAAAGGCTGCTTATAAAAAGGCATTAAAGGAGGCTGGATTCGATCCCGATACAGTTAACATCTAGAAATATCTGGGTTAAATATCTCTATTTGAGGACTGAGCTACCCAATCGCTCAGTCCTTTTTTCTTGCCAAATTTCCCCCCTGATAGCCGTTCGTCCCTGGGAACAGGCTATGCTAAAATCAATTCTATAGTGTTAGTAGATTATCGAGTCCGTCAAAGAGAATATCTGTTAGCAATAAGCCGCGCCCTCACATCAGAATTGGATTTGTCTGATGTCTTGCGGATCATTGTACAGGCATCAGTAGAATTTATATCCGGCCGTGCTGGCGCGATCATATTAGCCGATCCCAGCGATAATGTTTTTCGAATAGCCGCTGTTTATGGTATTCAGCGGGATCTTATTGAAGAGTTTGCCCCACTCTTACAGGGGTTACCATACCAACCTGGGAAAGAACAAGAAACAATCCCCGAGTTGACCAAACGGATTCAACGAGTCGCCCAAGCAGCCGAAATTGGTGTTACTCAAGTATTGCGGCTGCCGATGTTAAGTGGGGAAACACTTATTGGCATGATTTATGTATTTCAGGAAGCTAATTACCGGATAAGTAGTGATGCCGCTAATCTACTTCAAAGTTTTGCTGATCAGGCTGCAATTGCCGTTAAGAATGCCAGGCTGTACCAGGAAGTGATAAACGAAAAACAACAACAGGATGCGATACTCGAACAGAGCGCAGACGGTATTATAATTCTCGATCGACAACTGAAGATTTCCCGTTTCAACCCGTCAATCAGCCGGATGAGTGGGTGGAGGATAGAAGAAGCCATCGGTCGTAACCACCGAGAAGTAATCCGTTGGCAACATCTCCGTACTGAATTAACCTTAGAAAACGCGATGGCCAACGGCTGGCCCTTACCAGGAGCTGCACCACTGTATGTGGAAGGTGAATTAGAAAAACGTACTGGCGACTCAATTAGCTTGGGAATTACCTATGCACCACTTCTTAATGCCCGGGGGCACATGACGAATGTCATTGCTAATGCTCGTGATTTGACCCGTTTCCGTGAAGAAGAGGAGCTACAAAAAACATTTATATCCGTCGTTAGCCATGAGTTGAAGACGCCTGTTTCGATCATTAAGGGTTATGCCGGCACCTTAGGGCGGCCTGATGGTCAATGGGCACCCGAGGATATTCAGGAATATGCCATGGTTATCGAGGATGAGGCAGACAGACTAACCGAGTTAATTGATAACCTATTGGAAGCGTCACGTCTCCAATCAGGCACCTTTAAGTTGGACATTAGCGATGAGGTTGCGCTAGATAAGCTAGCAGCTGACACCATTCGAAGATTTGAAGGTCAAACCGACAGGCACACATTTCGTCAAGATTTTCCCGATGGTTTTCCAATTGTTCAAGGAGATGAAAGGCGGTTAGTCCAGGTATTCAATAACCTGATTAGCAATGCCATCAAATATTCGCCAGATGGCGGCCGTATCGATGTTATTGGCAGGATTCATGGCGATTACGTAACCGTGTCAGTAAGAGATAATGGCATTGGCATTCCATCCCACGAACAACATAGAATCTTTGAGAAATTCACCCGGCTCGACAATGCACTTAGCCGCAAAACTGAAGGAACCGGTTTGGGATTGTATCTAACTAAGGCAATCATCGAGGCGCACAATGGGAGTATCTGGTTCAGTAGCAATGGCGGCCAAGGTGATCAAGTCTTTCCAGGGACGACATTCACTTTTTCTCTCCCGTTTAAAGGTCAATAATTAGAATATTCGTGGATCGGTAAGTTCTGGGATAACCTCCCAAAGCTCGATCACTTAGGAGTTTTAATGCAAACCCAGATAACATGCCCAGTATGTCAAACAAAATTCGTTGGTGAGGTTCACCAAATCGTGGATGTTGGCCAGGATCCAGAACTGAAGGAGATGTTTTTAGGTGGCTATCTAAACGTGGTTCAATGTCCATCGTGTGGTTCAGTGACCCAGGTCGGAACACCGCTACTATATCATGATCCGGAACATGAATTATTTTTGGTTCATGTGCCGATGGAAATGAATTTATCACATGAAGAACAGCAACAATTGATTGGACAATTGGTTAGGAGAGCGATGGATAGCCTGCCGCCTGAGCAGAGACGCGGCTATATGCTTCAACCTCAAACCGTCATCAGTATGCAGACACTGGTAGAAAAAGTTCTAGAAACCGAAGGCATCACGCCTGAGATGGTAGCAAAACAACGTGCTCAGGCTGATCTACTGCAGGAATTATTATTAGCTGATAAAGAGATGGTCGAAAATCTTATCAATGAGCGGGCGGACCAAATTGACGCTGGTTTCTTTGCTTTGTTGCGGGCTTTGATGGAATCGGCTGAGCAGGCAGGGCAAGAAGACCAGATGATGAAGCTTGTAAATTTGCAGGCACTGCTTTTCCGAAAAACCGAATATGGTCAGAAACTGGAGCGGCAACAGCAGGCTCTTCATGCCTTCACTAGAGAAGCCAAGCAGGCTGGTGGGCTTACACCACGCCTTTTGCTTAAACATGTCTTGGCAAATCGAGACGATGAGGCTGTGGTTGAATCGCTGGTGATGGCTGGACAGCAAGCGTTCAATTACGAGTTTTTTGTCTTGCTAAGTGAAAGGATCGAAAAACGTCAGAAATCGGGTATCGATGCTAACGAGTTGCTGGACTTGCGCGAATATTTATTGCAATTACAGCAAGAAATGGAACAAAAATCTCGCGAAATAATGGCCGAAGCCCAAAAAATACTGAGTCAGTTACTGTCTGCAGAGGACAAGCAGACTGCGATAAAGGCCAACATGGGCAACTTTGACGACGTATTCATGTTAGTGCTGTCCGCTTCAATTGCTCAGGCTGAAAATAGGGGCGATATGTCGCGGTTGGCCGATCTTCGCGAGATTCAGAATGGAATCGTCCAGGTAATCGAACAACAATCTCCGCCTCAAGTCAGATTGATAAACCAGTTACTCAGGGCTGAGAGCGATGAGGAGATGCGCCAGTTACTCGACGAAAACACCGAGCTTGTACAACCTGAGCTTATGGAACTAGTCGGAGCGATATCGGCTCAGGCTGATGAGAAGGACGATCAAGAGCTTAAAAGCCGCCTTGGACGATTAGAAACCGTTATAGCCAATCGACTGGTGACCTAGTGAGGCGTGTTGTCAAGACGAAAACCGTGTCCGCGAACTGTTACCACGTAATCGTGATCATCCAGTTCAGCAAGCCGGTCACGCAGTCGCCGGACTAAAGCGTCAATCGCCTGTTCGGTTACGCCAATGCCGTCCGTACCAGGCCAGACGATGTCGACGATGCTATCCCGATCGACAACCGCTCCTTTTGCATCAAATAAAGCTTCCAGGAGACGAAATTGGGCCAATGATAGGGGAGGTAAGAGTTCTTGCCCTTGAATTCGCACGGCGCGTTGGAGTTTGTCTAATTCCATATTGCCTTGGGGCTCGGGTTCCTCCATAGTCAGTGGTACTGTGGCATCTGTCCCAACAAAAATTAGCTTGACGCGAAGTGCGATTTGGATTTCATCGCCATCTCGAAGCGTTGTGGAACCTTTTACCTGAGTTCCGTTTAGGTGAGTCCCATTCTTACTTCCTAAGTCGTGGAGAACATAGGTGCCGCCGATACTGGTGATCCTTGCATGGTGGCGAGAAACCTGGCGTTCTGGTAAGACGAGCTGGCAGTCACTTCCCCGGCCGATAAGGAATTCTTCGCTTTCTATTGTCCATCGCTCGCCCGTTAACTGACCTTCACGAGCAATCAGGATTGGTTTGTCGTTCATATTCTTGTTGCCCTCGCCAACTCAATATTGAACAATTGCATTATAATCGATATAAGCATAAAAGGTATTCTTTCGAAGTAAAATGATTGGCAAACTTCAGAGCGGAACTGTTTTGCGAGAACGGTATAAAATCACCGACGTTGTCGGCCGGGGCGGTATGGGAAACGTGTACCGGGCCGAAGATTTGCGTTTGCCTGGGCGTTTGTGTGCGATAAAGGAAGTACAACCGGAGGCCAATATTTCTCCCGAGGCACGCCTGCAAGAACAATCCCAATTCTTGCGCGAAGCCAGTTTGTTGGCACAGTTGGACCATCCCAATTTACCTAAGGTGTCAGATTTCTTTACTGATGGAGGTCGTGATTACCTCGTAATGGATTTCGTTCCTGGTAAAAATCTCAAAGAAATGATAGACGATAGCCAGGTTCAAGGTCAAAAATTAAGCGTCAAGACAGTGATGGAATGGGCTCTTCAAATCATGGACGCGATGGAATATCTTCATAATCAAGACCCTCCTGTTTTACACCGGGATATTAAACCAGCCAACATCAAATTAACGCCAGATGATCGGATAAAGCTGGTTGATTTCGGCCTCGCTAAAGTTATGACGGGTGATTCATCAAGCACCGTTACCGTGATTCAAGGACGAGGGACCGCCTACTATACGCCATTAGAGCAATATGGTGCAGAATCCGAACATACGGATGTGCGTTCAGATATTTACGCCTTTGGAGGCACGTTATACCATCTATTGGCAGCCCAGGCACCTCCTGAAGCGAAGGAGAGGTTTCTAAATCCGGCTGTTTTGCGATCATTACAATCAATTAACACAGAAGTCGATCGTAATATGAGTGATTCCATTCATTGGGCGCTTGAGATGCATCCTGATGACAGACCAGAAAACGTCGCTAGGTTACGAAGTACTTTACTTGGAGAAGGACCTCGGCCGCCAAGGATTAATGATGGAAAAGATGGCGATAGTATAGCGGATGCGATCAAGATCAACTCCATGATCCTGCTAATAGCCATCGGTCTTTTTGTTTTAGCCGTGATGCTAACCCTCATGTAAATGTCACCTTGACATATCAGTGCAGCACAGCTATATTTTTAAGTGTGTTTTGCCCCGAAGAATTTTGGACGAAGACCCGATTCTATTTGACGCGAAGAGCCTAGAAAAGGAGGTGGCTTTGTGGCTAGTGTAACCTATCGAAATGTGTACAAGCGATTCGGCGATTTCACGGCTGTCGAGGATTTAAGTATCGAAGTAGCTGATAAAGAATTCGTCGTCTTCGTAGGTCCTTCAGGTTGTGGCAAATCGACCAGCCTCAGAATGCTGGCCGGATTGGAGGAGATTTCTGAAGGCGAAATACTCATTGGCGATCGGGTTGTAAATGATGTCCCACCTAAAGATCGTGACATCGCCATGGTGTTTCAGTCATATGCCCTCTATCCTCACATGTCCGTCTATGACAATATGGCGTTTGGATTGAAATTGCGTAAAACGCCTAAGAATGAAATTGACAGGCGTGTAAATGAGGCGGCAGATATTCTAGGTTTAACAACCCTCCTGGATCGGAAACCAAAGGCGCTATCTGGTGGCCAAAGACAACGAGTTGCCGTTGGCCGGGCGATTGTGCGCGAACCTGATGTGTTTCTTATGGATGAGCCACTTTCAAACCTAGATGCCAAACTTCGGGTATCAGCTCGAGCAAATATCTCGAAGTTGCATAAACGACTAGGTACGACATTTATTTACGTCACCCATGACCAGGTGGAAGCGATGACCATGGGTGACAGAATCATGGTTATTAGCGATGGTATCCTCCAGCAGATCGACACACCACGTAATCTATACAATACCCCGAACAATGTATTCGTTGCTGGGTTCATTGGTAGCCCGAGCATGAATTTCTTCGATGCAACCCTTGTCGGAGAAGAAGGTAAATTGTTTGTCGACACTGGTGATTTTCGCGTCCATGTACCCGAAGGGCGAAAGAAGGCCTATGGGGATTACGTTGGGAAGGAAGTGATATTTGGGATCCGCCCGGAAAACATTCATGCCACTCCCTATGTTCCCCCAAACATCGATGCATCGCCGGTGAAAGCCAATGTCGAGGTAATAGAACTATTAGGTCATGAGCTTCATCTATTTCTCAATTCAGGGAAAAATAGTTTTGTTGCCATTGTCGATACACGCTTGGCACCGTCAGTTGGAAACGATGTCGATCTAGTCGTGAATGTCGATCAAATGCATCTTTTCAACAAGGATACTGAAGCAGCCATTCGCTGATGGTAATTAATGATTGATAAATAAAGCCGCTGCTGCCTCAGCAGCGGCTTTATTTCTGCCTCGAAAATTAACGAATTATTTCCATGCCTGAGGCGAACCATCAAGTTGGCGAGATATTCCGGGTTCAATTCGTTTGGAGAATTCCAGACGGTGACTTTTTGCGAGCTATTTTTACAGCAGAAGTGCTGTTGCAAGATGATGTTTCAGACAAGTATGTCGTCCGCCTAGCGCAATTCGTTTCTGGCCGACAGGAAGCTCCAGATGGTTCGGCGAGGCCATTAGAAAATGTTGCCAGGGATTATTGGGCATTAGTAAACCAACTTGAAGATCGGAAGATTTCGTTGGCATTTGAAGCGGATGACTGCCGGCCCCTCTGGCTTAGGTTGGAAACGTTAACGGGTGAGCATAATTTCTTCAGGCGCCTCAACGAGTTGCCCCCACAGTTTCAAGATTGGCAAGTAGATTAGCAAAAATCGTTCAAATGTTTGTGCCGATATTCGTGTGAAGCGATAATCAATCAAAGAGTCGGCGCCACATATTAGTTTGCAATATTGAATCTGGATCGTGTTGTTCTTTCAAGGACCGAAACTGTTCAATAACATTATTGCCAAGATACGAATGAAAGGTTTCAGGTCTCAATGTGCTATCTTTCGCCAAGTAAAATCGGCCGGCAGCATTGATTACAATCTCATCCATCTCTCTTGCTAACGCCAGCAGTTTTGATCGGCGCTTAGGTGTAACCCGAAAATCCATTGCCATGGAGTAGCCATCCACGCCATGCGAGATAAGAAATTCATCCGGACGATGTCGTTTGAGGACAGTAAGATAATTTTGTAGCCCTCGCTTCTGGCACAGGCGTAACAAATCACTAAAAGCATCCAATGCATTTTCCTTGGGAACAAAACACTGATATTGGATCAAACCACCTGGCCCATAAGCAAGTTTGAAGTTAGGAACGTAGTCGAGAAGAAAGTGAAAAGCCACGTGTGATTGTAAGAATATAGAGCCGTGAGTAATCTTCGAGGACCAGTATTTACCCATGTTAGTGAATCGTGCTCCAAGGTTATTAAATAATGGTCGCATAAACCGCCACATAATCGACCTGGGCATAATACCAAACATCACATCGGGCAGATGCTGATAATCTAAGCGCATCGTCTGATGGGGACTTGGGTCTACACCAGTTGGTAGGTACCGGGCAAGGTGGATTTGACCCCGGCCGAGAGATTTACCTTTGGCAAAGGCGTCGATCCATCCGACGAGATAATCAGAATTGGGCAGATTATCCTCGAACTGATCTATCATCTCCCCAATATTACTGCTAGCTAGTGCCTCTACCGCGAGGAGACCAGAATACACTCTTTTCAACTTGAGAGTAATGGATGTGAAAATCCCTAGCATGCCGAATCCACCGATGGTAGCAAAAAACAGATCACGATTGTCTTCACGATTACACGTGACCACATCGCCTGAAGGCAATAATAGTTCGAATTCGTAAATATGATCGCCAATCGTGCCCGCCTTCCAGGCATTCTTTCCATGAACATTCATGCCAGCACAGCCGCCAATCGTGGGTTTGGCCGTGCCGGGAACGACGGCCGGCCACCAGCCATCTTCCAGCACATATTGCCACAGTTGAGAAATGGTCACTCCCGGTTCGACCCGAATTTGGCCAGCTTCTGGATTCCAATCAAGGATACGATTCATTCTTCGCATGTCGAGCGTGATATTTTCGCCATTTAAAGTTGCATCCCCATAGCTATAACCTGCACCTCGGAGTCCAATACTTCGGTGGCTGGTGTTGGCAATGCTTAAAACTCGTCGAATTTCTTCGAGGGTGCTAGGCCGGTAAACAAAGCTCATGGCATTGGATGCCCGACCCCAGGCTGAAACTCGCTCTAATCGGCTTAACGGTAGGCTGAAATTAGTCTGATCGTTTTGTACAAGTTGGTTTATTTGGCTTGCATTGAATTTGATATCTTCTATCTTCATGGTTGTTGGTCGTGAGTCCCGTTGCTTAGATGTTTAACCGGCGAAAAATCACCGAAGGCATGTGCCTAATTACCAGGCCAGCGAAGCGCCAGCGTTTTGGAATATACACAGTCTGTTTTCTTTTCTCAATCGCCCGGTAGATTTGGTGGGCTGCCTCTTCTGGCGAAATAACCCACATCGTTCGAGGGGCATTTTCCAATAACCTGGTATCGACAAATCCAGGTTTAATCGTCGTAACGGTCACTCCATACCGGGATAATCGATTTCTTAATGCCTCCAGGTAGGTATCTAATCCAGCTTTACTCGTGTTGTAGCCTGGATTCAGCCGCCGGCCCCGATCGGCAGCGATTGATGATATACCGACGATATGGCCTGCTGCAGCGCGCTCGAAACGAGCAGCTGCCAGACCTAGCCAGGCCATGGCACCGAGCAAGTTAACATTGACCATTGCCGAATCTTTTTCAAAGTTGTACTCATCTTCAGACATCGGCGGTTGGACGCCAGCTGCATAGACGACTAGGTCTAATCCACCCAAATCAGCAGCGATATTTTGAAAGAGAGCGGCCGTGCCATCAAAATCGGCGACATTGTGCGAATAATAGAGTGCCTTGGCAGAATTTGTGGCCGATTGATTCACCTCCTCACATAATTTGGATAGAATGGCTTCGCGGCGGGCGACTACTGCAACACAATAACTGTTTTCCACGAGAGTTTGCACTAAAGCAGCCCCAATGCCCGAAGATCCACCCACGATAAGGGCGGTTTTATGTGGCTGAAGTGGTTTCACAGGTGGCACTTCGGGATTTGGCATTTAGTTTTCCTTTGACCAAGATTGGGTATTTTAGCACATGTGATGTCAGTTTAAAGAGCTCAAGTACTTGCGAGCTATTGTACATTTGTTAGAATAGTTACCGATATGAGTTTCATCGCAGGTCTAATTGCCCACCACTATCATCATCACCACCAAAATGATAACTCCCTGGTCGGGCAATGCTGCTGGCGAGCGTAACGATTAGAAATACTTAGTCCATTTACTGCTATTAAAAGAAGCGCTTCCCGACAAGGAGGCGCTTTTTTTTATAGGATAACTGGTTAGAGAGGTTCGCATGAATCAAGACAGACGAGATATTCGATTGGCATTACCAAGTAAGGGTAGGCTTGCCGATGACGCTCTTGAATTGCTGGCAAGCTCAGGCTTACGAGTACATAAACCAAATCCTCGCCAATATGCGGCCATCATCCCTAGTTTGCCTGGGATAACCGTTTTGTTTCAACGTCCTGGCGATATCGTCGTTAGTATTCGGGACGGAAGTGTCGATTTTGGCATAACTGGATGGGATGTGGTTTCTGAAGGAGCTTTGGCAGCCAATGATGGGAATGGATCTGTTCTGACTTTACTGAAAAACCTTGGCTTCGGTGAATGTACATTAAATGTGATTGTCCCAGAGAATTGGTCTTCGGTGAAGAGAATGGTCGATCTCGGGCAAATACAAGCCAAAATTGAACATCCATCATTGCGCATCGCTACTAAATTTCATCAATTGACCAAGGATTTCTTTATTAAACATGGCTATGAGGATATTCGCCTGATATCGGCCGAGGGCACTTTAGAAATTGCTCCTAGTATCGGCTATGCTGATCTCATAGTCGACCTTGTATCTACGGGAACGACGCTACGAGACAATCGGCTGCGCACCTTACAGGATGGATTGATACTCGAGTCACAAGCATGCCTGATCGCCAATAAAATATCATTAAGGAAAAGACCGGAAGTTCTGGCGATCGCCAAAAGATTACTGGAATTTATCGTAGCCAATCTTCGGGCGGAGGAAAACGTTGCCATTTTTGCCAACGTCCGCAGCGACTCCCCTGAAGCTATTGCTGCCTCCATATTCAAAAAGAAAGTCATTGGTGGACTACAAGGTCCAACGATTTCACCGGTCATAGCTAGAGAAGGGGGTGATTGGTTCGCAGTTAATATTATCGTTCGCAAAGATCAATTGGCGGATGCAATTGAAGAATTGAGAGATATTGGAGGGAGCGGTGTGATCGTCTCCCCTGTCAATTTCATTTTCGAGGAAGAACCACCGGCTTATCGCGATATGCTAGCTGCATTGGAGGGATAAATGATTCAAATCTACGATGTATATACTGCACGACAAAGCATCCTTCAAAGAGCTTCAGGCCCGGATAAATTCTACTCCACGGCCGTTGCAGAAATGGTTGAAAAGGTTTTTGGCAGCGGTGTAACGCCGTCGCAAGCCGTAACCGAAATCGTTGAAAGTGTGCGCAAAAATGGAGATATTGCACTGCAGCAGTGGTCCAAAAAACTTGACCAGGTAACGCTTAATGACTTTCGTGTGTCTCCAAAAGAAATGCTTAACGCCTATGATTCATTAACGGCCCAGGAGAAAAAAGCATTGAAAGATGCCCGGGATCGCATCCGCGTCTTTCATGAGCTCCAGCCTATGCCCGAGTGGCAAACTACAGCTCTAGGAGGGGTGTTGGGACAGAGAGTTACGCCAATCGACAGGGTAGGTATATATGTGCCTGGTGGCACAGCACCGCTGCCTTCTTCGCTTTTAATGTCGGTGATTCCCGCCCAAGTTGCAGGGGTCGGCCAGTGTATCA
>Ga0209742_10000692_pt1 | contig 17113 bp, 7 predicted proteins | sample DeeMarSeWOR38_10_FD_187462 | JGI IMG/M metagenome (GOLD analysis project Ga0209742, IMG submission 187462) | Marine sediment microbial communities from White Oak River estuary, North Carolina - WOR-3-8_10 (SPAdes) (version 2) | ecosystem: Environmental > Aquatic > Marine > Intertidal zone >... | reverse complement strand
TGCTATAGTCATCTTGCGTGGAGGCGATGATCCACCTGCCTGGTTTGGTCGCATGACCTTGATCGGAGGGAGGCAAGTGGGGAGCCAATTGCGAAACCGGCCACTGAAGCCGGTTTGTTTATTAATGACAGACATACAAGGGTAAATGAACACATCGCAGTTGTGATCATAAATCGACTTCTTGGGTACTAGGTGTGGGAATTCGTTAGGAAAAAATTCTTATCTTCATCGTAAGTATTTAGTGATAAAATTGTGCGCAGTCCCGGTTCCTGGGGAAGGTCGTCATCAGAATTGAACCATATCCTCGAAAACATAGAACAATCTTACATGCCTTGGGTTAGAGCAAATTATCTAATCCTTCCACCTCGTTCCACGCAAACGTACGAGAGGGGCATGTAGAACTCAGTAGAAATGATCCTTTGTATCCCATTACACATCTTCAAGCATAATATATCTTTATTGGCGGGAAACACAATAAACAGCTGGTCATTGAATAAAACAATTGACCGGGGGATTTATTAATGTAGGAGGTGCAGCCAGAAAATACTCAAATCGTTTTTAGTCAACAGAAAATTCACTTTCAAAATTTAATTAAATAAGTGAAAGGGATAAGGAGTTTTACATCATGAAACGTATATTTCTGAATGTCTTTTTGGTCTTGGCAATGACGCTTTCCTTTTCTGCCGCCGCGCTGGCAGGGCAGAGCGACCTGACCCCTGTCGAAGGATCGCCAGTAATAGGTACCGAAGCTTCTGCACCTGGGACGGAAAAAGCTGCCCCTGAAAGAGCCGTTCAAGCTCTGCAGAGTTTGAACGCTTCGGATCTAGAATCGGTGAGCGTCTTTGTCACCTTTGATGAATCAGTCGATGAAAAGACCTTGGAAGCCGTGTCCGGTGGTGAGGTAATTCACGACTATGATTTGGTTTTCAATGGTGTCTCGATGGTCGTTTCTGGTGACAAGGTGGATTCAGTAGCCAATTTGGATGGCGTGACCGGGGTCTACCTTGACCAGCTCATGCAGCTTGATACCGAAGTCAGCCCCGGTTTCATCGGCGCTCCTGTGCTTTGGGATGATTTGGGTGGGCAGGGCAGCGCGGGCGAAGGCACTGTCGTCGGTGTGCTCGATAGTGGAATCTGGCCTGAGCATCCATCCTTCTCGGATCCAGATCCAGCCGGTAAATTCTTTGATCCACCCCCAGTGGCTCCTGGCTCGAATGGATTCGGCTCGGGTGGACCGCGCAGCACTTGTGATTTCGGCAATACCGCTTATAATCCCAATGATGTACCTTTCAGCTGCAACAATAAGCTGATCGGCGCTTATGAATTCCTGGATACCTATAAGGCTGTCGTCGGCCTTATGCCATCCGAATTTGATTCCGCCCGCGATGACAATGGTCATGGCACGCACACTGCCAGCACAGCGGCTGGCAACGGCGGCGTCTCGGCCAGCATCTTTGGCGTGCCGCGCGGGACGATCTCCGGTATAGCGCCGCGCGCCCATGTGATCGCATACCGGGTCTGTGGCGATCAAGGTTGTTACCAGAGTGACTCGGTGCGCGCGGTTGAGCAGGCTATCCTCGACGAGGTGGACTCGATCAACTTCTCGATCAGCGGCGGCGGGAACCCCTACAGCGACGTCGTCGAACAGGCTTTCAGCGTGGCCTATGCCAATGGCGTTTTCGTGTCTGCTTCGGCTGGCAACTCTGGTCCCGCTCCCGAAACCGTCGCCCACCGTGGTCCCTGGACGATGACCGTCGGCGCCAGCACGACCGATCGCTATTTCTTGAGCACTGTTTCGCTTACAGCTGACAACGGTGATACCCTGAACTTTGAAGGGGCCTCCGTCACGGATGGCATCAGCACCGCGACTCCGGTAGTCTTTCCACCTGCTGGTCAAGAGCTGTGCCTCACTCCCTTTGCACCCGGTACCTTCAGTGGTGAAATCGTGATCTGTGAGCGCGGTGTTATCGCCCGCGTGGCCAAGAGCTTCAACGTGGCCGCCGGCGGCGCAGGCGGCTTGCTGCTCTACAACCCGGTGCTGCAGGGTTTGGCCACCGACAATCACTTCATTCCTAGCGTGCACCTGGAGAACGATTCCGGCGCTGCTCTGCTGGACTTTATGGCCAGCCACAGCGGCGTGATGGGGACATTCACCCAAGGCACTGCTACTGCGGTCCAGGGAGACAAGATGGCGGCTTTCAGCTCACGTGGAGGTCCTGGACAGCCGCTGGGCATCAGTAAGCCGGATATCACCGCCCCTGGCGTTCAGATACTGGCCGGTCATACACCGCTGCCAGCCACGGGCGAAGGTGGTCTACCTGGCGAGTTGTTCCAATCTATCCAGGGTACTTCCATGTCCAGCCCGCACATCGCCGGTAGCGCCGCCCTGGTTAAAGACCTGCATCCTGATTGGACCCCTGGCCAGATCAAGTCGGCTCTCATGATGACAGCCTTGACCGATGGCGTTACCAAAGAAGATGGCACCACACCGGCTGATCCGTTCGACTTCGGCTCAGGCCGCGTCGACCTTAGCCTGGCTGGCACACCCGGGGTGACGATCTCGGATACGACGGCCAACTTCTATGCCCTCGAGGACGAACTGTGGAACGCCAATTATCCCAGTTTATATGTGCCCGTCATGCCCGGACAGATCACCGTCCAGCGCACACTGCACAGTGAAATGGGTAAGAATAGCCTCTGGAAGCTTTCCGTTGATAGCCCGACGGATATGTCGGTCTTAGTTCCGCAAACCGTCAATGTCAAAGCTGGACAAGATGCAACTTTCGACATCACGGTCGATGCGCGATTCGTTCCTCAGGGTGAAGTTCGCCACGCAACAGTATATCTGACCCATAAGGGGCAGGAACTGCATTTCCCGATCACCATCGTGCGCGGCCAACCGGCGGTCACTTTGGCAAAGACCTGCGACCCGGCTACGGTGGTCCAGGATGAAACAACCGAATGCACCATCACTATTGAGAACACCAGCTTCGACGATGCGACGGTCAGCCTGTTCGATAAGACCCCGCCTGGTCTGCCACTGATCGAAGGCAGCGTGGTAGGCGCAGAACAAAATGGCGCAGCTTCACTGAGCTTCGATGGTACCCTCTTTGCTGCGGGTATGCCCGTCGTGGACGTTACTCCAGGAGGTCTGTTCGGATACATCTCGCTGTCTGCCTTCGGTATCCCACCTGTTCCTTGCCCATCCAACTGTGACGATGGCGGTTTGGTGATCAGCGGCTTGAATATCGACTACCTGGGCCAGCACTATACCAACGCCATCTGGTCGGTTAATGGCACGTTGGAGTTGGGTACGGCCAGCGGTGTGGCTTCCTCGTTCCTAAACCAGAACCTCCCCGACCCGGCCATTCCCAACAATGTTCTGGCTCCCTGGTGGACTGACTTGAACCTCGGTGCGGGTGGCAATTGGTACCTTGGAGCGCTCACGGATGGGGTTAGAACCTGGGATATTTTTGAGTGGGCGAATATCCCCCGCTTTGGGGATAATAGCTCCACCTTTAGCTTCCAGATCTGGCTGGAGCAAGGCAGCGACAACATTCACTTTACCTATGGTGGTTTTTCCGGCAATACTGGCGACGGCACTACCGGTGCGGAGAACCATGACGGTACGGTCGGCGATACTGAGTACTTCGACGGTGCTGGCACGCTCCCCTGGGGCGGACCTGATCTGCAGGTAGCATCTGTCCCTGGTACGCCGGGTGAAACCCACGTCATCACTTACTCAGCCTTAGGTGCGGGTCTCGGCCCGTGGACAAACTGCGCTGAAATGAGCAGCGACCTCTACCAGGGTCTCAACGTGGCCTGCTTCAGTGGAGAAACCACCCAATAATTGATTTAGCAATCCGTTTTTGTCGATGAATGTAGGTCATCCTGCGCTCATCATAAACGGAAAACCAAGTTCGCCGCCCACAGTTTCCAAATTGTGGGCGGCGTTTCTACTCTGGAGATTTATTCTCTTTTCATGAATCTCTTGCTCACTGGGGATCACTGATCCCCAGTGGAAATTGAGGGTCACTGAATCTGTTCGAGCCGGAAGATTTTAGAGAAGGTAATTATTCGTCCGCCGATCCTGGCGGTGGAACAATGTCAATTGGTGGAGGATTTTTGGTATTCTTGGTCGATTTCTCGCACAGGAAAACGCCCCGGTTTCCCCCGCTGTGATAATCGTAATCTTGGCCCTCGGCGTGCAAGCGGATCAGCGCGCCATCCTTGGGCACCTGGAGGTATTCCATGCCGGGCTGCGGGCATCCCAGGCTTGAGTCGGGCCACACGACCGCCTCGAAACTGAGCAGTGCGATCTGATTAGGAGGTACGCCTAAGCGTTCCGCTAGATCCTCTTTTGCCTGGGTTATCAGAGGGTTTTCGATATCCACTCCTGTGTCACGTGGAGGCATGGGTGGCACTCCTTTCCCTTCACATAGGGAGAAATAGCCCGAATCGTTCGCCCGGTAATCATACTCTATTCCATCCACCTCCAGGACGACCCAGTAGCCGTTGATCAGCATCTGGATATAGAACTCGCCCGGCTTGGGACAGCCCAGCGAGCCATCGTTCCAGACGACCGCCTCGGCGCGCAGCACTTTGATCGCCTCACGCTCCGCTCCTGTTCTCTCAACCAGGTCGGCAATGATCTCCTCCAGCAGTTCTCCTGGGGCTTCGCCTACCACCGGCTCAGATTCCTGCGTGGGGATGCGCTCCAGGCCTCCTGGTAGCGTGGATTTCGGCCGGCGTTCGTGTTTGTCTGGGGTTTCAGGCATGGGGGATACCTCACTTGTTGGAATCTCATCTGCGGGGCCACTGATTGAGGGGGTTCGCTCGGGTTGATCGGTAAAACTGTTGTTACATCCCAGCAAGAGCAGGGATAGAATGGCTGTCAACAGAATTCCGAAAACGATGTGAAAATTCTTCATTAACATAAGTACCTCTCTTCGCATAAACCATAGACGCTTGAACCTCGACTTGAGTTCCCCTCTTTTTGAAAAGAAATTCGATGTATAGGTGAAGCACCTTTTAACCCGGATTTGCATAAACAAGTTTTCCTGAGCGCCTCACACATGTCGCTGACCTGTTTCAGAACAGGACCAAATTCTTATCTTATATGTTGAACTAAGGTGGTAAAATTTTTCCTCCAATTTATCTATCAGTAGCAGCAGATGAGCGAGAAATCGGTCTGGATTGACGGTTTCTGTGTTTGAAAGGAGTATTGTATAGGAGATAAATATCAAGTCCATCATTCATATGCAAGTCTTGGTAAATGTTCACCATGAAATCGATCAAAATTCAAAACATCAAGGAGAGAATATGAAAAAAATTCCGTTGATTCTTACGATTGTACTGCTACTTGCCTTATTTGTAGCCGGTACAGCCTTGGCGATCACCAATGGGGGAGAGGATGGCGATGGTCACCCATATGTTGGTCTGATGGTTGCTGATGATGTTGACGGCAATCCTTTGTGGCGCTGCAGTGGAACCTTGATTTCACCAACGGTCTTTCTGACCGCAGGGCACTGTACAGAAGCTCCTGCTGCGCGGGCTACCATCTGGTTTGAAGCAGATGTTCAGAGCGGAATACCTGATAACGGATATCCCTTTGGTGGTCCTACCAGCGTCGATGGAACTACATTTACGCATCCGCAGTATAATCCGGCCGCTTTCTATCTCTATGACCTGGGGGTTGTTGTGTTAGATGAGCCAGTTAGCATGTCTGAATATGGCGAATTGCCGGATCTTGGCGTTCTGGACGGCATCAAAGGTAAGGACAAGAAGGCTGCCCTGACAGCCGTTGGCTACGGCCTGCAGGAAATTAATCCGAATCGATTCACAGGGGAGCGGGTTCGTCTGGTGGCCGCGCTGGAATTAATCAACACAAAGGGTGTTTTCGGTGTACCCAGAGGCACCTCAATCAAAGTTTCAGGTTCTGGTGTGGGTGGTGACAGCTCTAATTCCGGCGGGACCTGTTTTGGGGATTCTGGGGGTCCACAATTCTTAGCTGGCACCAACATTGTTGCCGCGGTTTCATCCTTTGGGATAAATGGTAATTGCGCCGGTACGGGTGGTGGCTACCGGGTTGATCAGGCTGATGATCTCGACTGGTTAGCCACTTTTCTTCCGTAACCAGACCTGAAAAGCCTAGCTGATTTATTCGAGACCAAGAATAATGAACACCTCCTGCAATTTGCAGGGGGTGTTATTCTGTTCGAAATCCGATTAAGAGCACAGTGTTCAAATCGGTTAGCGCATTTCAACTTCAACTATCGTTTGGCGAGAGAAGGTGTAGTTTCTTTCTCAGATGTTGAATTAGGATCAAATTCTCACCCAATTTCTGGACAATAGTGGTAAAATATATTTGATATGAGGGGTTTCACTATCAATTCTGTCCTCAAAAAATTAGTAGGAACTGCGCGGGGTGATTTTTGAATCACAAGCACGGGAGGGAATACCGATTGATTGCATCAAGGAAATCATCTTTTTTATACCTTGGGTACGATTGACTATGGCATCCAAATATGCTATAGTGATTGAGTGTGGAGGCGATGATCCGCGCGCTGAGTTTGGTCGCATGACCTCAACGGGAGGGAGCAGCGCGGGAAGCCAATTGCGAAACCGGCCACTTACGGTCGGTTTGTTTTATTTACATCCAAATCATTGTGGGCTCGCGAGGTTGTGATTAAACGTCCGGAAATAAAGTTCAGCAAATCTTGAAGGTATTGTGTTTCCCTGTGGAGGGGGGATGGCCACAGGTTTTTTGACCTGGTGATGCTCGCATCGATCCCAGGAAAAGAATATTGTTTGGAGTAGCGCAGTTAATGTCATTTCGAGGAGCGCAGCAAAGCCGGTCTCCAGCGAAGCTGGAGGAGAAATCCCTGCAAAGACCGCCTGCAAAATCCCATGTTTGGAATTTTTTACTACTTGCGTCACTCGAATTGACACTCAAAACACCAACTGCATAAGCCATAATTGTAAAAGGAGGTGGTGCTCATATAAGATAAGGAATCGAATCCATATTTTTCCCAGGTGATCTCCATATCTGGGTACCTAAATATTAAGCTCTTTCAAGAATGCTTCTATTCGAGGGGATTAATCCAAATACAAGGTTAAATGAAAGGAAGATCAAAAATGAAGAATAAGTTATTAACTATCTCTGTGTTGATCGCCATCTTGCTGGTAGGTGTGGTGAATTCGGGCACAGGCCTGGCAGCTGCCAGTGATCCATTGATTAATGAATTTGTGGCCAACCACACCGGCGCTGACAGCGAGGCGTTTGTCGAGGTATTCGGCGACACTTCGACGGACTACTCGGCGTTCACCGTCCTCGAGATTGAGGGGGACGGCACGAGCGCTGGTGTTATTGACGCAGTGCTTCCCGTGGGCACCACCGACGCTGGCGGATACTGGATCGACAACGAGGATATGGAGAATGGCACGATCACGATCCTGCTGGTCGAGAACTTTTCCGGCAGCAGAGGTGACGATCTCGACACCAATAACGATGGTGATCTGGATGTTACTCCGTGGACCCGCATAGTCGACGACGTGGCGACCACCGATGGCGGAAGCTCAGACCGCACCTACTCGGCGACGGTGCTGGGACCGTTCTTCGATGGCAATCCCTTTGGAGCTGGTGGCGCCTCACGCATCCCCAACGCGACGGATACCAACACAGTCGGCGACTGGCTCCGCAACGACTTTGACGGATTCGGATTCCCCGGTTTCCCAGGCTCGCCCGCAGTTGGCGAGGCAGAGAACACCCCAGGTGCAGTAAACGTGGCCATCACGGTGGAGACCGACCCGATCGGTGTCTGTGGTGACCCGGCCACGCTAATCCACAATATCCAGGGAAATGGGCTCACCAGCCCGGATGTCGGCAGCATCCGCGAGGTCGAAGGTGTAGTGGTTGGAGACTTCCAGGGTAGCAGCGGACTGAACGGCTTTTTCCTTCAGGAAGAGGATGAAGATGCCGATTTGGATCCCATGACCTCTGAAGGCATATTTGTCTTCGATGGCGGGTTCGGTGTTGATGTCTCTGAAGGTGATGTTGTCCGGGTAAGGGGAACAGTAGCTGAATTCTTCGGACTAACCGAGATCACCAGTGTAGCCAATGTCGAGGTGTGCATATTTACAGGCACGGCCACCGCCGCAACGGTATCCCTGCCTGTATCTGCGGTAACCGATTGGGAATACACCGAAGGAATGTCGGTGAACCTACCGCAAACCCTGTATGCCTCGGGCAACTTCAACCAGGGACGTTTCGGTGAAGTCGATCTCTCAATTATCAGCCCACTTGACAACCCGACCAATGTGGTCGCGCCGGGTGCGCCAACCAATGCGCTTCAAGACCTGAACGACCGCAGCCGCATCCAGATGGATGATGGCAGTAATGTTCAGAACCCCCTCCCGCTGCCGCCCTACCTGGGACCTGATAATACCCTGCGCACAGGCGATACCATCCCCAGCCTGACCGGGGCGCTCGGTTTCGCCTTCGGGGCTTACGAGATCCACCCGACTGAGTCAGTGGATTTCACCCGGGTTAACGACCGACCAGCTGTACCTGATGTCGGCGGATCGATTGTAGTAGGCGCATTCAACGTGCTCAACTACTTTACCACCTTGGACGATAGTGGACCGATCTGCGGCCCGAATGCTGACCAGGACTGCCGCGGCGCGGATAACGCCTTCGAGTTCACCCGCCAGCGTGACAAGATCATCTCGGCTATCACTACCATGGATGCAGATGTGTTAGGACTGATGGAGCTCGAGAATGCAGCGGACGATACCCCAATCGCCGACCTGGTTGACGGTTTGAACGCTGCAACGGCTCCAGGAACGTATGCATACATCGCCACCGGCGCGATCGGCAGCGATGCCATCCGCGACGGGCTCATCTACCAGCCCGCCTCGGTGACGCCGGTTGGGCCTTTCGCCATCCTTGACACTAGCGTTGACCCGCGCTTCAATGACGACAGAAACCGCCCGGTGTTAGCCCAAACGTTCCAGGAGAACGGCACAGACGACCTGCTCACGGTGGCAGTAAATCACTTAAAGTCTAAAGGCTCACCTTGCGATGATATTGGCGATCCAGACTTGGGTGATGGGCAAGGAAACTGCAACCTGACGCGCACCGCAGCAGCCGAGGCGCTCGCCGATTGGCTTCTCACCGACCCAACCGGGAGTGGTGACCCCGACTTCCTGATCACGGGTGACTTGAACGCCTATGCCATGGAAGACCCGATCACTACTCTCGAGGCGGCAGGCTACACCGATCTGATGGAAGTGTTCCTCGGGACTGGCTTCAATGCTGGTGCATACTCGTATAATTTCTTCAGTCAGTCGGGTTATCTCGATCACGGGCTGGTGAATGACACACTTTTGGCGCAGGTGACTGGTGCGGCTTTTTGGCATATCAACGCCGACGAGCCAAGCGCGCTTGACTACAATGACTACAACCAGCCGGCCCTTTTCAACCCGGATCCCTACCGATCATCCGATCACGACCCGGTGCTGGTTGGTATTTGTGAAACAACGCCGCCACTGGTTGATGTGACCGTATCGCCCGATAGTTTGTGGCCGCCGAATCACAAGTATGTGACCGTGGAATCTACAGTTACAGTCACTGATGCTGATCCGAATGCTACGGTGACACTGCTATCTGCCACATCCAACGAACCCGACAACGGTCTCGGCGATGGCGATACGCCGAACGACATCGTAATCGTGGATGACTTTACGTTCGATCTGCGAGCTGAACGCTCTGGTACGGGCGATGGTCGGGTATACACAATCACTTACGAGGTCACCGACTTCTGCGGCAACAGCACAGTGGCATCAGCTACAGTGACCGTTCCGCACAGTCAGGGGGACTGATAATTCTCCTTAACTTTGCACGCTTTGGATCACAATCTAATGATTGATGAATGCAAAGGTAAAACCGGTCCTGATCTGTTCAAATGAGCAGATCAGGACCAGCAGAAATTCGCTGAAAAGAAACCTGATTAGGAAAGGAGGTTGCCCAAGCAGATTTTCCAGAACATTTACCTCAAAGCAGGAACATATTCGCAGTTCCTTTAAACCATCAGACACTAACAAATGAAAGGAAGCAGTAATGAAGAAAAAAATATTCACTTACTCATTAACCAGCACTCTGTTGCTATCCCTATTGCTTATGCTCGCGTCGACTGTATTTGCGGAGGCGGGGGGGCCAGGCAATCCCGATCCCCCTGGTCAGCTCGTCCAGGTTCAGCTTTTGGCCTTCAACGACTACCACGGGCATCTCGAGGCAAACACGCCCGGCACGGTCGATGATCCTCCTCCTGGCGGCCCCGCGGGCGGCTCCGAGTACCTCTCCGCTAAGCTTAATGAGCTGCGCGAGGGCAATAAGTACAGCCTGACCGTAGCCGCTGGTGATCTAATCGGTGGCTCGCCGGCCTTTTCTGGGCTCTTCCACGACGAACCGTCGGTTGAGTCGCTGAATGCGATGGGCCTTGACGTGTCAGGCGTCGGCAACCACGAGTTCGATGAAGGCGTCACCGAACTGCTCAGGATGCAGAACGGCGGCTGTCACCCAGTCGATGGGTGCTACTTCCCCGACGAACCGTACCCCGGTGCCGACTTCCAGTGGCTCGCTGCCAACGTGGTCCATGAGGAAACCGGCGAGACCCCGTTGCCCCCTTATTGGGTGAAGAAGATCGAGAGTATCAAGGTCGGATTCATCGGCATGACGCTCGAGGCCACCGACACTTTGGTCGCCGCAGCCGGCATCGAGGGCTGGGACTTCCTGGACGAGGCCGAGACGGCTAACGCCCTCGTCCCGATCCTGAAGGCGCAGGGCGTTGAGACGATCATCGTGCTTCTGCATGAGGGCGGGTCGCAGACGCCGCCTCCCGGCGCCTTTGACGCCTGCGTGGGTATCTCCGGACCGATCGTTGCGATCAACGACGCGCTCGACCCCGAGATCGACGTACTGATCACCGGTCACACCCACCTGCCCTACAACTGCTTGCTTCCCGACCCGGATGGTGAGCCCCGTATGGTCACCAGCGCTTACTCCTACGGCCGGGTAGTCTCGGAGTTCGACCTGGTGCTCGACAAGCGCACCGACGACGTACGCAGGGACCTCAGCACGGCCACCAACCACGCCGTATTCCAGGCGGACCTGACGCCCGACCCAGCCATGACCGCGATCATCGCCAAGTGGCAACCGCTGTTCGATGCAGCCGGTAACACTCCGGTCGGTACGATCTCTGCCGACATCAACCGCGGTGGAACCCCGCCAGGTTCGGACCGCGGCGTTGAGTCAGCAGCTGGCAACCTGGTTGCTGACGCTCAGTTGTGGGCAACGTCAGCCAACGGCGCCCAGGTTGCGTTCATGAATCCAGGCGGTGTGCGCTCAGATCTGACGTATGCTGATTCGAGTGGTGAAGGTGACGGCGTCGTCACGTACGGTGAGGCTTTTACCTTCCAGCCGTTCGGCAACACGCTGAAGACGTTCCCCATGACCGGGGCTGAAATTGTCACGGTTCTCGAAGAGCAGTGCCAGCCGTCCTTTGCCAGTCGGCCGTTCCTGCACCTCGGTGTTTCGAATGGCTTCACCTACGACCTTCAAAAAACCATTGTGGCGGGAGTCTGCACATCGGTGACGATCAGCAACGTGATGCTGAACGGCATGGCCCTCGATCCGAGCGCTACCTACGTCGTGACGGTGAACAGCTTCCTCTCTGATGGTGGTGATAACTTCACCACGTTCGGCACGATCACGGCGCCGAAACTCGACGGTGGTGTTGACCTCGAGGCCTTGACCAACTACCTGGGCACGTTTGGACCGGTAGATCCGCCACCCACCGATCGCGTCAACGAACTGCCCTGATAACCAATCTCAATTTGGGGGTGCAGGTTATTGCACCCCCTTTTTTGTTCTCTTGTCTAAGTGACCGGTCTCACAAGAAACTATGTTTAATGTCATTGCGAAACTCGGGTGTTTTTCCCGAGTTGTGGCAATCTCCATCTAGCATATTTCTCGATTCAATTATGAGACATGGCACGAAGAAAGTAAGTGCAGGCCAAGGTTTGTGGCCAACATAAGACTTCTCTTTTGGAGGAAACAATAACCCATGAAACACTTATCCATTAAACAAAAAAGGATCTTTACCATCCTCGCCCTGGTGCTGCTGGTCGCTATGCTGATCGCGCCCGGGGTGCTGGCAATGGAACCCAAGGGCACGCCTGAGGAAGTGCGCTTTGCCTCCTTCAACGCCTCTCTGAACCGCTTCAACCAGGGAGACCTTGCTGCAGAACTTTCTGCGCCGGGCAGCGCCCAACCAGATGTGATCGCCGAGATCATCCAGCGCACTAGGCCGCACGTGCTGCTGATCAACGAGTTCGATTTCGATGCCGGTGATGTGGCCCTGGATGGTTTCCAGGACAACTACCTCTCGATAGCGCACGGAGACGCAGAGCCGATCTACTATCCATACCGCTTTGCGGCGCCCTCTAACACAGGCATCCCATCGGGCCGTGACCTGGACAAGAACGGTATAATCGGTGGACCCGGCGACGCCTTTGGTTTTGGCTTCTTCCCTGGTCAGTATGGCATGGCCGTCTATTCCATGTTCCCCATCAACTATGATGATATCCGCACCTTCCAGCTGTTCTTATGGAAGGACATGCCCGGCGCAATGCTTCCCATCGATCCGACCACTGGCGAATCTTGGTATGACGAAGGAGATCTGGACGTTTTCCGCCTCTCCTCCAAGAGCCACTGGGATGTACCCATCCAGATCAACGGTAAGACGGTGCACTTCCTGACCAGTCACCCCACGCCGCCCGTATTTGACGGCCCCGAGGATCGCAACGGCACCCGCAATAATGACGAGATCCGCTTCTGGGCCGACTATGTCATCCCCTCCCGTTCCGGTTACATCTACGACGATAATGGTAACTACGGCGGCATCACTCCTGGTGATCCCTTCGTCATCGCTGGCGACCAGAACTCCGATCCTTTCGATGGTGACAGCGTGCCTGGCTCGATCCAGCAGCTGCTCGAGCACCCGCTGGTCAACACCAAGATCACTCCGGATAGTGAAGGCGGAGTCGAACAATCAATACTCCAGAATGATAATAATGATTTTCATTTAGGAGACCCGGCCTTTGATACGGCTGATTTTGCAGAATCTATCTTTGGCGGTCCCGGCAACCTGCGCGCCGACTACGTACTGCCGCGCAAACAGCTGCGCATCGACGATGCGGGCGTGTTTTGGCCGCTCCAAGACGATCCGCTCTTCAGCCTGGTTGGCACCTTCCCCTTCCCCAGCTCGGATCACCGGCTGGTGTGGGTGGATGTCTTCGTGCCCAGCCACTGAATGAGCTGATAAATCATCCTGCCTCCCATCGGGCCTAGTTCCGATGGGAGGGGGTAGGTCTTCCACGGGCAGCAAAACCTTTCATAACGAACCGCTACACTTGCCGGTCGAGAACCAGTGATCTCAGGATCGCGGTCCAATGACGGGTATCCTTCCTGCGTCCTTGCAGTGGAGATCCACCTCGGGATGAAACAGGTAGCCTGGTGCTGTAGGGATCATCCCAGGCGCCAGGCAGTAAAAATGGAGTGCTCCTCCGATTCGTCGTTGTACCTCAATTTCGCCAAGGAGGGAAGAGCACATTAAAGGTAAATTTATTCGTAAGTAAGGAGATTTATTAATGTTTAAACTTAAGCAATATCGTATCTGGTTCTTGCTGGGCGTGCTGGCCATCCTGCTGGCGCTGCCCGCAGGATCACTGGCGAATAACGGGTTCCTCACTTCAGAGCCCCCTATGCTTACCCTCGACCCGGATTTACCGAATGGCTCAAGGGTAAAGGCCATCATTAACGTCGGTGAGACTGTAAATGGTTTTCTTTTTGAGGGGCTCCCCGATGGCATCGGGCTCGCGCCTGGACCTTACAAAGACACCGTGAATGTCTTCGTGGCTCACGAACAGACCACTGTCCCCTTCTTCGGGACTGCCGATTTCCAGGACGCCTCCGTCTCGAAGTTTACCCTGAATACGAAAAAAGGAGACTCAATGGGAGCTGTGCTGGCTGCTGAGGTCGCCATCGGGCCAGAGGAAGGTTACCTGCGCTTCTGCTCGGCTTCGATGGCCGGCCCCGCAGAGGGCTTCTCCAGTTATACCTTCTTCGCCAATGAAGAGGCCAATGACGTTGTCGATGTGCCCGCAGGAGCCCAATACGGCCCAGACCCCTCTGTGGACCCCCAGCGCCAGGCTGGGTATGTCGTGGTGCTAGACGCTGAGACGGGTGAGTTCACCCAGGTGGCCGGCATGGGACGTCTCAACCATGAGAACACTATTGCCCTGCCTGGTTGGGACCAGCTGGCCATGTTGACCACCGACGATACCTTCAGCGGTCCTTCCGCCCAGCTGTACCTGTACCTGGCGGCGGACGAAGACGCTGTCTGGCAGGACGAGGGCAGTCTGTGGGCTTTCCAAGTGACAGGCACACAGGATGGCCCGGTCGACCCTGGCGATGCCTTCAATGGTGCTAACGACTATCTAGATCTGAGACCGGGGGACGACTTTCAAGGACGGTTCATTCCGGTACCTGATGATATCGCTGATGGCACGACCAGTGAATTACCTCAAGATGCCCTTGAGAACTGGTCCAATGATAACAATGTCTTCCAGTTCATCCGCCTGGAAGACCTGGCATACGACAAGAACAACCCGCGCGTGGTGTATGTTGCTGACACGGGCCGCACACGCGTGGTTCCTGACCCAACCACAGGACGGCTGACGCGCGGACCTGGCGGCACGCAGGGATTTGCCGACAATGGCAGCGTGTTCAAGTTCGTCTTCAACGAGGATGACCCGACCAAGGTGGACAGCTTCTCGGTCCTTGCTCAAGGGGATGATCCTGGACAGGGCGATTTTGTTGGGTTCGTCAGCCCGGATAACATGGACACCAGCCCCAACAGCCTGATGTTGCAAGAAGACGCCGATAACGCCAAGATCTGGCGCTATAATCTCAGAAACGGCAAGTGGAGCGTGGTGGCCACGGTCAACGATCCTGATGGCGAGTCCAGCGGCATTGTGGATGCCTCCGACTTTTTCGGTCCTGGGTACTGGTTATTGGATGTCCAGGGACATGGGTTATTCGTGGATGAGGAGCTGCAGTCTGATGGTACGTTATTAAAGCGCGAGTCAGGCCAGCTACTTTTGATGAAGATCCCCGGTTCCTGATCGCGTGAAATAAAACACCTGACTTGACGTAGGAAGGAAGTAGTTAGGGACAAAGTAAACTCGGGCGGTGCTCCACCGCCCGAGTGTTTTGTGCCCCTTAGTTTTTACCAAAGGGGTTTATTCCCAACCATTATTGAAAGACCAGCCGCCCTTCAATGGCGGGGGCGATGGGTGCTGGCTGCGCTTCGACGTAGTTGATCACCGAATCGCGCACATAATACTGCGTGTCATAGGCGATCTGGTCCAACGGCCAGATAGTCTCGCCCGCGTTGTTGAAGTTGCACGAACCGGCAGCCAGGTAGTTGACTGAAGAGACCAGATATGTGGTCAGATCATCTGTGAAGTCAATTGGGACACCATTAACGGTCATCGAGAGCACATTGTTCCCATCCGGTGGCGTACCGGCGCCGGGGTCACTGTAAGTGATCACGTTACCTGCGTTGGTGGTCAGCATGCAGGTCGTATAGTGCGAGTAGCCGCCGTAATCTGGATCGTACTTGTAGTACCAATAGTTGCGGTAGCTGCGCTCAAGGATGTCCTTGATCTGGGGGCCGGTCATCGACAATACGACCAGCGAGTTCTCGTAAGGCATCAGGTCGAACATATCACCCTTGGTCAGGGATACAGGACTACTCGGGGTAGCACCTGCGGCAACCAGGCGGTTTGACATCGCACCTGAAAGGTGCATATCGACTGTGACGCCTTCTTTATCGGCCAGCTCCCAGACGGCAGCGTCGGCCTGCAGGTTGGCGCCATTTGTCTCCTGTGTGTATGCTTCCAGGGCATCGATCGGCACTTCGGTTTGCCCGATCACGGTTGCGTTGTAGGCGTCGATCTCCGCCAGGAAAGGTGCCAGGTAAGTCTCCAGCTCAGCGTTGGGTGTCGCTTCGCTGGTGGGGATCAAAAAACCTTCCCGCAAGACCACCTCACCACCGATGAAACCCACGTTGACCTGGCCCAGATAGCCGGCATAGCGCCGCGCCTGGGCGATCAGGGTACCATCCGGGTTGATATCTGATGAAACGATCACAGACGGATCTAGCGTTGTGTGGCTGTGCCCGCCGATCAGCACGTCGATGCCAGCCACGCCCTCCGCCAGGAGTAAGTCGCTGTCGATCTCATCCCCATAGGGGGAATAGCCCATGTGGGTCAGGCCGACCAGCAGGTCCGGATCCTCAGCGGCCAGGATCTGCGGTACGGCGGCGAAGCCCGTATCCAAACCGGAGTAGAAGGTCAGCCCGGGGATATTGGTGGGCAGCTCGTAGCGGTAGACGCGCGGGTTGGTCAGGCCAAAGATGGTCACCTTTTTACCGTCAACATCCAGGTTGATGTAATCCTGCACGTTGTCGTTGATGAAGCCGTAGCTGCCATCGTCGTCCAGGTTGATCGTGCCCAGGAGGGTGGCGTCCAACTGACCGAGCATGGTAGCGAAGGTCGCCGGACCGAAGTTGAACTCGTGGTTGCCGATCGTCATGGCATCGTAACCCAAGAAGTTCATGCCACCCGCGATGGGGTTATCCGGGCGATCCTTGAAGAAATAGGCAAACGAGTTGCCCTGGAAGGTATCGCCCGCATCCAGCAGCAGTGCATTGGGATTGTGGGCGCGCTCTTTTGCGATCAGGTCTGCCAGGTAAGCGAATCCCCCACCGTAAGAGTCTGCCTCCCATCTACCGTGGGTGTCGTTGGTATGCAGCATGGTGACCACGTTGTCCAGCCGGGTGATGCGCCCCATGGGAATATCTTCGGCGTCGATCACCTCCAGCATTTTGATATACTCAACGAAGCCTTCCTGCATATCGTAGTAGGTGTTCCAGCGGTTGGTGCCCTCGGCGAAGGTGGTCCAACCATCCTGACCGCCAGCCAGGAA
>Ga0209742_10000690_pt1 | contig 17126 bp, 17 predicted proteins | sample DeeMarSeWOR38_10_FD_187462 | JGI IMG/M metagenome (GOLD analysis project Ga0209742, IMG submission 187462) | Marine sediment microbial communities from White Oak River estuary, North Carolina - WOR-3-8_10 (SPAdes) (version 2) | ecosystem: Environmental > Aquatic > Marine > Intertidal zone >... | reverse complement strand
ATTACTTATAGCCTTTGTAACCAAGCTTAAGAGTCATAGATACATTTTTTCTTATCCATCGATTAATAATAATCCATCCAATGCAATATGTAGAAAGCTTGGATTTACGCTGATAGGGGATAGGAACTTCGAATATCCGCCGGGCAAAGTTTTACATTGTAATATCTGGCGGCTTGACCTCTTGCAAATTAGTTAAATTTTAATCTTTTTATTTAGCTTAGCAACAAACTCTTCTTTATTATTCGCAATTCTTTTTTTGACTTCTTTCCAGGTAGCTGAACAATTTTTGTATTCAACGCCTACAATGTCGTGGATAATTCTGTCAACTTCTTTCTTGTTTTCTTTTCTGATTATGATTCCAGCCTCTGCGAAAAACTCTTTAAGATGTCTAAAATAGCATGTCAAATTTTTATCGCCTCAAAAATGAATTGTTGTCTCTTATTTAAAAGCCTTAAAAAAAGGTGAATTGTGAGGGTGGTATCTGCAATTTGATTTAAGGTTCGAAGCAAACCTTATGTGAAAAATTTTGGGAGTTTGTTCTCAATCCTAGCATAATGCGAGCTTCATTTTTTTAGTAGGTCATCTAAGTGTTTGCTTGTACTGAAAAAACGCATTCTACATCATTGTTTATTATTTGCCTAATTCTTTAGTTAATTCGTAATATTTGTACGGGAAGGAGGCAATAGAAGATAAGTAAAAGAATATCGCCTTATGGCTCATGGAAATCACCAATCACTTCTAATATGGTAGCTTCTGGAGTTTTAGGCTTGAAACAAATTGAAATTGAGGACAATGATATTTACTGGTGTGAAATGCGCCCTTCAGAAAAGGGTAGATATGTAATCGTGAAACATTCTGCTGATAAGGGAACTTTTGATGTCACTCCTTCTCCATTCAATGTTCGAACCAGAGTTCATGAATATGGAGGGGGTTCATATGGAGTTTTTAGAAATGAAGTCTTTTTCACAAATTTTGTGGATCAAAAAATCTATAAAATGAAACTGGGAGAGAAACCTAAACCCATAACTGTGGAAACTGAACTTCGACATGCCGATTTTGAATTTGATTACGTTCGTCAGCGACTCATTTGTGTTAGAGAAGATCACATAGAGCAAGGTAAAGAAGCAAAGAATACAATCGTCAGCATGAGCCTTCAAGGAGAAGATGTTGAAACAATAGCATGCGGAAACGACTTCTACTCATCGCCGCGAATTAGTCCTAATGGCGAGTATTTAGCTTATCTTAGCTGGAACCATCCAAATATGCCGTGGGATAGGACTGTATTGTGGATGGGTAAACTGAGTAAAGACGGTGCTTTGGACGAAATAATACAAATCAACAAAAACACCAACGAATCAATTTTACAACCATCTTGGTCACCTGATAATATTTTATATTTCGTTTCTGACCGAAACAACTGGTGGAATATATATCGTTGGAAAGATTGTGAAGTCAAAGCAATATTTCCAGAAGAGGCTGAATTCGCTGAAGCACCATGGATATTCGCTCAATCAAACTATGATTTTGAGTCGGAAAACAGAATGATTTGTAGCTACACAAAGAATGGACTGTGGAAAATTGTTCGTTTGAACACAAAAACTGGAAAACATGAAACGATTGAAACCCCATACACTTATATATCGTCTCTTAGAACCTCAAAAAATTATGCGATTTTTATTGGTGCCTCACCCATAGAAACAGAATCAATTGTGAAGCTGGATTTGAAGAAGCTTAGAACAGAGGTCTTAAAAAGATCCAGCGAAATAACTGTTGATTCTGACTACCTGTCTCAACCTAGTCCAATTGAATTTCCAACAGAAAAAGGTCAAACTGCATATGGGATATTCTATAAACCAAGAAATAAAGACTATAAAGCACCTTCTGGTACCCTTCCGCCATTGCTCGTTTATGTTCATGGCGGTCCAACTGCAACTGTTTATGCTACAATGTTTTTTGGAGTGCAATTCTGGACAAGCAGGGGTTTTGGTGTTTTAGAGGTTAATTATGGTGGTAGTACAGGTTATGGCAGAGATTATCGAGAAAGGCTTCGAGGTCAATGGGGAATAGTGGATGTGGATGATAGTGTTAATGCTGCTAAATACTTGGTGGATAGGGGAGAGGTTGACAAGGAGAAACTTGCAATCAGAGGTGGTAGTGCTGGAGGATACACCACAATTAACTCATTAACTTTCAGAGATTTTTTCAAGGCAGGAGCAAGTTACTTTGGCATTAGCAACCTAGAAACATTTGCTGCTGACACGCACAAGTTTGAATCTCGATATCTGGAATTTCTTGTAGGTCCATATCCTGAAAAGATTGATCTTTATAGGCAACGTTCTGCTATAAACTTCTTAAATCAACTAGATGTTCCAATGATAATTTTTCAGGGTTTAGAAGACAAAATAGTTCCGCCGAATCAGGCAGAACTTATTGTTGAGGCTTTAAGAAAGAGGGGAAAGCCAGTAGCATATCTGACTTTCGAAGGTGAACAGCATGGATTTAGGCAAGCTGAAAATATTAAGAGAAGTCTTGAGGCTGAACTTTTCTTTTACTCTAAAATATTTGGATTCACACCAGCGGATTCCATAGAGCCTGTGGAGATAGAAAATCTTGCATACACTCAGTAAAAGCCGCGATAAGCTTACTTTATAAAGAATTTTGAGTGCGATTTGGTTTGCGCCTCTGAAGTTATTTATGGAAAAGAAAACAAATGGGAGATGATGCGGGTGAAATGCTAATTTTGACTGGTGGATGGATTCAACCAGTACTTTTGATATTTGTTTTTATGAAACTAAATACATAATTGGTCTATTTTGTTTAGAAAACTGTGTTTTGGGGATGCTTTTGTATACTTTTTATTTGACTATTTTAATTCCTTATTCTATTTTTGCTATTATGTTTGTTATATTCTTTTTAGAAGCAGAGGTTTTTTTGCTTCTTCTCTCATAGACATCTTAATTTCATTTAATTTAAAGTTATTATCTTGCAAGATTAGGTGAAGTTCTCCATTTTTAGAGTAAATTTTTACTATATCTTTTTGATTGATTAAACCATTAGTTTTTTTATTTTTAGAAGTAGGAATGTTTTCAAAAACACTATCGAAATATTTTTCTTGTTCTAAACTACTTATGATTAATTTACTTTTCATTTTCTTCACAATCATTTTAGCTATTTATCATCTTAAATATAAATATTATGTATAATTGACTATATTATATTAAATTTATTAGACAAATGATCGTTACTACTGCTTAATTCTATATATTTGTAGAATTAAAAAAAATTATCTATAATTTTAATCATAAGCAAATTATGAATTTCTTGAAAAAAGAAGGGAGTTATAGGTGATATTTCCATTCTGCCAGGAATGCAAATCCTTGGTTCAAACTTTTTTGGCCTTTTAGGTGGATAACAACAGGACTATTGGATTTTGATTAGATAAAAATAAAAAGAATCAATATTAAAATTGGAAAAACTGGTTTTTTGGTGACTTTTTTGTTTTTATATGCTGAATTTTAGGGAAACAAAAAATATTTGGGAAAATTAATCCCTGCTAGAGTAACTATTCTATTTCTTAGCCAATTTTATTTCCATTGTTGAAACCATTCTCGCTCTGTCTTGGCCTTGTCTGGGGGGCATTTCTTCTGTTCCTATAGCTATGGTTGTGACTGTGAGGTCTTTTAAGAAACGTCTTCTGGTTATTTCTGCTGTATCAACAGCTGTGGTTATTGATCTGCCTCTAGCTTTAAGCGTGATTTCATTTGTTCCATTTGAAGAAAATGCGGTAATAACGGCCATCACGTAGCTCATGGGGGGTTTGTTTCCTATGAACACTACCTCTGGTTTTTTTGTGGATTTTTTGCTTGTCTCTGGTTTTTTGGGGGTTGTTTTAGGCATGGATTTTTCTTGGTTTTCAGCTACTGGCTGGGATTTAGGCTCTTCTGTTTTTTGAATAGGTTTTGTTGTTTCTTCTGTCATTTTTTTCACTCCTTTTTTTTCGATTCTATGGAATATTCTGCGCCTTTTGGAGACACCGAACATCACTTAGAACTTTGCATACAAGTTAATAAACCCATTAAATAGAATTGGTTTAATTATTGATACTTATTTAATGGAAAGCCATTTTTTAAATACAAAGATTATTTTGTTTCTCGTCCTAAATCAATTATCTGAATTTATCATTTGATCGAAAAAAGGTGGGTTAGATAGTTCAATTTCGCTAGCAAATTAATTCGACTGTGGTTCCTAGCGCCTGACCTGGTACTCCCTTATTGAATTTCACTCTCACAACACCTTTCTTACCATGTAAACCTGCAATTTTACCAATATGCTTCTTGTTTTTTCCCTTCCAAACCACTTTTTGACCTATGAGTTGTCCTGCCTGAGCTGCTGAATCAGCATGTGCAAATTGAATTAAGCATTCGCTTGAAGATTGTGTTCTGATGCCTTTATGATAGTTTTTTATTCTTCCATATACTGTTTCGGGCAAAGCTTTCACCTTTGTAAGCTTGACTAAATAACACCCTTTACTTTTAAATATGTTCATTTATCTTTAGCGTTATAATTGGAACGTACAATTCTCAAAGAAGGAGGAAAATAAGATTCAACAAAAAATGGGGATTTTGCGAGTGATATCTCCATTCAGGCAGAGAAGCAAATCTGAATTGAAACTGATAAGGGATTGCTCGGTAAATTCAAACAGGATGAATTTGAAAAATTAAAAAATAGAAAGAAATTGCTAAAAATACTAAATCTCTTTTCTTAAAAATCAATTTTCAGTGAGAATTTGCATTTTTACAGTTGAGAAATGCTTGAATGCCTTCTTACCATATTTTTTGGCTAACCTTACTGTATACTTTTGAAATGCCTTAAGAGTTGCCGCACCACCAATCCTTTCTTCAAAAAAAATTTTAATAGCCCAACCTTTGTATCGAAGATAACCCGTGCCAGTCGTTAAATCTTTTTTCTTAACTCCTTTCAACGCAATACGCTCGCAACACACCCCAACTTCGGATAAAACATTGAAAATAGCGTTTCGCACAAAAGACCAAATCGCTAGTCTCTTCTCGCTGCCTCGATTAGCCAAATATTTTCCCGCTTCAATCACAATATAAGGCCTTTTCTCGTTCTCGAGTTTACCGCAACTTCCAACTATCCATAGAAACCTTAGAACATGGGCTCTTAGGTTTTCAAGTTTGTGTTTTTGCGCAAACGTGTCAGTATCCTTCATTTCCAATGAACATTCATTCAAAGTTTTCAGCAACATGTAAACCGCTTTGAAAGAAGCTGACTCTTCCTTGGAGAAGGGCAGATTCTCTGGGAAATTATCGATTCTTTTCCGAGACGTTGACACTTTTTTAGGTTCCACAATCTCATCTGGCTTTATCGAAGCACGCAGAGCCTCTAATCGTCTTATTCCCTCGAAAGGCTCCACAAATAAATGATAATCCTCTTCAGAAATCGACTCACCTATACGCGCTTCAACAGTCTCACGATTCCAAGCTCCCGCGGTTTCATTTAACGTTTCACATGGAAACCGAGAACAATAAGCACAGTTTGTCACTCCATTTTTGTCTACACATCTGCGTATTAGACATTTTTTATTAGGTAACCTTGATTCTTTGGGAATCTCAGTATCTGGAGTTTGGCAAGTCACGCACGGCGTCTTAATTGGCATGTACCCTAGAATCCTCTTAGCATTATTCCTAAAGATTTCAAAATCTTCAGCAGTCATGTCCTTCCGTGGATAAGGTCCCCAAGGACAAGCACTACAATCAATCCCACATCTGGAAACAAGGTTTGACACTTGCTTTGTCTCCGAGAAAAAGATGCAAAAAAACGTAATAAAAGAGTTTCCATACCAAACTGTGCATTATTGTGTAGTGACAACTGTACAAAAGGATTCCTCTTTTAATATCTGTAAACCATATTGATCTCATCTGAGCAAAATGAGTTTAAGATCAAATTCTTGATCAACATAAAGACTCAAAGAACTCTTGAACTCGCAGATCTCTCATCGCAAAGTTGATAGCGTTGATTGCGCTTTTTTCTTTATCCTTAATTTCCAGCATTATATCAAAATCAAACTGAAGACTTTGGGCAAGAAAACACTTGAAATCTTCAAGATCAATTGAATCAGCATGGTTTCGCCGAGACCCAGCTGGATTTCGGGAACTATAGTCTATCATTGGAATTCCATCTCTTTCCAAATCCCAACTTTTTGCACATAGCTCTAACGCTTCTTTTATAGATCCTGAATTGTTTATCTGGTGGTGAAACACATCAAATAAGACTGGAATTTGGATTTGCTTACTTATCTGCAGGCATTCATTCACGTTGTACGATATATCGTCATTTTCAATCACCAATCTGCGCCTTAGCGAGTTTTCCAGATTATGGAACCTCTCAACAAACCTTTGGATACTCTTTTTCTTGTCTCCGTAAACCCCGCCAACATGTATTTGTATCTTTGATGAGGTATCAAGCTCCATTAGATCAAGGATTTGTCTATGATAATCGAGTTCCTTTTTGCTTCGTTCAAATATATCTTTATCCAAAGAGTTAATCAAAGTAAACTGGTCGGGATGCATAGAAATCCGCATTCTATTCTTTTTGATAAAACCCCCTATAGCTACAAACTTTGACCTGTAATGCTCTTGCCAATTGAACTTATTTACTGGATGTGAAGCAAAAGGAATCAAATCAGAAGTTATTCTAAAAAAAAACAAATTATTTACAAGATTGAATTTTAGGATTTGCTTTAGACAATTAAGATTATTTTCCACCGTCTGTTTTAGGCGTTCTTCTGAATAGGACTTAAGTCTGAAGGTTTTAGCAGCCTTACACCCGATTCCTCTGTTAATACATGGATATCCAATCCTCATTTTATGGGTCACACTATCATAAACATAAGTAAACTTTTCATATGCATTATTTTGGTATCTTCTTTTTAATATTCTAACATTTTATTGATATTTAATTATACGAAATAGAACCTAAAAAAGTCAATACAAAGATATTTTCAATTTGAGAAAATTAGAATTTAGTACGGTTGATATCTCTCTCTGGTTTGGGTTTAAATCCCCGAATATATGCTCTTTTTCGAAAATAAGCTATTTTTAAAACATTTTTCATTAGTAACATTCAGTTAAAATAAAAAAAAGCTAATTATTATGACATTATATAAAAATAGCGTTAATACTAAAAAACCGTGAAGTAGACCCGATTAGTTATTCCACATTTTGGTCTAAACATGTAACGCTGTTTCGGTACGAACTACTTTTTGAATGTCAAATACTGCTCCTCGGACGCGTCTTATGTCTGAAAAATCATCTGCTTCTGCATAGAGAATAACGTCAACTGATCCTGTGACATGATGTGCCATTTTAACTCCTTTGATTTTTTCTGCCTCTTGAGCAACATAGTCACCTTGTCCCTTTTCAGCATTAATTAATATGTAGAAAGGGAGAACCATATGGCTATACCCAAAATAAATAAGGCATATGTATGATGTAAAGTTTATTGAAAAATTCGAATCTTAAAAAATAAATTTTAATCAAAAAAAGGGGTTATTTATGTTTTTGAATAGTTATATTCCGTCTAGTTCTATGAAGTGTTCAAATCGTTTTTCTATGAAGTTTTTTGCTTCTAATGTTGTTGTCTATGTATTCTATTTGTTTTCTCTTGCTTTAACAAGAATGAACCCAGCGATTATTATGAAAGTAAGACCTGTTATGCCTTTGACATCATTGCCCGATAAGGGTATTCCCGTGTGTCCCCATGTTACCAAAAGGGCATCAATAGCCAAGATGAGAGCGAACATTAAGACGAGCAATCCTGCTACAATATTATTCCATTGAAATAGTTTCATGAAAGCCTTGTTTCACCCTTTTGCCTTATAATCTTTTTCTATTGGCGATTTGGGTTTGGTACTGAATTTTAATCTTTTTCTTCTATGTTTTAAGATTAATTCAAAACATTGGAAAAAATAGATGGCTAGGTTTCAATTTCGAAGTGAGTTTTTAAATTTAATTGGAAAAAAGCGATCATTGTGCAGGTGATGTCTCCACTCTAGCAGGTATAGAAATCCCCACTGGTTCACTGTATATTTAAAATTTATTGTAAATCTGAAAAAAAATTTACTAAAGAATTATGTCAATAATTATTAAAATAATAGTTGCAACGCATAAAAATAACCAAACATTTCTATTCCAGTTCAAAATTTTTTTTCCATCCCAAACAAATCCACCAGCAGCTTGCAATGGTATAAGGTTAAAAATAACAATTAACAGATTCAAAACATAACCTGTCCTTGCTAATGAGATCAACAAAACCTCACTTGCCAAAACATATACACTAAAAAAACCCATAGCAAAAAACAAGCTAATCAGCGGACCAACAGCAAATATAATTCCAGTTTTATCCTTTGTTTTATAATACCAATCGATTTGTTTAATATAAGTAGAGCCATAAGCTGGAAAGAAACCACCTATTATTGCAAAAACCCAATTTACCAAGATTCCTGAACCCCAAACCTTGAAAGTTGCTTTTAATCCTAGTTTCCTGCAAACTAATCTTTGTGAAAGTTCATGGCTAAGAATGCTTAAAGTGATGACTACAAAATAAAGGGGAAACAGCAATAATGGTGCTCCTCCAATTAACGCCTGTATCCACCATGCAATAGAAACACCCAAAATCGCACCTGTAAGATGCCAAATCTCCCTCGCCTCAGTATCTTTATTGAGTTGTGGACCCTTTTTTAGGAAGAAGGTTCCAAATCCAAGAAAATGGAATTCTTGGAACCACAAACGTATAAAGTTTAATCCGTAGTCTTTAAGTTGCCATGGTATCTCATAGACTGAAAACCTTTTATGAATGAAAGTGTTCCAAGACGAGGAATTATATCTATCAGCAGTTGCATAAATAATTCTGCAGCCCTTTTTTTCAAGCCAAGAGATGGAATTCTCTACTAATGATGTAGCAATCCCTTTTCTGCGATATTTTTTATCTGTTGCTAAGGCGTCAATATACCCTGTAGGTTCGCCTTTTATGTGTTGGATTTTTATTGAAACAGTTCCAACAATTTCGTTATTATGTTCTGCAATTAATGTGTGTCCCTTCTGGTTTTTGGCGCTTTTTTGTGCTTCTTCGAATGAGAGTTCAAAAACAATCCTGTTTACTATTCCCAAGTTCCTTGCAAAGAACTTTTTCACTGCATCTTTTTCGTCTATAAGCATTTCACGAACAAGAAATTGCATTCTTACTCTTTTCCCAATATTGAAAGAATGGTTTAAAAATCTTGGTAAAAACTCAATTAAATATTTGATAAGAATAAAATTTTTTGTAGAAAAAAATTGGTTTTGTATCATACATCTTCACTCTTTCTGGGATAAAAATCTGGAATTAAACAAATTTGATCTTGCTGTTGGATTCAAACAGGAAATTGTATGTAACGATTTATAATGAAATTTGGAAACTGTGTTTTGGGGATGTTTTTGTATGCGAAATAAAATTTAATTTCCAAATCATTTTCTTAGTCGAAAATTTTGTGCCAAAATAATTAAGATTAATTTTAAAAATTTATAATTTCAAATAATTCAAAATATAAAAATATAAATCTCATATGATTCGTAATAGTTAATAAAATATATAATTTTAATATGTATGAATAGTGGCGTTTGTTTTGGCTGAGAAATCAGTTGAAAAAGAATTGAAAAATAAGATAATTACTTCGAATTTTTTGAAAAAACAAACTCTCGCTTTTCTTTTTTTAACTTTTAGTTTAACTTTCCTTCTCAACTTTGTTATGTGGTTGAACTATGATATAATTTCAGAGAGTATTGAATTACTCAGATTAGCGACAAGGGTTCAGATGATTATTCCAGCATTTTCTGCTATAATTCTAAATCTATTTGTCTTTAAAACAAAAATTTATCAGAGAAAGTCCAGAATTTTATTGTATTACTTTCTTGTTTTATCGATTATTTTTGTTTTGATATTTGTAGTGTGGTTGGTTAACCCTATTGACCTGACTTCTATTCAGCTGGATTCCTTTGAAAATCTTGGTTCAATATTAGCCCTGAGCTTTCTTAACTTGGCTGGTCTTGTTCTTATAATAGGCTGGATTGCTCTTGTATTTTTTTGGAATCTCAAGTCTGGTTCTAGAAAAGAACTCAAAGCTGATAAACTATCTTTTGGAAGACCAAGATATTACCTGTTATTTACTTTATTTTTCGTTGGTTATTTCTTGCTTAGCACAGTATTGAACTGGGTTTTTGGTCTTGGAAACCCTCCAAATGAACCTGTGGAATTGGGAGCTTTATTGTTGGGGTTGGCTACAATTTTCCTTGGTCCTATTCTTTCGTTTCCACAGCTTTTTGGCGAGGAGTATGGTTGGAGAATTTTCCTTCAAGACAACCTTTCAATACAATTCAGTCAATTTAGAGCTTTTTTCTTGGTTGGTTTAGTATGGAGTCTTTGGCATATACCAATGATAATTTTGGAAGGGCCTTACTCAGATAATCTTGTTTTGGGCATAATTGTTTATACGATTGGAGCTATTCTAATGTCAATTATATTGGGACTTGCAGTTTTCAAATCAAAAAGCGTTTGGATAGCAGCTTATCTCCATGGAATTATAGGTATTCAGAACTTTTTCACCACTTATTTCTATAATCCTAGTGATTTAATTTTCTCTTTTGGGCTTGGCATCTATGGGTTGCCTATTCTTGGCTTATTCTCGTTTTTCTTTCTAAAATCTAAAGCGTTGAAAGAGAGAGAAAAATAAATTTTAACCCTAAAAAATAGGTTTTGCGGGTGACATCTGCCCCCTGAAAGGAATAAAAATTCTAGCTCTCGCCTTTTGCATCAAAGTTAAATGTAACATTTCGTAATTCACAAATTATGACAACAAAGCAAGAAAAGATTGAGACAAAAGCGATTGAACTTCTTAAAACTGCCCCTCAAGGAATGCGAACTTCTCAACTAATCAACGCCATAAAACAGAATTTACCCGATATCCATCCTAAAACCATAAACGGAACAGTTTGGAAACTTCCCACAAAAAAACCTGAAGAAGTTTACAAACCAAGTAGAGGTCTTTTCCGGCATGTGTCTTTTCGAGAACTTGTTTTATAAATTTTTGCTTAATTAGTCTATATATTCGATAGTGGAAGTGGGAATTTGCCTATGTTATCTAAAGCTTTTAATGGCTGTTTTGAGCCTTTTTCTTTATCTAATCGATGTTTAAATTAAATATTCTTTATTTTAAGCTCTTGCAGAAAGTTTTACTAGCAAAGGTAATTACCAAGGAATCAAAGGTGGTATATATGCAAAAAAACCTTGTTGTTTGTATAAGTGCTGAACTTCTAGATTCGATTTTTGAAGGGGCAAATTGTCTTTACCCGAAGGAAACTTTTTTGCTTCTTCAGGGCAAAAAAATTAAAAACGAGATTCAAATATCAGATCTTGTTGTTCCGCCTTTAGCTACTTATGGACAAGGTTTCGCGAATATTCCCCTTCATATGCTACCAATGGATTTTTCAGTTGTAGGTACGGTTCACTCGCACCCTTCAGGGAACATAAATCCGTCAAATCTGGACTTAAATCATTTTTTTGGGCGAATATTAATGATAGTGGGGTTCCCTTTCTCCAGCAAAGAAGACGTAGCAGTGTATGATTCTAACGGCGAAAAACTGCGTTTAAAGATATCCTATGAGTAGACGAGTATTACGTGTTGTTTTGAGGATTAGACTTTGCCTTATACGCTTCAATGAATTCTATAGCAAATCTATTAGCTTTTTTTTCTGTACCTTTATGTTTCTTATCTATTGAAGTGCGAATGTGATGGTAAAATTCATGTAGAATAACAAATGGATTAACCATTATATCACTGTTAAGCACAAATATCGTAGCGTTCTTGGTTGTATAGCAACCAAACGCTTTTGCTTTATGCCCTTTAGGCAACCCTACTTGAATCTTAGGAGTATTCACTTTGTAATTCTTTGCGAGAAGTTCAAGGGCTTCCTCTGCTTGTCCCTGCAGAATTAATGAAACTATCCATGCTTTAAGTTTGATATTCAATGAGTATCACTTGTTTCTTTAGAGCAAAAATGCGTTGAAGAAAAATAAATGAATCAACCTCGAAAAAGCTGTCTTGCTAACTGGATTTCTTGGACTTTTTTTCCTTAACTTCTTTAAGTGTTTGAGGTTTCTTGCGTCCATCAATTAAGTGATGTAGAGCCAAAATAGGACTGTGCAAAAGCATTCTTGGACCTGAATACCGCATGATTTTCTTCGCTTTCTCTCTCATCTGAGGTTGATAGCAGTGTACTACACATTTTCCACAGGTCGATTTCTCTTCTTGGAATGGACATTTGTCCAACCTAATGAAAGCATATTCTAAAAACTCATTGCATTCATCACATAATTGATTGCTTTTTATGTTATGATGAGATTTGCAATATATGTGAACCATCTTGTCTATGGTTTTTTTCTCTCTTATAATCCGAGGATGTTGCTTGCCCAAGTTTAACTCTCTCTTAAACATTTGTCCTATTTGCAGACTACGATTAATGAATTTTCTGCAATGTATAAAAACACAAAAAGTTTGTGCAATAAATATCTTGTCTTGATATCAGATTGGGAAGAGAAATTAGTGAAAGTTTTTGTCATCTATGAGGCAAATATGGTAATTGTTTAGCTGCAAAATATTCTTAATATATTTCATCAATAGTTAGCTCGAAGTTTGATAGATATGACAGATTTGTGGCGAAATCCGTTCCATGTAGTTTTGGAAGTGGAAAACCAAAATTGTGCAATAGTTAAGAAATTTAGATCTCTTGGACTAAATCACCTCAAAGTAGTTGATGTTAGAGGATCGATCAAAAACTCGGTTAAGCATCTTATTGAGTTGGATCCTGAAGATTTAAAACAGATTAAAAATCCATCCTTTGAGCTAAAAAAACTTGTCTTGAGCAGCAAAAGCGGCACCAAAAAATCTGTTTGGCTAGAGAGCAAAGGTTGTGAAGTTTGTAATTCTATATTATCTTATGATGCTTTTTTAGTATCAGGAAAAAGTAGTGAAGGTACTACAATTATGTATAATTTTATGGTGCCTAGTTTTGAGGCTTATCAGAAAATCGTTTCCAAAATGGAGAAGGCAGGATTTAAGGTAACAGTATTTAGCATGCGAAAATTTGAATCGCAAAGAGAGTTTTTAACAGTGAAGCAGGAGAAAATTTTCTGGATTGCTTACAAAAGCGGCTTTTTTGAATATCCTAGGAAAATTAGGTTAGCTGAACTTGCTGCCAAGTTGGGAATAAGCCCTTCCACGTTATCAGAGATTATTAGGCGCGGTATGCGAAGACTAATAGAGCACCATTTTAATAGAAAAGCTTGAATCTTGCTGAAAAGCCTAATTCGTTGATCAATCTTTTTCATTTTTTAAAAGCTTACTAAGTAAATCCCTTAAATATTCGGGACAATACCTATATGTTTATCCTACTAAATTCATGAACTAGGTATAAATTATGAGTCAAAAACAAATGTTCTGTTATCAATGCGAACAAACAGCCAAAGGACAAGGATGCACCATTTTAGGTGTTTGTGGAAAAACCCCTGAAGTCGCTGCACTTCAAGATTTATTGTTACATACACTAAAAGGTTTAACAAAAGTAACTGTTGAAGCAAAAAAAATGGGAATAAGCGAAGAGAAAACTAATGTTTTCACTTGTGAAGCATTGTTTACTCTTTTAACAAACGTCAACTTTGATCAAAAGGCGCTTATTGAATACATCAGAAAGACTGTTAAATTGCGCGATCTATTGGGGCAAAAAGCAAGGCTAGCTAAGGAGTGCAATTGGGCTGCTTATGATTGCAGTGCAATCAATTTGAGTCTGGAAGCAACTGATGAAGGTTTAATGGCTCAAGCTAAGCATGTTGGATTAAAAATAAAGGAAAATCTCAACGAGGACATCCAATCACTCAAATCCATATTAACTTACGGAATATATGGGGTGGCTGCATACACTTATCATGCATATACTTTAGGAAAAAAGGATAATAGAGTTTTCGACTTCATCAATGAAGGTCTTTCTGCAACTATGGATAAATCTTTGGGTGTTAGCGATCTTATTGGTTTAGTCTTGAAATGTGGTGAGATTAATATTCGTGCAATGGACTTGTTGGATGCTGGAAATACTGAAGTATTTGGTCATCCAAAACCAACTAAAGTGCCACTTGGTGTTAAGAAAGGTAAAGCAATTCTAGTTTCTGGTCACGATCTTAAAGATTTAGCAGAACTTCTTGAACAAACCAAAGGCAAAGGTATTAATGTTTACACACACGGTGAAATGTTACCTGCTCACGGGTATCCAAAGCTAAAGAAGTATGAGCATTTCTTTGGTCATTATGGAACAGCATGGCAAAATCAGCAACGTGAATTTTCTTCGTTTCCAGGGTCTATTCTGATGACTACTAACTGTATACAAAAACCTTTAGAATATTACAAAGAAAACATATTTACTTCGGGGCCAGTGGGTTGGCCAGGAGTGCCCCATATCTCAGGAGGTAACTTTAAGCCTGTTATTGATAAAGCTTTAGAACTTCCTGGATTTGCTGAAGATAACCTCGGTAAAACTGTAATGGTTGGATTTGCTAGGAATGCTGTATTGTCAGTGGCTGGCGCAGTAGTTGAGGCTGTTCAGAGAGGACACATACGACACTTCTTCTTGGTCGGTGGCTGTGATGGTGCTAAACCTGGACGCAATTACTATACAGAATTTGTTGAGAAGGCACCAAAAGATACTGTGATTCTTACTTTAGCATGTGGAAAGTTTAGATTCTTTGATAAGGACTTAGGTTCAATCGATGGTATACCAAGACTCTTAGATGTTGGACAGTGCAACGATGCATACTCAGCTTTAAAGATTGCCCAAGCCCTGTCAGATGCCTTTAAGCTAGAAATAAACGAGTTGCCATTATCCCTAATTTTATCATGGTATGAGCAAAAAGCAGTTGCAATATTGTTATCACTTTTACACCTAGGTATTAAAAATATTCGATTGGGACCCAGCCTACCAGCATTCATTACACCAAACGTGCTTAAAGTTTTAGTTGATAGCTTCAATATCATGCCGATAAAAACACCAGAAGAAGATTTGAAGACTATCTTGGGTTAACTTCTTCTTTCTTTTTTTCTTTCTTGATGATTTTGCTAAGAATAATATACATACTCAAAATTAAATAAGTTTGATTGATTAATTTTGATTTTAAAAAAATAGTTATATTCCTATATTTCCAAAAGTATGGATTTTCGAGTGATATCTCTATAAGATTAAGGTTCAAATTCTAAATGGTTCACTATTTTTTTTTAAAAAAAGTTGTGACTCTTCTAATGATTATTTTCTCTGTAAAACGGTTTGCAGTTCAGATGACAAAAAATTAATGTTTGTGTTGTTTATCTGTGATAAACAATAAGTTGGAATTGTTTGAGATTAAAATAATCTAATGTGGAGATGATTATGCCTTTACGTAGGGACATTAAGAAGATTATGATTATTGGTTCTGGACCAATCGTAGTTGGACAAGCTTGTGAGTTTGATTATTCTGGAACCCAAGCCTGCAAAGCCTTGAAATCATTAGGATATCAGATTGTGTTAGTTAACTCAAATCCAGCAACAATAATGACTGATCCAGATATGGCAGACGTTACTTACATCGAGCCTCTCAATCTTGAGACAATGATTAAAATTTTAGAAAAAGAGCGACCGGACGCTTTGCTACCCAATTTGGGGGGACAGACTGGACTTAATCTTAGTTCGAGTTTATCAAATTGTGGTGCCTTAGACAAATATGATGTAAAAGTTATCGGTGTAGACTTAGAAGCTATCCGCCGTGGTGAAGATCGTTTGGCTTTCAAAAAAACTATGAAGCAGCTAGGCATCGATGTTCCCAAGAGTAAAGTAGCTTACAGTGTTGAGGATGCTCAATTGATTGCTTCAGAACTTGGCTATCCTGTAATTATTCGTCCAGCTTTTACGCTTGGTGGTACGGGTGGAGGTTTAGTATATAATGTCGAAGAGTTGCAAGTAATTGCTAGTCGTGGTATTTCTGCTAGCCTGGTTGGTCAGGTATTAATTGAAGAATCAGTAGAAGGTTGGGAAGAACTGGAACTAGAAATTATCCGGGATTCCAAGAACCAGATTATCACCGTTTGTTTTATTGAAAACGTAGATGCTATGGGAGTACACACCGGCGATTCTTACTGTACTGCTCCCATGCTTACGATTAGCGAATCACTGCAAAAACGCCTACAAGAATACGCTTACAAGGTTGTAGAAAAACTCAGAATTATCGGTGGAACTAACATACAATTTGCTCATAACCCTAAAACTGGAAGAGTAGTAATAATTGAGATTAACCCGCGTACTTCACGTTCTTCTGCTCTGGCTTCGAAAGCAACTGGTTTTCCTATTGCCCTGATCTCAGCCAAACTAGCTGTGGGCATGACTTTGGATGAGTTGCCGTACTGGCGAGAGGGTAGTCTTGAAAAATATACTCCTTCCGGCGATTACATAGTGGTTAAGTTTGCCCGTTGGGCTTTCGAGAAATTCCGCGACGCACAGGATAGGCTTGGTACCCAAATGCGTGCTGTAGGCGAGGTTATGAGCATTGGCAAAAATTATAAAGAAGCTTTCCAGAAAGCTATCCGTTCTCTGGAGATAAGACGGTTTGGACTAGGATTTGCAAAAGACTTTCATGAAAAATCACTAGAAGAATTAATGAAAATGCTTAGTTATCCTACTAGCGAACGGCAATTTATTATGTATGAAGCCCTTCGCAAAGGTGCAAAAATCCAAGACCTATATCAGAGAACTTCGATCAAGCCTTGGTTTATTCAGCAAATGAAAGAACTAGTGGAAGAAGAAGAGAAAATCATTAGTTATAAAACTAGAAAACTACCAGATGATTTACTTTTTCAGGCTAAGAAAAATGGTTTTTCTGACAAATATATAGCCAAATTGCTTGAAGTAGATGAGGCAGAGATACGAAAGCAGCGTGTCAAATTGGGATTGGTGGAATCATGGGACTTTGTTCCAGTCAGCGGAACAGAAACTGCTAGATAT
>Ga0209742_10000689_pt1 | contig 17172 bp, 10 predicted proteins | sample DeeMarSeWOR38_10_FD_187462 | JGI IMG/M metagenome (GOLD analysis project Ga0209742, IMG submission 187462) | Marine sediment microbial communities from White Oak River estuary, North Carolina - WOR-3-8_10 (SPAdes) (version 2) | ecosystem: Environmental > Aquatic > Marine > Intertidal zone >... | reverse complement strand
ACCAACAACTGGGGCGATGCAAATTTCAGCCATGATGGGTTGAACGATTGCCAATCCTGCCACTCCCGGCCGTCCAACCATTTCGGCGGGCAATGTTCCCAATGCCACAATACCAACAACTGGGGCGATGCGTCTTTCAGCCACGACGGGTTGAACGATTGCCAATCCTGCCATTCGCCACCGGGTAACCACTTTGCGGGGCAATGTTCCCAGTGCCACAACACCAACAACTGGGGCGATGCGTCCTTCAGCCACAATGGATTGACTGATTGCCGCTCTTGCCATAACCCACCAAGCGAAGAGGAGCACCAGGCGCCAGTACCTCAGTGTTCTCAATGCCATGGCACAGATAATTGGGATGACTAATTTAATAACACGGCTTTGTATGCCGGAACGGGTTGAAATCTACGCAATTTTCAAGAAATTACTTTCCAGAGCGAGGATTGTTTTCCTCATCTGACTCAATATATGACTCAATTTGGTGGACTTAGAGGCAATTTCGAATTAAATCTGAGCCTGTTGGTGGCACTATTCTTGGCGGCCGTGTATATCGGCTACGAAGTCGTGTCGACCCCATCTGGTGGCCACCCCTTCGGCCACATGCTGGGCATCATGGGCGCCACATTGATGATGATGACTGAAGTTCTTTACAGCGCCCGTAAGCGGTGGCAAATCATCAGATTTGGCCAGGTACGCCATTGGCTCTCCTTCCATATTTTCACCGGCATTGTAGGTCCGGCCTTGGTTCTCATGCACACGGGATTGGCTTTTCGCGGATTGGCTGGTCTGACCATGTTTCTAACAGCATTGGTCGTCGCCAGTGGGTTTCTGGGGCGGTTCATCTACACGGCAGTTCCGCGAACCATGGCCGGCCTGGAGGTTGATCGGCGCACACTGGAACTGCGGGCCCTTAAGCAACGGCAAGAGATGGTTTCTTGGGCAGCGGATAAACCGACGCAGGTGAAAGCCCTGTTCCAGCAAGAAATGGCCTTGACCACAGAAAGAAATGACTTGTCACCGGCTGCTATCCTGACCCGGCGCCTACAGGAAGCACGGGAACGCCGGAGACTACGCATGGCTATACGCAAACTGGAAAAAGAAGAGCAGGCCAGGATGGCTGAGATTGGGCGATTACTGCAGCAGCAACGACGGCTGGTACGCCAGATAGATTCTCTGCAAACGGTACAGCAGATGATGGGTTGGTGGCACATTTTTCACGTGCCCCTAGGTCTTACCTTGTTCTCAGCCATGTTTATCCACATCATTGCCTCCATTTACTACGGAGGCATATGACAAATCGACCGTAATTGGTACCTCCAACCAATCATGAATTTGACCTATGTTATCTCGTATTCTCAGACCGTTTAAAACAAAGGAAACAAACCAAAAGCAGGCTTTTGGTGATTCCGGGTTGGAACAAGTCACCTCTGATGCCAGTCGTTGCGTACAATGCGGTATCTGTGCTTATAACTGCCCCGTGGGCATAGAAGTTCGCGAGTACGCGCGACGGGGTGAAAATGTGACGGATAGCCGGTGCATCGGTTGCGGCACCTGTATTGAAAAATGCATTCGTGGCACCCTCCGGTGGGGTCCGGCCATTCTGTTACGCCCTGATAACACCCTGGAAGTTGCGGCCGATGAACTTCCAGTAATGTTGCACTTGCATCCGCGGAATCTACGATGACCAGCTACCACTATTTGATCATTGGCAATGGTGCGGCCGGTCTAAGCGCAGCCGAGATCATTCGCCGGCGGGATGCTTTTGGGAGAATTACCATCATCACCAACGAACCCTACCTTTTTTACTCCCGGCCGGGCATCGCCTATTACATTACGAATCAAATTTCGGAACGTCAACTTTTCTCCCGGAGCCATTCTTTCTATCGCGAGCATAGAATCGACTTAAGATTTGCTACTGTTAGAAGCCTGGATCTGGAGGGCCAGCTGGCCTTCTTGGACGACGGCGAACCATTGGCCTTCGATGTTTTATTGCTGGCGACCGGTGCTTCGGCTATTCGACCCCCTTTTCTCGGCGGCGACCTTGAAGGCGTCGTAACCTTTGATACGCTAGACGATGCTAAACGGATCATCAAGTACAGCCGCAAAGCCAAGGCGGCCGTAGTCGTCGGCGGCGGTATCACAGCCATGGAACTGGCAGAAGGGATACGTCACCATGGTACGCGTACCCACTTGCTGCAACGTGGAGATAGGATCTGGCCCCGGCTATTCAACGAATGGGAATCTACTATCGTGGAGAACCAGATCCGCCATCATGGTATCGATATTCACTACAATGAAGAGATAGCCGAAATTCTGGGAGCCCGGGGTAGAGTAGCGGGCGTTCGCCTAAAAAGTGGCCGGGTAATCAAGTGTCAAGCGGTTGCCGTGGCGATAGGTGTACGGCCAAATTTACAACTGGTGCAGAAATTACCCATCCAACAAGATAAAGGTGTAGTGGTCAATCAGTTTATGCAAGCCACTATCCCCACCCTCTTTGCCGCCGGCGACGTGGCCCAGGTATACGATCGTTGGACCAGCCAGCACAATCTGGATGTTCTCTGGCCCAGCGCCATCAATGAAGGTCGGGCGGCTGGTTACAGTATGGTAGATGTCGCCCACGGGTGTGAACCCAGATACCGGTATCAAAAAGCTAGCCCCTTCAACTGCGCATTGTTCTTTGGGTTGCACCTCACCGTAGTTGGTCGCGTTAATGGCAGTCCAGGCGAAGACGTCGAGCAACTATCGTACCTATCTCGAGGCTCTAGCCATGTCTGGACGGCTCCCTTTAGTCCCAGCTATCGATCAGCCTGGGATAAAGATGGAACCAGCTCATTACGTATTGTCATGTCAGATGGGAGGATTGTCGGCGCTGTTCTCTTGGGCAACCAGGAGTTGGCCGATCCACTTCGCAGGTTCATCGAACAGGAAGTCGACCTTAGCAACTATCAGACATCGTTGATGGCGGGCGGCACCAAACTACCCCAAACTATTTTAAGAGCCTGGCGGGATTGGCATCAGCACTGGTAAATGTGACAATCACTGGTTTGCTAAGTGACAGTCACATTTTCAATCTATCCACCTCCTGGAACACGGCCGAGTGAGCCAGTGCGCCACAGGTAATCGGGGGCGAAGGAGCTAAGCACTCGCATGTAATTGGCTCGTTCAAAAGCGGCCGGTTCGGCACAGTTGATCTGGCTCAGGCTACCTTGCATCTGATTTACCGATTCGTACTCATACTCGACCAACCAACGCTCCAGGTCAACAAGGATCTCGCCTAGACGATCGATGCCATTCCGCAACAACTCCGAGGCCAACATGATCACCGAGGCGCCAGCCATCAAGGCTTTGAGCACGTCTTCGGCCGTGTGGATACCCGTGGTCAGGGCCAGATCGGCTTCGATGCGGCCATAAAGGATGGCGATCCAGCGCAATGGCAAACGCAGTTCGGATGAGGTGCTAAGAACAAGATGCGGCACCACCTCAAGGTTCTCGATATCCAGGTCGGGCTGGTAGAAGCGGTTGAATAATACCAGGCCATCTGCTCCGCCCTCGTCCATTTGCTGGGCGATATTGGCCAGGGCACTGAAGTATGGGCTGAGCTTCATCGCTACTGGAAGAGAAACGGCTTCTTTCACATCGCGCAACACATCCAGATAAATTTGCTCTACCTCGTTGCCGTTGAGATTAAGATCCGTTGGCATGTAATAGATGTTCAACTCCAGGGCATCCGCACCTGCCTCCTGGATGTCGCGGGCATACTTCACCCAGCCACCGGTAGAAACCCCATTTAGGCTAGCTATGATAGGTATTTCCAGCGAGTTTTTGGCCTTATGAATATGTTCCAGATATTCGGCAGGTCCGGTCTCATACTCGGCCGCTTCAGGAAAATAGGTCAACGCTTCTGGAAAACTCTCGACCCCCTGGGTCAGGTAGTGGTTGAGAGTGTGGCTTTCTAGCGTTATCTGTTCCTCAAAAAGAGAATAAAGCACAATGGCCGACGCTCCACTATCTTCCATTCGTTTTAGACTGGCCAGGTTACGTGACAGTGGCGAAGAGGAGGGCACAAGGGGATTCTTAAGATTGAGCCCTAGATAAGTTGTGGTTAAGTCCATAACAATTCTCCTTTTTTGTGACGCCGAGATTGGGCGACACGGCGAATTATTGTCGCCGCGTCGCCGGGTCTCTTTGTCTCCGTGTGCTAGGCTGTCCCTTTGCCGTTACTGCTGATTCCAGCCAACTGCGTGTAGGTTTGCCAGCTAGCCTCGACGTCCGCTTCGGCCAGCTCTAACAACTTAGCTGCCCTTTCCGGGTGGCTTTGGGTGAGCATACGATAACGACCCTCCCGGTAAATGTATTCCTCCAATCTGATCTTGGGTTTCTTAGAGTCTAGTTGGAATGGATTCAAATCTTGTTCAGCTAGATCCGGGTTGAACCTGAAGAGGGGCCAGTAGCCAGAAGCCACGGCTGCTTGCTGCTGATCCAAACCGTATTTCAAGTCGTAACCATGGGCGATGCAGTGACTGTAAGCCAGGATCAAAGACGGGCCATCATAAGCTTCAGCCTCGATGAAGGCTTTAATCGTCTGGGCGTCGTTGCTGCCAAAGGCGACGCGGGCTACATAAATGTTGCCATAGCTGATGGCCAACAAGCCCAGGTCTTTCTTACGCAGCGGTTTTCCGGCCGCCGCAAACTTGGCCACGGCCCCTCGAGGTGTCGCTTTGGACATCTGCCCACCCGTATTGGAATAGACCTCTGTATCGAGCACCAACACATTAACGTTCCGGCCGGAAGCCAGGACGTGGTCCAGGCCACCGTAACCAATATCGTAGGCCCAACCATCACCACCAACGATCCAAACACTCTTCTTTACCAGGACGTCAGCCATGCTCAGCAGATTCCGCAAGATGGCTTTCAACGGCTCCACATCATCGGCCTCACTGGCCAATAGCTCCTGTAGGCGGCTCTTCAACTCGGCCACCCGGCCGCGCTGGGCCTGGATCTCAGCCTCGTTTAGCTGATCGGCATACAGGATGGCATCGGTCAATTTTGGCCCAACGGTGTCACGCATGGATCGCAGTAGCTGGGTGGCTGCTTCCAGTCGCTGGTCGAGGGCTACGCGCATACCAAAGCCAAACTCGGCATTATCCTCAAACAATGAGTTCGACCAGGTTGGGCCACGGCCATCAGCGTTTTGAGCCCAAGGCGTGGTGGGCAAGTTGCCGCCATAAATGGACGAGCAACCTGTCGCATTGGCGATAAGAGCCCGGTCGCCGAATAGCTGGCTCAGTAGCTTTAGATAAGGGGTCTCACCACAACCGGCGCAGGCACCAGAGAATTCAAACAGTGGCCGCAGCAACTGATTGTACTTCACCTGGTTCAACGGGATGGCGGAGCGATCGACTTCTGGTAAGGTCAGGAAAAAGTCCCAGTTTTCTTGTTCCGGATCTCGTAGCGGTGCTTGGGGTTGCATATTAACGGCTTTGAATTTGGGCTGCTTTTTGTTTTTAACCGGGCAGACCTCAACGCAAAGCGTACAACCGGTGCAGTCTTCCGGGGCCACCTGCAAACTAAAAACCAGGTCCTTGAACTCTTTGTAACGGGCTGGAGCCGACTTGAAAGTCGGGGGCGCGTCTTTTAACAACTCTTTATCAAAGACCTTCTGACGGATAACCGCATGGGGACATACGAACACACACTTACCGCACTGGATACAAATCTCTGGATCCCAAACTGGGAGCTCGGTGGAGATATTCCGCTTCTCCCACTGAGTCGTCGCCGTCGGATACGTTCCGTCTACGGGCAAAGCACTCACCGGCAAATCATCGCCTTGTCCTTCGATGATCCGGGCGGTCACATTTTGAACGAATTCAGGCGCATAGTCTGGAACTATCGGCGGCCTAACAAAGTCACTGGTCACCTCTACCGGCACCTTCACCTCGTGCAAGTGGGCTAGAGCTGCGTCGACAGCGGCGAAGTTTTGTTGAACCACTGCCTCACCCCGCTTGCCATAGGTCTTCTCGATGGCCGTTTTAATGGCTGCGATAGCTTCGTCGGTGGGCAAGACGCCACTTAATGCGAAGAAACAGGTCTGCATGATGGTATTGATGCGCCGGCCCATCCCGGCCTCATTGGCAACGCGATACCCATCGACCACATAGAACTTCATATCCTTGTCGATGATCGCTTCTTGCACGCTGCGTGGCAAGTGATCCCAGATCTCATCAGGCCCGTATGGGCTGTTGAGCAAAAATGTCGACCCAGGGCAAGCTAGCCGCAGGACATCATATCGCTCGAGGAAACTGAATTGGTGACAAGCCACGAAATTGGCCGCGTGTATCTGGTAGGTAGAATGAATCGGCCGCGGCCCGAAGCGGAGATGTGATACAGTTACCGCCCCAGCCTTCTTGGAGTCATACACAAAATGGCCTTGGGCGTAGTTGGGCGTGTCCTCGCCGATGATCTTGATCGAGTTTTTATTGGCCCCTACGGTACCGTCAGATCCCAGGCCATAGAATACGGCCCGTACGACGTCATCAGGCTCGATGTTAAATTCCTTGTCCCAAGCCAGGCTGGTTTGGGTAACATCGTCCTCAATGCCGATGGTGAAGTGATTCTTGGGTCTGGCCTGGGCCAGTTCGTCGAACACGGCCTTGACCATGCCGGGCGTAAACTCCTTGGACGACAGCCCGTAACGGCCGCCGACGATGCGTGGCATCGCATCGAAGGGCGCCGTCTCGCCGGCAACACCCTCGATCGTGGCCGTGACCACGTCCTGGTAAAGCGGCTCGCCGGTAGCGCCTGGCTCCTTGGTCCGGTCCAAAACCGCAATGGATTTCACCGTCGGGGGCAACGCCTTGACGAAGGCAGTTCCGTCAAAGGGCCTGTACAAGCGAACCTTCACGATGCCAACCTTTTCGCCCTTCGCTATCAGACATTCGGCCGTCTCTTGAGCCGTCTCGGCGCCAGAGCCCATCACCACGATCACCCGTTCAGCGTCGGTCGCGCCAACGTAGTCGAAAAGTCGGTATTGCCGGCCTGTGAGCTCGGCGAACTTGTTCATTGTCTTCTGAACGATATTCGGACAGGCAAGATAGTAGGGATTGGCGCCTTCCCGAGCCTGGAAGAAAACATCCGGATTTTGGGCTGTACCTCGCAATACCGGTTTATCGGGTGTTAAGCCGCGCTCCCGATGGGCTTGAACCAGACCATCATCGATCATGGCTCTCAAGACATCATCGTCGATAAGCTCGACTTTGTTGACTTCATGGGATGTCCGGAAGCCGTCAAAGAAGTGCAAAAACGGCACCCGGGCCTCCAGCGTGGAGGCCGACGCGATGAGGGCGAAGTCCAGCACCTCCTGAATCGAGTTGGAGGCGATCAAACCGAAACCGGTGCTCCGGGCTGCCATCACATCGCTATGATCGCCGAAGATGGACAGCGCCTGGGCTGCCACTGAACGGGCGGCGATGTGGAAAACCGTCGAGGTTAATTCGCCAGCTATCTTGTACATGTTGGGGATCATGAGCAACAGGCCCTGAGAGGCCGTGAAAGTTGTCGTGAGGGCTCCTGTCTGTAGCGAGCCATGAACAGCACCGGCCGCTCCTCCTTCCGCCTGCATCTCGACGACCAGTGGTATCGATCCCCATATATTGGTTTTCCCCTCGGCCGACCACTGGTCAGCCCACTCACCCATAGGCGATGAGGGGGTAATGGGATAGATGGCAATAACTTCGTTGATTTTATGGGCCACACGGGCAGCTGCCTCATTACCATCAATCGTTATCATTTCATTACTCATCGTAGAACTCCTTACCGCAATAAGTCATAAGCTAAATATCTTGCTGCTCTCAAATCGCATCACATCTACTAGTAGGATCACCAATTCATGTGAAAGCCAATTCACGGTGTCGATTTCTTCAACCCGATCTATTGTAATTTGCCGGGTAGGCCGCTGGGCAGTGACAGAATACACCTATGAGAGCGACAAAGATCACCCATCTCCCCACACAGGCTCGTGAGTAAAAAAAGTGACTGGCTCATCATCACGACGGGCCAGCCACTTGATCGCTTCTTGGTGTAAGAAGTATTTAAGCCTATTTCTCGTTCAAGACCGCATGCGCTGCAGCTAATCGGGCGATCGGTACCCGGAACGGCGAACAGGATACGTAATTCAAGCCAATCTTATGGCATAGTTCAATGCTCTTGGGATCGCCCCCATGCTCGCCACAGATGCCGATCTCCATATCCGGCCGGGTCTCTCGGCCTGCCCGCACTGCGATATCCATCAATTTCCCCACGCCGTTCGGATCTATCGAAGCAAAAGGATTTTCGGGCAAGATACCTTTTTGGATGTAATCTACCAGGAAACCGGCTTCGGCGTCGTCCCGGGAGATACCAAAGACGGTCTGAGTTAAGTCGTTGGTCCCAAAGGAGAAGAATTGGGCGAACTCGGCCATCTCGTCGGCCGTCAGCGCGGCCCGTGGAATCTCGATCATCGTGCCAAACTTATAATCAATCTCAATGCCTTGTTCATCCATCACCTCTTTGGCCACCGACTCCAAAGCTAACTGCTGGGTTTTCAGCTCGTTGACATGGGAGGTTAGCGGGATCATCACCTCGGGATGTACGTCGATGCCGGCCTTGGCCACCCGGCAAGCCGCCTCGAAGATAGCCCGCACCTGCATCTTGGTCAGCTCGGGGATGAGAATACCTAGCCGGACGCCACGGGTGCCCAACATCGGGTTTTGCTCATGCAGCGCTTCGACGCGCTCCAGATACCTTTGTTTGACCTGGATATCGTCCAGCGTCTGTTCAATAGCGGCCATGCTATCCAGGTGCTGCAGGCGGATCTTTAGATCGGCCAACTCCTGCACCAACTCGTCGTGGGCCGGCAAGAACTCGTGCAAGGGCGGATCGATCAGGCGAACGATGACGGGTAAGCCATCCATAGCTTCAAAGAGGCCCTCAAAGTCACCTCTTTGCAGCGGCAACAACTTATCGATGGCTTCATTCCGCTCTCTTTCCGATTTGGTCATGATCATCTGCTGGACGATGGGCATGCGCTCCGTCTCGAAGAACATATGCTCGGTCCGGCAGAGGCCAATTCCCTCGGCACCATATTCACGCGCCCGCCGGGCATCCCGCGGGTAATCGGCATTGGCCCAAACGCCTAGCTTGCGTATCTCATCAGCCCAGCTCAATAACTTGAGCAAATAGGGATTATTGATGTCGGGCACAAAGGTGGGCATCTCGCCTACATATACGAGACCCAACGTACCGTCTAGGGAGATCCAGTCGCCTTCTTTAACGACCAGATCGCCCACTGACATCTCTCGATTAATAAGGTCGATATCCAGCTCGCTGACGCCGACGACGGCCGGCGTGCCGAACTGGCGAGCGACGAGAGCCGCGTGGCTGGTCCGGCCGCCGCGGCTGGTGAGGATACCCTGGGCAGCCAACATGCCGTGTACGTCGTCCGGTTTGGTTTCTGGCCGGACCATGATAACTTTTTTGCCATCTTCCTTAGCCCAGCGCTCGGCCGTGTCGGCGTCGAAAGCTACCACACCCACGGCAGCGCCCGGAGAAACGTTTAGCCCCTCGGCAAATGGTTCGGTCGCCTTTTTCGCTTCCTCGTCCAGTTGCGGATGCAGGAAGAAATCCACTTGGGCCGGTTGTACGCGCCGCACGGCTTCTTCCTTGGTGATAAGGCCTTCTTCAACCATATCTACGGCAATGCGGACCTCGGCCTGGGCCGTGCGTTTGCCATCCCTGGTCTGCAGCAGCCACAGCTTGCCGTTCTCGATGGTGAATTCCAGGTCTTGCATGTTGCGATAATGGGCTTCCAATCTGTTGGCGATCTCTTCAAACTCATTGTAGAGCTCAGGCATAACCGTCTTAAGATTGCTCAGGGGCTTGGTGGCGCGGATACCAGCGACGACGTCTTCACCCTGGGCATTAATCAAATAATCACCCTCGAGTTCGGGTTCGCCGGTGGAAGCATTACGAGACATGGCTACACCAGTGGCCGAATCATCGCCCATATTGCCAAAGACCATGGTCACGATGTTGACGGCCGTACCCAAGTCATGGGCGATGCCGGCCGCATTGCGATAATCTACAGCCCGCTTACCGTTCCAGGATTTGAAAACCGCTTCGGTGGCCATCTTCAACTGTTCGAAGGGATCAGTGGGAAATTCCATGCCCGTATTCTTTCGGAAAATTACCCTGAACTTGTCGGTGATCTCCCGCCAATCTTCAGCGGTCAATTCGGCGTCTGACTTCACATCACGCTTCTCGCGTTGTCTGGTGATGACCTCTTCGAAGGGCTCGTCGGGCACTCCAAGCACCACGCTACCAAACATCTGCACCAGGCGACGGTACGAATCGTAAACGAAACGGGGATCTTCGGTCAGTCCAATGAGACCTTCCACAACTTCGTCGCTGAGGCCGATGTTCAACACGGTATCCATCATGCCGGGCATGGAAAACTTGCCGCCCGACCTGGCAGAAACCAATAATGGATTATCCGGATTGCCAAACTCCTTTCCGGTGGCTTCTTCAATCGCTTTGACCGCTGCCAGCACTTCTTCCCACATTCCGGGCGGAAACTGCTCTCCAGCCTCCAGGTAGGCATTGCAGGCCTCAGTGGTCACGATGAAGCCCGGCGGGACTGGCACTCCCACGCGGGTCATCTCGGCCAGGTTGGCCCCTTTTCCGCCGAGCAGCCCTCGTACGCCATCCCAGTTGCCGGCGTGCCGTTCGGCCTCTTCGACTTCAGTGAAAAGATAAACGTACTTGGCAGTGTCCGGTTCGCTACCGTTTCCGCTGCCAGTCGTAACTTGAACATTCATAAGTTTTCCTCCAAATATTTATTAGGTATCCCATCTATTTTAAATAGTGGAAAGTTAACCGGGAGTGACAGATTTCCCAAATGGGAGTGACAAACGTCACCGCCTATAATAACAAAACATTATTGTACCAGGAAAGTTAACGAATCAAGACTCTAAAACAAAAGGAGGGAAGGGCCGGCACCCTTCCCTCCTTTTGCGTTAGAGCCATGGGGTCTAGGAGGAGAGAATTAGGAAGAGGATACATTCATTAGATTACCACCAGTCTCTTAACGATACTTAAACAGCCAGTTAAGATCTTGCTATGGATTGGTTAACAACTTGTTAACGAAGTCCACTACTGGCGACTACTAACCGCCTGACCAGACCGTTTGCCATCGGCGCCGGGTTCCTGCGAGGAGGCCAGCATCTGGCTCAGTAGTTCGTGCCCTTTGGGCAAGTAGGTCACCTGGCTCTGGCCGGTCAGCATCCGCTCCGTCTCCAGGATCTCAAACATCGTATTGGCTACCTCGGGGTCCTGGCCGATCTTCTGCAGCGCAGCCCCAACAATACGCGGCCGTATCGCGTTGGCCTTAGCGAACTCCACGGCCGCCCGTCGCTCGGCCGAGTTGGTGATAATACTGACTCGATTCGAGCCGTCCTGCCGGATGGCTGACGTAACCTGGCGTAGCCGGTTGACCACCTTTTCCTCGATCTGCTGGATCATGTTGACGTCCCGGAAGTGGACCTTCCGGATATACACGGAGCCCAGCTTGTAGCCCCAGGCCTCCGATTTAGGCGATACCTCAGCCCGAACCGCTCGACTCATGATGTGCCGGGTGGTGAGCATATCTTCCAGCGGCATATTACTCAACGTGCGAACGGTGGCGCTACTGACGTTGGCCGACAAGGAACCTTGTGGATCTGTATTCTTGAACAGGTAGGCAACCGGATCGCTAATATGCATTTCATACCAGACACCGATACCCATCGGCGCGCCTTCCTCAGAGTTAACCGGCAGGCTACGCAGGTATTGTTGGTCCAAGCGCATGTCCAGGACGTAGCGTTTGCCCAGCCAGTTGATCACGAAGGCTTGTGGGCCCATTTTCAACCACAACAACTGCAAGCCTGGTTCATTTAAAACGCTAACCACCTTACCAAACAGCACGTAGACGTGACAGGTTCCCTCTTCCACAATGGCATAAAAGCCAAAGACGCGCATCAACCAACGGACGATGGGCTCGCCAATCAAAAACACGATAAAGGTCACAAAAGCGGTAACAAGCGTAATGATCACACTGCTCATTCTGGTGCCTCCAGGTAAATATGCCCGGCCTTCTTGAACAAATCTAGGCGTACGTTTCGTAAATAAGCACCCAACACATCTGGCCCGCTTTCTTTCAGTTCCCGCAATTGTTCTGCCAGCATTATCAGCGGTTCCACCTCGGCTTCGGCCCGGAGTGTTTCGATCTCCACGGCCCGCTTGGACTGCACGATAGTTTGATCGGCCCGGGCCTTGGCCAGGCTGATATCTGAGGAAACTTCGTTGTGGGCTGTGTTGATGGCTGCCAGGGCCGACTCTACCTCGGCCGGTGGATCGATGCCCGTAATCAACGAGGCGTCGAATTCGATCCCGTATCGTGCCTCGGCCGAGGCGCATTCATACTCCATAAAATCGTTGATCTCGTTCAGGTTCTTGCGTAAGTCGTTGATCGAAACTCCGCCCAGTAGCTCGCTGTCGATATTTATATCCTCGTCCAGCAAGCTGCTGTCTTGTGATTCAAAACTGGCAATCCGCTCGCGCAAGATGGCCACAAAATAGCCCATCACGTGGACGATCGGATTCTTCACCCCGAAGAAGTAAGCGTAAAGGTTGCGTTCACTCACCCGATAACGTATCTGGCCGGTCAACCCGATATTTAATTGGTCCTTCGTCACCGCATCCAGAATCGTCCCATTATGATTGGCGCTAGGCGTCTCCAGATCCATAGCCATGTTCATTGTTTCCGTTGCCACCGATACCTTATGCACCTTCTCCCAAGGCCAGCGGAAGTAAGGACCACCGGGCTGGATGACGCGCACTTGAGGATAGATATACCTGGCTTTATCCTTATCATTCAAATGTTCGGCGATGGGAGTATCCAGCGTCGTGGCCTTACCAATTCGCATGGCACGGCCGAATCGCGTCTTTACCGCCCGTTCGTTCTGGTCCACCGTGAAAAATCCGGCCAACACGTAACGAAGCACGAACCAGGCCACAAACCCTAAAAACACACCCGAAGGCAAGGTAATAAAGGCCATAAAACCACCTCCTCTTAAAAATAGACAAGATTCACGAGATTGACACGATAAAAACCCCAACCTCAGGATACGCCAATATCCTTATTTCGGAAACTGCTTTTGTGGTTCTTTAGTGGTACAAAGGTAACAACAGGGCAGCTATTCTGGCAGATCTTGAGAAAGATATGCCAGCCATCTACTTCTATGAAGCAGACAACGGCTCCCATCAATGCAATCGAACGGAACTATGAATAATGATGTTCCTGAATCCTTCCCCTCATTCCACAAGATCAACCAGGAAACCCTGGAACCAATACGACCCCGTTAGCCAGATAATATACGATCCGGCGGCGTATATCATCCCGTACTGACCGAAAAACTTCCATCTTCTCTTCGTCTGTGCCCGTGGCCTCGGCCGGATCCGGGAAGCTGATATGAACCACCTGACCATTTCCTAACCAGACTGGGCAATCCTCGGCGGCGTTATCGCATACGGTGATAACCAGGTCTAACTTCTTCTTGCGGAACTCATCCGTCGATTTTGATTTATTGTGGGAAATGTCGATCCCCATCTCAGCCATGGCCTCGATGGCCATTGGGTGAACGTATCCCGAGGGTCGGGTACCGGCCGAGTAGGCCTTCCATTTTTTGGAGAGATCATGGTTGACAAAGCCCTCGGCCATCTGGCTACGACAGGAATTCCCAGTGCATAAGAAGAGAACTTTTTTCTTTGACATTATTTTATCCTTGAGGAGGAGGTGCTTCTAATTCGGAATCCATCTCGATGTATTCGCCGGTATTCATGTATACCACCCACTCACAGATGTTCGTTACCCGATCGGCCGCGCGTTCTAAATTGTGAACTGCCCATTCCAGGTGGTTTGACATCTCAATCTTGCTTGGATTTTCAGTAACAAAGGCCACTAAATTTCGATAGATCTCGTTGAACAAGGCGTCAACCTCGTCATCTTCGGCCGGTATGGCCCGGGCCAGGTCGGCATCACCTCTGCTGGCTGCATCTAAAGCCCGGCGGAGCATATCCTTCGTCTTTTCGGCCATCTGCGAGAGTCCATCAAGAACATCAGGGATAGGCTCTGGCCCGATCATCAAGCTGATCCGGGCGATCCCTTTGACGTAATCGTTGATCCTTTCCAGCTCACCGCTGATTTCAATCGAGCTAGCGATGAGGCGCATATCGCCCGCCATTGGCTGTTGGGTGGCGATAAGGGTCAGGGCATCATTCATGATCTTGATACGCCTCTGGTTAACATCTATATCCCCAGCAATAAGATGCTGGGCGCCGTTGACGTCCCTGGCAAATAGAACTTCGATGGAAGTTACAATATTATCGCCAACCTGGCTGCCCAAGCTCAAAATCTGATCCCGCAATTGTTGCAATCCACGCTCAAAATTTGTCCGCAACATTATCTCTTATCCCTCCGAATCCCTACATTTTGCAACTAAGTTTTATTTACAATTCAGCTATCCTATCCAAACCGGCCGGTAATATACTGCTCTGTGAGCTCATTTTTCGGATTGGTGAACAGGTCCTTCGTCACCCCGTACTCAACCAGGTAGCCGGCCCGATCCTCATCCATGTTGAAAAAGGCTGTGTAGTCGGAAGCTCGAGCAGCTTGCTGCATATTGTGGGTCACGATGATGATGGTGTAGTTCTTCTTCAAATCCTGAATAAGCTCTTCGATGCGTAAGGTAGAGATGGGATCGAGGGCCGAGGCCGGTTCGTCCATGAGAATGATCTCTGGCTTGATGGCAATGGCTCGGGCGATGCACAAACGCTGCTGCTGCCCACCCGAGAGTGAATACCCGCTCTGATCCAATTTATCCTTCACCTCGTCCCAGATGGCCGCCTGGCGCAAAGATTGCTCAACCAAGGTGTCCATGTCACCTTTGTACCCATTTATTTTAGCCCCCCAGGCGACATTTTCATAGATACTTTTTGGAAAAGGATTCGGTTTCTGAAACACCATACCCACGCGACGCCTAACCTCGACCGGATCGACATCATCATCGTAGAGATTCTTGCCGTGAAAGAAAACCTCGCCCTCTAACCACGAGGTCGGCACCAGGTCATTCATGCGGTTGAAGGCGCGAAGCACAGTGCTTTTACCGCAGCCTGATGGGCCAATGAGGGCCGTTATCTGGCGCGGATTTATCTTTAAGTTAATATTTTTAACGGCGCGAAAGTCGCCATAATAAATGCTCATTTCGCGCGTTTCGACGGCATATTGGCCGTTCGCAGATAAAGTCGTCTCGGTCATAACTCCTATCCCATTTTTTTACTCTGGCGATTACGGATGTAGACGGCTGTCGCGTTCAACAAGATCAACAGTATGAGCAAAATGATGATCGCGGCAGCGGCGATATTACGGAAAACACTTTGGGGCCGGGTCGTCCATTGGAAGATCTGGATCGGCAAGACGGTGAATTTCGAAAAAGGACCAGTAGGATCGGCGGTGATGAAGGTCGAGGCTCCAATCACTACCAGTGGGGCAGTCTCTCCAATAGCCCGGGACATAGACAAGATGGTTCCGGTTAGAATACCTGGCAAGGCGTTGGGCAGAACATGGTTCCAGATGGTTTGCCATCTGGTTGCACCTAGACCATAGCTGGCGTTGCGGAGTGAGCTAGGGACAGCTCTAATGGATTCTTGGGCGCTAATGATGATGATGGGTAAGATCAAAAGAGCCAGGGTCAGCCCGGCCGAAAGCACTGTTCGGCCGTTAGCCGTGCTTCCAGCGTCGACCGTGCCAAAGACGGCCCCACTGGTGATCGGTTCCAAGGCGCGCACAAAAACGGCCAGACCCAGCATGCCGTAAATGATGGAGGGCACACCGGCCAGGTTGTTGATATTGGTCTGGATGATCCGGTTATACCATTTGCTATGATCCGCATATTCCTCCAGATAGATGGCCGCCCCAACCCCAACAGGAAAAGCCACGATCATGGTGATGGCGATCACCCACAGCGTACCCAAAAAGGCCGTACGCACGCCGGCCAACTCAGGCTTACTCGATTGTGGAGTGGTGATAAAATCTGTGGATAACCAGGATCGCCACTCGATGCTAGCGTTGGGGTACTTTTGGGCCGCTTCCAAAATGATCTCCGAACGGTTCAGGATCGAGTCTAGAAGAAACCAGGCTTCAAGCACCGTCGGTACGACGACTCTCTCCTGGACCAACAAGAAGATGTCTTGCTTTTCACGAACGGGAGCAGTACATCCGGCCGGTGCATCCTCGCCAGAACATAGTTCCTCCCACAATTCAGGGCTTTCAAAGGCCAAGCCACTCTCAAGGAACGGCTGTTCCCGTTCCAACCGGCGGCCGGTGTTGGTTGAGATATTATTTTGGAGGATAGCCACGAGAGCTTCCTTAGGCAGATCTTTTAGTTCGATATCGTAGACGCTATCGATAAAGAAATCCATCGTCCCGCTGAATTGGCTGGGAACAAAACGGCTAATCGGTTCATTAGGCCAACTCGGATCGATCTCAGACCAATTGGTTGTTCCGACGAACATCCCCTGCAACTCTTCATGCGTGATGTCATCAATAAAATCCATATCTTTATTAGCCACAACTGCCAGCGCATCGGTGCCTATACGAATCTCAATCAGCTCGCGGCCATTGGCCCGGCAAGATTCGAACTCTACGGGATTGACGGGACGGCTGGCATTGACAATGTCCAGGTCAGGGATAGCTTCAATACAGAAAGCATTAAAGCCGCCGCTGGTTCCAACACTGGTAACGTCAATGCTGTCTGGAAATCCCTGAGCCTTAAAGGCCTCGGCCACCGCGCTGGAAACGGGGTAGATGGTCGAGCTACCGACAATTTGAATGCGACCGGAGAAATCGGCCGGATCCCCGCCGGTCAGCACACCGGCGTCTAAAGCCTCGGCCACCGCTTGTTTCGAGGCTTCGATAACCTCAGGTTCGGCCGGGAAGTAACCGATGGCCTCGACGAAGTCGTCCACATTTTCCAGGTAGTAACTTACGAAGGCTGCCACTTCAGGTTTCGAGTTCAAGATCTCAGGCGTTGTGTAAATATATAA
>Ga0209742_10000688_pt1 | contig 17179 bp, 14 predicted proteins | sample DeeMarSeWOR38_10_FD_187462 | JGI IMG/M metagenome (GOLD analysis project Ga0209742, IMG submission 187462) | Marine sediment microbial communities from White Oak River estuary, North Carolina - WOR-3-8_10 (SPAdes) (version 2) | ecosystem: Environmental > Aquatic > Marine > Intertidal zone >... | reverse complement strand
GATCTGGGTCGATGCAGATGCCTGTCCGGTTGTTGCCAGGGAAATTCTGTTCCGGGCGGCGGACAGGACGGGTGTGCAGTTAACGCTGGTGGCCAACCAGCCAATGAACGCACCGGCGTCTAGGAACATCAACACGCTCCAGGTACCGCGTGGCTTCGACGTTGCGGACGACGAGATCGTCAAACGCCTCGAAGCCGGGGACCTGGTAATCACGAGCGATATCCCCCTGGCTGCCGAGGTCATCGAGAAGGGCGGCCACGCCCTGAGCCCGCGTGGTGAAATGCATACGAAGGAAAACATCGGCGCGAAACTCAATATGCGGGATTTCATGGATACCATGCGATCGAGCGGCGTGGAGATGGGCGGCGGCCCGAGCGCTTATAGCCAGCGTGACAAGCAGGAGTTCGCAAACAACCTCGATCGATTCCTGACCCGGTACGCGAACGAGGGCTAGGCGGAATCTTTGCGCTGCGGATTCCCCACGGGCATATCAACCGGTGAACTGAGGCTTAGAAGCCGATGACTTCCATGCCTTGCGGGCAAATTGAGGGCCGCAAGCCGCAAGTCCCAGCGAAGCACAAGGTCCTGACCATGAGAACAAACCCTCGCGAGCCCGACTGGTTGCGCTGATAATAACTAGCCTGCCGTCTCAGCCCACGGCCCGGGCGGCTTGCGCATGGTGATGCACGGCTCGCTTTTCATTTGCCACTGGGCTTTCCATTGCATGCCGGTCATGTAGCTTATTTCGTCAACGCGCAATCGGCAGGCTTCCTGGATGGTCTCGACATTGAGCAGCTTGCCGAGGTTGTTGTAGTCGTTGTTACTGGCAGCGTAGAGCGCGACCATCTTGTTGCCGTGACGCAGTGACATCGAGACGGCTTGCTTGACGCCATCTATCTCGATTATCAGGGTTCTCAAACGGCCGCTCCGTTGCAGCTCGTCGATGACCCGGCGCAATTCCTTTGCGTTCTCCTCGCTGGCGTAATCGGACTCCGTGCCGAAATTACGATTCACGAGTTCGATGAACAGGTCGGCCTCGTTGTCCTCGCTCCAGTGCAGCACCGGTTCGCTCTTGCGAATCTTGCGCAGGTCGTAGAGGAATTTCTGCTTCTTCTCGGCCGAGAACGTGTCGATGTGCCTGTAGAAGTCGAACTCGAATTCCGGCGGGGCCAGGTGGTAGCGGATGTCCTGCTCGGCGAAATTGGCTTCGAACTGCGGGCAGCGCTTCAGCAATCCGGTGACCCAGTCCAGCCTGAGCTCGAACAACACCGTCCGGTCGGGGAAGTGCTCGAAGAATTCGGGAAAATCCTCGTACTGCAGCCACAGGATGCGGCCATCAGGGTAGCTGCCGCCCATCAACATGTAGCGGCTTTCCGACGTGTCGTGAACGAGCGGTATCATGCCGTTCGGCGGACCATCGCCGGCCTGATGCACCAGGAAATTGAAGCGATGCTTTTCCTCGTCATGAAAGGCGAACATCAGGTCCCAGTCATCCCAGGCATCCTGCTTCGGCGAAAACATCTCCCAGAGTTTTTTGCACGCCTGGGCGTCGGTTTCAGTTCGGATCACGGATGCGTCTCGTCGTTATAGTGTTGGCCTGTTTCGGGGCCATGATCATGCGCTGAGAATATAGCAGGCCACCCGCAATGCAATGCGGATATTGCGGCAAGAAGGCGCGCGTCGGATTTGTTACGAGCGTAACTGAAACAGCCCGCATCTCGTTGAAAAACGCAGGAAAATACGTGAATTCCCGGCTGTTCAAACGGCTCCCCTGGTCGTTCAATATGAATCGAAATTGCAAGGCGCAATTGGGAGCACGACCGTGACTAAATGGGAAGAATGGGAACGCATTCACGCCGAGCAAGATGCCAGGGACCGCAACATTATCCTTGCGATACTGGCGATGATCGCCGTACTAGCGCTCATAATGAGCCTGACGGCGCTCTAGCAATCACCGGGCAGCGCGGGAGAGGCACATTCCACGATTGAGGTATCGCTGACCTTCGCTGACAAACCCGCGCCACGGTGAAGTTCCATTTATGCTCGTTTCTCGAGCGACACCGGAGTCGTAAATTCTTTCGTGATCCCCTCGATGCCCGGGCGGGTTGTCCCCAGCCCGGCTCCAGGTGTCTGCCGGAGCATGTAAACTTGGCGGGTGTTCCCAATAGCGGTAAAACCGACCGGATTCTAGCTCCATGACTGCTGCAGCCCGCTTTCGCCCACGGCGTTCCTGTTTGTACGTTCCCGGAGCCAATGCCCGGGCAATGGAAAAGGCGCAGTCGTTGCCCGCGGATGCCGTGATCCTGGACCTGGAAGATGCCGTGGCCCCCGATGCAAAGGCGGGTGCCCGGGACGCCGTCCTGCACGCGGTCGGCGACCGGGCTTACGGCGCCCGCGAAGTCGTGATAAGGGTCAACGCTCTCGAGACCGAATGGGGGCGGGACGATCTCAATATGGCCGCGTCGGCCGGTGTCGATGCCGTGCTGGTACCGAAAATAACGAGGGGCAAGGATGTTCGTGCTATCAACCGGTTCCTGAACGATGCTGGGGCATCGCCCGACCTGGGCCTCTGGGTGATGATCGAAACGCCGCTGGCGGTCCTCAACATCAGGAAGATCGCCAAGGCCTCGGCAAAGACGCGGCTGACCGGCTTCGTAATGGGTACCAACGACCTGGCCAAGGAGCTCAATGCCGAGCCGACGCCCGATCGCCTCGCGTTCCTGCTTTCATTGTCGGCAGCGCTCGCGGCGGCCCGCGCGTATGGCCTGGCTGTGATCGACGGCGTCTATAACGACATCAACAACAACGCAGGGCTGTCAGCGGAGTGCAGGCAGGGCCGGGTGCTCGGGTTCGATGGCAAGACCCTGATTCATCCCGCGCAGATAGAAACAGCCAACCGGTTCTTCTCTCCCAGCGAGGCCGAGCTCAGCCATGCGCGGGACGTGGTCGCGGCCTTCGCGCGTACCGAGAACCGGGGCAAAGGCGTCATCAGCCTCGACGGGCAGATGGTCGAACTGCTGCACCTGCAGCAGGCCGAGCGAGTGATCGCGATCGATGACGCCATCCGGCAGATGGCGTCCTAGCCAGGACTGTATTAGCTCGCCAGAGGATTGTTGACGAAGTCCGCCGTCTCCCTGACGGTCGGCGCATTAATGGCCGAACGGTACTGCGTATCGTATTCGGCCGCCTTGCTGGCCCGCTTGATCATGCCTTCCAGGTTCGGCCGCTTGCCGTCCGGAGTTTCCGCGGAGCCGATGCCGCCGCCGAACTCGAAGATCATCCTGACGCCTTCGCCGAAGGCCGTCAGCAGGTTCGCATGCCACATCACCGGGTTGAACAGCTGGTAGTACAGGCCTTCGCGGATCTTTGCCGGATCGGCCTCGTGAAAGCCGCCGGTGTAATTGGATAGCACGCGCGCTTCGGCTGGCTCGAAGCTCGCTTCTTCGAGTACCGGCCGAAACAGTTCCGCCGCCTTGTCCATGTAGTAGGTGTGGAAGGCGCCTTCCGTCTTCAGCCGCACCGGACGTTTTCTCGCGAACTGTTCCTGGACCTCCTGCTCCACCAGTTCCAGGTCTTCGGCCCGGCCCCCTACAACCGTCTGTTCCGGCAGGTTGCAGCCGGCAACCGCGCAGCGGTGTTTCTCGGCGATGGGCTTGATGGTATCGAGATCCAGCGGGAAGGCACTCATCTCGCCTTCGCCATGAGTACCCATCAACTCGCCGCGCTTTTGCACCAGCTTGAGCGCGCTTTCGAAACTGAGCACCCTGGCGGCGACCAGTGCCGTGTACTCGCCGAGACTGTGGCCCGCGGCGATCGCGGGTTTCAGGCGGTCGTCGGTCAGTTCCCTGAAGATCTCGAGGCACGCGATGGAATGGGTCAGCAGCGCCGGCTGCGTGTACCGGGTGAGGTTGAGCTTGTCCTCCGGGTCCCTGAAGGAAAGCTCCGCGATATCGTAACCGAGAACTTCGCTCGCCTCGGCATAGACTTTCCTGGCAACGGCGAATTCTTCATGAAGGTCGCTGCCCATGCCCGCGTATTGAGACCCCTGGCCCGGGAAGACGTACAGGATGTGTTTTTCGTAGTCGGGCATTGCACCAATACTCCGTGTTCTTTGAATTAGTTTAAGTCAGCTTCTCGAAAGCTTCACGCACCTCGGGCGGTGCCTGCACCAGTTCGATCAATACGCCTTCTCCGCCGATCGGGAGCTCGTCGCTGCCTTTCGGGTGGATGAAGCAGATGTCGAAACCGGACGCGCCCTTGCGGATACCGCCGGGCGCGAAGCGGACGCCGTGATTGCCGAGCCACTCCACCGCTGCAGGCAGATCGTCGATCCACAGCCCCACATGATTGAGCGGCGGCGTTTGCACCCTGGGCTTTCCCTCCGGATCGAGCGGCTGCATCAGGTCGACCTCCACTTTCAGCGGGCCGGCACCGAGGACGGCAATGTCTTCGTCGACGTTTTCCGACTCGCTCCTGTACGTGCCGCTCAGCTCCAGACCGAGGGTCTCCACCCACAGTGAGCGCAGGCGGGTCTTGTCCAGTCCGCTTACTGCGATCTGCTGGATGCCCAGCACCTTGAATGGCCGGTCGTTCATCGGTTCCTCCGGTTCGGATTGCTGATGCTACTTCTTGTGGCGTTCGAGAAAGGTCTCCAGCAAGGTCCTGGCGGCAACGGTCGGCGGCACGCGGCCTTCGCCGGTTGCCGCTTCCAGTTCCGAAAGCTGCTCGCGGACCTGCGGATCGCTCTTCAATGATTCGACGAGGTTGTCGGTGACGTCTGACCACATCCAGTCCCGGGCCTGCGCCGCGCGCCGCGCCGTGAGCTGGCTGCTGGAGGTCAGCATTTCGTGATGGCGCAGTACGGTCTCCCAGGCGTCGGCGATGCCGGCGCCGTCACGTGCCGAACAGCACCTGACCTCGACCTTCCAGTTTGGCGAACGCGGATGCAGCAGACGCAAAGCACTTCTGTATTCCGCCGCCGCCCGCCCGGCGAGTTCCACCAGGTCGTCGTCGGCCTTGTTGATCAGGATGAGATCGGCCAGCTCCACGATGCCGCGCTTGATGCCCTGCAGCTCATCGCCGGCGCCGGGCAGGAGCAGCAGCAGGAACATGTCGGTCATGTCCGCCACCTTGGTCTCGGACTGTCCGACACCCACGGTCTCGACGATGATGACGTCGAAACCGGCCGCCTCGCACAGGATCATCGCCTCGCGGCTGCGCCGCGTGACGCCGCCCAGCGTCTTGCCGGCGGGCGAGGGCCGGATGAAGGCCTCGTCGCGCCGGGACAGCTGTTCCATGCGCGTCTTGTCGCCAAGGATCGAGCCGCCGCTGATTGCCGACGAGGGATCCACGCTCAACACCGCGACGCGGTGACCCGCATCGATCACGTGAATGCCGAGCGCCTCGATGAACGTCGATTTCCCGACGCCGGGGATGCCGGAGATTCCCAGCCGGATCGAGCCGCCGGCGTGCGGCATGAGCCGCTCGAGCAGGGCCGAGGCAGCCGCACGGTGGTCGCTGCGTGTCGACTCGATCAGCGTGATCGCCTGCGCAAGAACCCTGCGGTTCCCGGCGATCACGCCCTCTGCCAGCGCGGCGACCTCCTGCTCTGAAACGGGCGTGCGCTTTGGTGGCGACACGCGCGCTACTCCAGCTCCAGTATCTTTTCATCCACGGCAAGCGTCGTGCCGGCATCGCAGTAAATCTTCGCTACGACACCGTCGCGCTCCGCGTGCAGCGTATTCTCCATCTTCATGGCCTCGACCACGGCCAGCTGTTCGCCGGCGCTCACGGTATCGCCCTCGCTGACGGACAGCGATACCAGCAAACCCGGCATCGGCGACAGCAGGAACTTCGACATATCGGGCGCGACTTTCACGAGCATGTGTTTCGATAGCTCCGCCGCGCGCGGTGACAGGATGCTCACGTCCGAGCGGCGGCCGCCATGCTGCACGCGGTAGGTCTGCGCGACGCGCTCGACCTGGGCGAATGCTTCCTTGCCGTTGATCGTGCCGCTGAAAAGCTGCTGGCCGAAAGCCCAGCCGGTGCGGACGGTGTTGATCTTGCCGTCGATGGTGACATCGAAACCGCCTTCCATGGGCACGATGGTGATCGGGTGATGCCGGCCGCCGATAATGGCAACCCAGTCCTGCGATACCCGGCGTTCGTACCCGGCCAGCTGGCCGTCGATTTTGGCGGCACGATCGCGGTAGTAGCGCAGCATCGATGCCGCGACCGAGATGGTTATCGTGGGGTCGTCGAGCTCACCGGCCGACGGATCGAATCCGTCCGGATACTCCTCGCCGATCATGTTCGTCGATATGTTGCCGCTGATGAAGCGTTCATGGCGTATCAGCGCGGACAGGAAGCACAGGTTGCTCGACACCCCTCGAATCACGAACTGGTCGAGCGCGGTGCACATGCGGGTCCGGGCTTCCTCGCGGTCTGCGCCGTAGGTGATGAGCTTGGCGATCATCGGGTCATAGAACATCGAAATCTCGCCGCCCTCGTAGACGCCGGTGTCCACGCGGACGTAGTCGTTCTCCGCAGGTGGGCGGTAATACACGAGCCGGCCGGTCGAGGGCAGGAAATTCCGCGACGGGTCCTCGGCGTAGACGCGGGACTCCATGGCCCAGCCATTGATCGGGACGTCGGCCTGCCGGATCGGCAGCTTTTCGTCATTAGCCACGCGAATCATCAGCTCAACGAGGTCGAGGCCGGTAATCAACTCGGTGACCGGGTGCTCGACCTGGAGCCGGGTGTTCATTTCCAGGAAGTAGAAATTGCGGTCCTTGTCGACGATGAACTCGACGGTGCCGGCTGACTCGTAATCCACGGCCTTCGCAAGCGCCACGGCCTGCGCGCCCATCTTCTCGCGGGTGGCCTTGTCGATGAATGGCGACGGCGCTTCCTCGATGACCTTCTGGTGACGCCGCTGCAGCGAGCATTCGCGCTCGTTGAGGTAGACGGCGTTGCCATGGCGGTCGGCCATGATCTGGATCTCGATGTGCCGGGGCTCCTCGATGAATTTTTCGATGAGAATCCGGTCGTCGCCGAAGCTCGAGCGTGCCTCGTTTGCTGCGCGCTCGAAGCCGTCGCGGCATTCGGCGTCGGTACGGGCCACACGCATGCCCTTGCCGCCGCCGCCGGCTGTTGCCTTGAGCATCACCGGGTAGCCGACCTTGTTGGCCACCTCGACGGCCTGGTCGGCGTCTTTAATCGCGTCGGGATGCCCGGGTATCGTATTGACGCCGGCCTCGTCAGCGAGTTTCTTGGAGGTGATCTTGTCGCCCATCGCTTCGATGGCGCGAGTGTTCGGGCCAATGAAGACGATGTTCGCCGCTTCCAGGGCGGCGCGGAACTCGGCGTTCTCGGAGAGGAAACCGTAGCCGGGGTGCACGGCTTCGGCGCCGGTATCCAGGCAGGCCTGGACGATCTTGTCCTTCAGCAGGTAGCTCTGTGCCGAGGGCGGCGGCCCGATATTTACAGCCTGGTCGGCCATTTGCACATGCAATGCATCACGATCCGCGTCGGAGTAAACGGCAACGGTCTCGATGCCCATGCTGCGTGCGGACTTGATGACGCGGCAGGCGATCTCACCGCGGTTCGCGATCAGGATTCTTTTGAACATCGGCAGTCCCCTACAGCGGAATGTTGTCGTGCTTGCGCCAGGGGTTGTCGAGCTTCTTGTTGCGAAGCACGGCAAGCGAGCGGCAAATTCGTTTTCGGGTGGAGTGAGGCGCAATGACGTCGTCTATGAACCCACGACTGCCCGCGACGAACGGATTGGCGAACTTCTGTCGATACTCCTCCGTGCGCCTGGCGATCTTGTCTGCGTCGCCAATGTCTTCGCGGAAGATGATCTCCACCGCACCCTTGGGTCCCATGACGGCGATCTCGGCACTCGGCCAGGCCAGGTTGACGTCACCGCGCAGATGCTTGGAAGCCATAACGTCGTAGGCGCCGCCATAGGCCTTCCGCGTGATCACGGTGACCTTCGGAACCGTCGCCTCGGCGTAGGCGAACAACAGCTTTGCGCCGTGCTTGATGATGCCGCCGTGCTCCTGCGAGGTCCCGGGCAGGAACCCCGGCACGTCGACGAAGGTCACGATCGGGATGTTGAATGCGTCGCAGAAGCGCACGAAACGGCCGGCCTTGATCGAGGACTTGATGTCCAGGCAGCCCGCCAGCACGTCCGGCTGGTTGGCGACGATGCCCACGGTATGACCGTCCATGCGCGCAAACCCGATAACGATGTTCCTGGCATGCTCGGGCTGCAGTTCCCAGAACTCGTAGTCGTCCGCGACCTTGTAGATGAGTTCCTTCATGTCGTACGGCATGGCCGGGTTGTCAGGGACCAGGGTGTCGAGCGACATCTCGAGGCGTTCGGCCGGGTCCGGGGTAGGCCGGTAAGGTGCTTGCTCGCGATTGTTCGCAGGCAGGTAATTCACGAAGCGCCGCACCATCAACAGCGTCTCGACGTCGTTTTCGTATGCGCAGTCGCAGACGCCGGAGACCGTCGAATGCGTCTTTGCGCCGCCGAGTTCTTCGGCGGTAACCGATTCATGGGTCACCGTCTTTACGACTTCGGGCCCCGTCACGAACATGTAGGACGTGTCTTTCACCATGAAGATGAAGTCGGTCATCGCGGGCGAGTAGACAGCACCTCCGGCACACGGGCCCATGATGACGGAGATCTGCGGTACGACTCCCGACGCCAGCACATTGCGCTGGAAGACTTCGGCGTAGCCGCCCAGCGATGCCACGCCCTCCTGGATACGGGCGCCGCCGGAATCGTTCAGTCCGATCACGGGCGCGCCGACCTTCATCGCCTGGTCCATGAGCTTGCAGATCTTTTCGGCGTGCGCCTCGGACAGGGAGCCGCCGAAGACGGTGAAGTCCTGGCTGAAGACGAACACGAGCCGGCCATTGAGCATGCCGGTACCTGTGACCACGCCGTCGCCGGGGACCGTCTTGTCGGCCATGCCGAAATCGGTGCAGCGGTGTTCGACGAAGGTGTCCCATTCCTCGAAGGTCCCCTCGTCGAGCAACAGCTCGACGCGCTCGCGCGCCGTCAGCTTACCGCGGCTGTGCTGGACATCTATCCTCTTCTGGCCACCCCCCAGGGCAGCCGCCTGACGCTTTTTTTCGAGTTCTTTAACTACTTCCTGCATGTCGCACCCTGTTTGCGCCGCGCCCCCCGCGACGTTCCCGTTGTTGTTGACGCCTGGGCCTTACGCGGCATCCCGGCGCTTTTCGATGATACCGAGCACTTTCTCTGCTGCCTCCAGGATGTTTGTGCCTGGGGCAAACACGGCGGAAACGCCGCCTTGAAGCAGCGCGTCGTGGTCCTGCGGCGGGATGACGCCGCCGCAGATGACGATAATGTCGCCGGCGCCTTCTTTCTTCAGGCCGTCGATGACCTGCGGAACCAGTGTCTTGTGACCGGCGGCCTGGGAGGAGATGCCGATGACGTGTACGTCGTTTTCGATGGCTTCGCGAACGGCTTCGTCCGGCGTTTGGAACAGTGGCCCGATGTCCACGTCGAAGCCGATATCGGCGAAGGCCGTCGCAATTACCTTGGCGCCGCGGTCGTGCCCGTCCTGGCCGAGCTTGCAGATCAGCATGCGCGGGCGGCGGCCCTCGGCTTTCTCGAATTCGACGACCCGCTGTCGCAGCGCTGTAAACTCATCATCATCTTTGTACACGGCGCCATACACTCCCGTAACCGACTGGGTGACGGCGCGATGCCGCCCGTAGATTTTTTCAAGCGCATCGGAAATCTCGCCGACCGTGGCGCGCGCCCGTGCAGCATCGACGGCGAGCGCGAGCAGGTTGCCGGTCTTCTTCTCTGCTGCTTCGGTCAAAGCCAGGAGGGCTTCGTTGCAGGTTGCTTCGTCGCGGCTGCCGCGTACTTTCTCGAGTCGCCGGATCTGGGACTCGCGCACCGCCGCGTTGTCGATATCGAGAATATCGATTTCCGTCTCTTCATCCTGTTGGTACTTGTTGACACCGACGATCGTCTCCTCGCGGCGGTCGATTCGCGCCTGCCGCAGAGTGGCGGATTCCTCGATACGCAACTTGGGCATGCCGGTCTCGACAGCCCGGGTCATGCCGCCCATCTCCTCGACCTCGTCGATGAGCTCGCGAGCCGCGGCTGCGAGCTCGTTCGTCAGGTTCTCGACGTAGTACGAACCTGCCAGGGGGTCCACGACTTTCGTAATACCGGTTTCTTCCTGCAGGACGAGCTGGGTGTTGCGGGCGATGCGCGCCGAGGCTTCGGTCGGCAGCGCAAGGGCCTCATCGAATGAATTCGTGTGCAGCGACTGTGTCCCGCCGAACGCGGCCGCCATGGCCTCGACCGTGGTCCGGATGATATTTGTGTGGACGCTCCGGGCGGTGAGACTGACGCCCGATGTCTGGCAATGCGTGCGCAGCATCAGTGAGCGCGGGTCTTTCGGCGAGAACTTCTCGGCCATCAGCGTCGACCACAACAGCCGTGCGGCGCGCAGCTTCGCCACTTCCATGAAGAAATTCATGCCGATCGCGAAGAAGAACGACAGCCGCGGTGCGAAAGCATCCACGTCGAGGCCGCTGTCGATTGCCGCACGCACGTACTCGATGCCGTCGGCGATCGTGTACGCCAGTTCCTGGGCGCAGGTCGCACCGGCTTCCTGCATGTGGTAGCCGGATATGGAAATGGAATTGAAGCGCGGCATGTTGGCGGAGGTATACGCGATGATGTCGGACACGATCCGCATGGACGGCTCGGGAGGATAGATGTACGTATTACGAACCATGAACTCCTTGAGGATGTCGTTCTGCAGTGTTCCGGCCAGTTGCTCGGGAGCGACTCCCTGTTCCTCGCCGGCAACGATGTACATCGCCATGATCGGCAAAGCGGCGCCGTTCATCGTCATGGAAACCGACATCTTGTCCAGCGGAATGCCGTCGAACAGGATCTTCATGTCTTCGATGCTGTCGATGGCCACGCCGGCTTTGCCAACGTCGCCAACGACACGCGGGTGATCCGAGTCATAGCCGCGATGTGTCGCGAGATCGAAAGCGACCGACAGTCCGGTCTGGCCAGCCGCGAGGTTCTTCCGGTAAAAGGCGTTGGACTCCTCGGCCGTGGAAAAGCCGGCGTACTGGCGCACGGTCCACGGGCGGCCTGCATACATCGTCGCTTTCGGTCCCCGGACGAATGGCGCCATGCCCGGGAGTGAGTCGAGATGTTCGATGCCTTCGAGATCCTCAGCCGTGTACAGCGGTCTTACCGCGATCCCCTCGGGCGTATTCCAGGTCAGTTCGTCCGGTGATCGCCCCTTGCATTCCCTGGTCGCCAGTTCGCGCCAGTCATCAATCGATTTCTTCGGAAACTTGGTCATCGTGGCCTGTGCTCTCCGACGCGGCGGCATGAGCCGCCATTATTTCTTGTTATTGAGACCCCAAAGTATAAGCCAGAAAAGAAACGCATGATTATCAAGGTGCTGCAGCGACTTTAATGCCGGCGGGATTGCAAGTAGTCTGTGCCGCGGCACAGGTTGCATGAACGAGACCAAAGTCTAATGATCACCCGAATCGTCAGGATGCATTTCAGGCCGGGGCAGCGCGAGGCTTTCCTCGATATTTTCAATGCTTCCAAGCACTTAATCCGGCAGTTCGATGGCTGCCAGCACCTGGGTCTCTACAACGAAGCCGGTTCGCCCGATGTTTTCTTTACCTACAGCATTTGGTCGTCGTCGGCGCACCTCGACGCCTACCGGAACTCCGAGCTGTTCCGGGATACCTGGACGGATACGAAAGCCCTGTTCGCCGACAAGCCACAGGCCTGGTCCATGGAGGAGCTGGAAACGGTCTGACCGGGAATATATGCAGCCCGGCGATACTTGAGAAAAGGGTTTTCGATCCCCAACTGCATTGCATGGCAGGGCAGCACATCCGGGCTTTGCAGGAGTTCGCGCCGGATATCGCCAGCAACGGTGATACCGAGCGCGCAGGAGTTCTGCGCCTCGCCCGTCGCTCCATCGAGCACGGGCTCGTTTACCGCGAGCCCTTACCGGTCGGCGGCGAAGAACTGCGCCGGGCGCTGGCGGTTCCGGCAGCGACATTTACTACCCTGTTCCTGGAAAGCCGGTTGCGCGGTTGTTGCGGAACGCTCGAAGCCGTGCGCCCGCTTGCGGCGGATGTTGCGTACTCGGCTTTTCGGGCGGCCTTCCGGGACCCTCGTTTCGCACCCGTAGGCCGGCACGAGCTGGGTTCCCTGCGGCTCGAGGTCTCTGTGCTGACGCCGCTGGAATCGATGCCCGTCTCCGACGAAGCAGATCTGCTGGGCCGGTTGAGGCCGGGCATAGACGGCCTCGTCATCATCGCGTGCGGTCGCCGGGCGACGTTCCTGCCGAAAGTCTGGGAAACGTTGCCGGAGCCACAGCAATTTCTCGCCGCACTCAAAGCGAAATGCGGTCTGGAGGATGACTACTGGTCCGATCGGCTCGAGTTCCGGCGCTACCGGACCAGGTGCTACGCGGAACCGGTGACCTGACGTCCCGGCCTCCCGCTCTTCCTGCGGTTTGTCCGGATTGCCGGAACGGGGCAGATGACGGCATCTGGTAGGATCCCGGGATTCGAGCAACGCAGGTTGTCGTGAACACGGAACCAGAATTCGAGGTTGCCGCCGTCGTCTTTCGGAACGGCCAGCACGATCGACGTGCACTGGCCGACTTCGCACGGGAGCTGGCGGACAACGGTTGCCGAATCGGCGGCATGGTGCAGGAATCATCCTTCGACGAGCAGGGCCGCCGCACGCACATCGACAGCGTCGACCTGGCCACCGGCGAGCGCGTCATGATCAACCAGCCGAGCCGCCTTGGGCCGGATGCCAAAGAGTGCACGCTCGACACCGCTGCGCTCTCTGACGCCGGCACCCCGCTCAGGCGCGCACTCCGTGACCGGCCGGACCTCGTTGTCGCGGAGAAATTCGGCGAACAGGAAGAAAGCGGTGCCGGGCTCGTAGATGACATCCTGAGTGTCATTGCGGAAGGACTTCCGATCCTGGTGCTGGTTCCCGAGGAGGCCCTTGCATGCTGGCGCGAGGTGACCGGCGGCGGGATCGCGGAGCTGCCGTGCGAAACCAGCGCGTTGCGGCGCTGGTGGCGTGACCGGTCCGTGGCTCGATCGTCGTGAGCTAAGCGCGGGATCGATGGGGCATGCGATTATCTGCTGTGCGCCTCTTCAGCCGGCGAACTGCCGCCACGCGATCCACGCAAAGAAGGCGAGCGTTGCCACAAGCGCGATGACCGTAACAGGACGGTTTCGATACTGTTCGCCGACCCAATCCGTTCGGCCGTTCAGAACCAGCAGCGCGAGTGCGAGGAACGGGATGAAGGTGGCGCCGACGATGGCATACAGCTTCTGTATTTCCTGGAAGCGCCAGAACAGGCCCGCCATCGGCACGATTGCGAGGGCGAACAGGTATCCGCGGTATGTCGGCGAGTGCGTATCAATTGCAGCGGATGGCGTTGCCTTGCCGTCCTCGTGGAGCAGGCTCCAGGTGTCCGCAAACAAATAAGGTACCGCCTGCCACACGCCGAGCAGCGAACTGAATACGGCACCGGCGGCGCCGATGAGAAACAGCCATTTCCCGATCGGGCCGAGCGGCTCGACAAGCTGATCCGAAAGACGAATCAGCAGTGTGGCGCCGCGTCCCTCGAGCTCGACCGTACTGCCGATGATGACCATTGCCACGCCGAACAGAGCCGTTACTGCGTAGCCAGTCGCCAGGTCGATGCGGCAGGTCTTGAGAAAACCCGGGCCGCTGCGGCCTTCCTCGCGGATCCAGTAGCCGTAGCAGAGCACGGTGAACGTGCCGCCGATGCCACCCATGAGCGCCACGGTCCAGCCCAGACCCTGGCCCGACAGGTCCGGTATCGCGGGCACGAACAAACCCTTCACGACCTCGCCGGTGCCCGGCCACAGCAGCCCGGCCGTCACGAGGACCGTGACGAACATGACGCCGATGCATACGCGCATGACTTTATCGAACAGCTCGTAGCCTCCGAGCAGGACGAGGCCGAGACCGACGAGACTCGAAAGAGCCCCGAACACCACCTTGCCGTGCACCGGATCTTCGAAGACCGGGAACAACGCGTGGAAAGTCACGCCGCAGGCGCTCATCAGCGCGGACGCAACGAAGAAAGACCAGATGACCAGGTATGGCAGGAAGAACCAGCCTACCGGCCGCCCGATGCGCCGCACGAGACCCTCGAGCAAGGTGTCACCAGTGGCAAGCTGCCACCGCGCGAGGCCCTCCGTGATCACGTACTTGAGGAAGGCGCCGAGAACCGCCGCCCACAGCACCGCCGTGCCGAGGATGCTGCCGGTGAAGCTCGCGGTTGCCAGGTCACCGGCGCCAATGCCCGTGGCGGCTACCAGCAGCCCCGGACCGAGCACCGTCCATATGCCAGCCTTGCTTTTCTTGTCGTTCATCGATTGCCTGTGGGAGTCTGCGCCGGGGCCAAGCATAGCGAATCTGCCTCGAGGTTACGGCAACTCGCGGACAGAAGTTCAACGGCGGCTAATCCGGCGCCCGTACGAATACCAGGCAGGTCCGGGGTGAGGTCGCAGAGCCACACTGCGAGGCCGCCGATCCTGCCTTGTTTCCGGGGCGAGGCGACCGGAGTATGATCTCGTCCAGCTAACTACCGGACACTGAACATCAAACACCAGGAGCAAGACTGGCTCGACGACCTGCCCGAGGCGTTCAAGACTTACTGTGGCGGACGCGACGTCGACGAGGTGGAGTGCATAGTCCCCGATCTTGCGGGCATGGCTCGCGGCAAGGCCATGCCGGCCAAGAAGTTCAATCCCGGGCACGTCGTCCACTTGCCCGTTTCGATCTTCTACCAGACGATTTCGGGCACGGACGTCCAAATGGATATCGACAACCAGTGGGCGGAGGGTGACCTGGTGCTGCGGCCGGACATGTCCACGGCGAAAGCTGCGCCCTGGGCAAAGGAGCCAACGCTGCAGGTGATCCACGATCTCTACAGCAGGGACGGCGTACCGGCCAGCTTCGCCCCGCGACAGGTACTGAAGAATGTCGTGGAGCGCTATGCCGAGCGGGGCTGGGCACCCGTTATCTCGCCCGAACTCGAGTTCTACCTGATCAAGCCGAACACCGATCCGAACGAGCCGATCGAGGCGCCCATGGGCCGGACCGGGCGGCGCCGCACGAGCAGGCAGTCGTATTCCATGTCGGCGGTGGACGACTACGGCCCGGTCATCGACACGATCTACCAGTTCGCCGAGGACGCAGGGCTTGCCATCGACACCGTCATCCAGGAAGACGGCGCCGGCCAGGTGGAGATCAATCTCAGCCATGGCGATCCATTGCTGCTCGCAGACCAGGTGTTTTACTTCAAGCGGATCATTCGCGAAGCCGCGCTGAACCATGACATGTTCGCGACGTTCATGGCGAAGCCCATGCGTGACCAGCCCGGTTCAGCCATGCACGTACACCAGAGCATCACCGATGCCGCGACCGGCAAGAACCTGTTCACAAACGAAGACGGCACCGAGAGCGAGTGCTTTCGCCATTTCATCGGCGGCAGCCAGCATTACCTGCCGCAGGCGTTGCCACTGATAGCGCCCTATGTGAACAGCTACCGGCGATTCCTCGACGAGGAATCCAGTGCGCCGACGAATTTCGCGTGGGGCTACGACAACCGAGCCACGGGCCTGCGGGTACCGAATTCGCGCCCGGAGGACCGGCGGCTCGAAAACCGCGTCGTCGGCGTCGACGCGAATTCATATCTCGCAATCGCCGTCGGCCTGACCTGCGGCTACCTCGGCATGGTGAACAAAATCGAGCCGGGTCTGCCAGAGGCCGGCGAGCCGGAAGAAGATGCCTATCCGATCCCGCTGACACTCGATGAGGCATTGACGGGCTTCGAAGAGGCCGACGAAATCCACAATATCCTGGGCGAGCATTTCTGCATGATCTTCGACGAGGTCAAGCGTGAGGAGATGCGACTATTCCACCGCGAGATCAGTCCCTGGGAGCGCGAGCACCTGTTGTTGAACGTCTGAAGCGCCAGGTTACGGTGCCTTACCGGCATGCCCGGCGGACCACGGACAGGTCCGGGAGATTATGAACGAGCCGGCGAAAGCATCGGCAGTAACGGAAAGTAACGAAGCTTCCCTGCAGCATTCCCTGAAAGACGCGGCAGCGTATGCCGTGATGATGGGCATCGGCGAGACCTACCTGTCCGCCTTCGCCCTGTTCCTCAGGGCGTCGACGCCGCAGATAGGCCTGCTCGCCTCGTTGCCGCCGCTGCTCGGTTCGCTGGCGCAGATACTCTCGGCGTGGTTGGGCCGCCTGGCCGGGCGGCGCAGGCCGATCATTCTCGCTGGCGCGAGCCTGCAGGCATTTGCGTGGCTGCCGATAACGCTGCTGCCATTGCTGTTCCCGTCGATCGCAGTACCGCTCCTGATTGCCTCGGTGGTCATCTATCACTGTGGGGCTCATCTCGCGGCACCCCAATGGGTAAGCCTGATGGGCGACCTGGTGCCCATGAAGCGGCGCGGCCGCTTCTTCGCACGCCGGACGAGCATCGTGTCGCTCGTGACCTTCCTGTCGCTCGCGGCTGGCGGCCTGGTCCTGCACGGCACGACGTCGGCCGGCCAGACGCTGACGGGTTTCCTCCTGCTATTCGGTGTTGCAATGGTCGCGCGCGGTATCAGCACCTATCATCTTGCGCGCATGCGGGATCCCGTTGGCCATGTCGCCGCGCTCCGGCTGCCGACCCGGGAGTCATGGTGGCGGCAACTCGGCAAATCGAACTTCGTCCGCTTCTCGCTGTTCTATGGGTTCATGCAGTTTTCGGTTGCGATCGCGTCGCCGTTCTTCGCCGTGTACATGCTGCGAGACCTGCAGTTCAGCTATGCACAATTCATGGCCAATACCGGGATGTCGGTGCTGGCGCAGTTCCTCACGCTTACTCAATGGGGCCGAATCAGCGATGCGTTCGGCAACCGCCGGGTACTGTCGGTAACCGGCCTGATGCTCCCCCTGATGCCGCTGTTGTGGCTCGTATCGCCGAACTTCTGGTACTTGCTGCTGGTGCAGATGCTGAGCGGCCTCTCCTGGGCGGGTTTCGCGCTGGGAGCAAGCAACTTCCTT
>Ga0209742_10000687_pt1 | contig 17183 bp, 15 predicted proteins | sample DeeMarSeWOR38_10_FD_187462 | JGI IMG/M metagenome (GOLD analysis project Ga0209742, IMG submission 187462) | Marine sediment microbial communities from White Oak River estuary, North Carolina - WOR-3-8_10 (SPAdes) (version 2) | ecosystem: Environmental > Aquatic > Marine > Intertidal zone >... | reverse complement strand
GCTCATGGGTAGGGCCTCCCCTCGCCGTCGTCAGATCGCGTCGGGCGGAGTACGGTTGCAGCGTGACGCACGAGGCGCCGCATCTGGTGGGCCCGCTGGGATTCGAACCCAGGACCAAGGGATTCACGTCTTCCCATGGTTTCCCATGGGCGCGGACTATCTCTTCACCCCACCGCAATTGCGGCGTCCGGGTGCGGGACGCTCTAGCCTGTCATTAAGGGCACTAAAGCCCCCAGGTAGTCTCTGCACCTTCCGGCGGTGTACCGCCGGCTCGGCTCAGGATCGCCATCAGCCACCCGAGGCGCTGGAAGGTTTCCCTGAATTCGTCCCGTCCACTCGGCGCCTTTCGGCGCCGAGGCACCTTTTGTCAAGATGAGTCCCCTGCTCTAACCGCTGAGCTACAGGCCCGGCAGAATCTTAGCAAAGTCAGATGATTTGGAGCTCGCGTCGGGTAGCGCCGACAGCACATCATGTTTGCGTGTGCGAACCCACATGCAGGCAGTGCGGAAAACCCTTGAGCGGAAGACAGCGGCTCTTCTGCAGCCGTCGATGCAAGACTCGCGACTCGAACATTCGGCTCCAGAATTACGCGGCGCAGCAGGTCCGCGGGCTTTCCAGAAAACGGGCCCTCATCCGCCTAGCAGGTGGTGCATGCCTTCGCTGCGGATACGATCGACACACCGCAGCCCTTTCGTTTCACCATCGGGAGCCAGCACACAAGCAATTCGGGTTTGACCTGAGATCGCTGTCAAACCGTCGTTGGAAGGACATTCTGCGCGAGGCAGCCAAATGCGACCTCCTCTGCGCCAACTGCCACGCGGAGATCCACGTCCTGGATCAGCCGGATGAGCCCCCCATGGGCGGACCGGCCACCAGGCCGCCCTGCAGTCTCACGAGAGGCGCTCAGCCCCCCGGCGGCTCCATCATGCTCTGCGAGTAGTTCTCGAGGCCGACGCGCTGGATCAGCTCGAGCTGGGTCTCGAGCCAGTCGATGTGCTCCTCCTCGGACTCGAGGATGCTCTCGAACAGCTCGCGGCTGACGTAGTCGCCGAGCTTTTCGCAGTCCGCGATCGCGGCCTTCAGGTCCGGGTGCGCCTTGCGCTCGAGCGCGAGGTCGCACTCGAGGATCTCTACCACCGTCTCGCCGATGAGGAGCTTGTCGAGGTCCTGCAGGTTGGGCAGCCCCTCCAGGAACAGGATGCGCTTGATCAGCTCGTCCGCGTGCTTCATCTCGTCCACGGACTCGTGGTGCGAGTGCTTGGCGAGCTTCTGCAGCCCCCAGTTGTCGAACATGCGGGAGTGCAGGAAGTACTGGTTGATCGCGGTGAGCTCGTTGCGCAGGACCTTGTTCAGGTGCGCGATGACCTTGGGGTCGCCCTTCATGGCCCCTCCGATTGACGCTGGAAATGGTCGGTGCGGCCCGGCGGGCCGCTCAGGCAGGTTGCACTGCCAGCGCGCCGGGATCAAGCGCCTCGTCGAACACCTGCCGCGCAAAGTCCTCGCACTGGCCGCAGCAGGTGGCCACCCTGGTCATTGCCTGGAGTTCGGCGAAGGAGCGGACGCCCGATTCCGCGGCCTGGCGGAGGTCCTTGTCCCGAACGCAGTTGCAGAGGCAGACGTACATGGCAGGAGAGCATGCGCAAACCGAACGAGATGGGGATCAGTATAAATGCTAATCATTCTCATTTGGAAGCCCTTCTCGGGAACCGGGACCGTGACGGGGTCCGAACTTCCCGGGGTTCGCGCAGGTCGAAAGATCGGGCATATTGCACCGCGAAGCACAAGCGCACCCCTCCTCACAGCTCGAAGGAGCCTGAACAACATGAGCCACGACAAGATCTCGCGCCGCAGCCTGCTGCAAGGCGCTCTCATCGGCCTGGCAGCCGCCCCGGCCTCGGCGCTGCTGGCACGCGACGCTTTCGCGGCCGACCTGCCGTTGATCGACCCGGCCGACGCGCAGGCCAAGGCGCTCGGCTACGTTCACGACGCGACCAAGGTCGACGCGAAGGCGAACCCGAACTACAAGGCTGGCCAGCTCTGTGCCAACTGCATCCAGTACACCGGCAAGGAAGGGGCCGCGGAGGGCGGCTGCAACATCTTCCCGGGCAAGGGGGTCAAGGCCACCGGCTGGTGCAAGGTGTACGTGATCAAGCCGGGCGCCACGCTCGGCTGACGCCAGTCACAGCGTCCATGTCGGGACGGCCCGGCGGCGCGCAAGCGCCCCGGGCCGTCTTGTCGTGCGCATTCAGCGCCTATTCAGCGTGGCGCTCGCATCCTGAACGCGTCGACACCGTCCGCGATGCGCCGCACCGTCTTCGCGTCCCGGCAAACTGGGGTGCCTCGGGTCGAGGCCGGGAAGGCGATCGCGGCCGGGTCGGCCCTGAGAAGGCACCGCGAGATGGCTCTCAGCCGGTTGTCGGCGCGTGCTCGAGAGGCAGCGCCGTCGTGTGCTTGAGCTCCTCCATCGAGAAACTCGACGTGACGTCGGCCAGTTCGATCGCCCCGATCAGGCGCTTGTAGACTGCGTCGTAGCCGGCGATATCCGGCACAACCACGCGCAGCAGGTAGTCGATCTCGCCGCTCATCCGGTAGGCCTCGACGATCTCCGGAATGGCGTCGACTGCCCGCCGGAACTGCTCCACCCACGCAGCGCTGTGGGTACTGGTCCTCACGGCCACGAAGACCGACACCGGCACGTTCAGGGCCACTGGGTCGAGCAGGGCGACTCTTCCCCGGATCACCCCCGCCTTCTCCATGCGCTGGATCCGCCGCCAGCAGGGCGTCGCGGTCAATCCGACGCGCTCGGCGATCTCGGCGACCGGTGTCAGTGCATCCCGCTGGAGGACGTCCAGGATGCGTCGATCACGTCCATCGAGCATGATTTTCTTTTTTGTGGTCATTTAATAGTTATTTTTTTCTACATCAGCCCTCTTTCTAGCACATTAAGCAACCCTGTCGCATCAGTGGGGTGCTAGCTTGCCTGCCAGGACCGACGCCCGGCACCGTTCGCCGCGCATCGCCCGGAGGGTGGGCCATGAAGCTTGCGAGCCTCGACATCGCGACCCTGCGCGAACAGATCATCGGGGTCGACTGCGCCATCGAGACCGTCTTCGGGCGTCGCCTCATGGTCTACTGCGACTACACCGCCTCGGGCCGCTCGCTCTTGTTCGTCGAGCGCTACCTGCAGGGCCTGCTCAGGACCTACGCCAACACGCACACCGAGGACGACGTAACCGGGCGCAGCATGTCCCGGCTGCTGCACGAGGCGGAGCACGCGATCAAGGCCGCGGTCAACGCGGGCCCCGCCGGTCGGATCGTCGCCTGCGGCACGGGTGCGACCGGCGCCATCGACAAGTTGCAGCAGATCCTCGGCATCGCCCTCCCGCCGGCCACGCGGGAGCGGCTCGACGACGAACTCGACGCGTTCTTCGGCGATGGGCAGGCTGCGGCCTTTCGCGACCACTGTCGCTCGCGCCAGCCGGTCGTGTTCGTCGGACCGTACGAGCACCACTCGAACGAGATCTCCTGGCGGCAGGGCCTAGCGACCGTCGTCGCCGTGAACCTCACCGCCGACGGCGGCGTCGATCTCGACCACCTCGCGCGCCTGCTCGAGGACCCCGTGTACCTCGGGCGGCCCCGCATCGGCTCGTTCTCCGCAGCGTCCAACGTCACGGGCGTGCGCACGCCGGTGCACGAGATCGCCTCGCTACTGCACCGGCACGATGCCGCCGCTTGCTTCGACTACGCGGCCAGCGGACCGTATGAGGGGATCGACATGAATCCCGGCGGCGACGGCTGGCTGGACGCCATCTTCGTCTCGCCGCACAAGTTCCTCGGCGGACCCGGTTCCTCGGGCATCCTGGTCTTCAACGACCGACTGTATCGGCGCGACCTGCCGCCAAGCGTCGCCGGCGGCGGCACCGTCGACTACGTGAGCCCGCACGACCAGGACTTCATCGCGGATGTCGAGGAGCGCGAGAAGGCGGGCACGCCGGGCATCCTGCAGACCCTGCGCGCCGCGCTCGCCTTCGAGATCAAGCGTGCGGTTTCCGTGCCGGTCATCGAGGCGCGCGAGTCCGGGCTGCTCGAGCGCGCCTTCGAGGCCTGGACCGGAACGCCCGGCATCGAGATCCTCGGCAACCAGGATCCCTCTCGCCGCATCGGCATCGTCTCCTTCAACCTGCTCGACCCGCGCGGCGGCTACCTGCACCCGAAGTTCGTCACCGCGGTCCTGAACGACCTGTTCGGCATCCAGTCGCGCGCGGGCTGCTCCTGTGCGGGTCCCTACGGGCACCGCCTGCTCGGCATCGACGCCTGCACGTCGGAGGACTATCGCGCCTGGGTCCGCAAGGGCTACCAGGGCATCAAGCCCGGGTGGTGCCGCATCGGCTTTCATTACTCCATGGACGACGTCGAGGCCGACTACGTCGTCGACGCCGTCCGACTGCTGGCCCGGTACGGGCACCGCCTGCTGCAGCTATATCGCTTTGACCCTGTGACGGGCGCCTGGCGGCATCGCGATGAGTCCGAGCGGTCCCCGCCTTTTTCCCTGGCGGCCGCACTGCAGTCCGGCCCCTTGTCCTCCACGGCTCTGCCAGGCGAACAGCGGGCCCGCCTGTTCGCAGGCTACCTCGCCGAAGCCCTGCGACTCGTCGAGCGCCTCGGCGAGCCCACGGAGCGTCCCGAGGCCGTGCTGGACGGCCGCTTCGGCGAGCTTCAGTTCTTCTCGACTTGAACTTCTTCCGGCACCCGCAAACAAGTACCCCGCCTGTCGGCGGGGCAAGTTCCCTCTTGGTTCGTCGTCGGGCCAGTGGTCCGGCCGTTGTTGTTGTGGACTGTTGCTCTGACCACCTATGGAGGTGGCTCTATCCCCTGCGAGGGCGCCGTGGCGCCTTGGTCTTCCTTCCTTGCCTACTTCCTTACTTCCACTTCCCCTCTCCGGCTCGACCCCCGAACGCTGGTTCGCGGGTCAGCGCCCTGGGCTCGCCGAATGTCAGCTTCCCCAGCACCTGTCACTACACATCCAAGATGCGTACCAACCCATCTCGAAGCTTTGATTTTCAATTGCTTGCGGATCCAACGGTTTCCGAGCCGTACCGGATCGTGGTGGATTCGTAAGAAATTCCGACACCTGGCGAGACCGACGCGAAACCGTCGCGGAACCCTCCGGCCGGCCAGCTAGAATCGCCCCCGATGGGCGATTCGACAGAGAGGGACCCGCGCTTCCGCGATCAGCCGCCCGCTTCCCGACGGCCGGCCCGGCAGGCTCGCCCCGCGCCAGCCATCCCCGAAGGAGCCGAGCGCCTGCAGAAGGTGCTGGCGGACGCCGGTGTCGCCTCGCGCCGCGACTGCGAGCTCGCCGTCAAAGCCGGACGGATCCGAGTCAACGGCAGCCCCGTCCACAAGCTTCCCTGCTGGGTCCGACCGGGGCGGGACCTCGTCGAACTCGACGGCGTGGTAGTCGATACCACACGACGCGGCCGCGTCGATCGCTCCGCCTATGTGTACGTCGCGGCAAACAAGCCCAGGGGCGTCATCTCCACGGCGCGGGATCCGGAAGGGCGGCCTCACGTCGTCGGGCTCGTGCAGGGACTCGTCCCGCGCGGACAACGGGTCTACCCGGTGGGGCGACTCGACAGCGATTCCACCGGGCTCGTGCTGCTGACCAACGACGGAGAGCTTGCGCACCGTCTGGCGCATCCGCGCTTCGGCGTCGCGAAGCGGTACCGGGTCACCGTGCAGGGCAGGCTCGAAGGCGAGGCCATCGCCCGCCTGCGGCGTGGCTTCTACCTCGCCGACAGCGACTCCATCGCGCACAGCAAGGGAACGACCGGCCCGGCAGGCACCGGTCGACGCGCGGCGATCGACGACATCAAGGTGATCAAGACGTTCAGGGATCGCGCGACCGGCGACGTGTCGCTGCTCGACGTGACGCTGCGCGAGGGCCAGAACCGGGAGATCCGCCGGCTGCTGGCCCGGGTGGGGCTCAGGGTCCGACGGCTCGAGCGCGTTGCCATCGGCCCGCTGCAACTGCGCTCGCTCAAGCCCGGTGCGGCGCGGCGGCTCTCCCGGGCGGAGGTCGACTCGTTGAAGCGCGCGGTGCTGCTGAGCTGACGCAGCACGCCGGGACCGACGGGCATGCTCACGTGCGTGACCGGTGAGCCCCGCCGCGTGTACCGCCACAGGGACTTCGAGGCGATGGCGGTTGTCCGCAGTCTTGCAGGTCCACTACTGTAGCGCGCCGCTGGCCGCCCATCCCCTCGCCACGATGAGACCGCTCCCCGCAGAAGTCCGCTCCCTGCCCGTCGCGGCACAACTCGAGTCGGTCGTCGACGCACTGCGCCGCGCGGGGGCGACGGTCCTGGAGGCACCCCCAGGGGCCGGCAAGAGCACGGGCGTGCCGCTCGCGTTGCTCGGCGCCGAATGGCTCGGCCGGGAAAAGGTCCTGATGCTCGAGCCGCGGCGTCTCGCGGCGCGCGCGATCGCGAGCCGCATGGCCAGCCTGCTCGGCGAACCCGTCGGCCGGACCGTCGGCTACCGGACCCGGCTCGACACGCGCGTCTCGCGGGAAACGCGGCTCGAGGTCGTGACCGAAGGCGTGCTCACGAGCATGCTCCAGTCCGACCCGGCGCTCGAGGGCGTAGGCGTGGTCATCTTCGACGAGTTCCACGAGCGCAGCCTGAACGCCGACCTCGGGCTCGCGCTCACTCTCGACGCCCGCGCCAACCTGCGCCCTGGGCTCAGGCTGCTGGTCATGTCCGCCACGCTGGAGATCGCGCCGGTAGCGACCCTGCTCGGCGACGTGCCGGTCATCTCGAGCTCCGGCCGTGCCTGGCCCGTCGAGACGCGCTACGTGCCGCCGCCGCGGGGGCAGGGCATGGGGCTGGAGCGGCACGTGGCCCGCGTCGTCCTCGATGCGCTCGACGGCGATCCGGGGGACGTGCTTGCCTTCCTGCCCGGCGCGCCGGAGATCCGCCGCGTGCAGCGCGAGCTCGAGCGGCGGGCGCTGCCGCCCGGCGTGAGCGTTCACCCGTTGTTCGGCGACCTGCCGGTCGCAGCGCAGGACGCGGCGCTCGCCGCGGCCGCCGACGGCCGCCGCAAGGTCGTGCTCGCGACGTCCATCGCCGAGACCTCCCTCACCATCGAGGGCGTGAGGATCGTCGTGGATTCAGGCCTGTCGCGCGCGGCGCGCTTCGACCCCGTCACCGGCATGAGTGCACTCGCGACGACGCGGGTCTCTCGGGCCGCCGCGGACCAGCGCCGTGGTCGCGCCGGGCGGCTTGCACCCGGCATCTGCTACCGGCTCTGGAGCGAGTCGAGCGAGCGATCCATGGCGACGTCAGTGCCCGCGGAGATCCTGCACGCGGATCTGGCGTCGCTGGCGCTGGAGCTTGCTGCCTGGGGCGTGACGGACGCCGCATCGCTCAGGTTCCTCGACTTCCCTCCGGCCGCACATCTGGACCAGGCCCGCTCCTTGCTGGCGCAGCTTGGCGCGATCGACGCGGCCGGACGCATCACGCCCCACGGCCGGCGGATGCAGGGACTCGGCGCGCACCCACGCTTGTCGCACATGCTGCTCGCTGCCGACGCGCTCGGCCTGGGAGAACTCGCGTGCGACCTCGCTGCCGTGCTGTCGGAGCGCGACCTAATGCGGGGCCCGGAGGCACGGCGTGACGCCGACATCCGCAGCCGCGCGGAGCTGCTGCACCGGCAGGGCACGCCGGCGCAAGACGCCGCCGTCGACGCCAGTTCCCGTGCCCGCGCAGTACGTACCGCGCGGCGGTGGCGGGGCGAGCTCGGGCTCGGCGCGGCGGCACGCGTCGACACGTCGGCCACCGGGTTGCTCCTGGCCCATGCCTACCCGGATCGAGTCGGCATGCGACGCCCGGACGGCCGATACCTGCTCTCGGGCGGGCGCGGCGCCTTCTTCGCCGACGTGCAGTCGCTTTCGCAGGCCCCTTTCATCGTCGCCGCGGAACTCGATGCGGGCGAACGGGAGGCACGGATCTTTCTCGCCGCGCCGGTGCGGCGGGAGGAGATCGAACAGGCGCTCGGCGAGCGGATCCTCGAGGAGGAAGTCGTGCGGTGGGATGCGGCGGAGCAGGCCGTACTGGCGAGGCGCGAGCGGCGGCTCGGCGCGCTGCTGCTCGAGGAGCGGCGCCTCGAGTCGCCTGACGCCGGCCTGGTGCACACGGCCGTGCTGTCAGGCATCCGTCAGCTCGGTCTCGATGCGCTGCCCTGGTCGCGGGCCGCCTCGTCCCTGCGCGAGCGCGCGGAGTTCCTCAGGCGGCACCTGCACGCGCAGGATCCGGACTGGCCACCGTGCGATGACGCGACTCTGCACTCGACCTTGGACCAGTGGCTCGGCCCCTGGCTCACAGGCGTGACCCGTCGCGCTCACCTAGCACGCCTGGACCTTCACGCTGCGCTCGCGGCGCGCTTCGACCATGTGCAGCGGCAGGAGATTGAGCGGCTCGCCCCGACTCACGTCGTCGCGCCGAGCGGCTCGAGGATCCCGGTGGACTACTCCGATCCGGAGGCGCCTGTCGCCGCGGTGCGGCTGCAGGAGGTCTTCGGATTGACGGAGACGCCCCGACTAGCGGGCGGCCGGGTGCCGCTCACGCTGTCTCTCCTCTCGCCGGGACGACGCCCGGTGCAGGTGACCCGCGACCTGGCCAGCTTCTGGTCCCGAGGCTACGCCGAGGTCCGCAAGGAACTGAAAGGACGCTACCCGAAGCACTACTGGCCCGAAGACCCGCTCACGGCCACCCCGACGAATCGCGTCCGTCCGCGATAGGAAAGAGGGGGCATTCCTGTTTTACCTTTCCTGTCACGTCTACGAATCAAGCGCTTGCAGCAAAAAGGAAAATAGGAATGTCCCCCTTCAGAATCGCCGGCGCATTCGGAAGTTGGTGAGACGCTGCTTGCCGACCGGCACTTCCTGCTGCGCCTCCACCGCGAAGCCCTTGCGCTCGAAGAAGGGCCGGGCCGTCAGGCTCACCTCCGCGTAGAGCGACTCCGCACCTGCTGCACGAGCCTCGCACACCAAGTGTTCCATCAGCAGCGACCCCAGCCCCTGCCCCTGCCAGTCCGCGTGGCAGAAGAAGCAGTCGATGTGGCCGTCGGGATCGAGCTCCGCGAAGGCGACGATCTGCCCGTCCGCCTCGACGACGAACGTGGCATCCCGCAATCGCGCCGACCAGGCATGCACCGTCAGATCAGGCTGGGCCCAGGCTTCCACCTGCGCCGCCGTGTAGTCGCGGCGGTTGACGCGGCGGATGGTGTCACGGAAGAGCGCGAGGATCGGGCCGGCGTCGCCGGAACGGCAGCGCCGCAGGGTGACGAGGGGGCGGGCCGGCTGCACGTCGCGCTGCAGCAGCCAGTCTTCGTATACGGTCCGGCCGAGCTGGAACAGGTCCTCGCCCACCCGGTCGAACCCCCACTTGCGGTAGAAGGCCTGGGACTGGGGCGCCTGCTTCCACACGCTGAGCCACATCACGTCGTGGCCGGCCGTTGCCGCCGCGCGCAGAGAAGCCCGCATCAGAGCAGGACCGATCCCACGGCCGTGCCACTTCGACAAGGCATAGATGCGGGAAAGCTGGACCGGTCGCTCGCCGCCGACGCCGGTCGACGGCGTGCCGGTGATGAGTCGCGCGTAGCCTGCCACGCCGTCGACCTCGGCCATGAGCCACGTCTCGCCGGCGGCCCCGATCGCCGTCGCCACGGCATCCGGCGAGAACTGCTCGAGGCAGTAGGCGTCGAGGTCGGCTTGCGAAGTCGACTTCTGCCAGGCCTCCCGGAAACTCCGGTCCGCCGCGTCTGCGAGCGACTCTGCGTCGGCCGGACCGGCTCGACGGATGAAGGGTGTATGGGGGTCTGCCAAGCTAGTGCCCTCGATCCGGCTCCGCACGTCGTCTGTGCGCGGGCTCACCTTCCGGTAACATGCGCAGCCCCTGGAAGAGATCCGAGGAGCACGGCGATGACCCGTGCCGTGATTATCGCAGGACTTTTGCTCGCCGCCGCGCTGTGCCGAGCGGAAGGCCTGCCCCCGGCCGAGGCGGGCCTCATCCGCACCCACGTGGCGTTCCTGGCCGACGACCTGCTCGAGGGCCGCGCCACGGGCTCGCGCGGTTACGACATCGCCGCGCGCTACGTGGCGGCGCAGATGGAACTGCTCGGTCTGAAGCCCGCGGGCATCGACGGCGGCTGGCTGCAACCCGTAAGGCTGGTGCAGGGAACGCGCGTCGTGCCCGCCGCGACGGCGACCATCCAGCGCGACGGTACGAGCATCCCGCTGGTTCCCGCCGGAGATTTCCTGCCGGCCACGAACTACTTTGCCGCCAGGGCCGACGTGTCCGGCCCGATGACCTTCGTCGGCTTCGGGATCCACGCACCGGAGCTCGGCCACGACGACTTCGAAGGCGTCGACCTGACTGGCAGGATCGCCGTCGTGCTCGCGGGCGCGCCGGCCGGTTTCCCGAGCAGCCAGCGCGCTCACCACTCGCGGGAGAAGACCCGGCAGATCGCCTCGAGGGGCGCAATCGGCGCCGTCTACGTGCAGACGCCGGAGGAAGAGAGACGATCCCCGTGGTCAAGAGCGCTGAAGCTTTCCTGGGTGCCCGGCATGCGCCTCGTCGACGGCGCAGGCGTACCGGTCGAGGCCTACCCCGAGCTCAAGGCCCGCATGAGCGTCAATGTGGCCGCGGCTGCGAAGTTGTTCGACGGAGGGCCGAAGCCGCTCGAGCAGATCTGGGCCGATGCGTCGGTGGGGCGCCCGCAGGCCTTCGAACTGCCGGGAATCCTCACCATGACCAACCACACGGCGCTCGCGCGGCTCGAAAGCGCCAATGTCGTCGGCATGCTGGAGGGCTCGGATCCACAGCTGCGGAGCGAGTACCTCGTGTTCACGGCGCACCTCGATCACCTCGGCCGGGGCGCCGCCGTCGAGGGCGATACGATCTACAACGGGGCGCTCGACAACGCGAGCGGCGTCGCGACGATGCTCGAGGCGGCGAGGCTGCTCACGCGTGCCGAGCCGCGGCCGAGGCGTTCTATCCTGTTCGTCGCCCTGACCGCCGAGGAGCGCGGCCTGCTCGGCTCGAAGCAGTTCGCCATGGCGCCCACCGTGCCCAAGGAAGCCATCGTCGCCAACGTCAACATGGACATGCCGGTGCTGCTGTACCCGACCGCCGGGTTCACGGCGTTCGGCGCCGAGCACTCCACGCTAGGCGAGATCGCGCGCGTGGCGGCGGAGGCCGAGGGCCTCGAGCTCGTCCCCGACAGCTCGCCTGAGGAAGTACTGTTCGTGCGCAGCGACCAGTACTCGTTCGTGCGCGAAGGAATCCCGGCCATCTATCTCGACGACAGCAAGGTATCCGCCGACCCGGCCATCGACGGTGCAGCCGTCTTCAGGCAGCACATGCTGCGCGACTACCACATGCCGAGCGACGACATCGACCTGCCCGTCCACTGGGAGTCGTTCGCGAAGCTCGCCCGGGTCAACGCCCGAATCGGCCTTGCGATCGCCAACGACCCGCAGCGCCCGGCGTGGCTGCCCGGTGATTTCTTCGGCGAGACTTTCGGAAGAAAGGCGACGCAGTGACCTCGCGGCGGGCGTGGACGCCGACCTACCGCATGTGCCGGTGCACGAACACCCAGTAGATGAGGCCGAGCGCGAGCGCGCCGCCACCGAGCCACAGGCTCAGCGCGTGCACGTCGCCGCGCATGAGGGCTGCATCCTGGCCGGCCTTGACGCCCACGTAGGCGAGCACCGAGCACCAGATGGCCGATCCGACGAGCGTGGCGAGGGAGTACCAGCGGAAATCGAGCCGCACCACGCCGGCGGGAATGCCGATTAGATGCCGGATCACGGGCAGCAGCCGCGAGACGAACACGCCCATCGTTCCGAACTTCGCTGACCAGGCCTCGGCGGCCACGATCTTGGCCGGCGTGATCATGACCCAGCCACCGTAGCGCATCAGAAGCGGCCGGCCCAGCAGACGCGACGCCCAGTACATGACGCTAGCCCCGACCCAGGAGCCGATCGTGCCCGCCAGGATGACGCCGCCGAGGGTCATGCCGCCGCGCGAGTGTGCGATGTGGGCCGCCGGCGGGATGACGACCTCCGAGGGCAGCGGAACGAGCGAGCTCTCGAGCGCCATGAGCAGTCCGACCAGCCAGTAGCCGCCGTGCTCGATGGCGTCCGCGTACCAGGTCAGGAAATCCTGCAGCATCAGGGCGGCATCATAACGGAAGGGGCAAGCCGAACTGCCGGATTCGTTCACATTGCCGGCCGTTATCGCCGGGCCCTTGCACCACTCGGCCGCGAGCGGATACCGTGCCGCTCCCCGCAGCCCTCCCAGGAAAACAACGATGCGCCCGGAAACCCTCGCCGTCCATGCCGGCTACAGCCCCGACCCCACGACCAAGGCCGTGGCGGTGCCGATCTACCAGACGACCTCCTACGCCTTCGACGACACCCAGCACGGCGCCGACCTGTTCGATCTGAAGGTCCAGGGCAACATCTACACGCGCATCATGAACCCGACCAACGACGTGCTGGAGAAGCGCATTGCCGCCCTCGAGGGCGGCGTCGGCGCCCTCGCGCTCGCCTCGGGCCAGGCCGCGATCACCTATTCTCTGCTGACGATCATGCAGGCCGGACAGAACCTGGTCTCGAGCTCGACGCTCTACGGCGGCACCTACAACCTGTTCGCGCATACGCTCCCCCAGTACGGCCTGCAGGTGCGCTTCGCAGACCACCGCGACCCGGCGTCGTTCGAGAGACTCATCGACAGCGACACGCGCGCGATCTTCTGCGAGTCGGTCGGCAACCCGCTCGGCAACGTCACCGACTTCGCAGCGCTGGCGGAGATCGCCCATCGGCACGGCATTCCGCTCATCGTGGACAACACGGTGCCGACGCCCTACCTGTGTCGACCGTTCGAGCACGGGGCCGACATCGTCGTGCACTCGCTGACCAAGTATCTCGGCGGTCACGGCAACAGCATCGGCGGTGTGCTGGTCGACTCCGGTGAGTTCCCCTGGGCGGAGCACGCAGACAGGTTCCCGCGCCTGAACGAGCCCGACGTCTCCTATCACGGCGTCGTGTTCACGAAGGCACTCGGCGCAGCGGCCTACATCGGCCGCGCGCGCGTGGTGCCGCTGAGAAACATGGGCGCGGCGCTCTCGCCCTTCAACGCCTTCCTGATCCTGCAGGGCATCGAGACCCTCGCCGTGCGCATGGACCGCATCTGCACCAACGCGCTCAAGGTGGCGAAACACCTCCGGGAGCACCCGAAGGTTAAGTGGGTGAACTACGCCGCGCTACCGGACTCACCGTCCAGGCCGCTCGTCGAGCGCTACATGGGCGGCAGGGCGTCCGGCATCCTGACTTTCGGCGTCGAGGGCGGACGCGAGGCGGGCGCCCGGGTGCAGGACGCGTTCAAGCTCTTCACGCGGCTCGTCAACATCGGGGACGCCAAGTCGCTCGCCTGTCACCCCGCAAGCACGACGCACCGCCAGCTCTCGCCCGACGAGCTCCATAAGGCCGGCGTGACCGAGGACATGGTGCGGCTGTCGATCGGCATCGAGCACGTCGACGACCTGCTCGAGGACCTGGACCAGGCGCTCGCCGTCGCCTGAAGGAACGGGGGGGCGAGGGGACATTCCTATTTTCCTTTTCCAGTCCATCGCGGAAGATTCAGGCACTTAGCGGAAAAAGGAAAATAGGAATGTCCCCTTCCGCTCTGACGTCGGACGAGAGCGTTCGCGCCGCGCGGTGGCTGCTCGCAGTCGTCGCCTTCCTGATCGTCTACGGTTCGCTGTATCCGTTCCGCTTCGAGGGCGCCGGTGCCGCCGGGATCCAGGACCTGCTGCATCGCCTCACCTGGGCCCGCACGACACGCAGCGACATCGCGGCGAACGTCCTGCTGTACCTGCCCTTCGGCGCCTGCCTCGGCTGGATGCTCGCGGAGCGGCTCGGCGGACTGGTCGCCATCGCGCTCACGACAGTCGCAGGGACGCTGCTCGCCGCCTGCATCGAGGTGGCCCAGGTATTCGAGACGCGGCGCGTGGCGAGCCTCGCCGATCTCGTCTTCAACGGTGTCGGCGCTCTGGCTGGTGGTGCGCTCGCCGTGCTGCTTCGCTCCGCACGCCGCCAGCTGCGCCGCCACCCGTTGCACCAGGTGCTCGCTCAGCCCATCGCCGCGGCGCTGGTGCTGCTCTGGGCTGGCTACCGTCTTGCACCATTCGCATTGACGCTCGACCCGGCCGAGTGGCTCGCCTCGCTCGGCCCCCTGCAGGAGCATCCCCGCGCCTGGGTCGACGCGCAGGCAGCCGCCGGCTACCTCATCGCCTGGCTGGTCGTATCTCAGGCGATCGCCACCCTGCTGCCGCGTCGCGCACCCGTCGCGATGCTGGCCGTCCTGATGGCCCTGATCACCTGCGGCACCGTACTGATTGCCGGCAAGCGCCTGGACCCGAACGACGTGCTCGCAATGGGCGCAGCGCTCGCGCTCGCCTGGCCGCTGTCACGGCTGCAGCCACATCGGGCAGCGGCGCTGCTCGCCTGGGCCACGGCCGCGTGGCTGGTGATCGAGGGTCTCGCACCCTTCGACTTCCGCCTGGATCCCGATGCGTTCGGCCTCGTGCCGTTCGAGGATTCCCTCCTGCGCTACCGGGCCACCAACCTGCTCGAGCTGTTTCGCAAGTGCTTCCTGTACGGAGCGCTGGTCTGGCTCGCGGTGCACGGTGGTCTGCGAGTAGGTGTCGCGACCCTGGCGTCCGCCGCCCTGGTGCTCGCAGTCGAGTTCCTGCAGGTCTGGCTTCCGGGCAAGTCCGCCGAGATCACGGATCCGCTCATGGTGCTGGCAGCAGGGGGACTGCTCGCCCTCTTCGAGGGCGAGCCGGGCGGGCGCAGCCGGCGGATTTTCCGCAGATGAATCCGCACCACGCGGCGGGACGAAACTCCTCGAGCGGCGGCGCCGCCGCCGGACGACAGGAGCGTCCATGACCACCAGGAACGCGCTGAGGCTGATGTTCGGCTTCATCCTCGTCTCGCTTGCCGCCTATACATCCTGGGCGAGCACGCAGCAGGCCGTGTGGGACTGGCGGGGACTCGTGGCCGGGCCGGACCGCTGGTGGACCATCGCGACCCTCATCGACGCCTACTACGGCTTCCTGACCTTCTACACGTGGGTGTTTTACAAGGAGTCCCGTTGGCCGGGGCGCCTGCTGTGGTTCCTTGCGATCATGGGGCTCGGTAACATGGCGATGGCCGCCTACGTGCTGCGCGAGCTGCAGCGCCTGCCGGACGACGAGCCGGTCTCCGCCATCCTGCTGCGACGACCCACGTGAAGGAAACGCCCTTTCCGATGACCACTCTGACCGACACTGCCACCGACCCGGTCCGCAGCTCGCCCGCCGACCGCCTGCTCGAGCGCGACCTGCTGCCCGACTGGGTGATCCGTGCCGGCATCCGCAGGCTGCTGCGCCGACGCCTGGCCGAGGAGGAACGAGGCGGGCCGGAGGCCCGGCAGCGCCACTTCATGGACCTGCTCGCCCGCCTTCGTGCCAGCCCGATTGCGATCAGCACGGCCGATGCCAACGAGCAGCACTACGAAGTGCCGACGGAGTTCTTCGCGCAGGTCCTCGGCCGTCACATGAAGTATTCGTGCTGCTACTACGGCCCGGGCGTCGGCGACCTGGACGCCGCCGAGGCGGAAATGCTGCGCATCACCACAGAGCGGTCCGGTATCAGGGACGGCGACCGCGTGCTGGAGCTCGGCTGCGGGTGGGGATCGCTGTCGCTGTGGATTGCCGAGCGTTTTCCACGCGCCCGGATCACGGCCGTCTCGAACTCGCGCACGCAGAAGCAGTACATCGATGCGCGCGCAGCCGAGCGTGGCCTCGGCAACCTGGAGATCGTCACCTGCGACATCAACCGACTCGAGCTTGCGGCCGGCGAGTTCGATCGCGTGGTGTCCGTCGAGATGTTCGAGCACATGCGAAATCACGAGCTGCTTCTCGGCCGCATCGCCCGCTGGATGAAGCCCGCAGCGACGCTGTTCGTGCACATCTTCGCGCATCGGGAGTACGCCTACCCCTTCGAGGTGCGCGACGCGTCGGACTGGATGGCGAGGTACTTCTTCACCGGCGGCATCATGCCCTCCGACGATCTGCTGCTGTATTTCCAGAGAGACCTCGGCATCGAGTCCCACTGGCACGTGGACGGGACCCACTACCAGCGCACGGCCGAGGACTGGCTGTCCAACATGGACCGGCGGGAACAGGCCGTCATGCCGATCCTGGCGGCCACCTACGGTGCCGAAGACGCCCGACGCTGGTGGGTCTACTGGCGCGTGTTCTTCATGGCCTGCGCGGAGCTCTGGGGTCACCGGAACGGATCGGAGTGGCTGGTGTCACACTATCTGTTCCGCAAGCCCGCGTGAGATCACCTTTGCCGCTGAACCGGCCCGACTGTCCGCCCCGGAGATGACGAGTCCGTCCCGCATACCGCTGTTTGCGCTGGCGCTTGCCCTAGCGTTGTCAGTCGCCGCGCCGTCGCTGGCACAGGCGCTGCGTCCGGACGAAGACCGGCGCGTCGAGACCTACGAGCGGTTCCGCGCGCTGTTTGACGCCGGCAAGTACGAGGAAGCCTTGCCCCTGGCGCAGTCGCTGGTCGGACTGACCGAGGCCGCCGACCCTCAGCACGAGGAACTTCCGACCGCGTACAACAACCTGGGCGTCGTCCAGTTCCGCCTCGGCGATCTCGACGGCGCGGAGTCGAGCTTCGACACGGCGCTCGAGACGCTCGAGAAGATGGACGAACTGACGCGGCTTCTCGATGAGATCGCGACCGACGAGATGCGCGAGCTCCTGGAGGAGATCCGTGCCCGTCGCGCCTTCTACGACGAGCGGCTCGCGCGACTGGACCGCGACCGAGAGGAGCTCGACCTCCTCCGCGCCTAACGCGACCGCGCGCTCGAAGGCAGGGATCGTGTTCTCCGGCGCGTACGCGGAGGCGCCGCGATGCGCGATCACTCGAAAGGGAGCAGGCATTTTGCGGCGACGCTATCACATCCCGAGCTCAGCCCGGAGAGACGGTCGGGGCCAGCAGGTCGAGCGGCGTCACCCAGGACGAATCGCGATCGAGCGCCGGATCGATCGCTTCGAGCATCGGA
>Ga0209742_10000683_pt1 | contig 17314 bp, 12 predicted proteins | sample DeeMarSeWOR38_10_FD_187462 | JGI IMG/M metagenome (GOLD analysis project Ga0209742, IMG submission 187462) | Marine sediment microbial communities from White Oak River estuary, North Carolina - WOR-3-8_10 (SPAdes) (version 2) | ecosystem: Environmental > Aquatic > Marine > Intertidal zone >... | reverse complement strand
CTTCCCTGATCCCTTCACAATACGGAATAAACGAGCACACGAATTTGGGAAAAAAATGGCAGAATTTGAAGTTTCGCCGTCTCTTTTGAAGGTTCCGGGAATTGCGTGGTCTGTCTTGAGAAATTAAGCAGTCTCTTGCTCTTTACAAAAGCAATCCAGATGATTGAAAATTTTACATCTCCTTCATAAAAAATTACTGATATGCTTAAATATGAATTTCATAGTCCCTCGGTGTTATGAGTATCATTTGATATTTTATGTAACTTTTGCATTAAGTTGGGTTTTAATAAATAGTACACATTTATTTCTTCATTCTTATCACATCAAGGTTGAGAAAGGAGGTAATTTCTAAATCAATTGAATTTATTCAACCTAATCTCGATCGCTAAAATCTATTTCATAACGAAGTTCTTTGAGGAGAAACCAACATGGATCGGATCATTGGAGCATTTACGTTTCGAAGTGGGGTTTATGCTGATGTCGAACAGGACTCGTCCTTCACCTCAACAGCCTGGTTAATTGTTGCAGTAGTCAGCCTGCTAAACCAGCTCGGTTCGCGAACCTTCGATACTTTTGGAAACTGGTTGTTGGGGGCAATCGTGGGCACGATATTCGCCGTGCTCGGTTTTGCCCTGGCGACTTATATCATCAACCTCGTTGGTCGGGTTGTTTTCAAGGCAGATGTTAACTTCAATGAACTCCTGCGAACAGTCGGGTTAGCATATGTATGGCAAGTTGTTGGCTTTCTCGGTATCGTTGGCGCATTTTCAGTAGCATTACAGTGTATCGTTTCACCCGCATTGGTCATTGGGGTGATTCTGTGGCTTGTAGCTTCTTTCATCGCAGCTAAAGAAGCATTAGACCTTGAGTGGCTGCAAACGATTATCACAGTTTTTCTAGGCTGGCTGGCATACATGGTGGTATTAGCATTAACCGGTATTGTCCTTTCTGCGATCGGTATTGGTGGTGCAGCTTTATTTGGTAGCCTCTTTTAATTCCTGGTCAAAATTCATTAGTGGTTTGAGGATTTTTATCCTCAAACCACCCTAATTATTGCTTTAACGAAAAAGAAATTACTATCCCAATCCCACCATAAACGCTAACTTTGGCGGGAAGTTTTAATATTCCTATTGCTCAAGTATTATCAACAATCCATGCTACCTATTAAGAACTAATCGCTTCCAGTTTTTCGCGTAAAATCAGCTAATATATTATTCTGACTTTGGCTCAGTTTTTCTAGCGTGAACAGCTGAGAATACTATTTCCCTATAACAAACAATCAATATAAACCTAAATAGCGAATCCGAGATAAATTTGCCCAATCTCGCAAATTCGTGTATATTCAATTTATAAGATGCAATTCTGAGTGAATGTTTGGGCATGAAGAACAAGTGGGTCTTGATCGTAATTCTATGTTTCTTCCTCATCCTCCTTGGAGGTGCAATGTTCAACCGATTTAAAAGACAGGATCGCCCATCGAGAATTAACAGCGGCGAATTGATCACTCTTCCGCAACCTGTTCTCGATAGTAAAACCTCCATAGAAGCGGCACTCCAGGAAAGGCGATCAATACGCGACTATACTCCAGAATCCCTTTCCATTTCCGAAATATCCCAGCTGCTGTGGGCTGCCCAGGGGATCACCCGTCTGGGAGGCTACCGTACTGCCCCATCCGCGGGAGCGCTCTACCCCTTGGAGGTCTATCTGGTCAGTGGACAAGTCGACGATCTTGCTGCAGGTATTTATCGATATTCGCCAGAAGATCATGGCTTGCATCTCGTTCTTACGGGAGACTTCCGGGAGGATCTCAGCGCAGCTGCTCTCGGACAAGACGCCATTCGAAATGCACCGGCTGTGATCGTAATCACAGGTGTATTCGAACGCACAACCGTTAAATACGGTAACCGCGGCATTCAATATGTGCACATGGAAGTGGGCAGCGCCGCCGAAAATGTTTACCTGCAGGCTGAATCACTCGGACTGGGAACCGTTTTCATCGGCGCTTTCCATGATGATCGGGTCAGCCAGCTATTAAATCTTGACGGTCAAGAACAACCGCTGTGCATCATGCCTGTTGGCAAATCGAGGCATTAAACTATCTTCCAAACTCCTGTCAAATGGATTATTCTGAACCTGCCCGCTGCACGCTCTGCCAGCGTGAATCTCCGCTCATCTCGCATGCTATCAGTGTTTGTGATGCCTGTTTGAGGCAGGGCTATGCGCAGGTCAAATCCCACCTGGAAGAAGTGCATTCACGTACTCGGGAAGAGTTCTCCCTACCCGCTGAGCCACCTCACAATTCAGAGGGGATTTCGTGCTCATTATGTGCGAACGAATGCCAGATCCGAGAAGGCGAACTCGGGTTTTGTGGTCTGCGCACGGTACGAAACAGCAGGATAGTTCATCTAGCCGGAACACCAGCTAATGGTTTACTGCATTGGTACCGGGACCCCTTACCCACCAATTGCGTCGCAGACTGGGTGTGTGCGGGAAGCCAGCACCCGGGATATCACAACCTGGCAGTTTTCTACTCCAGCTGCACAGCCAACTGCCTATTTTGCCAGAATTGGCATTACCGTAAGGCAAAACCTGGGAAAGCGCAGTCTATCAGCGCACTAGATCTGGCTTCTGTTTCCAATTCAAGAAGCTTCTGCGTTTGTTACTTTGGCGGCGACCCTACCTCTCAAATGCCGCATGCGCTGGCTACTTCGCATTGCCTTGCTGAAAAAGGCATGCGCATCTGCTGGGAGACCAACGGCATGATGCACCCTAAATTCTTAAAACGCGCCGTTGAATACTCGCTGGAAACAGGTGGATGTCTCAAATTCGATCTCAAGGCATATGATGAAGGCATCCATTATGCCCTAACCAGTATTTCCAACCAGCACACGCTCGAGAACTTCGCCCATGCCGGCGAACGATTCAGCGAGCGACCCGAATTGCCTTTAGTCATCGCCAGCACCCTGCTTGTCCCAGGCTATGTAGAGGCAGAAGAGGTAAGTAAAATCGCAGCCTTCATCGCCTCCATCAACCCTGATATCCCCTACAAATTATTGGCATTTGCACCGAGTTTCTACATGTCTGACATGCCTTTCACATCCATATCCCATGCATATGCAGCTGAGCAGGCAGCGCTACAAGCGGGTTTAAGCAATGTTCGCCTCGGCAACCGCCACCTGTTGGGATATAGTTGAAATGTAGGAATTCATCCTGATTATGTATTCAAATTTTATTGTCTAAAGGAGGTAATATGTAAAGGATCAAGGAAAATAATAATACCAGTTTAATATTGCTTAATTGGAGATATTAGAGTAAAGTAAGAGTGAAATTCTTTCTCAATAATAGGGGAAGATAGCAATCCAACTTAACCTTAAGGAGATTATCATGGCATTTAGTTTCACAAATTCAAAGGGTGTAAAATATTATTTGCACGGGAAGGCTCGCACAACGAGCAGCGGCAAGACCTCCTGGCTTTACTACTTCGCCAAGGAAGAAAAACCCGAAGGTGGTCTGGACGCTGTCCCCGATGGCTACATGGTTGTCGAGAACAAGAACGGTCTACCGTTACTCAAGAAATCACAATAAAGATCTAAATTCCGATTTATTTCCTTCGTTCCGATGCGGTGCATCGGAACGTTTTTTTATGTGTCATAAGGGAAATCACGGTTCGTAATTTGCCTAACTCTGCAGTGTCACAAGATCAATTGATCCTGGAGAAACACTTTTGTATTGGTGATAATCCTTTGCAGAAAACAACGGCAAAAAGTCCCCATCTCTATTTACGGAGAAGAATATCTATGATATCGAGCAAAGATGAAATTTCTAACTCGAATCATCTATGTTGAATTTTTAGGTAATGGACTGCCTTATCTCGAACCTTGCGGTTGGGTCTTCTCCCGATAACGGCTATACGAATTTGGCGAGAAGTAATTTTGAGGAGGACGATTCTTACCATTTTTTGATACCTTTTCTTGAATAATCGTAGAATCCATACCATCCCGCACAGCCATATATGATGGAGAGAGAATTTCGACTTCAGCCTGGTGGAATTTATCCAAAACGTTCTGATGAAGTTCAGAATAAATCCTTTCCATATAATGGGATTTGACAGTGTATGCGTTCAATTCGTAACTAATGTAGCTGTTATCCAAACTGGTTTTCAACACAAATGGCTTTGGGTGTTCCAATATGTAGGATGTTTCATTGGCAGCATCGATCAACAATTTTTCTACCTTGCGCCAGGAGACATCATAGCCAATAGTTACTGAAGTATGTAGAATCAATCCCCCCTCTCTCGCTTCTGCACTGTAATTTACGATTTCACTTTTCATGACCATACCATTAGGAATCGTGATGACCACATTCTTTATGGTTCTGATCCTGGTCACCAACATCGTGCGATCGACCACATCTCCCACTGAATCGCCAATTCGAACCCGATCACCCACTTTCAATCCGCGTGAAAATGTCAACAAGATTCCTGATATGAGATTTGTAATCAAGGAGGTCGAGCCAAGTGAAACCAGGAAACCAACGAAGATCGAAAGGCCTCTAAAAACCGGGGAGGAAGAACCGGGAATGTAAGGGAAAGCAGCAACCAAAGCCAGCGCGATCACTAATATGCGCAGGAGCTGGTAAGTTGGATCAACAAGTTCTGGATGAATGCTAGAGAATTTAATTTTCCCCTGCTGAAGATTATCATGGAAGTAGCGAAGCAGCTTCATGAGTAAGCGAGCGATGAAAACAATAAATATTACCGTTAGCAGGTTGGGAAGGAAGGCGAGGAAATTATCCCAAAGTGAAAATAACGCCTCGAGAAAGCTTGCTTGTAAAGCTTGGGCAAGATCCTTTGTACCCGAGTAAAGATTGAATACCATCATCACGGACAAACCCGCGATCAGCAGTATAAAGAAAATGCGAATGTACCTGGCTGTGCTTATCAATAACCTGGTTAATTGGTCCGGTGTGAAGACCTCCAAATTCTTAATTCTTATAACCTGGAAATAAGTATGCCGTAATTTATCGATCACCCGATAGATCCTGGCAAATATCGAGTTGATGATTGGAATAAATGCTAACAGCAATATGATCCCGACTACGATCATGAAATCATCAACAACGAAGGAATACTTAGACAAGTTGAATTCATTGAATAAGATATTGTGAATTAAAGCCCATATGCCCCCTTGGATCGGCTCCAGCACCATCAGGACAGTGAATACAGCACCTAGCGATGCTACCAACGCAATATAAACAAGACTGCGCGCGTTAGAATGGAAAAATTCGATAGGTGCGTTGTTCTCCAACCATTGAACAATGGCATCTATTAAGTTAGTTTGCCTTAAAAAATAAACGGAGATTACTGCTAATAAGTGAGCAGTGATCCAACCGCTGATAAGGACATCATACTCTACGAATAATTTAAACATGAGATTCCTCTCCCGTTGCTTTGTGCAATTATTCTTTTTATGGCCTTATTGCGCTTAGTTTCGGTTTACCAAATATTAGTCTAGAAAGCGATCTGAGTATATGGAGAAAAAGTACCATTCAATTATTTCGTTGTTTAGACAATAAAATCAAGCATTTTTGGTTTACTCGATAATCGTTTAGTATTACATCTCCGTTGAAGTTTTGTAAGAATAACAATTCTCAACCTTGATTCTTGATCATTCACCATTTTTTCTGTAAACTATGTCAGTACCTGCCTGCCGGTCATTATTCTCGACCGGATGACCTGCAGCTATCCGTTAATCGTCAACGTCAGAGCATCATCAATTCGTTGGACTGAGAAAAGGGAGTCTATATCAAATGAACGAATCAACGTCCGATAACGAATTTTTCGAGCGGGCAATTCGACTCGCACTTGAGGCTGAGAAGGCCAAGAATCTGCCCATAGGTGCGGTGATCTGTCTCGATGGGCGAATTATTGCAGAAGGAAAAAATGCGATCTGGCATCCCCAATTCGATCCAACCCGGCATGCGGAGATCGAAGCGCTGCGCAATGTTCCCGATCATCTTTGGCAGGACTCGAGGCAGATGACTCTCTATACGACTCTCGAGCCGTGCCTGATGTGTATGGGCGCGATCCTCTTACACAATATCGGCCACGTCCAGTACGGGTCAGCCGATCACTTCGGCGGGTCAAGTAAAGTCATTGGCCATATGCCAACCTACTTCGAAGAGGAGATATCAAGAATTGAATGGTTGGGACCTGCATACGCAGTGAAGTGTGACCCGTTATTTGAACGAGTGAAAATTATCGAGAGGAGAAGGGGCTTGAACATTGATTGATACGTCTCACGAATCAGCACAGAAGATAATCCTTTGCTAAAATATAAACAATTAAAGTTAACATACACGATGATGGATTAAGGAATAAAAAATGGAACAAATGAAAGGCTTTTATAATCGAGCCGACGAAAAAATTACCCACTTCATGAGACGCTATGGCATTCTCTTCTTGAGAGTCAGCCTGGGAATCGTTTTTTTGTGGTTTGGGGTGCTCAAGTTCTTCCCGGGAGTCAGCCCAGCCACGGGAATAGCAACTGCAACAATTGAAAGGTTGACCTTCGGTTTCATTCAACCGGAAATTTCGATCATCATCCTGGCGATCTGGGAAACCCTGATCGGCCTTGGATTGATTACGGGGTTGTTCTTGCGCCTCACCCTGTTTCTTTTGTTCACCCAGATGCTGGGAACGATGACGCCCTTGATCCTTTTTCCAGCTGAAACTTTTGTGATATTTCCCTTGGTACCCACCTTGGAGGGGCAATATATCATCAAGAATCTGGTACTAATCAGTGCTGGTCTCGTGATTGGGTCAACGGTACGTGATGAAGAAAAAGGTGAACAAGAAGACAAGGGAGACTTAAGGTTGATGGAAACCGATCAGGTATAGTCGAATAATTTAGCCTGGCGAAGTTGGAAAGCCTGCCCCGTGTCTTCCGGGGACGGTGGCCAGGTTTAGTTGTTCATGGAGCTGTATAATTACGGGGTTTCCTATCACTCACTGCCCAGAAGCTCACCCCTGCCACTCATCCAAAACAGCCCTGGCCGCTCGCAAATCTATCGTATCAAACCCTTCTGTGAAGCTATCATAAATTTCTTTAAGGGCTTGACCACTCTCTTCCGCTTTCCCTAGCTGCATCTCCAGCTTGCACAGCCTGGTCGCTGTCTGCAGGGCAAGAAGCTTTCCCCCCACATGCCCTGCACCAGCTAGAATAGATCTGAATATGCCTGCCACTTCAGCTGTCTTCTGCGGTGATATCGCAAGCAGCAGCTCGCCTTTGAGCAAAAGCAGTGGGGGAAATTCACGCAGCAACTGCTCTTCATCCGCATCCTTGAGCAAATCTTCGACCAATTTTAAACCTTGATCTGGCTGTCCTGCCTGGGCAAAAGCTGCAGCCCGCATACTGATCAGAGAGGGGAAAAACACCGGTGGATTTTTGAGCCCCTGATATTGCGCGAAACCTTGTTCTAGCTTAGCCAGTCCATCCTCCGGCTTGCCCATAGGTATTTGAGTCGCCCCTAGCAGCATCGTCGCTAAAGATTCCCAGATCTGAAATCCATGCTCCTCGGCGATCTCCGACATTGCCTGTGCCCGTTCATGCGCCAGCTCCATCTCACCACGCCACATGTGGAGATTAGCAGTATGGAAGAGCGCGTAGGCCATCGTAAATGGATGGTCCAACTTCGTTACCAGCTCTATGGCTCTGTCCGCTCGATCGACGGCGCGATCCGGGAAACCAAGCCACCATAAGAAGAAGGCCGAGGTGGTATAGCACACAATGCCGGGATTGTTGCCAAGCTGGAAGGGTCGTAAGCTGTTGCGCTCGCGTTCAAAAAGGGCGATGCCCTTGTCCAAGAGCTCCAATCCATCGCGATAACTAACCCGAAAGCCCATATTCGCTCCCAGTACCAAGTAGCCATGCACCCGCAAGGTATCATCATCTATGTCCTCAGCCAGCTCGAGGATTTTCTCTCCAATCTGGATACCCTTGTCAAACTCAGCCCGGTACATATAGTAGCTGGAAAGCCCGCGGAGAACTGGTAACAACTGGGGAATCTCACCCTGTTTTTCGCTGAGCTCAAGCGCCCGGGTATAAGCTTCCTCAACTTCGGATGTGTAGCCCTTTATAGCCATCAGCGCCCTAGCCAAGCTGGTCTGCAACATGATCTCTTGCTGGGCTTGTTCGGGAGAGGCGGGTGAAGTGGAGAGGATACCCAGCAAATCAGTGGTCAGCTCGACCGTGGCCTGGTACCAACCGCGCCCATCATAGAGCAACCAAAGGGCATTGACCATCAAGTGCAGTTGCTCCAAATCCCCCTTGGCTACCCAGTAGCGCCAGGCGATCTTGAGGTTCTCGACCTCAACTGTCATCTCCTCCATTGCTACTTCGCGCTCATAACCGGTCATCCTTTGCCACTGCTGCTGAGCGAAATCAGCGAAGTAAACGGCATGCGACTGGCAGGCTGCATCTTGCAGATCAAGATGTTCTTTCAACCTCTCGTCTGCGTATTCCCTGATCGTTTCCAGCATTTGCAGCCGGGGTTCTCCCGCATTGTCTTCCGAAAGGCGAATCAGGCTCTTATCGACAAGAGAAACCAGCCCTTCGATAATGTCAACTTCACTTTCACCCAGGCTCTCGATCCCGTCGACCACAGCTTCCACCGCTTCAAAGGTGCACCCAGCAAACACTGAAACCACCTCAAATAATATCTTTTCGTGCGATTCCAACAACTCATAGCTCCAATCGATCGTGTCGCGTAAAGTTTGCTGCCGCTCTGGCAAGTCTCGGGCGCCCCCTCTAAGCAGTTTTAGACGGCTCCCGAGTCTTTGGTGGAGCGCTTGCGGCGAGAACAAGCGGATGCGCGCGGCGGCCAGCTCGATGGCCAGCGGCAGACCGTCCAGTCGAAGACAGAGTTCGGCTATCGCCTCGGCGTTGTCGTCAGCCAGCTCAAAATCTGGCCTGACCGCTTTGGCACGGTCGACAAAAAGTTGAACCGCCTCATACCGGGCTAAATTTTCTGGTGTTGGAGGCCTGGCATCGACCTTGGGCAACCCGAGCGGAGGCACTGGATAAAGATGCTCGCCGCGCACGCGCAGCGCCTCACGGCTGGTGGTCAGCAACTTCAACTGCGGACAAGAATTTATCAGTTCCGCCACCTGCGTGGCGGCGGAGGTCACCTGTTCGAAGTTGTCCAGCAGCAGCAGCATGGTTTTTTCGTGCAGCTGCCCCTTTATGTCTTCAAGCATAGAACCGTTGCTTGTTTCGCTCAATCCGATCGTTCTGGCGATGGATGCCAAAACGGAATCAGGGTCGCGTATGGGAGCCAGATCGATGAAGTACGTCCCATCGACGAAACGATCGAACAATTCAGCGCCCGACTGCAGCGCCAGGCGCGTCTTACCCGTCCCGCCAGGTCCGATCAGAGTCACCAGTCGCACCGTATCGGCGACCAGCAGGTTGTTGATCTCGTCCAGCTCGGACTGCCGTCCGATAAAAACTGTCGGTTGTGAGGGCAGGTTGTTAGGCAGACGGTTGAGTGACGTGATGGCTGAAAAGTCGGCCGGAAGCTCAGGGTGAACCAACTGAAAGATATGCTCTGGACGTTGCAGGTCTTTCAGGCGGTGCTCTCCCAGATCGCGCAGCGAAACTCCATCCGGTAAATGGTCAGCAACCATGCCAGCTATTGCGGCCGACAGAAGGACTTGGCCCCCGTTCGCGGCCGACATCAGCCGGGCAGCCCGGTTGACTGTCGTGCCGTAATAGTCTCCACCGCGCTGCTGTGCCTCGCCAATATGAAGACCCATGCGCACCCGCAGTGGACCTGTCTCTTCCCAATCTTCCTCCAGCAGGCTTCGCTGAGCATGAATGCATGCACTCAACCCATCCTGGGCGGAGGCGAAGGCAACGTGAAAGCCATCGCCGGTGGTTTTAACGACCCGTCCGTTGAAGATTTCAACCGCTGTTTTCAGGAGGTCATCGTGGCGAGCCAGAACGGTCTTCATCTCTTCCGGATACTGCTGCCACAACCGGGTACTTCCCTCCAGATCTGTAAACAGAAAGGTCAGCGGAACGGTCATATTATTTCTTGCCACTCATTAGTAAAGGAACAATGAGAAAGTGATCCGGTGCGCCATAAAATCATTAGAGAACAGTTGCCGTCATTCATATGATCATAGCGGATTTGGATGCTCGAAGCAGATGGATTACTGTAAACGGGCAACATAGATTTCCATAATCCTCGAATTCAGCAACCGATCTCGGTTTGTCTCAAAGTTCCCAGCGGAGTAGACCCTTACTCATAAGCCAGAGCCGCGACGATCTGCAGATCCGAGGCCCGGCGAGCCGGGACCAGCGCGGCCAGGATGCCGCAGATCAGCCCTACAGAAATGGCTGTCAGTACGCCCACCGCAGGGAAACTGTATGGTATGTGAAGCCCGGCGAATTCGAGTACTCCAGTCATCACCACACTCAGCAGAATGCCACCCAGGATCCCGAGTGCGATCCCCATCAACGAAAGGAGCAAGCTCTCGGCGATAATCATGCGGCGAACTTGGCGCCGCTTGGCCCCCACCGCGCGCAGCATCCCGATCTCTCGCGTGCGCTCAATAACATTGATGCTAAGGGTGTTCGCCAAGCCCAATAAGGCAGGGAGGGCAATCAGGGCCAGCAAGATGTTCATGCCAATTGTGCCCGACTGAGCAAGTTTCTCCTGGCTCGTTCGCAGCTGCTCGCGCGAGAGAATGCCAAAGCCAGGATATGGTCGTGTCGCAGCCAGCAGGTTTTCTTCCAGCTGCTCCTGATCCGCACCTGGCTCGCTGTTAATCAGCAGAAATACATCGTTGCGCACGCCATACTCACGGGTCAGGGAGACCTGATCCATGTAGATAGTCGGCAATTTGATATTCAGGTAATCCAGTCCAATGGCAGCCACTTCGACCTCAACCTCACCGTGGTCTCCATCAAGGCGGATGACGTCACCGACATCAACCCCAAACTGCGATGCATACCGTCCGTTTACAATAACCGAATTCCCTGTTTGAAGCCCTTGATAAGCGGTTTGATCACCCTCCAGGAAGGAGAGTCCTGCAATACGAGCATAGCCCGGCGGGTCGATACCGATCAGGCGGATTCCCACTCGATCTTCATTGAGGACATCGATCTGGCGCATCGTGGTCAGATCCTCGACCCCGGGAATCCGGCGGATGGTCTCAGCCAGTTCAGGCTTGGCGCCCACTGTGTCATTCGTGACAATCAAGCCACCGGTCACCATGATGTAATCCGACCGCAGGCTGTCATCCAGGAATCGCAGTGCACCACCATAAGTTGAAGCCAGCATGCCGCCCAACCCAATCAAAATTGCCAAAGTGATCATAAGCGAGGTCGCCACAATGGCAGCCCGGCGGGGTTGGCGGGCGATGTTCCCTGCTGCCAGGGTACCTTCTTGCCCGAAGACAAGGCGCAAGGCGCGGTTGAAGAAGGAGGTAATCGGGGTGATAAGCAGTGGACCAAGGAGCCCCAAAGCGAGTAAAAAGATCAAAACTCCCAAAGCCATGAGCGGGAATATGCCGCTGAGCAGACCAGCAAGGCCAAGCACCAGGCTGATGCCGCCAAAGATCAGGCGGCTGCGTTGGAGCGAGGCTTCCTGGGAAACTGTCAGGGGATTCATGGCCTCGAGAGGTGTGATCTGACTTGCGGAGCGAGCCGGCAACATGGTGCTGACCAGCGGAATACCCAGTCCAAAGACGATGGCTACACCATAGGTCAGGGCATCGAATCGAGGCTGACCGAGTGGATTGCCCATTAAATCTTGGAAGATGCTGCTGAGTCCTGCCCTGGCGCCGTAGGCAAACGCAAATCCGATCAATATCCCTATAACGGTGCCCAGCCCAGCCAGGATCAAGCCCTCATACAAAATGATGCGCATCACGACTCTTCGTTTTGCACCGACAGCCCGCAGCATGCCAATATCACGGCGGCGCTCTGCGACACTGGTGCGGAAGGTGTTGAACATGATCAACCCGGCCAAGGCCAGGGTTAGTAAACCGAACATGGTGAAGATCACATTCATAAATTCCAGCAGGGCTGCCCACACATCAGCACCACCTTCCAACGGGCTCAGCTCGTATCCCCTGCCAAACATCGACTGTACGGCTGCATCGATGGCGCGGGCATCGCTACCCTCAGAGTAGCGGCCCATGATGATGTTGATCCGATTTGGTTTATTGAGCAGGTCCTGTGCCGCTTCGATTGGCATAAAAACCTGCTGGTTACCAAGCAGCAAACCAGGATCGTCGAGCAGTCCAATTACTTCGAAGGCTAACCAACCACCCGCACCGGGGAGCTCGACCAACTCACCAATGCCTATTCCCAATCCCTCAGCAAACTGCTCGGAGATGAGCACCAACCGCCCGGCATCTCCTGGCTGGAAGTTGCGACCTGATAGAACGCGCCGCCCCCCGGCTGTGACGACATTATAGGTCTCATCTGTAATCGCAGTATCGACGCCATAGACCTGGATACTACTCACGTCGTTGCCATCGGGAGTCTGATAGCGCTCAGGAGGCAGGTTTACTGCCTGCAGGATCATCGCAGCGCTTGATTCTACACCCGGAACAGCCCCTACATTTTGCTCAAACTCCTGGCGGAAGAAGCTGCCATCCTGGCGGGTGACGTACAGATCGACATTGGATAGCGCCACCGATTGCGTATTAGAGACAAAAACCTCCTTCATAGCGGGGGCTATCCCATTAAGGCCAAACATGATCATCACACCGATGACGATGGACAGGATAGTCATGATGCTCCTGATCGGTCGACCTTTCAAGTAGCTTATGGCCAGGGGTAGTTCACGCATGAGATTCCTCCACGGCTGGAGCCTTACTGTCGATTTCATGATTGAGCTGTTCATTAGTGATGCGCCCGTCCTTCATCTGAAGAACCCGATCGGCGAACGATGATATCCGCTCGTCGTGTGTGACCAGCAAGATACTGCGCTCCCAGCGGTCAACGGTCTCCCGCAGCAGGATGGCGAAATCCGAGGCGGCGCCCGAATCCAGGTTGCCTGTTGGTTCATCGGCCAGGATGAGCGAGGGTTCGGTGACCAAGGCGCGGGCAATGGCGACTCGCTGGCGCTGCCCTCCCGAAAGCTCCTCAGGCCGGTGCGTGCTGCGATCATTAACTTCGAGCTTTTCCAGCCATTCGGCGGCACGGAGCTGGGCGTCGGCGGGTTTCATACCTCCCAGAACCAGTGGAAGGGCTGTGTTATCCAGCGCATTCAGCGTGGGGATCAAATTGAAAAATTGGAAGATAAATCCAATGCGCTGACGACGCAGGTCGGTAAGATCATCATCGTCGAGCGCGCTTAGGTCCTGCCCTTCGATCTTGACCATGCCCTCGGTGGGACGGTCCAGACCACCAACCAGATGCAAAAGCGTTGACTTACCGCAGCCGCTGGGGCCCATTACCGCGGCGAACTCGCCGGTATCAACGTGCAAAGATACGTGATCCAGGGCGATGACCTGTGCTGCGCCACTACCATAGATGCGGGTTAAGTTATCAGTTTCTACAATTTTCATGGAATACCTCGTTTACTGGGGTAAATCCCAGGCCTTTGCTTCGGTCACATCGACGGTAAAGCCCTCGTTTTCGGCGGCGGCAATGTTTACACCAAAGGTGCCAGCGTTGAAGGTGGAATCTTGTGTTTCTCCTACTTTAAAACCATTGACATACAGCACCAAGCGATCTCCCTCCACCCAAACACCTAAGCGTTGATTGACCTCGGGACCTGTGGCGATGTTGGTATCGATAGTCCAATTGATCAAATCGGTGAATTTCTCGCCATCCCATATGCGCAGCTGATAGGAGCCATCACAGGCGACATTGAACAAGTATCCCTTTGAATTATCCGGTGCCCGGAAAAGGAGGCCATATCTATCTTTACCCGCGCACGCCTCACCTGTGGTGAAGAGAACTTCAAGATAGGCATCATCTAGTTGTGGGTAGGACATCACCCAGGCATCGAAGCTGTTGGTTTTTTTGGCCGTCAAGACCAGTTTATTGTCACGCACTTCTGACTTGACTTGATCGTTTTCATACTGAAACCAGGTTTCTGTGCCATCATCGAAAACAGCGCCCCAGGTTGATGAACCGAGTTCATTTCTTGGATCGGCCTCGGGAGTCATAGTAGGGGTTACTGCAGCTGCAGAGGCAAGCTGACTAGCATCCGGCTCTGCGGTTGATTGGGATGTTTGCGAGCTCGAGGTTATCTCAGCTTGCGGAGAAACTGAAGAATTTCCAGAGCTCGGTGGCTGTGAACAGGCGGTAAACAACACTGTGGTAATCAGGATGATGCTAAATGTAATCAAAATGCTTTGTTCTCGTTTCATCTTGATGATCTCCTCATTAGATTGTGAAGAATTTCCAATTGCAAATTGTACTCTATGTTAGAGAACGATTTCATGTGGTCTGCCTTCTGGAAACTGATCCAAGTAGAATAAGAGGATCAGTAGATCTGAGTACAATTGACCGTCAAAAGGGGGATAATCGTGAATAATCAAAACCTGATCTCAATATAATGCCCAATAATTATTATGGTACGGTACGGTAGTTAATCAAACAAATGGGAATTCTAAGAGATTAAATGGGCGAAATGTGTTGATTAGGTCACAATATCTTGATTGATTTATACTTAATTAGGGGTCAAAATCTCTGGCCGGGGAAGTCAAATCGATCACAGCTGAGGATCGCCTTGGGAGAAGGCAGTCCGTGGATGCCTTCCCCAAAGCGAAATCCGGAAACGCCACCATTCTTAATATAAAGGTCTAAACAGGTATCAAAGCAACAGTGACTATCCCTTATGGACGCTCTTTGATACGATAGACAACGTTTCCGATGTCACCGGTCACATAAATATCACCTCGCTCACCGATGTCCAGATCGTTAAATAGCCAAGTTGGCGGCCATCCGGGTGGTGGTGCTGCGCCGAGGGCAAGATCCTCGGCAATGGTTGTAACCGCGCCGCTATTCAGATCAATCCGAGATACCCGTCCGGCGCCGCTTTCGACTACCAACAGGCTGTCAGCGTGCTCAGCGACTAGCCCTTCCGGTTGTGCTAAACCGGCAGCTACTTGTATTGGTTGGTTAAGCACCAGGCCATCAGCCACAATTTGCCAGACCATGCCAGTAGCCCAATCAGCGACCCAAAGATCATCATCGTTTGATGCTAAACCGCTAGGTACGAATAACCCGGAAGCGATAGTCGTGCGATCGCCACTGGTGGAGTCCTGACGAACCACACTGCCGGTACCCAGTTCAGCCACAACCAGATCTTCCTGGAAGCGAATCGCGTTCACCGGCACCGCAAACGTGTGGACTTCAAGGATCTCCTGGGTGACTGGTTTCCAAACCTCAACTGTGTTACCAAACCAGGAGGTTAGTACCAGGTTTTCGCCATCGGGAGAGGCAGTGAAGGGGCTATCGAAGAAGAAGTCCCGGCCACTCAGACCTGGCTGGCCGTTCAGACCGTCAAAACCACGCACCGTCCAGAAATCAGCCACGAAGAAGGATTCACCGGCATGATCATCCGGAAGTACAGCAATGCCTCCCGGAGCAATAAGGCCGCCAGGGCTAAGCTCACGCGGCTTGCCGTTGGGTAAGATCGTGTGTATAGAACCATCGCGGAAGTTTGAGACAAAAAGCCTATCTTGAGCATCAAAGGCGATATTGTCTACCCCATCGCTGGGTAATATCGCCACAGTTATCACCTCTCCGCTAGATGGATCAAACCGAACCACGCGGTCGTTAACACCGACATGGAGCCTACCTTGGGAGTCAAACTTACAAGCACCTTCAAACTGGTCGGTCAGGATTTCGACTTCGGCCGTGTCCACATCAATGCGCACGATCTGGTTCAATTGCTGCCGCGGGGCATACAGCTTGCCATCCGGGCCAAAATCCATCGCATTTAAGTGAAAAGCTGGATTGCCCGTGCCTAATATCAAATCAGGATCAGCCTCGAGGTCGGGATCAACTTCGTAGAGACCATCGTTCAGAAAAGCTTGGGCTACAAAAAGTCGACCGTCTTCGGAGAAAGTAATGGGGTTTACGAATTCGGCTACAAATTGTTTCTTTACAACGCCATCCGGGCTTCGACGACCAACCTCGCCCGTAAGGATGTCAGTCCAGTATAGTGACCCATCAGGCCCAAAGGCAACATCATCCGGACCCTCAACTCCGCTTTCTGGGCCAAAACGGTCCAGAATTTTACCCGTTTTCGGCTCCATTACGAGGATCTCCCGACCGACAACGCTAGCGATATACAGTTTCCCTTGATCATCGACGGCCATGCCATTGGTGCCATGAATGGGCGCGCCGCGAACCAATACTTTAGTGGTTACAGTTCCGAGCGGCCTATCCAAGATTTGGGCTGATACCACCGTAACCGACAACAACAGGAATATCCCTAAGATCAATACTGTTTTCTTCATGATATTTCCTCCAATTAGTGGATGCCCTCCACATATTATGGCTAAATGGAGTGCTTGAAAATTATTCTCAGCTACGACTTATCTTCACACCTCCTTATTGAAACATAAAACCGACCATTTCAGCCGGTTTCGCTATTGACTCCCCAGAGATCTTCCCCTAGTTATGGTGTTGTTGTGACTAGGGGCAAGCGAATAGATTAGATCTCTGGTTCGTCGCCACCATGTACAGTATTTTCTTAAATCGTCAATGTATTGCAAATAGATAAGCCAAACTCCCGCCTTGTACCCCAATAACTCCCTCCATTTGACAACTAGGCTAATTGAATAAATATCAAACAAGAATATAGTTATTATATGGGATTGTGACTTGATTTGTCAACCATGTGACATATTTCACATTCCGTCCTTATTAAGAGCGCTTTGATGTAGCTCCTGTCTAGTGGAAACTAAATTACAAATGATGTTGACCGGCATCATAAGCGAATGTGGGGGGTCGTTACACTTGAATATTTGATTCCAATGATGTCGGTGACCCCCTGGGGCATCGGTCGGGCATTGGGGGAACGTGTTGTAGACTCTGATGCCACTTCTATCCCATTTTCATTTTGCACGGCAGCTATCCATAGCCCGTCTCTAGAAGGCAGATTTTCTTGATTCAATAACGGAGATTCGCCATGTGATTAATATCTACAAAAAGTAATATCTTCCTTCTGTGTAATGACACCGGGTTTTCCGGCGAATTATGCGAATTTTTCTTTAGGTAGTCACTTACATAACCATGATTTATCCATGATCGTGAATGTTCTAGCCTTCGAGTAT
>Ga0209742_10000682_pt1 | contig 17339 bp, 14 predicted proteins | sample DeeMarSeWOR38_10_FD_187462 | JGI IMG/M metagenome (GOLD analysis project Ga0209742, IMG submission 187462) | Marine sediment microbial communities from White Oak River estuary, North Carolina - WOR-3-8_10 (SPAdes) (version 2) | ecosystem: Environmental > Aquatic > Marine > Intertidal zone >... | reverse complement strand
TCGCCCGCGCCCAGGTGATCGAGACCGCCGGCCAGAAGCCGGACAAGGTCCGATTCGGGGCCACGGTCGTGCTCTCCGACATCGAGACCGACGACGAGGTCACCTACACCATCGTCGGTGAGAATTGGGTTTCCCAGGCCAACAACTAGTGTTCTTGTCATTTTAAATATATTGGCTCAATCGCTCAATCTCATTTCCCTCCACATCGCGGATAGTTACTTCTAACGGCATTTGCCCCGGCAATGAGTGTGTTGCGCATGACATGCAGGGGTCGTAGTTACGAAAGCCCATTTCTATGGTATTTAGCAGTCCCTCAGATATGACAGTGCCTTTGGTAATCAGACTTTGTGCTGCTTTTTTGACTGACATCGCGATGGGTGCATAGTTGTTGGTGGTTCCCACAATCAGGTTGACCTTCGTCAAAATTCCATTCTCGTCTGTCTGGTAATGATGAGTCAGTGTTCCACGGGGCGCTTCCACAGAACCGATTCCTTCGGTAGGCGTATTGGTAACTACGATGCGAACGTTGGGATCGGTGATTTCGGGATCTGAAGCCAGTTCCAACATCCGTTCGGCAGCATAAAGCAGTTCGATCAGGCGAGCCCAGTGAGTCGCTAAGCGATAGTGTACGGGCGTATAACGGCCGTTTATCTTCTTGCTACCTAATGTCTCGTACATCTGCTCAAAGTGCTCCTGGGCTTTGGGAGTAGCCATTCCATCGGAGGCGTTCAAGCGGGATAAAGGAGTTGCGCAGTACACGCCACTATCTTTACCGTCCACAAATCCTTTCCAGCCCACTTCTTTCAGGTAGGGAAATTTGAGGAAAGTCCAAGGCTCTACGTGTTCGGCTACGTGTTGGGCGTAGTCTTTTGCCTCATACTTGACAAATTCACTGCCTTCCGGATCGACTACTCGAATCATCCCATCATAGAAGTTAACATGATTATTCTCATCCACCGTGCCCATGTAATAAGTTTGGTGGGTGAAAGCATCAGATAAGATCAGGTCTACATAGGCCTGGTTGGCAAGCACGACGTCGGCAAAGAGTTGGAGACTGAAAAGGGCGAAATCCACGTTTTCCTTTGCGTATCCTTCGATTTCTTGTCGTTCCTCCTCGTTAATAGCCCTACTCCAGCCACCAGGCAAACCGGCAACTGGATGGATTCCTCGCCCACCAAGCATTTTGATCACGTGGTGGTTACGCTGGCGACAGGCAATGACTTGCTTGCCAATATCCACCCCGACTTTGTGTATTACACCTAAGATATTGCGTTCCGCAGGAGGCGAATCGGGACCCAAAACAAAATCTGGACCGCCAAGTGCATAGAAGTGGACGGTGTGGTCGGTGCAATAGAAGGCCTCGTAAAACATCTCACGCAATTTTTTGACGGCCGAAGAAGGCTCGACGTCGTAGAGGACGTCCAGTGCTTTGGTAGCAGCCATGTGGTGCGCTTCTGGGCAGACGCCGCAGATACGGTTGGTAATACGAGGCATCTCCTCAGCGGGACGACCGACGCAGAATTGCTCGAATCCACGCAGTTCAGGTATCTGAAGATAGGCGTTGGCAACGTTTCCCTCCTCGTCGAGGAAAATCTCGATTTTACCGTGCCCTTCTAGACGGGTAATCGGGTCAATGGTGATTCGTTTCATTGCTATACTCCTTTTCCATTGCCGTTGAGGTTAGCGCGATGGAGCAACGAATGGGCCATGCTAAAGCGGTAGAAGGTCCCGGCCGGATCTGGGATCGTATCCACGACCGCCTCGATCTTGCGCTCGAGCTCATCTTCCTCCATAGTGGGATCGCCTGCTCCGATAACAGAGGCAATCGCCGATAGCATCTTCGCTCCCTGATCTTCTACTCCGGGCAGTGGCCCGTAACATCCACGACAGCCCATGCCGACCTGAGGACACAACGCCCCGCAGCCGGCCGCAGTGGCCGGACCCATACATACCAGTCCTTGCTCCAGTAAACATAAACCAGGTTCAGGGTTGATTTCGTATGGGCGATAGAATCGTTCGATGGACTTCTCATGTATTTCAAGCGGGCACTCCTCGCACACCGCCACCGTTCTGGCGCCTACGATGGAACCCGGTGGTGGTAATTCAGCCCCTTCTGTTAAGGCGGCTACTACCACTTGCAATACCGCCCAAATCTGGGGTGGCTCTGGGGGACAGCCGGGAATGGTATAATCCACGTCTACAACCTGGTCCAGAGATTTTACTGTATTGTAAAAGACAGGGATATCCAGTTCACCCTCTGGCACCTGATAAGTCGGCTGAGGAATGGTGCCGTCAGGGTTGTCGATCGATGGATTATCAAGGTAAACGGTATTGAAGGTAGCTTCCTTCGTGGTCAGATTCGAAAGCGCTGGTATGCACCCCTCATAGGCGCAAGAACCATAGGCCACCAGTACTTTGGACTTCTGACGCAGTAAACGGGCCATTTCTTCGTTTTCAGAAGTCCGAATAGCCCCGTTAAACAAGCATACGTCAATATATCCGTCATTGTAGTTATTCACATGCTCAATCTTGAAGTCGGCAATACAGGGGAAGAAGGCCACGTCAAAGACCGAGTCCACTGTCAAAATGTGCTCGTGGATATTTAGCACTGAGATTTCGCAGCCGCCACAAGATGCGGCCCAATACATTGCCAGCTTCGGTTTACCATTGTCTCCCATGTTCATACCTCCTCCAGCACTGGGGTGGCTTCAACCCACTGACCGTTGCCGCTAAGAACTGTTTCTTGCCAGCGCAATGGACCCAAAGCCCTCACTTGCTCGGTCATCTTATCCACCGCCTCGGCCAGAATTTTGCCTTCTGATGCTGAAGCCCATACCAATTGCACGCGCTCTTCTTCGACCCCCAGTTGGGCCAGCATGCGCTTAAGCAAAATGAAACGGCGCAGGGCTTTGATATTTCCTTCTACGTAGTGACACTCGCCAGGATGGCAGCCAGCGATCAGGACCCCGTCTGCCCCTTCCTTTAGGGCTTTGAGGACAAACTGGGGATCCACTCGGCCGCTGCACATTACCCGGATAGCGCGCATATTGGGCGCGTAATGCAGTCGTGCCGTGCCAGCCAAGTCCGCAGCCCGGTAAGAGCACCAATTGCAGAGAAAGCCAACAATTACAGGTTCAAATTGTTCACTCATACTGTCGTCTCCTTAATGCGTAAAAGCAGTTCATTATTTCCTGTGGGTGACGGTTTTTGTTTTTCACACTATTCAACTACTCTTTTACGCCGCTACTATTTCAGGTTTGCGTTCCTGCCCATTTGTCGCACGTACATCCCACAAGAGGCCTTCGATCTGGGAGAAGACCTGGTCATTGGTGAAGTGGGCCCCGTTGATGGCTGCGCTTGGGCAGGCTGCCACACAGGTGCCACATCCTTGGCATAACGCCGTGATGACCTCAGACACTTCTAGATCTTCATGGAATATGATGGCATTGTACGGACACAGGTTATTACAGATGCGGCATCCTGAGCATGCCTCTTTGTTGATACTGGCACGTACGGGTTCTACCATCACTGTTCCCAGGTTGATCAGGCCGGCAACACGCGCTGCGGCCGCAGCCCCTTGTGATACTGTGTCGGGGACGTCCTTAGGACCCTGGCAGGCACCGGCTATAAACACACCCTCAGTCATGGTCGCCACCGGATCGAGCTTTGGATGGCGCTCGACGAAAAAGCCATCAAAGTCGCATCCCATTTTGAAAAGTTGAGTGATTTCGCGGGAGTCGTGGCGAGCCTCCATCGCCGGGCTAAGAATTACCATGTCCACAGGGATCCGGCGTTGTTTACCGATTAGTGTATCTTCAACTTGAACGACGATTTTTCCCTCTTCTTGGGGAATACGAGCAACGTCGGTCACGTCGGCAACTTTGCCTCGGATAAAGTGTGTGCCTTCATTCAGCAGGCGTCGGTAGAATTCTTCGTACCCTTTTCCAGGTGTGCGCATGTCGATGTAACAATTGTAGACCTCAGTATCGGGCAACCTTTCATGGATTAAGTGGGCAAACTTCAGTGAGTACATACAGCAAACTTTGGAGCAGTACTCATTGTAGTTTTCGTCGCGGGAACCAACGCAGTGGATGATGGCCACACTCTCAGGCGCAGTCTCCATGTCTCGAAGCACGACCTGGCCATCTGTAGGACCGGAAGCGTTCACCATGCGCTCAAACTCCAGGCTGGTGAAAACGTTTGCCAGTCGCCCATAACCATATTGTGGGATCTTGCCGACATCGAATAGATCATAACCAGTCGCTACGATGATGTTGCCAACTTCGAGTTGAAGCAGTTCATCTTCCTGTTCAAAGTCAATCGAGTTGGGTTCGGTGGGGCAGAATATCTGGCAGGCCTTACATTTACCTCGTAAGAAGTAAACACAATTCTCCGTGTCGATAACCGGGTATTTCGGTACAGCCTGGGGGAAGGGACGGTAAATCACCTTGCGCTTGCCAAGACCGGCCTCGAAGACATCGTCGACGACCTTGAAAGGACATTTTTCAATGCAAATGCCACATCCCGTGCAATGCTCCTCGTCTACATAACGGGCCTTCTTGCGAACATTCACGACGAAGTTGCCCAGATAACCATCCACCTTCTCTACCTCGCTGTAGGTGAGTAAGGTGATATTAGGATGCTGGCCAACTTCCACCATTTTCGGGGTTAGAATGCAGGCCGAGCAGTCCAGCGTGGGAAAGGTCTTGTCCAATTGAGCCATATGGCCACCAATTGACGGTTCACGTTCCACCAGATATACATGATTGCCGGCGTTGGCCAGTTCCAATGCAGCGCTGATTCCGGCGATGCCTCCGCCGACAATTAGCGTGTTAGGATTAATCTCCACTGGCATCAGTTCCAATGGTTGGTGGTGGACCACTCGTTGAACGGCGCCGTTAACCAGTGCTTTGGCCTTATTTGTCGCCGCTTTCTTATCATCTGTGGTCCAAGAGTCGTGTTCCCGAACGTTAGCCATCTCGAATAAGAATGGATTTAGCCCGGCCCTTTCACAAGCGCTACGAAATGTTTTCTCATGCATGTGAGGCGAGCAAGCGGCAACCACGACTCTCGTCAAGCCCTTTTCTTTGATATCTTCCTCAATCAGATCCTGTCCCAGGCTGGAGCACATAAACTTGTAATTGCGGGCAACCTCCACGTTTTCCTGTTCACCGGCCCAAACAGACACATCCTCCACGTCGATGGTTCCGGAGATATTGGTGCCACAATGGCAGATATAAACTCCAACTTTTTCACTCATAACCTATCTCCTTTCGAGGTACGACAACTATCATTCGAGTGCCACATCCCGAAGATTTCTCTGTTAAGTAATGACACTTACAGCGATAGATAAAATAGTCAATAGCTTGATAACTTTCCATAGATCACCGCTCACCAGCTCGATCGCCCACTTGCTCACTTTGAGAAAAAAGCAGCGTCGGTGCCATAGAAACTAGTTCTTTCCCAATCCCCAAACGTCCAGGGGCGACGCCCAGGGCTAAACCTAGAAGCTGCGTGAAATACATCGCCGGGATCGAGAAATCAGTCCCGTACTCTCGATTAACCTGTCTTTGGTAAACTTCCAGGTTTATATTGCACATAGGACAGATTGTCGCTATCACATCCGTGTTACGATTCGCGGCATCCTGCAGTAATTCGTATACCATGTCCAAGGCAGCTTTTCGATTCGTGATGATCAAAGAACCTCCACAGCAGCGGGTCTTAGTACCATAATCCACCGGATCAGCTCCAATCGCCGAGATTAAGCCTTCGAAGAACTGTGGATTCTCAACATCTTCATCATCTTTCTTTGGCCGGACGAGCTGACAGCCATAATAAGGCGCAACACGAAGACCTTTCAAGGGTCGGGTAACCGTTTTCTCGATTTCCTCCAACCCGACGTCATCGATGAACACCTCGATTAGATGTTTTACCTGGGTCGTTCCGTCTATATGTAGGTTGTCTGCCGCCAAAGCAAAGTTTATGTGGTCGGCCAGATCTGGATCCTCCTGGAGGTGGATATTGGTGAAGTAAGCATTCTTATAGCATCCGCTGCAGGGGGCAACAAAATCGAGGCCCTCCTTTTCAGCTAAAGCTAGGTTCCGAGCTACCAAAGTATGTGCTAGTAATTCGTCAACATGAAAGTAAGAGGTGGCACCACAACAGTTCCAATCTTCAATTTCCTGGAGATCCACTCCCAACTCGCGTGCAGATTCGAGGGAGGATTGATGGTAGCTCAGTGCCAAGCTCTCCAGAGAACAACCTGGATAATAGGCGTATTGCTTCATGAGGGCCCTCCTACTGGAATAATCCTTTTCACCATCTGCCGTAAGTTCTCGATCCCTTTAATCTTCTTCGGAAGCATGGGTAACCGCCCCTTTAAGAATAGGGCTGAGGCAGTCCGGGCTTCCTCGATCATTCCCCTAGTACCGTACTTAGTGACATAGGTGGGAGCCAAGACGGGTTCAAAGGATCTCCCGGTTCTCATAATCATCTTCACGAAGCTTTCTGAGAACTCAGGTCCGATCAAATCTTCTTGGTACTGGCCTTTCCACATGGAGTAGCGCTTCAGCGCGTACATCAAGCCAGTAATGTCGATTCCGGCTGGACATCTTACGGTGCAATGGTAACAGGATGAGCACGACCAGAAGGTGTTGCTGTTTAGCACTTCATCCCTTAGGTTTGCTCCAATCATGCCGATGAGAACACGGGGTGTATGATCCATGAACTCGACGGCCGGGCAAGTACCAGCGCATGTTCCACACTGGATGCAGGTATTAATCGGATTCCCTTCCGCAGCGTACAAGAGATTGGATATCTCTTCACTAAATGTTAGTTCTGTTGCCATATAGGTCCTCCTATTGGCTTATCGAAAAAGTTCATCATATCCCTGTCTGTAGATACGAGGTATCCTCAACATTAGTACAGACATTTTGACCGAGATCGCCGAGACGAAACTCGCAATTCAACGTTGATTCAGCCCTAATCTGATTGCACCTTCCTTTCTTCTGCAGCTTCTAACAAGGCACTAACCCGGTCCAGGAGAAATTGCGGCTCTACTGGTTTCTCAACCAATTCATCGACAGGCACAAATCGAGGATGCACCGGCTCACCTGGGAAGAGAAAAGCAATCTGTTCCCTGATGCCTGTAATGATTAAAACTGGAATCTCCCTTAGCTTGGGGTCCTTTCTTAGCTTCCGGGCCAGCATAACCCCCTCAGCCCCCCGGCCCATCATAATGTCGAGTAACAACAAGTCAGGGGGATTGGTTTGTAATGCCTCAAAGCCATCTTTTGGGTTGTAGGCTACATCAACCTTATAGTTGGCCCCTTCTAAAATTGCTTTGATACCCGCAACAAAATCCGGGTCATCGTCAATCATCAACAGTCTCTTCTGTTCATTCATCCTATAGCTCCTTATCCTTAAGGACTTGGTATAACCTCAGCTTGTAAGGGTGGCTGGGGGTGGTGATCACGACTATAAATCGGTAATCTGATCACAAATGTACTGCCCTTGCCCAGTTCACTTTCTGCGGAGATTGATCCATTATGAATCTCGACAATCCGCTGGCTTAGGGCTAAACCTAACCCGTAACCTCTTTCACCTGTCTGGCTGGTTTTTCCACGATAAAAGTCATCAAAAATAAAAGGCAAATCTTCTTTAGATATCCCAACTCCTGTATCGGTAATAGAGATCAAGACATGGTCATTAGCTTCATTGGCTTTAATTAAAACTTGGCTGCCGGCATAGGAATATTTGATAGCGTTATTGCCAAGATTTATCAGGACTTCAGCTAATGTTCCCTCGTCTCCAAAAATGGGGCTTAATGGATCCTCGAGGGAGGTGACGATTTCAATATCTTTGCGGGTTGCATGGGGTTGAATGCTATCGGCCGCTTTGGATATCACGGAAGCCACACTCATTGGCTCGAATTTTTCCTTGATTGTCTCAATATCTACGGAAATCGCCCTGAGCCAGGTATGAATTAACTTCACAAGATCGGTGATGCGAGACTTCATTCGTTCCAATCGTCTTTTCTGATCTTCTGTAAGGTTGCCTGAAAGTTCTGCTTCCAACACAAAAAGATTCTGCTGCACAGCGCCAAGGGGAGCTTTCAGTTCGTGAGAAACGATGGCGGCAAAATTCTCCCTCAACATTTCTTTTTCCTTCCGTAAGGCAGCGGTTTCTAACACCAGCTTTCGCTTTTCAAGTCCCCTCCTGGTTATCAAACGAAACTCATCAGGTGTAAATGGTTTAGGAAGAAAATCATATGCTCCGCGCTTCATTGCATCAACTGCCGAACTCACCGTTGCAAAGCCAGTAATCACGACGGTCACGATGCTCGGATCCACGGTGTGGATTCTATCGATCACCTCCAGCCCTGGCATACCAGGCATCTTCAGGTCAACAAAGACAAGGTCCGGTTGGAATTCCTGGACGAGTTTCAGGCCGTGCTTTCCATCTGATGCGGTGGCCATCTGATAATCACTTCCCTCAAGAATCGCAGCACAAGAATCCAGAACGACTTCCTCGTCGTCGATGATGAGGATCTTGTAGCTGACGCCTAATCCCTGCGCTCTCATTTCGAGATATCCTTAGCTATTTTTGATCGACACTAGCTCAGCAGCGTTCTCTTGAACCGATAAATTCGTTTGTAGATCCTGTGTTGCAATCACCGGCAATCTAACAGTAAAGGTCGTTCCTTTGCCGACCGCACTCTCAACTAAAATGGACCCACCATGCTCCTTGACGATCCCGTAACTTATGGCCAATCCCAAACCTGTTCCTTGTCCCACTTCCTTGGTTGTAAAGAAGGGATCAAAAATTCTCCTCATATCCTCTTCGGCGATGCCGTGACCTGTGTCGGCAATGACGATTTCGATGATTCCTCCGATTGGATCAGATCTGGTTGCCAATGTAAGGTTACCAGAGCCTCCCATAGCTTCCGCTGCGTTGATAATCATGTTCATGAAGACCCTTTCGATTTGTGAAGGGTCAATAACAGCCGACGGTAGTTTTGGGTCGAGCTCTTTTGTGATTTGAATATTGTGAAAGAGGGCCTGATTTTCCAGTAAAGACATACATTCCTGCAGAACGGAATTTACATCACACAATGTCTTGTTAGGTTCCCTTTGCCGTGCAAAATCCAATAATCCCCGGATGATATCCCTACATCGGTTAGCCTGGATTACGATTTTATCGACATAGTCTATATCTTGGTGTTCGGCTGGCATCCGTTCCAAAAGCAAATGCGAATAGGTGACAATACCAGTTAGGGGATTATTTAGTTCGTGGGCCACATTAGCAGATAATTTGCCGATCATGGCTAATCTTTCGGACCGCCTCACCCTGGATCTGGTCATTTCCTTCAGCTTTTCATCCCTTTCTTGTAAGGCCGATGCCATTGCGTTGAAAGCATCTGCCAGTTCCCCTAGCTCGTCTTTAGACATGGATTTAATATCAACTCTTGCATCCAGGTTACCGAGCGCTAATTCTCTGGAAGCGGTCACTAGTTTATTGAGAGGAGTGGTGATCCTTCGAGAGATAAAATAGGAAAACAATATCATGAAAAAAGCACCGATAAGTGTAATTGTTAAGAATGCAATAACCGCTTGGTTTTTTATGTCAAGATATTTTTCTTCCAATTCCCCAACTTGCAAAACACCAACGATCTCCCGATCGATATTTCTGATCGGTTCATAGGCTGTTATGTACCAGTTGTCTGAAACAGAATCTCTTCCAATATAGGGTTTTCCTTCTTCCACAACCTGACTATATATTTCGTCCGGTAAGTGCGCTCCGATTACACCAGAAATATCTTCACTTCTTAGGCAGGATAATAAACCCACATCATCCTGGTAGATTGTTACAAACCCAATATCCTTGCCTTCATATCTCGGATTGTGAAAAATAGCTCGCCTTATCTCACAAATTATGCCTGAGCCACTGTGAAGCAAAACTCCACCGCGCACTAAACCAATCAAAGTATTTTGAGAATCAAATATGGGGGCAGCCGCTGACAACATCATGCCATCTACGTCTTCTCCCTTTCTAGATTCAGGTGAACCAGTGAATCTAACAGATGCTTTTTCTGCAAGTAGGGCAGATTCTCTATTTAAATCTTTGGCGGCAATGATTTCTGTGGCAGCGGCAGGCATTTTAGTTCTCAGAACTGTACTTATGAGCCCCTCATGGCTTATGTTGTCTCCGAATATTTTCTGGTTACTGGTTCTAAATAAAACATTTCCAGAATCATCAATGATAGTTAATGTATCGAGTGCTTCTAACACTTTTATTGCAACAAGCTCGTCGGTCACCTGATCCACATTTCCGGATGCCACTGCATCTCTAATGCTAGATCTATCTGCTGTTGAACGAACCACACTGTTAATCCGACTTAATTTATTCAGGTAAATATCCCGAGCATTATCAAGATCTTCACGTGCCTGTTCCTGACCGTCTGCTTTAATATGGTCACTGATAATATAAATCCCAACGCCAGTAAAAATCGCACTCGTAATGACAATAAACAACAAGAAGCTCAAAACTAGCTTGGTGGTAACCGAGATCCTGATGCCGTTATTGCCCGCAGAATCAGATCCAGGCCAATCTCCCTTTTGAATCCTCTTTAATACAGATGTCATAAAGATGACTGATACTCATCATTGATGGTCCTATGCTAGTGGATCGTTGCTATCTAAATCCATTGCAGCATGGACCAACTCAATCAAATCCATGATGACGAGACGCTCTTCGTAACCCGTTGTTTTGACTGCGTCTCGATACATCGTGACGTCTTTTGGACAGGTGACGACGAAGGCTGTCACACCCTCAAGTTCCACTGCCTCGCGAATGCGTGATTCGCTGGCCCGTTCCTTAACCTCACCCTCATCCATCCAGATGCGCCCTCCACCAGCGCCGCAACATAAGGCTCGGTCGCCATGGCGCGGCATCTCTACCAACTCGCACCCGGTTGCTTCAATCACCCGACGGGGCGCCTCGTACACCCCGTTATATCGGCCCAGGTAACAAGGATCATGGTAAGTAACTTTGTATCCTAATTTCTTGCTGAACTTTAATTTTCCGGAGGTGGTCAATTGATCTAACAGCTCACTATAGTGCAACACTGGCTGGTGACCATTTAAAGTCGGGTATTCATTCTTAAGGGTGTTGTACGTGTGAGGGTCAGTGGTGACGATAGTCTTGAAATTGCTTTTCTCCATCGCCGCCATATTCTTTTCGACCAACATCTCAAATAAGCCTTCTTCTCCCACCCGACGAATATCGTTGCCGGAGTTGTTTTCGTCCTCGTAAAGAATACCAAAATCAAGATCAACCTTTTGGTACACGTCAACCGTCATTTTGGTAATGTCTGCCAAAGAGGGGCTGTACGAGGCGTAGTCGCCAACGAACCACAGGTATTCGACTTTTTCTTTGCGGGCGTCTTTGAGTTTAGGTTTAAAATTTCGGGTCCATCGGGCCCTAGCTCGCGCTGATTTGCCAAATGAGTTACCGTAACGGCCCAGGTTGGCTAGTGCATCCTGTAGCTCGACCTCTACTAATCCTTCGATTACTTGGTTGCGACGCATATCCACGATCGGGACGATATGCTCAATAAACAAAGGACACTCCTGGTCGCAAGCGTAGCACATTGTACAGGCCCATAGAGTTTTCTCGCTGATCACGTCACCTACAAGTGACTTGTTCAGCACGCCATTAGACGAACCGCTAGAAAGAGCAGCCCCCCGCTCCATCATGTTGTCGCGCAAATTCATAATCAATAGTTTGGGCGACAATGGTAGTCCGCTGTTATATGATGGACACACATCTTGGCAACGTCCGCATTCGGTACAAGTGTAAAAGTCCAACATATTTCGCCAACGAAACTGCTCTGCTTTGCTGACACCGACGTCCCCATTAAATTCGGGTGCGGATGGAAGCCGACCACGCGGTTCCAGATTTCGCAGAAAAACGGCCGGAACTGATGTAACTACGTGGAAATGCTTGCCACCTGGTAATTCGATGAGGAAAAGGAAGACAACACCTAAGTGTATCCAATAGGCGGTTTCCTCGATCACAACCTGCGCGGTCATACTTAACCCCGCAAAAATACTTCCAACGGCCATTGAGATTGGTCGCCAAGCCGCCAAAGGGTCTGCTTCCAAATTGATGCGGGCACCATTCATCACCAGCAAGCTGACCATGATGGTTAGAATGTAGATCAGCACCCGCACTCCCTCATTCTTATGGCTACCTTGATACCGTTCTGGATCGACGATGGCTCGCACATATAAATCGTAGCTGACTGCTATGATAACAAATAGCGTGAACAAGTCTTGCAGCAGAGCCACCGGACCTAAATCCATGAGTGGAAGAAGGAATTCGGATCCAGTGAAGGCGAGCAAGCCATCGAAAATGGCCTGCAATATAGTCGGGAAAAGGAGCACGAATCCCCAGAAAATGAAGAAATGGGCAGTGCCTGGCAGAAAAATACGAAACAAGCGCTTTTCACCAGCTACGTATACGATCAAAGCTTTGAACCGCTGACCCCATTGCCCATAACGAGGTCCTGGTTGGCCGCGCTGCAAATTCAACCAGAGCAGTTGATATACTTGTCGCAGGAAAATAAACCCAAAGATCAGAAGGGCAAGCAACACGACAATTGATTTAACTGTATCGTATGACATTGCCCACCTCCCTAAGCTTCCTCGATCATCTCAATTAATACTTCAGTGAGATCAAGCAAATCAACTTCGGCACCATATTGCGCCACGTCGAAAATTGGTGCATTAGGATCCGTGTTAATGGCTATAATCATCTTGCTGTCGGTGATGGCCTCAACATGTTCTGGCGCACCACTGATACCCAACGCTAAATACAATTGAGGCTTCACCGTCTTGCCGGACTTCCCTATCAAACGGGAGATCGGCAGCCAACCTTGATCTACCACCGGTCGCGTGGCACTCACGACTCCACCCAACAACTCAGCTAATTCTTCTGCTAGCTCGATATTGTCTTCTGTCTGAATACCACGGCCGACAGATATTAAGATGGATTCTTGGGAGATATCCACGTCACCGGCCTCTGGCTCAACGTAACCCACCAGCCTGACGCGTAGTTCCTCCAGTGCCGGGACGGCTACCGAAGTCACGTTGGGTGGTTTATCACTTTTCCCCTCATCCGGTTTAAAATCACCCGGGATCATCGTCACCAGTGCCGTCGGTTCAGGCAATTCACCTTCGGCCATGATTTTGCCACCGCAGATCTGGCTCACATATTTCCCGCCAGCGCTGAAGCTACGGCAGAGAGCCACCATAGGCAGATCAAGCCGCGCGGAAAGCACGCTGGCTATATCTGCACCAATGGAAGTACTACCAAATAAAACCGCTCGTGGCGCTTTTTCTTCGATAAGACTTGCTAAGGTTTTTTGATAGGCATCTGATGTGAACTCGGCCAGCGCCGGATGGTCTAAGTACAATACTTGGTCGGCGGCCAGGTTGCCTGCCAGCTCTTGGTTATTGTGGCCTAATAAAACGCCCACTACCTCTCCGCCTGTTCCCTGGGCTAATACCCGCGCAGCGGCCAGCATGACATAGGAGATGTCGGCTACTTGACCGCGCAGGTGTTCGATGACCACATAGATATCTTGGCTCATGAGCCTCCTCCTCTACAACAAGCCCAACTCTTGGAAGATTTCGACTAACTTAGCAGCGACTTCTTCCTCATCCCCTTCAATCATCGTCGCTCGTTCAGTAGCTTCTGGAAGGAACATGCGGCTGATGGTCGGCCCACCGCTAGAGTCAAGCTCAATGATCTCTTGTTCTTCGATGGTGGCAGTCTTCATTGCCTGACGCACCTTACTAATAGCCACATATCGAGGCGGTTCTTCGGCGGCCTGAATACCTAACACGGCCGGAAGTGATATCTCCATCTCGGCGATCAACCCGCCAGGATACTCCTTTCGCGCTATGGATTTTTTGTCGCCTACAGTTACACCGGAAATGTAGCCCACGTAAGGCATTCCTAAGAATTCGGCTAGCAGTGGGCCCACCGACCCGTCCAGGTCGTTGTGTGCCTGTACCCCAGTCAAGACCAAATCGGGCTGAAGATCTTGTACGACGGAGGCTGAAGCACGCGCCAGGGCGTGACTGTTGACGCCCTGTTCGAACTCTCCAAGAAGCTTAATCAGCTTATCGGCGCCTCTAGCGGCCGCAGCATAAAGCACATCGTCTACCCCTTCTGTATCTGGCGCTACAACCGTTACCTGGCCCTCGCTTTGCTCCTTAAGCAATATGCCCTGTTCCAAGGCATGGTCGTCAAATTCATTGATGATCAAGCGTAGCCAATCCCGTTCGAGGTCGGTACCACTGTCGTCAATAGTGAGCTCTTCAACTAAGTCGGGGACAAGTTTGATCAGAACCACTATGTTCATTGGGTATCCCTCCCTAATCTTCCATGGCATCGACGAGCAGCTCGGCGATATCCTTTACACGTAACTGTCCGGCACCTTGGACCATCTTGGCAGCGTCTTCAAAGCGTGGCGATTCATAGGGGCATGCTACGGCCAAAACGTCTGCATCGACAGAGATCGCTTCGCGTACGCGCCATTCGGATAAACGGACGTGTGCTTTCTCCCATTGGAAACCGTCTAGCCACATGCCGCCGCCACCACCACCGCAACACAGGCTCGTCGATCGATTATGTTGCATCTCTACCAGTTTGATTCCTGGGATAGCCTCTAAGAGTGTGCGAGGTTCGTCGTAAACTCCGTTGGCCCGACCCAGATAACATGGGTCGTGGAATGTGACCTTAGCTTTAATCTCCTGCGTTAAAAGTGGTTGCAATTGATCAAGCCTGTCGGCCAGGAATTGAGTATAGTGCCGAACCGGATAAGAGATGCCCAGCTTAGGATACTCGTTTCTGAGCGCGTTATAAGCGTGAGGATCCGTGGTAATAATTTCATTAAACTGGTATTTACTGAGAGCCTGCCCATTCTTTTCAGCAAGCATTTCAAATAGGCCGCGCTCCCCAGCCAATCGCTGAGAGTCGGCGTCACTATTCTCCTCAGGACCCAGAATGCCAAAGTCAATATCCAGGACATCTAATAATTTGACCACTGCCCTAGAGGCCAACTGAACTCGTGGATGATAGGACGGATAGTCGCCAACGAACCACAAGATGTCCACTGGTCGCTTGACCTTGCCCATGATGGCGACCTCGGTTTCGAGTCCCTTAGCCCAGTTAGCTCGCTTGCGTGGCGATTCGCCCAAGGGATTGCCATATCGTTGGGAGTTCTCCAAGGCACTTTGAAGTTCCTTAGGAATGTTGCCAGCCAGGAGAAGCTCTTCCTTTGCCCGAGTCATCAAGCCTGTGGTCAAAGGGATTTTTGATGGACAAACCTGAGTGCAGGCGTAACAAGACACGCACATCCAGACCGATTCGCTGTCCATCACTCTGTCAAATATATCTGCCCGCAGGTAAGAGATCATCCTGCCAGGAGGGAATTCCATCAGGTAGCCGAATGGGCAAACGCCGCTGCAAGTGCCACATTGCAAGCACGTGCGCAGGTGTTCACCATCTACCACCTCGAGTAGACTGTCGTAAAATGTCTTGCTGAACGATGAATTTCCAGGAGCTGTGTTTGAAACAAATGCTGTCATATCTAACCTCCTGCTTGGATGCTATCCTCCCAAAAAAGCAAAGCGGCCTCCCTATAGACCGATTGGACATATCGAAGAGGCCACAAATTTGCTGCATATACCTGTATATTTTGGCAATAACTAGAGCGACGATGACCACACAGGCAGTTGCTATTCCGCCTAGCTGCAATTCTAAATCCCATTGGATAATGGGCTAAGTGACAGAAGTCATGACTTTTTGGTGATGTTAGTACATGTTCATTAATTTGTATTGTGAAATTCTTCACATATTATAATTAAGTTCTGTACCTTTGGCAATGTACGATAGGTGTAGCATAATTTATCCATATGAATTTATTGTTTTCAGGAGGTTATAAATATGCGGATCGGTGTTGTCTTTCCTCAAACTGAATTTGGAACTGATCCCATTGCCATCCGTGATTACGCACAGGCGGCCGAATCACTGGGATATCGTCACATCCTGGCCTACGATCATGTTGTGGGCGCAAATCCGGACCGGCCGCGACGGTTGAAAGGACCTTATACCTTCCAGGACCCATTTTTCGAGCCATTTGTACTCTTCAGCTTTATGGCGGCTGTTACTCAAGATATCGAGTTAACGACCGGCATCATAATCCTGCCCCAAAGACAGACCGTGCTGGTGGCCAAACAAGCGGCCACGCTGGACGTTCTGTGCGGCGGCCGGTTGCGGTTGGGTGTGGGCATTGGCTGGAATTGGGTGGAATACGAGGCTTTGGACCAAGAATTTAGCAACCGTGGTCGGCGGGTAGAAGAACAGATAGACTTGCTTCGAGCACTGTGGACCAGGCCCTTGGTAAAATATGAGGGTAGATGGCACGAAGTTCCAGATGCTGGGTTGAATCCTCTGCCCATCCAGCGGCCGGTTCCCATTTGGATCGGGGGACATGCTGATCCGGTTTTGCGCCGCGTTGCAACGATTGGTGATGGTTGGATGCCCAATTATCGTTTAGCCGCCGATGCCAGGCAGTCGTTGGATAAGATTGGGCGCTATCTGGATGAAGCTGGGCGAAGTTGGGATGAGATCGGCCTGGAACCGCGCCTCATGTATGGCGATGGAGACTCCCAAAGATGGGCCATGGTGATAGAAGAATGGCAGGCCGTTGGGGCCACCCATTTGTCCATCAATACCATGGGTTGTGGCTTCGAGACGCCGGCAGAGCACATCCAGGCTATGCAAACATTTGCCGGCTTCGCCGGCTTGTCTGGGTAAGATCTAGGGAACGATGCGCATTGTCATTTCTCTAGCCCAAATAGATGTCGCCCTCGGCGATCCAGACCGCAATTTGACAATCGTCAAAGAAACAACGGCCGAGGCGGCCAGGCGCGGTTCCGATATCGTCATCTTTCCGGAGTTGTGGTCAACGGGTTATGACCTCGAGAATGCAGCGACCCATGCAACGCCAGTCGATCGGGGGATATTTGCTGAAACGGCCGAATTATCCCGGCAATTTGGAATTCATATCGCCGGATCCTGTCTATCGCTAATGGGGGAGGAGCGATATGGAAACACGGCCGTGCTATACGATTCCCAAGGATTAGCGCTGGGAGTCTACCCTAAAATCCATCTCTTTCGCCTCATGGAAGAAGATCAGTATCTCGTTCCCGGGGATCACCTGACACTAGTAGAAACGAGATGGGGCAGCCTTGGCCTGGCGATTT
>Ga0209742_10000680_pt1 | contig 17378 bp, 16 predicted proteins | sample DeeMarSeWOR38_10_FD_187462 | JGI IMG/M metagenome (GOLD analysis project Ga0209742, IMG submission 187462) | Marine sediment microbial communities from White Oak River estuary, North Carolina - WOR-3-8_10 (SPAdes) (version 2) | ecosystem: Environmental > Aquatic > Marine > Intertidal zone >... | reverse complement strand
CCCTGGGGTCCGGTAAACCAGCTCTTACAGAAACCTCGATTCGAAACAAGAAACTTACCTTTCTACAATCTCCAGCAAATGCGTATACTTTAAACCTTAGGTCTGCTAACTTGGAGGATTCCTTCCTCAGGGTTATGGGATACTTTTTGGTCAACCATATCTAGAAAATAGTTGTGGAATCTTAAGTCGGTAGTGAACTCCGGGTGGAAAGCACAAGCCAGCAGTCGATTTTGCCTGACAGAAACGATGGCGCGATTGGGAAGGTGGGACAGTATTTTTACACATGGTTCAGCCTTCTCGATTACCGGAGCTCGAATGAAAATAGCATGGAAGGGTTCTTCGCCCACAGCCGGTATTTCCAAATCCACTTCAAAGCTATCAGGTTGACTACCGAAGGCGTTGCGCCTGATCCCAATATCCATTAGACCCAGAGTCTCCATTTCATAGTTGGAGATACTTTTGGCAAGCAAGACCATTCCGGCACAGGTCCCCCAGATAGCTAAACCACCTAGTGCCATCTCCTTTATAGGACGAATCAACCCGAAACTCTCCATGAGTCTTAGCATGGTAGTGCTTTCACCGCCGGGGATAATTAGCCCATCTAGTGTATCGAGTTCACTGGGCAGACGAATTGGAGGAGCTTCCACACCTAATTGTTGCAGAATTTTAATATGCTCTATGAACGTTCCCTGTAAAGCGAGAACACCCACCTTCATATCTTGTTGATTTCCTGAAGCCTTTATGATACACCAATCGCTGGAACTAAGCAAGCTCTTATTCGGCATACTGAACAACGATAGGAACAGAGTTTAGTTGACAAGTATGGCTTTGCTCTGCTATTTTGGTAAGCGGTTTTCAGTCACCGAAAATACTGGAATGCTACCGTGGGTTTCCAGGCGCAGGACTTAGAAAGAAAGGCAATCGCGATCATGATTATTCTGAGTACTGAACAAGTAAGCTTGCATATCGTCTTCACGCTGTCGTGACTGTGATCGAAGCCTCAGTAGTTCTGACTGCTTCTGTCTTCCGCTTCAGCGAAGTATCTTTGCAGAATGCAAATAGATGGCTTAAGGAAAGGGCAATACCTGTAGTAACTCAAGGGGAGTATAACAGGAGGTTAATTTATGAGTATGAATGAAAGCGAGCAGGCGTTCAATGGTGTAAGAAAGTTAATCAATAATGTCTGCGCTAGGGTTTGCATTGCTGAAGCATGCAGTTTAAGACTAGCGGAATGTAAACGGGAGGTGGCGGTCCACTTTCCGGTAACGATGGATGACGGCACGGTGAAGGTTTTTACGGGCTTCAGGGTATTGCATAACGATAGTCGAGGGCCAGCAAAGGGGGGCATCCGTTACCACCCGGACGTTACCCTGGACGAAGTCAAAGCCCTGGCCGCTTTGATGACTTTGAAGACTGCGGTTGCCGACATCCCCTACGGTGGTGCCAAGGGAGCCGTAATTTGCGATCCAAAGGCTTTGTCTCAAAGTGAACTGGAGAGATTGACTCGGCGCTACGCTGCTGAAATCACTCTTTTTATTGGTCCTGAAACTGACATCCCGGCTCCCGATGTAGGCACTAATCCTCAAATCATGGCTTGGATTATGGATACTTTTAGTATGGGTAGAGGATATTCCGTACCAGCCGTTGCTACAGGCAAACCCATAGAGGTAGGTGGTAGCAGGGGTAGGTTCGAGGCTACGGGACGTGGTTGCATGATCACTGCCCTATTGGCAGCCAAGCATTTGGGGATAAATGTTGGGGAAGCGACTGTTGCCGTTCAAGGTTTCGGAAATGTGGGGGCTGTGGCGGCTAAGCTTCTAGCCAGAGAGGGGTGCCGGTTGGTAGCTGTAAGCGATTCTAAAGGTGGCGTTTATAACCCAAAGGGTCTAGATCTGGACCTTCTGTTCGCTCAAAAAAAGGAGACGGGTTCAATAGTGGGCTTCAAGAATGGCGAAACCATGACTAATACTGAACTATTGGAGCTACAATGCGATATCTTAATACCAGCAGCTTTTGAACATCAGCTAGTCAAAGCTAATGCCAGTTCAGTAAAAGCAAAATTAATTATAGAAGGTGCTAATAATCCAATTACAGCTGAGGCGGACAGGATTCTTGGTGACAATGGAATATTCGTTGTTCCCGACATATTAGCTAACACGGGCGGCGTGATAGTGTCATACCTTGAATGGGTACAGGGTCTGCAATTCTTGTTCTGGGAAGAAGAAGAAGTGAATGGTTACCTGCAGAGAATCCTGACCAAAGCCTTTGCGGAGGTACTGCAAACCAGCCACCGGGAGAAAGTCGAAATGAGGGCAGCGGCTTATGTTATCGCACTGCGCCGACTGGCAAGCGCTATGGACTTGAGAGGGATATTCCCGTAGTCTACATAGGAATCAGCAACTGAATCAGAGGGATATCCGTTAAGAAATAGTAGGAAGAGGAGTATTTAGACAATGAACCTGCAACGCCCAAATTCAAATGAAGCCACCAGATCCGCTAATCGTTCCAGAAGTGTAGTACCTATGAGTGGTATCTGCTCCCGCTGTCTTGACGGTTGCACCGGCAACTGTGAAGTTTTCAAGGCAACCTTCCGGGGTAGGGAGCTAATATATCCCGGACCCTACGGTGAAGTCACGGCTGGAGGTGATAAGGATTATCCGATTGACTACTCTCACCTGAATATCCAGGGGTATGCTTTGGGAGCTGAAGGGTTACCACCTGAAATAATTGGTGACTCTGATACAGCTATTTTCCCAATAGTAAATACTGAGGCTGAATACGGCTGGGACATTAAAGTCAGGATGAAGGTTCCAATTTTTACCGGAGCTTTGGGTTCTACAGAGATAGCCCGTAAGAACTGGGATCATTTCGCTATTGGTGCCGCTATCAGCGGGGTTACGTTGGTCTGTGGTGAGAATGTTTGTGGTATTGACCCTCAGCTTAAGCTTGATTCAAATGGTAAGGTTATCTCGGCACCAGATATTGACCGTCGCATAGAGGTCTACCGACGTTATCATCAGGGATATGGCGAAATCCTGGTCCAGATGAATGTAGAGGATACTAGATTGGGTGTCGCTGAATATGTGAGTAAAAAACATGGCCTGAAAACAATTGAACTCAAATGGGGACAGGGTGCTAAATGTATCGGCGGTGAAATAAAGGTCAACAGTTTGGAACGGGCACTAGAGCTTCAAAAGCGTGGTTATATTATCACTCCGGATCCTTCAAGTCCGTTAGCCCAGGCAGCTTTTAAGGACGGCTCTCTCAAGGAATTTGAACGCCACAGCCGACTTGGCTTTATTGATGAAGAGGGTTTTTATAATGAAGTTAAACGGCTCAGAGGATTAGGCTTTAAACGTATTACTCTGAAAACTGGTGCATATGGATTGCGAGAACTAGCTATGGCCATCAGGTGGGGAGCGAATGCCAAGATTGATTTGCTTACACTGGATGGCGCTGGTGGTGGTACCGGTATGAGCCCGTGGCGAATGATGGAAGAATGGGGTATGCCAAGTCTCTACCTCCACGCTGCTGCTTACGATTTTTGCCTGAAGCTAGCTCAGAGAGGTGAACGAGTACCCGATATCGCTTTTGCTGGTGGGTTCAGTAGTGAAGATGGCGTATTCAAAGCCCTTTCACTCGGTGCACCCTTTACTAAAGCAGTCTGCATGGGACGGGCTTTGATGATACCGGGAATGGTGGGCAAAAACATTGAACAATGGCTGAAGGACGGTAAGTTACCTAATACAGTTGGTCAATTCGGTTCTACCCCTGAAGAGATTTTCGTATCTTACGAAGATGTTAAGAGTATAGTAGGTGCTGCAGAAATTAAGAATATTCCGCTGGGTGCTGTGGGAATATACAGTTTCAGCGAAAAGATTAGAGTAGGTTTACAGCAACTAATGGCTGGGGCAAGATGTTTCAGTGTACCAGCTATCACCCGGCGTCAACTGATGTCCTTGACCGAAGAATGCACCAAAGTCACCGGTATACCATACCTGATGGACGCCTATAGGGAAGAAGCAGAGAGAATCCTAGGATAAAGAATATAATATACTTACAGCTAGCATCAGCCAGTCTGTGCAGGCCACATATTTTCACACACCCTATTGCACAAACCTGAATCATTCATATCGCAAGTTTTGAATTCTTCAGTGGCCTACTTCCATCCCGCACTTTCCGCCCGGATTACAGGTGTCATAATGAGTTATCTATATAGATAATTTGATTCATGAGATATAATACTGTAGTCGATTATAGAATCGAGGCATTTCTAAGTGGTTGCGATACATGTAGAGAATTTAGTCAAGACATATGATAGCCGACGTGTGCTTGACGGAGTTAACCTTGGTGTGCCAGAAGGCGAGTTTTATGCTCTGATGGGACCAAATGGCTCAGGGAAAACAACCCTGGCTTCAATAATTGCTGGGGTGAAAAAACAGGATAGCGGTATCGTAGAAGTCTATGGAAAGAAGCCGGCACAGACTAAGGAATTTATAGGTTATGTACCCCAGGAGAATTTTTCCTCGCCCAAGCTCTCAGGGAAAGAAAATTTAATGTATTTCGCTAATCTTCTGGGATACTCCGGGAGCAAGGCAAATCAGCTAGTGGCTGAGGTGCTAAAGAACGTTGGGCTTTCTGAAGAAGCGGATAAGAGAGTCGCCAAGTACTCCGGTGGGATGAGAAAGAAATTAGAAGTTGCCACGGCAATTTTCCCTGGTATAAAAGCCCTTATCCTAGATGAGCCGACGACGGGGCTTGATCCTGCTGCCAGAAGGTCCTTTTTCGGTATGGTTCAGGATATTAGGGGCAGGAAAACCAGTATCATTCTTATTACTCATATCGGTAGCGATGCCGAGTTAGCCTCAAGAGTGGGTCTTATAGACAACGGCAAAATGATAGCCGAAGGCACTCCCGATGAACTCAAGAGGCAACACGCTGTCGAAGACGTGATAACTGTGGAGACGGCTGCGAAGACCGATAGTGTACTCTCGGTTTTAAAGGGTTATAGCATAAATGGAAAAGTGGTGGAATCTGAAACTGGCTATAAGATTTACTCAAGAAATGGCGACAGAGTAATGGCAGATGTGGTAAGGAACCTTGACCAAGCGGGGCATAAGGTTACGCGTATCGAAATGGCGCGACCCACTCTTGAAGACGTCTTCTTCAGACTTACCGAAAGGCACTTGCAGGAGGCAATCGGATAATTGAGGCAGATATCTGCGGCTTATATCAAGACAGTCAAGGAGCTACTCAGGGAGAGGGCGGCACTATTCTGGACCATAGCCTGGCCGATAATCTGGGTATTTATTGGAAGCTTCTCATTTACAAGTAGCATCCCTCAAGGAGTAGTTCCCTATGTCAAGGGTTCCATTGCTATCTCAATGATGGTTTTTGCACTGATGATAGCCGGCATGTCCAACCTTCCCGCCAGTATTGCCGGAGATAGGGCAAATGGACTACTTGCCAAGCTTAAATCAATGCCCGTAAAACCATACAAGGATTTCACGGGTAGAATCTCTGCTGTTATTACCTTTTCTCTGCTGGCAGCAGTTCTGGTTATAGTAATCGGTACCGCAATCGGTGCACGTTTCACAGGAACTGGAGTCGAGATTGCACAGGCGATTGGCTTCGTCTTTCTGGTAATCTGTGCCTCTGCTGGTGTTGGGCTTATAGCTGGCACATTGATTAAGAACCTTCAGGGCGCAATTATGACAGGGGTCGGCATTGCCGTAATAACATCTGCCATATCAGGTATATTATTTCCATACGAGGGCCTGCCGGTGCCGCTACAGACATTTGCTCGAGTCTATCCTATTTCGTCGGCACAGGCATCAATCGTACACTTATTGGCCGGACCCAATATGATTGCCTATAATCCCTTGACTTCCAGCCAGATAGCTCTCACTATAGCTCTTTCTTTCGTACTTCTCATTATCGGTACAATCTTATACTCAAGACTAGGTTGGAAGCTGGATTAATCAATCAATCCCTATGAAATGAGTGTCAATAGCCCAGACTGATGTCACGAATAGAAGGTAGGAGTATAAATGTCTGCTGAAATCGAGGTAGCAATCATTGGTGCCGGAGTAATTGGCCTGGCTACAGCCCGTGAAATTGCACAAGAAGAAAAAGGAGTTTTCGTCTTTGAGAAAAACCGCACATTTGGGCTCGAGACCAGTAGCAGGAATAGTGAAGTAATTCACGCCGGCATATACTATCCTGAGGACTCCCTAAAAGCTGAATTGTGTGTAGAAGGGAAAGCTCTCCTTTACAACCTTTGTGATAAACATAATATCCCATTTAAGAAGTCTGGAAAGATTGTCGTAGCAGCAGACGAAGATGAAATTAGCTGGCTCAATATACTTTACAAGCAGGGAAGAAAAAATGGCGTCGATGATTTGGTGCGCCTTTCTCGGACAGAATTGAAGAAACTCGAGCCAAATATCGAAGCCAGAGCTGGACTATTATCTCCATCGAGTGGGATTGTGGATTCCCATACCTTGCTGAAGTTGTTTTACAGCCAGGCGAGGGAAAAAGGAGCTGAGTTTGTTTTCGGCACGGAGGTAGTAGGAATAGAGAGGATGGGAGAGAAGTACAGGGTCGAAATAAGCGACCGTGAAGGAACCTCATCCATTATCAGCCAAGTCATTATAAACGCTGCTGGCTTAAAGTCCGACAGCATAGCCCAACTAGTCGGCACAGATATAGCTAAAGCAGGTTACCAGCTACATTATTGCAAAGGCGAGTACTTCAGTTTAGACTCAAAATATAGAGACCTCGTAAGCAGGCTGATCTACCCGGCCCCGGAGCAAGCCGGGCATGGCATTCATTGGAGACGTGGACTTGATGATCGGGTGCTCCTTGGCCCCAGCGCCTATTATGTTAAAGCAATAGATTATTCAGTTGACGAGGCACATAAGCAACATTTCTACAATTCAGTCAGGAGATTCCTACCCTTTGTTAAACTTGAAGATCTAGCTCCCGAATCTGCTGGCATAAGGCCCAAGCTTCAAGGCCCGGGAGAAGGCTTCAGGGATTTCGTCATTAAACATGAAGATAAAGCCGGATTTCCAGGCTTAATAAATCTAATCGGGATAGAATCCCCCGGGCTGACTGCCGCCCCCGCCATTGCTGGTTACGTACGAAGAATGGTGCATGAGTTTTTAAACTAAGGTCATTAATGGTAGGGCTGCGATTATAAGGACATCATAGAGTCTTGGTTGTATCTGGTTATTAGAATTCCACTAAATATAGTTTAAAAATCTATTATTTAATCTTTTCAGGTAGCAGTCTGCCAGTAATAATAGTTGACATAATACTATGAGTATGAAATTTCATCCTTTCTTACTTTTCCTATGAAAGGCTTTGTGAACCTCTTTAAGATGCCTATTAGTGACGTGGGTATAAACCTGGGTTGTCCTGATGCTTTCATGGCCCAGCATTTCCTGGACGGAGCGTATATCAGCGCCGTTTATCAATAAGTCTGTGGCAAAGGAATGCCTTAAAGTGTGGGGAGTTGCTTCGATCGGCAGACCGGCTCTTTTTGCATACTTGGCAACAATTCTTTGTATAGACCTTGCCGTCAGCCGCATGCATTCACCGTTGTTCCGTATGTCTACCTTTCCGTTATGACGTATAAAAAGGGGCTTAAAGTTGTCCTGTCGTGACCTCAAGTAGCGTTCAATCCACTCCGCGGCTGTATCCGATAAAAAAACTACCCGCAGCTTGTTCCCTTTACCTTTTACGCCGAATTCCTTGCGTTCTAAGTCTATTTGGTCAAGATTTAAACCAACTAACTCTGATACCCTTAATCCGGTGCTTAATAGGGTTTCCAGAATAGTCCTGTCCCTGAGTCCTGCATCAGTTGTTATTTTGGGGCTTTTTAGAAGTCTATCCATCTGTTCCAAGTTTAAGAAAGTAATAGAACGGGTACTCTGCTTGGGAAGTTCTATTTTGTCAGGAGACAGAGTAAGTATATCGCGTTGAACCACTAGATACCGTAGAAAAGCCCTCAATGCAACAATGTGATAGCTCTGTGTAATACGTTCAAGCCGCAAGCCATTACGGGCACATAAATGCGCTAAATATAATCTGTATCTCCTGACAACGTCCAGGTTTATGTTTTCGGGTTTCGTAGTAGGGGAATTTTCTGTGACCCAATTGTAGAAACGTTTTAAATAATGTTTATACTCCCGAATCGTAAGAGAGGAGCATCCTTTTTCAATTTCCAGATATTCTAAAAACTCAGCGATCAATGATTTCAGGGTCATATTTAACCATCATGTATTTTCAATTATCACATGTCGCAAAAGTGACAGTTTGCGACGTTCCATTATGTTAATGTTTTTCACCTTTTCTTGTCAAGTGCATGCTTTCACTTACTATTTATACAATGAGTGTGAATTAACACTCTCTAGCGGCACAAAGATCGCGACCAAGTTATTTGAATTTTAAAAAATCTCAATTTTATCGCTCTCCCCTGCAACCCGGCGCTAAAACGTCAACCAAACTAGCCTTCAAAGGCACGGGTATATATAATATATGTCCTCGCCCTTTTAATGCCCATAAAACCACCGCTAATAGCGAGGTTAAATAATTTCTGGTCCAGGTATCCAGACTTCAATTCGGGGCCATAATCTATTCCACAACTACTGAATTGCCTCACCTTGAAGCTGGTAAGCTCAATGGATTACAATCATAATGTGTCGAGTAAATCAACCAGACAAAATATTACTAACCTTTTAGCTGAGCTCCCTGATGGAGTCGAAGTTGTGGCAGCGGCAAAAACAAGAACACCGGAGGAAATTCGGGAAGCTGTTGAGGCAGGAATTAAAATCATTGGAGAAAATTATGTCAAGGAAGCGAGAGAAGTATACGACCTAATTGGAACGGAAGTGAAATGGCATTTTATTGGAACCTTGCAGAAGCACAATATCCGGAGAAAGATGCTGAAAATATTCGACATGATTGAAAGTGTCGATTCTTTAGAAGTAGCCAGGGAAATTGATAAAAAATGTGCTCAGATTGACAAAATAATGCCAGTATTGATTGAGGTAAACAGTGGCAGAGAGCCACAGAAATCAGGGGTGCTGCCAGAGGGTGTGGAACAATTAGTAGGAAAAATATCCAGTCTCAGAAATATCAAAGTAATGGGCCTTATGACTATGGGGCCGCGTTTTGGAGACCCTGAGGACTCCAGGCCTTACTTTGTGGAGACAAGAAGAATATTTGAGAAGATCAAAGAGCTGAAATTACCTAATGTAGAGATGAAATACCTTTCCATGGGCATGACCAATTCTTATAAGGTTGCCCTGCAAGAGGGTGCCAACATAATCAGAATAGGGACCAAGATATTCGGAGAGAGGGTTGGCTCTTTATAATTCGATCACCAAACCTGCGCCACACTCCACAGTTTCATTTTTAAATGAATCCCTTATATCTCCCTTGTGTGCGGTGCAATGACAGGGATAAATCAAGGATAGACCACGCAAAGCCTCAAATTTTCGGAATCCATGGAATCCACCGGCAATTCCATAGATTCTCCCAAACTTAACAGCGGCTGCCAAAATATTTCCTATCCCCGGGTGTGCACAACCTGTAAGCAGAAATATCCCTTTATCGGTTTTGAGAGCAAGGGATTGCTCCATTTCTTCAAGTTCACCGGTCGAGAAGATATTTTCCCGAATTTGCGCGGGACCTTTGACCACAGTTACCTTTCGTCCTGGAAATGCTTTCTTAAATGAACTGGGAATATAAAGTTCAGCAATCCTGTTTACTTCCAAGATTGCAGCAAGTCCTCCGGTATGGTCTCCATGGGAATGTGAGATTACAATTATACTTATTTCCTGTGGACTAATATTAAGCTCTCGCATGTTATGTAGTAATGCAGAGCCATCGGCGCCTGTATCAAACAAGAGTGGCGCCAATCCCGCATTTTCAATAAGGGCGGAAAATCCATGGCCTTTTATTAGACCCCCTTTTCTTACTTCGTTATCGTAGACAATTGTAATTTTCATTTTCTAACAGGACATTGAACCCTCAAGATGATAGGCTATCCTATTTAGCAACTCGTCTATCCCCCATCCCTTAACCGCAGAGATGAGAACAATGTCCTCGGTCGGCACTAAAATATCCTCCTCAAAGTGAGGAATCGTAGTCAATGCTTTTAGCTCCGCCTCGCTGTCTAAATCTAGGTCTAGCTTGTTGAACACAGTAAACTTTGGTTTGTTTTCCAGACTCAGCTCTCTGAGTGTCTTTTCTACAGTGAGACACTGATTAGTAGCATTCGTGTGTGTTATGTCAACTACATGAAGAAGTAAATCAGCCTCATCCAGTTCTTCCAAAGTGGCTCGAAACGCGGCAATTATTGAAGGTGGAAGTTTGTTTATAAAACCAACAGTATCGGTGATTAGAAACTGTTGTCCACTGGGTAGAGTCAGCCGCCGGGTTACAGGATCCAAGGTAGAAAAGAGTTTATTTTCCACATCTACACTGGATTTGCTCAAAGTGTTAAACAAAGTGCTCTTACCAGCGTTAGTGTAACCAACGAGGGCTACGATAGGTGTGCCGGTCTCTTTTCGGCGTTTCCTGTAAAGTGCTCTATGTTTTCTGACACTTTCTATTTTATTTTGAAGCAGATTGATGCGCTTATGGATAAGGCGGCGGTCGGTTTCCAACTGTGCCTCACCGGGACCTCTGGTGCCTATGCCACCACCCAGTCGCTCTAGATGGCGCCATTGTCCGACAAGCCTGGGTAAAAGATATTGGTGCTGTGCCAATTCAACTTGGAGTTTGCCTTCATGGGTTCGAGCTTTTCGAGCGAAGATGTGCAATATCAGAGCGCTCCGGTCAATTACTTTAACTCCCAGTGCCTCTTCGAGATTCCTTTGCTGCCTCGGTGATAGTTCATCATCGAAGATTACTGTATCGTGTGGAGCTTGCTCTTTGAGGTTGATTAGCTCTTCAATTTTACCCTTACCTATATAATAGGCAGGCGTCGGTGCGTCCAGATTCTGAGTTAATATACCTACTACATTGGCACCCGCTGTTTTGGTTAGATAAGAAAGCTCTTGTAAAGAATCTTGAGTTGACCAGTCGCTGCTCTTAGAGGTCTTGCTTCCCACACCGACGAGGAACGCTCGTTCCGCCTTAGCTTCAGTAGTAAAATATTTTTGCTTTATCTGCTCCTCCTGTGCCAAACCAACAAACGATTCATCCCCTGTTCTAATCGGTCATCGGAAATGGTCAGGGAAAATCTGATGTAGCCCTCTCCTTCTTTACCATAGCCAATTCCTGGCGTCACCGCTATACCGGTTTCGTCCAGTAATTTCTTAGTAAAATCTATAGATGTATATCCCTGGGGAATCTTAGCCCAGATATAAAAGGTTGCTTGAGGTGTTCTTGCTTTCAGCCCTATCTCATTTATGACTTTTAACAATTTATCTCGACGCCGTTGAAGAATGGCATTATGCTCGGCTATGTGTTCTTGAGAACCAAGCAAAGCTTCCACAGCGGCATATTGAATTGCCTGGGGAACGCCTGAATCCAGGTTGGATTTAACTTTAAATAAGGCATTAACCATGTCAGCATTGCCTACCATCATGCCTATTCTCCATCCTGTCATGTGATATGTTTTGGACAAGGAATGGAATTCCACACCCCTTTCTTTTGCCCCGGATATCTGCAGGAAGCTCGGTGGTTTGTAGCCATCAAAGGCAACTTCGGTATAAGGTGCATCATGGCAGATTAGCAGGTCGTGCTGCTGCGCGAAATGAACCGCTTTCTCAAAGAAGTCGAGACCAGCTATAGCCCCGGTGGGATTGTTGGGGTAGTTAAGCCACATGAGTTTTGCCCTATCAATTACCTCGCTCGGAATAGTTTCAAAATCGGGCAGAAAATCGTTTTCCTCCTTCAACGGCATCGAGTAAGGTTCGCCACCGGCCAATACGGTACCCAGAGAATATGGCGGATAGCTCGGGTCAGGCACCAAGGCTAAACCACCAGGCTCAATGAAACATAAAGATACATGCCCAATCCCCTCTTTGGAGCCAATAAGTGGCAAAACCTCTCTAGATGGATCCAACGTAACTCCAAAACGTTTCTCATACCACCCAGCAATGGCTTGACAAAGTTCAGGCAAGCCGGCGGTTTCGGGATAACGATGGTTTGTAGAGTCCTGTGCTGCCTGGCACATACGCTCGATGATATGAGATGGCGTAGGTAAATCAGGGTCGCCGACAACAAAGCTGATTACTTCCTCCCCCTTAGCCCGAAGCTCAGCTATTTTCTGATTTATCTCTACGAAAAGATACGGTGGCAATCTATTAAGCCTTTTAGCTAATTCCATCAGTTATTTTCTCCAAGCCATTCACCCGTGAAAACCTCCTCTACTGTACCGGCAAGTAATACATCCCCTACCCTATCCCAAGATACGGTCAAAGTTCCACCCTTAAGTATTATGTCCACCTGTGGTTCTACATAGTCCAGTAGTCGAGCGGCTACAGCAATGGCGCAAGCGCCACTACCACAGGCCAGAGTTTCTCCAACACCGCGTTCCCACACCCTGGCTTCTATTTTCCCCATACTCAGGACTCTGGCCACCTCAAAATTAATCCTTTGTGGGAATATATGGTGATTCTCTACCTTTGGCCCTATCTCGACTAAATGGAAATCAGCAGTTGGTTGGGTTATAAAGCTTACGGCGTGTGGGTTACCCATGGATAGAAGAGACAGATTCAATTTCTTCCCGTTTATCATCAAAGGATAACCCAGTATTGGTATTATGTCAACTTCCACTTTAACGGGAATTTGCCCCGGTTGGAATTGGGGCAGGCCCATATTCACCTCGATATGGTTGGCTTTATCTCCTGACATATAGGCTTTGGCTTTCTTTATACCTGACAAAGTTTCTATTGTTAGAGAGCAACGGTCCCGCTCTATCCGCGATGAAATGTCACAAATCAAGCTTTTATCGATAGCATACTTAACAAAACATCTGAGCCCGTTGCCCGAGACTTCAGCTTCAGAACCATCGGCGTTAAAAATGCGCATTTTCAAATCAGCATTGATTGAGTCCTTCACCAGTATCAAACCGTCGGCCCCGATACCGAAGTGACGGTCACACGTAACCTGTGCCAGCTTCGACCATTCCTCTTCAATAGTCCGGGCATCAACCACGATGAAGTCATTACCTGTAGCCTGCAACTTGGAGAATTTCATGATATGAAGCCTTCTACGAGCCCTTTTACCCTGTTTAAAGCCGCTAGATCGCCTCTGGCTTTCATCTTGCCAGTATCAAACCAGTGAATTCTGCTGTCGTCAAGGTGAAACCAGGCATACTGGTGACGGGCCAGTCGATGTGTTTCATATTTTATTCTATCGACAGCCTCGGGTAAAGTCATTTCGTTTCGAAGAAACTGGACTATCTGCTGGTAACCTATTCCCGACATAGAAGGCAAAGAAGATCCATAACCTTTCTCCAATAATTGTTCCACCTCTTCGACGAACCCCCGTTGTATCATTTTATCAACGCGGCAATCAATTATTTCATATAATTCGTTTCTATCTTGAGTTAAACCGATGAGGAGAACAGGAAAATCCGGTACTTCTTTACGTTGTAATCGAGAAGATGGCTGCCCTGTCGCATCATATATTTCAAGGGCCCTGATAATGCGGCGGGTATTATTTGGATTGATTTTTTCTGCTGCTGCAGGATCAATATCCTGTAATTCCTGGTACAGTCCTTGGTTGCCTTCTTGCTCTGCCCTGGCTTCCAATTGTTGTCTTAGCTTTGGATTAGGCGGCACCTGCGGTATTTTCCATCCCTCTACTAAAGACCACACATAAAGGCCGCTGCCGCCGACCATTAATGGCAATTTTCCTTTCCGCTGAGTAGCGTTCAGTGCTCCATTGGCTAGCTGATGATACATTGCTAAGCTAAAATCTTCGTCAGGATTCACTACGTCGATGAGGTGGTGAGGTACCAATGCCCTCTCATCCGGGGTCGGCTTATTAGTACCGATATCCATATACCGATAGATCTGACGGCTATCGGCGCTTATTATCTCAGCTGGGAAGTACTTAGCCAGGTGTAGAGCGAGTTCACTTTTTCCTACAGCGGTAGGACCAACTATGGCAATCACGGACTTCCGACTACTTCGCTCTTCCCTTGATCTCAGCTGTTTGCTCAACGATACTCACGAATTCTTCGGACTTGAGGCTGGCTCCGCCGACCAGAGCACCATCGATTTCCGAACGGGAAATAAATTCAGCGACGTTCTTACTGTTAACACTGCCGCCATAAAGGATACGCACATTTTGGGCTACGCTCTTATTCCATAGTTCAGCCAGAACATTACGAATAAAATGGATAGTAGCTACTGCCTGTTCCCCGCTTGCCGCCTTACCCGTACCAATGGCCCAAACCGGCTCGTAGGCAATCACCAAATTAGAGACAGGCTCTATACCGCGTAATGCTCCCGTCACCTGCTTATTAATCACATCCTCCGTCTTGCCAGCTTCATTCTCCGCAAGCCTCTCTCCAACACATAAGATAGGCTGAAGCTTATTTGCCAGAGCTACCTTCACCTTCTTGTAAACCATGTCATCCGTTTCCCCGAAATACCATCTGCGCTCAGAATGTCCCAGTATGACAAATTGGCATAACTCGCAGAGCATTACCGGCGATATCTCACCAGTATAAGCTCCTTCAGTCTCAAAATACATATTTTGAGCACCCAACTTAATAGACGAATTCTGTAACATCATATTTAGTGCAACCAGAGATATGAATGGCGGACAAAGCACCTTTTCTACTCCTTTTATCCTGTCCAGTTTATCCAGTATCTCCAGAGTAAGCTTTTCAGCTTCAGTCGCCGTAGTATTCATTTTCCAGTTGCCAGCAATAAATGGATTTCGCATTTCACTTCCTCCTTCTATTCCTTATCTAACAAAACTTTTACACCGGCTAAGGTAATTCCCTCTAAAAACTTCAGGCTGGCACCACCCCCTGTGGAAACGTGGGTCATTTTGTCGGCCAACCCCATTTCTTGAACTACCTCGGCAGAGGAGCCACCACCAATAACAGTAGTGGCATCAAGAGTAGATATGAAATTTGCTATAGCCCTAGTTCCCTGGGCAAATTGAGGTATTTCATAGATTCCCATAGGGCCGTTCCACATGATGGTACGGCATTTTCTTAGCTCATTCTGAAAAAGTTCAATGGATTTGGGCCCGATATCTACTATGTGGCTATTAGCCTGTATATCGGTTGTCGGTACTATTCCAGTCGATGCTCCGGTCTTGATTTCTTCCGCTACAAGCACGTCAACAGGAATTAGAAATGGTACTTTCCACTCCTTGGCTTCCTGTAATAATTCCTTTGCTAGACCCAATTTATCATTATCTATCAAAGAATTCCCCACATTATATCCTTGTGTTTTTAAGAAAGTAGCGGCTATGCCGCCGCCAACGAGCAACCTATCAACCTTTTTTAACAAATTTTGGAGAAGCTCTATCTTATCGCTCCCTTTAGCACCACCTATAAGACAAGCCCAGGGTCGTTCCGGATTATGCAAGAGCTTCCCCATAACCTCTAGTTCTCTTTTCATTAAAAAGCCGGCTACCGCTGGCAGATATTTAGCTATACCTACGATAGAAGCATGATTCCGGTGAGCCGTGCTAAAAGCATCGTCAACGTAGATATCAGCCAGACCGGCTAGTTTCCGGGTAAAAAGGTCATCATTTTCCTCCTCTTCTGGATGAAAACGAAGATTTTCTAAAACCAGAATATCGCCCTCTCTTAGTTTCTTTACTTTGTTTTCCGCCTCAGGACCTACGCAATCGGAGGCTGTGCTGACAGGCAAACCTATGAGCTGCGACAATCTCTGTGCTATTGGCGCCATCCGTAAATTCTCCACTACTTTACCTTTGGGTCGTCCTACATGAGAGCAGATGATTAATCTAGCTTTATGGTCAACAAGATATTCGATAGTAGGCAGTGAAGCCCGGATGCGGCTGTCATCGCTAATACCACCCCCGTTTTTTGATATTGGCACATTATAGTCGACTCTTAGTAGTACTCTTTTGCCTTTAAGCTCTATATCTTCAACAGTCTTTTTCGGCATTTTTCCTCCTAGAAGTCGCGTTTTAGTAGAAAGTTGGTAATATCCTTTAACGAAGCCAGCCTTGATGAATTGAGCCCGGTAGCCTCGAGATGTGCCAAAGCTTTGTGAAAATACTGTTGAGCTAAATTCTCAGCATAGTCCCTGGCACCTGATTGCGTCAGAATCTCTTTAACCTCCCTGATATCTTCACCCTCGATAGATTTTTGAGTATAAAACTTCATGAGCCTATTTCTTTGCGCACTTTTGCTGTTCTGCAATCCGTAAACCACGGGCAAAGTTTTTTTCCTCTGCGAGATATCGCCGACAGATTTACCGATTTTCTCACTCGTTCCCCAAATTCCCGATATGTCATCATAAATCTGATAGGCTGTGCCCAATTCTTTGCCGAACATGTGAAAAAAATCCACCAACTTGATATCAGCATTGCCCAGGTATGCTCCCAAGGCAGTTGACGCAGCAAACAGGGCTGCTGTTTTTTTTACTGCCATATCAAGATAGTCGTCAACGGTGATGTCTAGACGGTTCTCATATTCTATATCCAAATATTGCCCATCACAAAGCTCCAGGCAAGCCAGGTTCAACATTCTTGTAGAACCACTGATCTTGCCATCAGGTATGCCCCGCTCTTCTAGCTTAAGTAACGCTACATAAGCCAGCGTAAACATAGCGTCGCCGGCGTTTATCGCCTGGGATTGGCCCCATAATTTCCATATAGTTGGTCGGTGATGACGCTCATCGCTGGCATCCTCTATATCGTCGTGGATTAAAGAAAAATTATGGATAAGTTCAATAGCTGCCGCAGCAGGCAATATCTGTGACGTGTCTCCCCCTACTGCCTGACAGCTAAAGAGACAGAATATAGGGCGAACAAATTTACCCGATTCTCTGTTACAGGAATGTCCATGTTCATCCTGTCCATCGCCCTAGGGTTCGTCATGGGCTGGTTCATGGGCTACATAATCTCACTACCAGCTATCCGCCTCAGGGCGACCTACCTCATCATCACGCTGATCACGATGGCTGACGCGGCCCAGATCCTCGGCAGGAACGTCGTCTGGATCTCGGGGGGAACGCTTGGGATGTGGGTGCCAAACGTCCTGTCGTGGTATCCAGGGGACAGGACGATAATCACGGCAGTGGCAACCATGCTAATCGGGATCATCTGCTACTTCATACTGCGTACCATGCTTAACTCGCCTTACGGACGCCTAATGAGGGGAGTCAGGGAGAACGACCTCACCGTCCAGAGCG
>Ga0209742_10000677_pt1 | contig 17435 bp, 21 predicted proteins | sample DeeMarSeWOR38_10_FD_187462 | JGI IMG/M metagenome (GOLD analysis project Ga0209742, IMG submission 187462) | Marine sediment microbial communities from White Oak River estuary, North Carolina - WOR-3-8_10 (SPAdes) (version 2) | ecosystem: Environmental > Aquatic > Marine > Intertidal zone >... | reverse complement strand
AGAATGTCCCATACCTTCCAAGAGATAATTGATGATGTGCGAGTCACCCTTAACGATGCGTCAGGCGTTCGGTACACTGATGAACAGTTGATGGGTTACTGCAATGACGGTGTGTCTGAGATGTTCCGCCTACGTCCAGACTTCAGACTAGGTAGTGGTCTTGGCTGGGGTGCAGACGATCCTGACTACGTTGCCACAGACGTTATACCACTTCCTCATAACGTGCAAAAGTTGCTTTCATACTACGTTGTCTTTAGATCTGAACTTAGAGATGACGAGTATTCTGAAGGAACTAGAGCAGCAAATCTACGCGCACTATGGCAGAGGGAGTTGATACAGAAATGAAAAGCCATAACGACTTCCTAGATAATGTTATGCCTCACGTTCCATCTGCGAACGTAGACATGGCACTACTAGAAATTAAAAACACAATCATTGACTTCTGCGAAAAGTCTTTGATCCTACAAACCACACTAGATCCTGTAACTGGGATTGTCGATGTATCTGACTATGACCTTGAGCCACCTAAGGATAGGAGAGTAACAAAGATCCTGAAGGGCTGGTACAAAGGTAGGGAGCTTACCCCCGTCTCATTTGATGAGATCACTAATCCTGCTGCGTACAATCCAAATGCAGCAGATGCACCAGTAAGGCGTGAAGATCCGCGGAACGTATGGCAGAAAGATGCTGATACGTTTTCTGTTTATCCAATCCCTAATGAAACACTTGCCAATGCTATAACTCTAGTTGTAGCGTTAAAGCCAACTCGTAGCACTTCATCTATTGACGATGTTATTTACGAAGACTATGCAGAGATCATAGCTCACGGCGTTTTAGCTAGGATGTTCATGTCTCATGACAAGCCTTACACAGACTTCAAACTAGCTGCTGCTCGTCAAGCTCTGTACACTGCTGGATTGAACGTGGCTAGGGATCGCGCTCTGAAGAACTATGTGCGCGTTAGTAAGCATGTAAAAATTCGGAGAATCTAATGACGGACAAGATCAAGCTAGTTCAAGGTGATACGAAGCCTACCTTGATCTGCACACTAACAGACGAAACCACTGGCGATGCAATCAACATCACTGGTGCCACAGTACTGTTAAAGTTCAGACAAGTTGGAGCTACCGTATTAACAGCCACAATTACTGGTGTGGTAACAAATGGAGCTGGCGGTGTCGTAGCCTTTTATTGGACTACAGAACCTACAGCACTTGATGGCCCACCCGGTGAGTACGAAGGCGAAATTGAAATCACGTTCCAAGACGGTTCAATACAGACTGTCTACGACTTACTAAAGTTCAAACTACGTTCGGAGTTCTAAGATGGGAGTGACGGTATCTTCCGTCCTCGCCTCAGCCCTAGTCTCAGAAGTAAGGGTAGCAAGCAGCATTAGTGTCCAAGCGGTGAATGTAGTCATCGAACGGGCAAAGGCTTCGGCCTCTCTGTTTGCTGCTGTCGGAACCGCAACGGTATCAATAGAGTTACCGCAAACAGCGATTCAAGCTGCTTTGATAGAAGCTACATCCTATCTCGATGAGGCTGGATGGTACAAGCTCTATCAAGACGTAGTATCGGCAAACGATAGTATCTCCCTTTCTATAGCAACAACAAGGGCTGATTCTTTCTCTAGCAACGATGCGGCGGCTAAAGCTGTTGAGAAACCATTCAGTGATTCCTATGGTGTTACTGATGTTATCGTAGTGACAATTGTCATACTGCGAAGTTTCTCTGATAGTTTTGCGATATCCGATACCAACATCATTGATGTAGATAAATCACTCTCTGATGCGGTTGACGCTACTGAGAGTTTGGCTAAGGACGTGGACAAATCAATGTCCGACGAGTCCATACTCAGTGACGCTCCGTCAAAGAGTGTAGCTAAACCTGCGTCCGACACCTTTGCAATAAGTGATAGTGATACAAGAAGTGTAGCTAAAGCAGTAGCTGATACCGTATCAACCTCCGACTCTGCGACAAGAGATATATCCAAAGCACTACAGGATGAATCTATTCTTTCAGATGCGGCGGCCAAAGATATGGCAAGGGCTCTCGTTGAAAGCTTTAGTGCATCTGATGTATTCACTAGGGTAGTACAATTCAATCGTAGCTTCAATGATACGAGCATCGTAACTGAGGCACTGAGTAAGCAGTTCAGTAGACCTCTGGCAGACTCGGCAACAATAACGGATGCCGACGCTAGGCACTATTACAAGAACGTAACTGGTGACTCTTTTAGCTTCTCAGAAAATGTGGTTGTACAAATCATTTCTGCTGAGGCTCAACTGCTTAACAATTATGTTCTGAACTTCTTCACTCTGAATGGCCCATAAGGAGATACCTAATGTTAACTGAGAACTTCAAGCTGAAAGGCGATGTCCTCATTGAAGTATTTGATCCCGTAACTGGTGATCTGAAAGACAAGCGCGAGATCCATAACCTAGTCGTTGATGTTGGTCTTGACTTCATTGCCAGTCGTATGGTCGGTACAGCACAAGCTGTTATGTCGCACATGGCTGTTGGTGATGATGGCACTTCCCCTGTTGCTGGTGACACAGCCCTTGGTAATGAGTTGGCTCGTCAAGCGCTGACATCTTCCACGGCTGTTGACAATGTTGTAACCTATGTTGCATCGTTTGGTGCTGGCGTTGGTACTGGCGCACTGGAAGAGGCTGGCATATTCAACGCTGGTTCTGGCGGCACAATGCTTTGCCACACAACCTTTGCTGTTGTGAACAAGGGTGCGTCTGATGCGATGACTATCACTTGGACTGTAACCGCAGCTTAATAGGAGCATAACGAATGGCAATCAAATGGACTAACAATGCTAGTACTACTCTAGCAAGTTCCATCTCAGCCGTAGCTACGACTATCACGGTTGCCTCTAGCGGTGGTTCCTTGTTCCCTACCTTGGGTGCTGGCGACTACTTCTATGCAACCCTTGTCGATTCCTCAAACAACATTGAGATCGTCAAAGTCACTGGTCGCACTGGCGACGTGATGACTGTGGTTCGCGGTCAAGAAGGAACATCTGCCAACGCTTATGTTGGTGGTGACAAGTTTGAACTGCGCCCGACTGCTGCTGGTTTTGCTGCTGCTGCTGAGGGTGAGAACATCGTTGACCTACCCATATCTCAGGGTGGTACAGGAGCTGGCAATGAAGGTGATGCTAGAGCAAATCTTGACGTGGTGCAAGACCCGGGTGCCAACGGTATTATGGCACGCACGACAGCCAACGGTTCAACCGCTCGTACTATTACTGCTGGCAATGCTGGTATCAGTGTTGACGATGGCAATGGGGTTGCTGGTAATCCTGTAATCTATAACGACGGTGTATGGTCGTTAACGGCTGGCGATGGCATTAGTGTAAGCGCACCTGATGGTGACATCACTATTGACAACGATGGCGTGCTTAGCTTCAACGGCCAAACAGGTGATATCACATTTACAGCAGATCCTCCTTCCGTTGAAGTCTTTACTGCTAGCGGCACTTGGACTAAGAACACTGGCCTGAAGGCTGTGATTGTTGAGGTAATTGCTGGTGGTGGTGGTGGCTCTACTCGCGGAACATCAGGGAAAACGACTTACGCTGGTGCTGGCGGTGGAGGTGGCGGTTACTCTCGCAAGTTAATTCTTGCTGCAGCCCTTGGCTCTACTGAGACTGTTACTGTTGGTACTGGTGGCACAGCATCTAAGACAGGTACAACCAACACTGACGGTGGCTCTGGTGGTACTTCATCCTTTGGCTCACACGTTACTGCTACTGGTGGTGGCGGTGCGTTTAAGTTTGATGGCGCTGCTCCTGCTACTGCTTCTTCTGTTGGTGGAAGTGGTGGACTTGGTACATCAACATTCTCCAACACTCCTGCTGAAGGCATCAACATTGATGGTGCTAAAGCTGCCGATGTTCAAGGCTCTGTTGGTGGAGATGGTGGCATATCCGGCTTTGGATATTCTGGTGCTGGTGCTGGCGCTAAGAGTAACGCGGCTGGAGCTGCGATTAACTCGCTATACGGCGGTGGTGGCGGCGGCGGGTTCAGCAGCGGCACAAACAATGCTGCTACTGGCGCTGCTGGTGTTGTGATAGTCTACGAATACTACTAATCGAGGTGATTATGAAAGCTTTAATTTCCCCAATGGAACCTCGGGAAAGTGGATTCCGTGTAGCAGAGGTTTCAGCGCAGGACTTTCCTGTAGCTGATCCTCTGTTCTGGGTTGACTGTTCCGATGACATTGTTGCAGACGAGTACTGGTATAAGGACGGTGTGTTCACACTGTTGCAACGCTACGAACCAGAATCCCCTGTTGAGGAGTTCTAATGGAAATCAAATCATATCCTTGTCATGGGTGGGTCATTGATCGAACCACAGTTGAGCAAGGCGAGTTTATCAACGACAAAGTAATGCATAATAATTATTTTGCAATTGATAAAAATGGCGACGTGGCTGGCGTGGGCAAGTATCTTTGGTTCATTGAGTCTGGCAAGCACACTCATGAAAACATAGATACTGGGGCGGTTACTGATTGTGTTCGCGGTTGGAATACATTGGATACTCCACACACTCGTGGCGAGTACCGCATGAGACCAGTAGAAGATACTGCCGTGTGGTGCTTTAATGCGCCAGCAAATTCAGGTACGCTTCCTAATTGCTCTTTCTTTAGATTGGGCGTGGGAGAAACAATGTCCTTTAATGCTGGTGATAAGTTATTCCTGATGGATGGTCGCTTATCAAACCGGGTAAAAGAAATAGCTGGGCCTAGGCAGGTTATTATGTCGGCCACAGAAGTTCTTGTTGCAATAGAGGATACCTTAATTCTTAAAGTGGCTTAACAGTGGAATGCAAAGGTTACTTCCGTAAACTAGACATCAAGTTCGACACAGATGGGTACACCCTAGACTGTGCTGGGCTTGATGTCATTCATGTGTACGACAAGACTACCAAGTATGCTCAACGCGCCATGCGTCAATACAAAGACTATGGCGATGTTCCTGTAACAACTTACAAACCGTTACAAGAAGATGAGAGCAGATTGCTACAGTACTTGCCTAAAGATTTGTTGGACATAGAAGTTCCAGAGTTGTGGGCTATGAATATAACTCCGTCTGATGAGAAGAGTTATCTCCCGGCTCATAAGGATGGCACAAGACTATGCACCATAAATTTTTATTTTGATACACACGGGGAAGTAACCTCAAGCTATAGAATGAATGCCAACAAGCTAGAACGAGTTGGGTCATTCTGTGCTAGTCATGGCGAGGCTTGGCTTCTTAATACAGACGAGATACACGATGTGAAGTTAAGCAGCCCACACGTTAGAAAGTCTCTTGGCTTTTCTTTTAAAACAACCCCATACGAAGTAGTGTCGAGGTACTTATGAAAGAGGCTTGCAAATTAAATATCAATCTGGATGCAGGTTGTTTAGATGGTATTGCGTTGCCTCTATACAGAAGAATTACTCGTCACCAAAAGTATTCAAAACAGCAAGCTGACAAATACGACTTGCTTCCTGTGGATGTTATGTTGCTCCCGGGTAGTAGAGCTAGAGATTTTATACTTGCGCAACTACCTAAAAATGTGTTACAAGTAGAGGTGCCTGAGCTTTCTGTTGTTGAAGTTGCCGCTCCAAAAGATAGAGATTCAGTTCTTGCAATACATGTCGATCTTGCAAGAATTGCTGCAATCAACTATTACATAGACGGTGCGGAAGATGAGGTTACATCATTCTTTGATTGGGATGATGATAACAACATAGCAACAGAGAAGAGTAGCTTCACAGCAAAAACTGGTGAGACTTGGATACTAAATGTTTCTGAGCCGCACTCAGTAAGAATGAAGGCTGGGCATACTCGTAGGGTATTGACAATGAGCTTTACCCGGACTAGCTACGATACATTGAGGGGGTTGTGTGCATCTAAAATTTGTAAATGAAATACCTGACGTAGCAAAAGTTTATCCAATGGAAAGATCTAAGGATGTATCTTTCCCTTGGGTAAGGCGCATGAGAGATGATTATGCAGCCGTAGCAAAGAAGCCTGACTACAAAACACAGAGTAACGTGCATGCGGCTCGATGCCCCGGAATATTCCATCTGCTTCGGCATGGATGGATTATGCGTACTTGGTCTGATATAGCAATCACAACCAATGGCGATGGCCTGTCATTTGAATGGCGCTCACCACATAAGTGGGACACACCATTGATGGATTGGGTTCATGAACAGAACTACTCTAAGTTCATGGACAACTGGCCTGATCACTCACTAAAGCATTTACTAAAGTTTAATACTGGTTGGCGCTGCGAAGTACCAAAAGGATACTACCTTCTGGAAATGCCCATACCCTACCAAGATGATTGTAGGTTTGAGGTAATGCCGGGGACGTTTGTCCGTGAGTATGGCGCGGCGGCAATGAATCCATTCATCCGATGGAATGTAAAAGAGGGCACTGAACTAATCCCTGCTGGTACACCATTGGCACAATACATCCTAGTTCCTAGAGAAGAAGTATCGTTCTCATGCGAGGAGTATGACCCAAAGATTCACGATGTTGGTCTACTCGATTTCATTAAGAAGGGAAAATTTGTCAACGACATGGGCTTCGTAAGGAGGTTCTTCGGAGACTAAAGGAGAGAGATGGAACCGATCATGACGATTGCGGCAGTGTTTGCTGGCGCTCAAGCCGCTGTGAAAGGAGTCCGTCAAGCAGTTCAGTTGGGGAAAGAAGTTCGCGATTGCTACCATGAGATTCGCGACTTCTTCCACGCCCAAGGTCAGATTGAAATTGAGTACAAGAAGACAGCCGAAGTTCAGGTTAAGCCAGAGAATAAACGCTCTGCTACTGAGCAAGCTCTCGACATTGTATTCATGCGTCGCGAGATGTTCAAGATGGAAGTTGAACTTCGAGAGATGCTGATCTACGGCTTCAACGAGTCCGGCTTGTACGAAGAGATGTGTCAAGAACGAGCAAGAATTATTGAGGCAGAGAAACATGCAATCGAAGAGGCTCAACTCAAAGCTAGGGCTGAGCTAGATCGAAAACGAAGACAGAAGGCTAAACGCCGAGAAGCAATCGAAACCGCCGTGGCAATAGTCGTCGCGGTTTTTTTATCGCTTGGTAGTTTCTACGGCATCTGGTGGATGTTCCAACAAGGGGGTCAATGGTGATGGCAAAATGGTTTGGCGATGATTGGATGCGCACACAATGGCGACCCATGATGGCAATTGTCTATATGATAATTAACCTGTGTGACTTCCTAGTATTCCCTATCGTTTGGACATTACTCCAGATCCACGGAGAAGGCAAGGTAGCTCAACAGTGGGTGCCTTTGACATTATCTAATGGTGGTTTATTCCACATGGCATTCGGCGCGATCCTTGGTGTAGCTGCTTGGACTAGAGGTCAAGAGAAGGTTGAAGAGGTTCGTAATGCTAAAGCTAATTGAGGGATACGCATGGATAATCAAGTTGGTTCTTCTGGGTGCCCTGTTTGCCGGGGGCTGGTGGTTAGGGGATTCTCTGAAGCAGGGCGAGTGGGATGCAGCTCGTGTCAAGGAATTAGCCGAGTTCAACCGTGCAATAGAGGATGCCAATGCAAAGGTACTAGCGGCGGAACGTGCGTCTGCGGAAAAAGCAAGCCAAGTATCAGCCAAGTATCAAAAGAAACTACAGGAGAAGGATCGTGAAAAAGCTGCTGCTATTGCTGACGCTGAGTCTCGTGGGTTGTGGGTCAACGTCTCAAGTGGTTCGCCCGGAACTGAAGTGCCCGGAACTACCGCCTGTACCTGCGGATCTAATGGTGAGACGAGAGCCAGACTTTCTGAAAAGACTTCAAGAGATCTTATCGCCCTCCTCAACGAAGCAGACAGAGCAGTAGAACAACTTAATGCATGCCAAGATATGCTACAGAAAGAACGAAATAAATGATAAACTCTCGCAAGATTGACGACCTGTTGCCAGTTGTGCAAGACAAGGCTCGTAAGTTTCTTGAGCTATGCCATGAGAATGATATAGATATCTTGATAACTTCGACATACCGAGATGCAGAAAGTCAGAATGCACTATACGCACAAGGCAGAACGCAACCCGGTAAGATTGTTACTAATGCAAAAGCTGGAGAGAGTTGGCATAATCACAGGTGCGCTTTCGATGTAGTACCTATCGTTAATGGTAAGGCATGCTGGGATACAAAGAACCCTGTATGGCAAACCATCGGTAGTCTAGGTAAAGAGGCCGGATTGGAGTGGGCTGGTGATTGGAAGAAGTTCAAAGAGTTTCCGCACTTCCAATACACAGGTGGTAAGACACTAGCTCAACTTCGCAACGGAGAAAGGGTAGCGTAATGGACGTGGAAATTCACCGCGACTTAGGTCGTCATGAGGCTGAGATCGAGTCCCTGCAACGTGAGTTAAACGCAGTGCATACCGAACTCCGTGAAGTAAAAGAGTGTTTGCATTCTATCCGAGAGACATTGTCTGAAGCTCGTGGTGGGTGGAAAACACTGATGTGGTTGTCAGGTGTATCGGCAACCGTAGGCGCTCTAATATTCAAACTGCTGAGCATGGCAATGACTATGCTCCCAAAATAAGGGTGCTGTATGTCTCGAATAACTGAGCAAGAGTTTTTAGATAGCTGGAATAAATATCAATCTGCTGCTGCGGTAGCAAGAGATCTTGATGTTGATCTACGGTGGGTATATCGCCGCAGAAAACAACTAGAGCAAAAGATCGGATCAACTCTTGCCGCTTCTGACTTCAGATCACCGACGTTCACAATCCGTGAACATTCTCCTCGTGTGAACTGTGAGTTAGAAAACGGGACAATACTAGTAGCATCCGATGCTCACTACTGGCCGGGTGTGGTTAGTACTGCGCATCAAGCATTCTTAGAAATCGCTGGAGAATTGAAGCCAGAAATCATCGTCATGAATGGTGATATGTTTGATGGCTCATCTATCAGCAGATTCCCCAAAGCTGGCTGGGGCACAACACCCAACGTCAAACAAGAACTTGAGGCTGTACAAGAGCGACTAGATGAGATTCGTTTAGTTGCTAAGGGCTCAGAGTTATGGTGGACGATGGGCAATCATGATCAGCGATTCGAAGCTAGGCTTGCTCAAAACGTACCAGAGTATGCGGGTGTTGCTGGATTCACTTTAAAGGATCACTTCCCGCACTGGAACTTTACAATGAGCTTGATGGTCAATGAGAACCTCATGATCAAGCATCGCTTCCGCAACGGTGTACATGCTACATGGAACAACACCCTATATGGAGGTATCTCTGTTTGTACTGGACACCTTCACAGGTTGCAAGCAACATTACTCACGGATTACCGCGGGACTCGTTGGGGTATCGACACTGGCACCCTAGCTGAAGTTGACGGTGATCACATGCACTACGGCGAGGACGAACCAAAGAATCATTGCTCTGGTTTTGCTGTCCTGACGATCGTAGATGGCGAACTAATATATCCAGAGTTCTGCTCCGTCCATAACGAGAAAGCATTTTTCCGTGGGGAGCGAATTGTGTAAGGGGAAAAAATGGCAGGTCTGAAGCTTATGACGCAGGGCGGTTATGTACCACGGGTAGCCGCCCACTTGCTTCAAGACAGTGAGGCTCAACGAGCTATCAATACTAAACTTTACGCCGGAGACCTCAGGGGTTGGTACAAGCCTTCTGCGGTTACTCCGGCTTTTGAGTGTATTGAGTTCGGTGAAACCCTGTACAAAATGAAGACCAACGCCCAAGATGACCGATGGGTTGTCTGGGATTCTGTGGTATCTGCTGTACTGAATCCAATCGTGGATGATTCAGAAGCAAGCTCTGTCTACTACACAGAGAATAGTGAGTTAAAGAAAACAAATTCAAGCTTGGCTGGGACAACTAACGGCACTCCTCCTGCTGATTGGTTGTACGGCGCAGTTCCAATTCCTGCTGCAGCGCTTACTGCAACCGAGGTTCATGTAGGCGGTGGTACTACTGAAGATCGAATCTACGTCTACACTTTCGTCCAAGAGTTTGGCGGCATTGAAGAAGAGAGCGCTCCTTCAGCAGTTTCAAATGTAGTAACTATTCATGCAAATGATACGGTTGACCTAACTGGTTTTGAAGATGCAACTGCCCTTGCTCATCAGAACGTAACAAAGATTCGTATCTATAGATCTGTATCTGGATCTACGCCTACATTTTTGTTTGTTGATGAGATCCCTGCAAGTAACGCAGCAACTCCGGGCTATACCTACAACGACAGCAAGACAGCAACTCAGCTTGGCGAAGAGCTTCAAACAATTATTCGTGTACCTCCCGGCGAACTAAGCGGGATAGTTGCTCACCCTAGTGGTTTCTTAGCTGGCTTCCACCTTAGAGAAGTTCTGTTTTCTGAGATTGGATTCCCGCAAGCTTGGCCTATAGCCTATCGATACACTGTCGAAGCAGACATTGTAAACATTGCTGTGTACGGTCAAAGCATTGTGGTTCTAACCAAAGGATACCCAGTTGTATTCTCTGGTACAGATCCGGGTGCCATGACTCCAGAGAAGTTGACTGAGCTTGAGCCATGCGTGTCTGCGCGTTCTGTTGCATCTGATGCAAACGGTGTGCTGTATGCAAGCCCTAATGGTATTTGCTTGGTAGGCCCTGCTGGTACTGGCTTGGCAACTGGCAACATCATGCTGCGGGATAACTTTGAAAAGTTCAATCCTCCTACAATTCGTGGCGCAGTATACAACGGTAAGTACTTTGGCTTCTATCAACAGGCGACTGAGTATCTGGCTAACGGTGGTTTCATTCTTGACCGCACGATGCAGTCATCTCCGTTCTCTACAACGAACGTGCAAGCTCGTTCAGCATATACCGATCCAGAAACTGCTGAGCTGTACTACTTGTGGGATAGGACTGTATACAAGTGGGAAGGCAACAGGCTAAACAACTTCCCATTTGAATGGTTGTCCAAGAAGTTTATCTTCTCAGATCCAATTAACTTGGGTGCCATTGAGATTGATGCCGACTTCCTTAGTGCAGAAGCAGCAGCACAGTGGGAAGCGTATGTACAGTCTATCAAAGATGCTAACCAAGTTTTGTTTGATACTGGTGATCCTCTTGAGGGCGACTTAAACGATAAACCACTCAATCATTTTGTGATGGGTGGTTCTATCCTTCAGCCGATTCCTCAGGCAATGGATGATCGCTTCATTCAGTTTACTTTAATTGTTGACGGTAACGAGGTCTACAATACTGTTTACACTGAGAGTGGTGTGTACCGACTACCTTCTGGGTACAAGGGCACTATCATTGAAATGAAGATATCCGGCAACGTAGAGTTCAGGTACATCAAAGTTGCTGAAACTATGAAAGAGCTGAAAACACTATGAGCCGACTAAGGAAGCCAGCGATCCCTGCTGTTGTTGTTCCTGATCGTAGACTATCAACCCTCTTGGGCCCCATGAAACAGAACATTGAAATGTTAACTGGGGTTCGAGGGGGCAAATTAGAATACCTTCCTGATACAGCAACACCAGATGAAGCGATTGCAAAAATTAACGAGATCATAGATCGTCTTAACAATTAGTGTATGGAAAAACTAATTAACGACCCAGATAGGGTATGGCACTTCCTAAAGGATATCGGCGTACCAGTAATGTACTCCGCTGGTATGCAAGGAATAGGACGAGAGATCGATGGCGGTCTAGTCGGTGCCGTACTCTATGAAGGGTACACAACGAATAACATCTTCATGCATTGCGCGGGAAGAGGCAAGAGGTGGATTAGCAAGAGCTTACTTAAAGCTGCGTTTGCATATCCCTTCAAGCAATTATCTTGCAAGAGAATTACAGCTTGGGTTGAAGACTCGAACGTAGATTCTAAACGCCTTGTCGAACACATAGGTTTCGAAGTTGAAACTATGCTCAAAGGTGCGGCTCACGATGGCGGTGATGTCATCCTATATGTTATGTGGCGAGACAAGTGTAGATTTTTAAAGGACTGAGAATGTTCGACAAATACGATAGTTTCAATGAATTCTACGGAGACGTGTGCGACAACCCTAAAGATAAGGTTGAGCGCCACCTAGCCGTTTGGCAGAAGAAGAACATCTGCTTTGGTGGTAAGGGTAGCGCACCAGATCCAAATCCCGGTATGCTTGCCAGCGCCGAAGCTGCTAAGACTGCTGCTGATGCTCAGAGGGAAATAGCCAGAGAGCAACTAGACTTCTACAAAAAACAGTACGAAGATCTAAAGCCAGTTCTTACTGAGGTACTACAAGGCCAAGTCACGACTCAGGAAGAGTCAATGCGTCAGGCTAAAGAGTACGAAGACTACATGAAAGGCACCTTCCGTCCTCTTGAGCAGAAGCTGACGGATGAGGCAATGAAGTACAACACTGAGGCTGAGCGTGAGAAGTTGGCGCGTGGTGCAATTGCTGATACCGCTTCAGCATTTGCAAACATGCGAGGCCAAGCGCAACGTCAATCCCGTGCATCTGGTGTCAATCCAAACTCTGGTAGGTTCGCAGCTCTGAACCAACAGCTCAACTTGCAAGAAGCTTTGGCTCGTGCTGGCGCTGCTACTGGCGCTAGAGAAGCTGCTGTTGATAAAGGCCGAGCAATGACGTATGACGCGGCTGCACTTGGTCGTGGCTTACCATCCAACGTGACAGCATCCTTTGGTACTGGCATTAGCGCAGGTCAAGGTGCTACCAACTCAGCAATGGCTCCCGGCAATATCATGGGTCAAGGCTACCAAGGCTACAGTCAACAAATGGCTGGCGCACAACAAGGCTACGGCACTGCTGGTGGAATTTACGGACAAGAGTTCGGCGCTCGTATGCAAGGCTATAATGCTCAACAGCAAGCTGATGCTGCTCTGTGGGGTGGCTTAGGTCAGTTGGGCGGTATGGCATTCGGCGGCACTAAAGGCTTTGGTTTCTTCAAGGCTGACGGTGGTGACGTGTCTACTCCTTGGAACCGCAAAGCAATCGGTATGCTACACGAAGGCCCCGGCCCTGTGAGTGGCCCCGGTGGGCCTGTGGATGACAAGATCCCTGCTATGTTGTCTAACGGAGAGTATGTGATCCCAGCCGATACTGTCAAGAAGATTGGTCGTAAGAACCTAGACAAGTTGGTTAAGCAGACCCATACCCCTGCTGAAGTACAGCGTCGCAGGAAAGCACTGAAAGGTAAAAAATAATGGCTAGCGGAATCGGTTCCTTCTTGGGCGGGTTAGCTCAAGGCTATCAAACTTCACAAGAGATGGAGCAGCGGCAACAGGCCATCGAGCGCGATAAAGAACGCATGGCATTGGATAGGGATCGCTTTGCCCTAGAGAAAGATCGTGCTGATCGTGACGCTAAGATGGCTGAGCTTACTCGACAGCAAACACAAATGCAGATTGATGCTGCTAAGCGTGAAGAAGAATTTGTTGCAGACCAAAAAGCTCTCTATACACAATTTCAAAATCTATCGAAAGCTGGGTACGAGGCTGAGGAAATAACTCCTGACGGTAAAAGCCTTGGTGTTCGTCGCTTCCAAGATGGCCCAACTGCTGTTGCTGAGGCTAAGGCTCGCGGCAATATGTTTAAGCCCGGCAGTTTAAGACAAGCCCCAGAGCTAGATTCAACTCAAAAGGCGATTTTATTTAGAGATCTGAACAATCAGAATCTAATTAAGCACGCCAAGATGACTCCTGAAATTGCTGAAGCTGCTCGTAGACAGGACAAAGAATTAGCAAGTGAAGGGGCTCTGGATGCTCTGAAGTATTTTGAAGTTACTGGCGACGTTGCTGGCGCAAAAAAAATGTTCAACGACGTTCCAAACAGTAAAATTAAAATACCTGATGATGTTATGTTGAAACGTGTCCCAGACGAGTTGCTTGGCGGCCTGAAAACCGTGGGCACTGTAATGAAGAATGGGAAAGAAGAAGTGGTTTTTGACTCTTTCTTAAATGTTATACTTCCGTCAATGGGGCCAAAAGAATACGCTGCATTCCAAGCACAACAAAGACTGGAAGGCCAGAAGCAAGCGGGCGAGAATCAGCGTACTGACAAGAGAATCGGTGCAGATATCACTACGTCTCGCGAAGCCAATAAAGCTGCAATGGATCGCGAAGTCTTCCGTGCCCGTAAGGATATCGAAATTGCCAGCATGAAAGGCAAGGACGAGAAGGATGCGATAGGCAAACAGCTACGGGATATCATGTTCCCATTGGCAGAGAAGCAAGCATCACAACCCGGCTTCGTATTCAACGCAGATTACTACCGCAAGAATACGCTAGACCAACTGAACCGCGCGCGAAACCTATACGAGACAGGAAAAGTTAGAACTCTCGAAGAGGCCGCTGCAGCAGCAGTTAGAGAAATACCTTATAGCCCTCCTAAATGATAGGTAAATAAATGGCAACTTCCCTCTACAAGACTTCAAACACAGCAGGCTCCGAAGTTAGACGTAGGGGGAAGGGGATCTCCGATGGCTCATACAAACCGGGCGACTTTGTTCAGAAAGATACTGGACAAGAGTACGTCCCGGGGCGTATTGCTAGCGAGGCAATAGGCGAAGACTACCGTCCCGGTGTGCTTGCTGATCGTGCTTTACAAGAACCCCTTCCTACCCCTTCCCAGCGTCGTCGTGGTATCTCTACCGCGCCATCAGGCCCATCCTCGACTTCACCCCAGCGTGAATATCAAACCGATCCAGCAGAACTAGCTGCTTGGAAAAAATCCCAAGGCATCATCGACACTCCCCCTCCTCAGGATTCGTCGCGTCCATTGGAAGGCGATTTCATTGGGGACACTGGTCGCTCCCTATTAACGGGCGGCGTTAACATTGTCAAGGGTGTATATGAACTTGGGAACCTTGCGTCTGGCGGTGCGCTAGATGAGGCCATTAAGTCCCGTACTGGGACTACTGGGACAGAGAACATTGCCGGAGGTATTCAACAGATCCGTGAGCAAGACTCCCCAGCCCTGCAAGCACAACGCAAAGAGCTAGAGGATGCTAAGGGTTTTGTTGACAGCTTTACAACAGTCCTGACTAACCCACGTCTGGCTGGCTCCATGCTGTTTGAGATGGCACCACAGTTGGCTACCGTTGCTTTGGCTGCTCGTACCGTAGCGGTTAAGACATTTGCATGGGGTCTTGAGTCTGGTCTGTCGGCTGAAGCAGCTTCTAGTCTGGCTGCAACCAATGCAACCCGTACAGTTCTTGGTGTTAACTCCGTGCTTGAGGGCACTGCCGCTGGCTCAGACGCTCGTTCGTCCATCCTTGGCATGAAGGAAGAGGAACTAGCCAAGTCTCCACAGTATCAAAAGCTATTGGCTGAACTGGGCGATCCTAAGCTAGCCCGTATGAAGCTGGCAAACGATGCTTCTGTGGTGTCTACAGCTTTGGCAGGAACCATCTCGCTTGTCTTGAACAAGGTATCTGGCGCTGGTGAGCTGGAAGCTAAAGTTCTGGGTGGCGTAACTGGCGTAGCTGAAGAAGGTGTCAAAAAGACAATAGCCAAAGAAGTAGCCAAAGGTGTTGCCAAAGAAACAGTTCAAGAAGCTGGCGAGGAAGGTGGATCTCAGTTCGCTCAGAACGTAGGCGAGATGACCTCAGGAGCGCGTCCAGACAAAGATCTGCTTGAGGGTGTACCGGAAGCTGCTGGAGCTGGCGGGGCGCTTGGCGGGGTGTCTGGTGGCTTCTTTGGGGGTATCTCTGGCCTCAAGGGTAAAACAGCTACGCCTGATGCTGCGCCGGGTACTACCCAAACAGACCAAACTCAGAAAGAGTGGCGTAACAATTTGACAAATACCGAGATGGTATCGGGCGCTAACAGTCAAGAACTGATGGCTCACCTGTATGCCACCGGAGATGAAGCTACTCGCGCTCGTCTAAGGGCTGCAAACCCCGGCCTGAATCTGGAAGCCCTGTCTCAGGATGTCGATCTGGTAAAGAATGGTCAGCGTATTGCAGAACGCGCACCCGGTTTTGTCAACCAGTTTGTCAACCAGCTAGAAGCTTTCGACCTGAATGCAGCTACTGAGGCTGCTCGGGATGAGATGCGCACTACAGGTAGCCGCGGTCTTACTGTTGCCAAGGATCTAGCCGCACAAGCTGCTGCAGAACAAGAGCAAGGGATCACCAAAGAACCTCCAGCTCCGGGCGAAGAGCCAGCTACCCAACAAGTAGCACCCGCTCCACGTCGCGAACCTCTCGATCAGGAGACTCGTGACCTGCGCTTAGGTGGCTATCAGCGTCAGGCTTTGAATCTGATGCAGCGCCCACCAGAGTTCCGTGAGCAGCAAGCCCAAGAAACTATGTTGGACATGTTGGCTGAGGGATACACTCAAGATGAAGTGGCAGAAGTATTTGCTCCTGTCTTTGAGGCTGGCCTTGAGGAAACGGCGCTGGGCTATGACGCTCAGTTACAAGAGACTCCTACTGCTATACAGGAAACAGAAGCTCCTGACAATATCCCTGATGCTGGGTACAAGAGAGATACCTTTGAGGTTGTTGAGGCACCCATCCTCCCAACCGACACAGATCCATTCAGCTTTGATCAGATCGTTACTGCGCTAACTAAGTCTGACTACGAAAAAACTGGTGGAGATCCAGAGCATTTGGACAGGATGAACTACGTCCAGACCAAGGTGCCTCCTGAATTCCAGATGATTGCTGATGCGCTCGGTATCCGCCTGTACGGTATCAAGTATCTTGGCAAGAACCCAAGAACTACTCGTCGTAATGGTATCTCCTTTGGTCAGCGCACTATTGCTCTGAACTTTGAGGCGAACAAAACCCAAAACCAATTGATCATTCTGGGTCATGAGTTGTTCCATGAGCTTGCTCGTCAGTATCCAAAGGCAGCAGAGGATCTACAGTTTGAACTGATCCGCTATCTCAAGCAGCCTGAGCGTCAAGCTATGCGGGACAAGTTGCTCGGTGTCAATTATCCAGTTGACAAGATCAGAGAAGAGATGACTGCAGACCTTGTTGGTCTAATGTTTACTGATCGTCAATTCTGGGAGCAGTTGGGTGCCAAGCGTCCCGGCCTAATCGGTAAGATCCTTAATGTTATCGATCAGTTAATTGCCAAGTACACTAGCCTTGGTCTTCGTGAGCAGATGGCTAAGGACATGATCGATGATTTGGTCGCTGTCCGTACAACCATCGCTGAGTTCTTCAACAACATTAAGGCTGAAGCAGAAGGCAACCTTGAAATTGCTGAGAGCGTTGACTTAACTATCGATGAACTTGAGGCGCTGACTGAGATGCGTCGCCTGATCCGCGAGAACAAGAAGCCAGAAGCATCACGCATCTTTAAAGAGCAAGGCTTCTTCACCAAGTATCAGATGAAGTTCAACGAGATCGTTGCCGACGAAGAAGCAAAGGCCGCTCGTACTGATGCAGAGGTGTTGGCTGACAATGAAGCGTACCTTCAGCAGCAGCGCAAAGCTTTGGGTGA
>Ga0209742_10000676_pt1 | contig 17436 bp, 15 predicted proteins | sample DeeMarSeWOR38_10_FD_187462 | JGI IMG/M metagenome (GOLD analysis project Ga0209742, IMG submission 187462) | Marine sediment microbial communities from White Oak River estuary, North Carolina - WOR-3-8_10 (SPAdes) (version 2) | ecosystem: Environmental > Aquatic > Marine > Intertidal zone >... | reverse complement strand
TGCTGAGGCTGTTCCCGCAGGAGCACCGCCGCGCTTACGCACAGCCGATGCTGCAGCACGTCCGCCATCTGGGTCGCCATGCCCGGGGGCGGGGGCGCTGGCATGGCACCTCTTGAAAGATGGCCTTGCCAATGCCGGAATCGAGCACATGGAGGCGATTATGTTGGCGAATAAGAATTTCAAGCCGGCCTCATGGTCGATCGTCCTGCTGGCCTGCATCCCCGGTCTGCTGGTTGCGTTCTCCCGGCGACCGGCAGAGCTGTTGGACTCAGTGCTGCCGATCTTGGGCTACTTGTATCTGGCGCTCTTGGTGATTGCGCTGCCGGTCATCTGGTGGCGCAGAAGACGGTTCCCAGTCTGGGCGCTGCTGCCGGCTGGCGCATTGGCATGGGTTTTGACCTACATGGCGGGAATTGGATTGGCGCAGCTGGTCAATTCGCTCCGCATTCCAGATCTGAAGTGGATGGAGATTTGGACCGGGATCACGATCGTGCATTTCTTGCTGGCTGCCGTGCTGTTCCTGGTTTTATTGCGTGGCCAGGGAATACCCCGTTCAGTCTGGCTGGTGGTCGGCATCATCGCCTTGAGCCATCTCCTTCTGGCAGCTCTATATAGCCTTGCCAGGTATGGTGGCGATCAACCTTTTGCTGGCATCCTAACCTACTTCACTCAATCCGGGCTTGGACCGTTTGAAGGTCTGATGTTGGTGGCAGTGGGCTTGTTGTTCGCACGCCAGCACGGCACGCTGGCGCTGTTGGTCGTCGTCGGTGGCTACTTTTATATGTTCACCGACAGTGATTACTTGTCAGGATTTCTTCTTCGCGATTGGGGGGGATTAGCGGTCTATCTCGGTGGGGCAGCGATTTTGTTTCTTGTTGTGGTGCCGGTTGCCTTACTCCGTGCCAGGACTCGTTTGGGGCGAGTCTTGGCTGTGTTCGTCCCGCTGGTGGCATTCCATGTCATCCGGCTTATCGTTCCGGCTATTGTGCTCGGACAGCCGCTGGATATAAGACTGGGCGAAACGGTAGCTTTCATCAACATGGTGCTCATCTTGATTTTAGCTTGGGTGCTGTTCAGTCACTTTGGGGAATCAACTCGCCCGGTAAAGCCAAACCAGGAGCTGGAGAAACTCCCTTTACCCAGCTGAAGATCTGTCACAACGGACCGGGGGATAGTTGCGGGGGATTTGGAAATTGTGCCTTATGCCTCTCTCTGATGCCATGCATGGGAATGGTAAACAGGACAAGGTGGCAGGGGTCTATTCCTTTTCGGGAGGGAGGCGCTGGACGCGCACGGAATGCACGCGGAAGCGATCCATGATGTCGACCACGAAGCTGTAGCCCTGATAGCTGACCGAGTCGCCCACCTCGGGGATCTTGCCCAGTTCCGACATCATGAATCCACCCAGGGTGGCGTAAACGCCGCCCGGCTCGAAAGGAATGCCTAGCAGATCGCCAACCTCAGCGATGGCGATGCCGCCGGATATGCACCACTCACCTTTCCTTCCGCGCTCGGGGACCACGGCCACCGGGCTGTATTCGTCCTCGATCTCGCCGACGATCACCTCCAGCAGGTCTTCAAAGGTGATCAGGCCATCCGTGCCGCTATGTTCATCCAGGACGATGCCCATATAGCGCTTGGCGCGCGTCAGCAGGGTCGAAGCCTGGGGCAGGGTCGCGCCCTCGGGGATGTAGACCATCTCCCGGGTGAGCTGGCTGAGCGTTGTACCCGGGACAGCCCAAAACAAGTCTTTGACATGCACGTAGCCCAGGATACGGTCCAGATCGCCGCGATAAACCGGGAAACGTGAAAAACCTGAATCTTTAGCGATCTGCAAAGCGTCCTGGGTGGGCGTATCCGCCTCCAGTGCGACGATCTCTGGGCGCGGGGTCATCACGTCGCGGGTGGTGCGGTTGGCGTATGCCAGGATGCGCGTGATCATGCGCTCCTGCACCGGCAGGAAAGTCCCCTGGGCGGTGCCGCGGCGCACCAGGAACTCGACCTCTTCCGGGCTGGTGCTTTCTTCATCGGGGATTTCCTCCCCGAATAAACGCAAAACCAAATCCGCTGAGAAGATCAGAAAACGCACCGGCCAGGCAGCCAGGCGGGAGAGAAATTCGAAGAAGCCCGCTACCGATATGGCCCACCGTTCCGGCTGGCGGATCGCCAGTTGCTTGGGAACCAGTTCCCCCAGGAGCAGCGAGGCATAGGAGATGGCCAGCACAACTACGATCAAAGCGATCTGGGCGGAGTACGGCTCCAGCGCCGGGATTTGCGCCAGCAGTGGGGCTAACCAGCGCGCCGCTTCGACGCCACCCACCGCGGAGGCCAGGGTGGCCACCAGGGTGATCCCTACCTGGACGGTGGCCAGGAACTTCCCTGGTTCTTTTTGCAGCTGCAGTGCCTGGGCGGCACGTCCATCTCCGGCTTCGGCCTGGGTTTGCAGGCGGGTTTCCCTGGCGGAGACCATGGCTATCTCAGCCGCGGCAAAGAAGCCGTTCAGTAGAATCAAAGCAAAAATGAGAAGAAAATCTGAGATCATGTTAAATGCACTTCACTTTCCCTTGTATCGTTTGAACCACTTATCGACCTCTGCCGATAAGTATTTCGCCGTGCTCAAAAATTTAAACGGCGCCCAAGTGGGGTGGTCAAAACATGGCTGATCAATAATGTCTGCCTGAAGGGCAGATCTGAGATCAGCTATTATAAAACAAGGCATAGCAATCCGCGGCGAGAATCAACCAGCGGTATTGACACTCGTTAATAATACGGTTATAATGTGACTATAGTCATAACCATGGTCATTTTTAAACATCCGTGATGAATGAATCTATTTCGAAAAGCAAATTGAAAGCCAAAATGCTGGCGATATTCCGAGAATTGGAAACCACGAGAGAGGAATTGATCGTCACCGATCACGGCAAGCCGGTGCTGAAGATCGTCCCCATCAAGCAGGAAAATACGGTCGCTGAATTGTTTGCCGGTTTGCAGGGCCAGGTTACCTATCTGGAGGATATCAACCGACCCGCTTTCGAAGAATGGCATGAGGCATAAGTGATCGTCTTGGATACTTCAGCCCTGCTTTTCTGGACGTTGGACCCAGCCAATCTATCACAGAAAGCCCATGAAGTCATCCTGGGGGCGGACCGCATTCTGGTCAGTTCGATCTCCATTTGGGAGATCGCCCTAAAAGTGAAGCAGCAGCAACTGGTGCTTCCGCTGACGATCGATGATTATGCAGATCGGTTGCAGCGGCTCAAGTCGCTCGAAATATTGCCGGTGGATGTACAGGCTTGGTTGGAAAACCTGGGCCTGCCCTGGGAGCATCCCGATCCGGCCGCCAGGACGATCGTGGCTCTGGCTGCTCGCTTCAACTGCCCCTTGGTCACTGCCGATCGAATTATGGCTGATTATTACCCGCAAACGATTTGGTGAGCAGTAAAAGCAATACATAGCCCACTATCCCCAGCCTTCGCAAGGCGCAGGGTCGCCTCTCCCCCGAACTTCGGGGGAGAGATTTTTTGGGTTGTCCTGACTCACTCTCCTGTATCGAGTCTGGTTATCGAAGATCAATATTTCTACAGCTGAGTGTATCTGTACAGGTGCTTCCTAAAGCACAAAATATAATTTGCGCTGGTTCAAGTACCAACCCACACCGCTTAAGATAGCGACCAGAGCCATGACCTGCAGAAGCACCAGCCATAAGGGGGCCTGGACATACCAGGTCGGGATGGCAGGCAAGGCAAAGACCCCCAGCAGAACGTAGTGCAGCAGATAAAGGAACAGCGGATTGCGCCCCCAATCGGTCAGGATGGGCAAGCGCCACTGCTGCTTATCAGCAAACAAATGGAATAGGTAAAATACGAGTCCGCTTAAGCCAAGACTTAATATGACGTAGCTGGCTGAAGCGCGGTCTTTACTCACAGGAACCAGGAGGGCCAGCACCAGGCTGCCAAGGACGAGTCCAGCAGATAGTGATGGGAAGAGCCATTGACCCCGGCGCTCATCATGGTAGATGTCAGCCATCGCGGTGGCCAGGATCAGCATCGCCCCCCAGCTCAGCGCTCCCCAGGGTCCATTATGCGGCGCGATCAGAACATCCTGCAGCCAGAAACGGTCCAGCAGGAACTGGTAGCCAGCCAGCATACCCAGCCCGATGACCGCCCGCCAGACCGTGGACAGGTTGATAAAGGGCAAGGCAATCAAGCCAGCTGCTCCAAGCGCCTGCAGAAGCCCCCAGTTGACGCTGGGCGGCTGGATGCCAGATAGCTCCCAGACCAGGGTGACCAGATAACCCACACCAAGCAAAGCCAGGTAGCGGGTCAGGAAGTGCTGGTAGGTATTCCAGGCGCCATCTCGCCCCAAGCGCCTGCGAAAAGAAAGGCCGTAAGTCAATCCCATGGCGAATACAAACATGGGAGCGACCAAGTCGATCACTGTGTAGCCAATGTCATCGGCATGCTTGAGCCAAACCGGAATGATCTGGACATTGGTCATATAGTTGGCCAGGATCATCAGGAAGATGGCAAAACCGCGGAACTGGTCGATGGCTTCCAGGCGCTTCATATGTCAAGTCCGGTCAGCGTGCTCATTGATTAGCTGGATTTCCTAAAAGAGGATCGTCCAGCTTATTCCTTATTGATCACCAGGAACACCCAGGGGATATTATCCAGAGGGACATCGTCTATGCTGGTCTGGGCAGAAACCATGACCCGCTCCGGGTCACCCAACAAAGCCAGGGGTACCCGCACTTCGCTGCGGGTGGGCGTACCGGAAACCTGGACCGATTCTGGCGGCAGCTCCTGACCGCGATCAGAGATCGTGTATCCCTCGGCGCTCAAATCCATGAAAATTTTTGGCATCTCCCCAAAGGGAGTGTCCGCCCGGTAGCCCTTAGTCCAGACTTTGGCATGTACATCACCAGTCAGGGGCTCTTCGAGTTCCAAGGCGAAAACGAGGTGTTCATCTTCCAGCTTCACGGTGCGCACTTCGGCCTCGGTGAAAGCATTTTGTTCGTTCTCCGGATGGAGATGAAGGACTTCGCCAGTGAATGCTGTCTCGGCGGGCAAGATCTCAACCTCTTCGCCAGGTGAGATGGGGATTTCTTCGATCAAGTCGAATAATTCGTTGGCGCGCACGACGGATTCGAGATATGGCTGTCCAGACCCCCACTGGGTTTTGTGCGCCTGCAAGGCCTGGAGTTTCTTTTCTCGCTGCTCCATCGTTATAGGGAAGATCTGCCAGCGGTTGCCGACATCATACTGGGCTGGTGGCTCCAACGGGTGTTCGGGTTGGTAGCCGCGCGGCTCGGGCCAGCGTCCGTAATGGGTGATGAAGTGGTAGACCTCGGGCGCAAGCTCATTCTCTAATTCCCAAAGGGCAACCTGCAGGTACAAGGGCAAGGTTTGGTGGTCGGGATGCACATCTCCCGGGTGGGAGGTGAAGATCTTGGTGGGCTGAAAATCACGCACCACCTGTTTGATATCGGCGACGATGCTCTCGCCTTTGAAAGGCGCATTGGGTGTTTGGGTAAAGGTGTAGACCACCGAATCCTGACCACTGAGCAAAGCGCGATAGGGTTCGCTTTCACCCCAGTGCTGCTGGAAGATTTCCAGACCGCCGCCATCCGGATAACCGAGGAAGATGACCTGCTCTGGGGTGACCCCCAAGATGCCCTGAGCAGCCAGTGCCTCCTCGCGGCGGGTTTCCCCTAGGCGCAGGGCTTCCGTTTGATCGAGGGTGATCTCCTTGCGGTAAAGCGCAAAGGAGGTTTCGTTGTAATCGCCGTTGGTGAAAAACACCACTTCAACCGGCAGGTCTTTCTCCAGGGCTTGTTGGACAACGCCCGCCGTGGAGAGGATGTCATCATCCGGGTGAGGCACCAATACGAGCAGGCGGTCGTCATCCTGCAGATCGAGCTGTGGTCTGAGCAAGGCGATGGACCACTCCCAGGGGGCATCGCCCGGCGCTTCCGCTTCTAAGCCCAAAGATCGTTCCAGGTTGGTGAGCGAGGTGCGGATCGATTTTGAAAGCCTGTTGTTAGAGCCAACGATGGCTGCCAGAAGAAAAACGATCAGCAGAACACCCACCACAGCACCCATGATCCACCCCCGGCGATTGATCGGCGGAGGTTCTTCAACTGACTCCTCTTGGGCTTCTTTCTCGGCGATTGGAATGGGTTTGTAGCCTAACCTGCGCTGAACAAAGACTCCAAGCAGGGCTAGTCCCAGCCAGAGCAGGGTCTGTAACAGCAGGGTGGTGTCCAGGAAATCTCCGATGGAATTGCCAAGAACACTCACAGCTGAGATGAGAAATACATCCACGAAATCGAAGATAACCTTGCTGATGTAAGAGGCGCCCCACAGGGCGGATAGCACGATCACGGCATCATCAAAATCCAAGCGCCTGGAAAAGAGATAGAGACCCATTAATCCGCCAGCAAGCAGGACGGCGAAGAACAGGTACTTGCCTGCTTCTGGGTGGATGAAGCCCAGTAAGCGTTCAGCGATCATCGCGCTGACGATGAAACCACCAATTGGGGGCACAAATTTGATCACTCTGTCGCGCAGGAAGACCACCAGAGCGACGACCAGCAGCGCAATCACCAGACCGCCCCAGTTGCGGACAACCTCCGAAGTCCGGATAAGAGCCAGGTCTAAAACACGCGTGATAAAGAAGTAGGTGGCAAAACCCAGCCAGACGGCATACCAGCGCCGTCCGGCAAACAGCGCCAGCAGACCACCCGACAAGATCGCTAATGACATCAGAATTAAGACAATAAACCCAAGCATATTAAATTTCTAAAGCCTCCTTATTTTTTGGCGACCCGATCTTCCAAAATATAAGGCCGATTATAATCCCCATGATCGCCAAGCCGAGACCAAATTCGGTGGTGAAGAATTCCGTCCTGCCAGTATCCAGGGTGACTTTATCTAAAAAACTCTGGATAAATGTGTTGTGCGTGGCGTGCATCAGGGCAGCCGGCCAGATGCTGCCCGAGGCCAGGCGCAGCCAGGCAAAGGCAAACGAAGCGCCGGTGATTAGAACCATGAAACAGACCAGGGCATACCAGGGGGGTGCTCCGCTGCTGTACCCGCCGCCGATGATCAGCGGGATATGCCAGATACCCCAGATGAGACCGCTGAGTATGGCTGTCCTGGTGAAAGGACTGATCCTGGCCAGCTGGGGAACCAGCAAACCGCGCCAGCCAATCTCCTCGCCAACCGCAGTAATCAAGGCTGTCAAAACGCCGATCGTCAGTACCTGCAGCAGGCTTGCCAATGGATTTTCTCCCAAGACATCCAGGTTGAGTTCCCCAAGACCGAAGATCCAATCAACACTATACGCAATACCAGCATAAATGATGGGCAGCAGATAGGCGATCAGATAATAAATTGGTTTGCCAAATCCCCAGCCCAGACCGCGCAGATTGCGTTGGTAGATAAAGGTTGTCACCAGGGCAGCCAGAGCGGGGGTCCACATGAGAGGCAGTACATAAATGTCTCCCCCATTTTCTAGGCCACCACTTCGAAATACCAGTAAGTAAAATATGCTACTGACCGCAAAAACGATCACCAGGTAGGTTATGATTCTTTTTTGTGCATCTTGTTTTTGCAAAGTAAACTCCATAATGTCATCTGATTATCAGAATTTTGGTAAGCGGGTGATTTCGATTTGTTAACTGTTTGTGAAATACCAATACCTGCTTCCCGGTTTTTAAAACGACGCGCGATTTGTGATTTATCACTTAATGCAGTTGGGGAGAGATAGATGGTTTGCTGATCCTGCGGTTCAATCCACAGGTTTTCTCCTGATCCACCAATTCTTTACCGTTGGTAAATCAACATTCTTACCTATTGCTTAATAAAATTATGGTGTGAGACGATCGCCTCACACCATATTATGTTTGGTAATTAAAGGAACAGTCCGATCACCCACTCGACCAGAAAAGCCACGACAGCCAGAGCGATTGCTCCAACCAAAGCTCCACCAAAGCCTTTCACTCTGAGTCCGCTGATCATGTTCCCAGCGAGCATCAAGACGATGGCAGCTATTACCAAGTGAACGATGGCCGACAACAAACCTCCTACCCCGAGGCTGATGCCCACCAGACCCAGCAGCCAAACCACAAGCCAGCTGATCACGACGATGGCGATCGCTGCCAGATAAGCAGGACCAAATCCATCAACCTCTAGCCCCCAGCCTAATCTACCAACGATCCAGATGATAAAGCCGGAGAACAACGCTCCGATCAAAATCCCAATAATTAATCCTACAATAGTCATGCGATTCTCCTTTTTGAATGATGAAGATAAGATGCGAGTTGAATTACAATGAAACCTTACGATTGAAGTGATCGAAATCCTGGCATTATCTTATAGGCATCACGCTCCTTTGGGAGATATCAGGCAACACGCTGCCGTCCATAGCCAAAATCATTCTACAAAATGGCTGTGATATAAGCTGTCAGCAAACTGAGATGATTTTTTGCTGACTGCAAAATCCGCTATGGTGTGCTTTTGTTCGAATTAATTCGATCTATCTTTAAAGAACCTTTGTTCTCTACGACGAATTTCAAGCTATTAGTATAAACACTAAAGTGATTAATTAGTTTTCACCACAAAATAGCAATTGTTAGGATCCTGAACAGTTTTGTGCTCATAAATCAATTTTATGCGTGTCAGATTGTCGAGAAGTCAATCATTTAGGGCACCAGGCAGCGTTACACGACCGCAGTTATTACACGATTCGGCGTTGATCTTGCCTACGACCTCGTGTCCTTTACCAGATTTTGATTTAGACTCTGCAGCCGCGTAAACCAGATCGTAATGGATGTTCTGCTGACCACGGTCAATTACCTGAATAGCGTATGTTTCCTGGCCGCATTCGATGCACTTTCTGCCCGTTTTGTTCATGATTATTCCTCTTGCTTAAAAATTTGGTTGTTTTCTGAAGTAGAACAAATGTCTGCTATCTCCTTTCGTGGTTCATCATTATGGGAAAAATATGGTGCGGAAAACATAACCCTGTTCTTGTAAAGCCGGCAAAATGCTGCGGTAAGCCTCAATCGTCTGGCTGCGGTCTCCACCGCCATCATGTGAGAGGATTATGGCGCCAGGATAAACATGTTCAAGGACATGGTTAGCGATCACATCGGCTCCTGGCCGCCGCCAATCTTGAGGATCAATGGTCCAAAGGACAATGGCAAATCCTTCCTGAAATGCATATTGAAATGTGTTGGCATCGGTCGCGCCGTAGGGAGGTCGCAAATAGCGCACATTGCGATCCAGGGTGAACAAGTCTCCTGCGGCTGCTATGATGGCGTCGCGGGTACGGTCAGCTTCCTGGATGAACTGCTCAGCCGTCATCCCTTCCAGGGAATGGTGGTCCCAAGTGTGATCGGCGATGTAGTGCCCGCGGGTGGCGGAATCGCGGACTAGGTCCGGCCAGGTTTCCACTTCATTACCTACATTAAAAAATGTTACCAGAGCCTGGTGCTGGTCCAGCAGATCCAGGAGCTGCGGCGTATTGTTTGGGTCTGGGCCATCATCGAAAGTCAGGTAGACGATAGGGCGACCATCTTCCGTTTCTGCGGGTAGGTCATCGATGTTGGGAACACCTGTAATTGGTTCGGCAGGAGTTGGGGTGGGCAGCGGGGGTTGTGGGTTATCCAGCAATACCCAGGTGCGGGCATCCAGCACCCCGCTGGCAGGCAGCCCTTGAGAAGCCTGGAAGCTCATCACTGCCTGGCGAGTCTCTTCACCATAGGTGTCATCCATTGGATCTGTGAAACCGAGATATTCCAGGGCAGCCAGCCGTCGGTTCAGCTCACCGACCAGCGGGCCGGTATCACCAGAACCCAGCGTGAAAACCCCGTCCTCAAGATGGACAAACTGGTCATTAACCGATATCTCGCTTACAATCGGAAGATTGTCCAAAAAAGTGAAGTGGATAAACTCTTCGTTCTGAGCCGCTTGTCCCAAAATGGTCTGAATATCGAAGATGATGCCCTGGCCATCATCGGTTGGATGCCAAGTACCAGCTGCATCTTGTTGGCTGATGTTCTCGCTCCCCACTGGCACTTCGTCCAGTTCAGCCGTGCCATCCTGGTTGAGAATTAAAATGTAATCAAAATTTTCTTCAGCCACACCAGGGTGGAAGCGGTAGGTGCCCGCCAGATGGAGGACAGCTGGGTCTGCGGTGGGTATGACTGTTGTATCCTGGCTAGCTGGAGCGAAGGCCATCGTTCCACCATCGGCCATCAGGTCGATATACAGATCTTCACCTTCAAAGAAGTAGATGGCTGCGCCGGTTAACAGCTGCACAAATTGATCGCTGCGTGAATCTGGCGGACAGGCAGCCATCGTCATGGGTCCAATTTCGATCGTCAGGCTGCTGCCTTCTGTTGCATAAGTACCGCTGGCATTGTTGCAGTCCGCTAAGATGTTGAGCGTGCCATCTTCACTAAAAGAAAGGATGTAGTTTTCGGGCATCTCTACATCGAATTGTTCCACCGGGTTGGTAAAAGAAATCCACTGCCAGGAATCGGCGGCAAGAGCAGCTGGATCGGCCATTTCTGCTTCTGGTGCTGCTGCTTGGGTTGGTTCTTGCCCTGTGGTCTCTTCGTCAACTGGAATGTCCGCTGTAGGTGAGGTTGCAGATTGACAGCTGATCAACAGCAGAGCAATAATTACGAAATATAAAATGGTATCTTTTTTCATATCGAAGCTAATTCCTTGTTATTCTTGATTTGTTTTGAATACACCCATAAAGAAAATTCTCTCTTGAGTAGTTCTTAGATGATCAATCTTTTGGGCATGGACCTAACGCTTGGCTTCTCAATTTCCCATAAGCATGAGCAAAAGAAAAATCCTTGAAAATAAATCCGTAGAATGACCTATCCCTTATCTGTACAAGCAATTGAAGGTTACAATCCTAATGAATGATTTCCAACAACTTTGGATAGACGATATCGGGGCGACCGTTGGGTCGAGTTGCCGTGATCATGTCGTGGGGGATCTGCAGCTCTTGCTCAAATTGGAAGGTCTGTAAAAACTGCTCTCCATGATCAAGCCAAAGCTGCTCAAATTCAGCCACGACCGCATTGTTGACCGATTCATCATTGGCATTGGTGATCACCAGGATCCCGCCGACCGCCGGTTTCACCCGCTTGGCATCTTCTTCGGCGACAAAACCCAGGCGCAGGTTCTCAAACAAGGAATGCATAAAGTAGCCGCGGTAGGAATACGGCGCAGACAGAGGATTGCTCATCTGGTGCACCGGATCCCACCACTGATGAAAATCCGGGATCAGCAAGATCAGGTTTGTCAAGGGACGAGTCAACGGGCGGGGAATAAAACCAATCCCCAAGAAAGGCGCGATCGGGATTGCCAGGTCAATATCGGCGCGTTCCTGGGCCAGCCAGGTGGTGATTGAGCCGCCACCTGAGAGACCGACGACGACCACACGCTCCCCCAGACCCTGGGCGATATCCGCGATCTGGGTGCCAAAAGCAGCCAGCTCTTCGGCGCTAAGCCCTTTGAGCGGGGTTCCATCAAATTCCTGCAGACCGTGGCGCGGTTGTTTCGGGATCAGAACGTTATAACCCTGATTGAAGTACTGCTCGCCCAGCGTCGCAAATTGGTCCGGGCAGCTGGTGAATCCGTGAAAGAAGACGATCGCGTCAGCGACCTTTTCTTCATGGGTCATCAAAATGGTGCCGCACTCCGGGCTGAGATCCGGGATTTCAGCTTCTGCAGCCTGGATGTCTTCGGTACGCACCACAGCTTCTTCATAACTTTCTGCCGGATTTGAGACAAATGTCTCCCGCAAGGAGAAAGGCTTATAGGCCAGGAGGAGCAACAAAATGATGAAGAGGACTGAAATCCCCAAAAAAATGCTCAATTTCGGTCTGGAGCGGAACCAGTTTGTCATTAAGTTTCCTTTTTTGTATTAGCTGCCCGAGCTGACATAGGTGGTCTGCTTGGGATTACGTGGGATCAACCAGGAGAGCAACGAGTCCTGGCTGCGGCTCTGCAGGTTGAATTTTACGCGATCGGCCAGCTGACCTCCTTTTCCATCTCAATATCGGGCGACATGCCAACCATGGCGCTGCTTTTCACCTGGATTTTTTCCTTGCGCTCAAGTAAAACGCGAGCTACAGACTAAGAATCTTGGTATAAAATTTCTCCTTGCATTCTGTTTGCTCCTTATACAATGAACCAAGGTAATTTTAGCGTAAATAACAAAATATGTCAATATATAATATAGTTATTGTTGATATTATGTGGAGAATTCAGCTGGAGGCAAGCAATGCGGGCTTCCTAAAAATGTAATTGATCGGATCATTGCAGGAGGTCTAAATATATTTCCCTCTCCATCGCAAGACCTGCAGGATCACGCCAACCAGGTCAAAATACCCAAGACTATGCCAAATGCGCCCACCGCGCCAACGATCATCCCCACCATCCAAAGCCACCTCAGCGTAAGGACGATGGACATGCCGCTGAGGGAAATCCCGGTTGCCAGAAACCCCACAGAGATGGCAAAGATCAAATGGGTTTGTCCAATGGCTTGGGCAAGTGTTTCTTCCTCGAAGACTTCTTCTCGTTTTTGCTCGATTTCTTCTTCATATACTCGAATGGTTTCAATCTCGGCTTCGTCCGGGATCTCGCCGAGGCTGATCAGGATCTCGTGCTTGGCTCTTAATACATCCACACTCACCCGGTCACCTTCCAGGACGGTAAGACTGATAATTTCTTTGGTCTTTTCAAGTGCGCTTTCCTGGGCGGTGATTCCCGATAACAGGCCGCCTAGCGCCGCCAATAGGGCCATGATTAAGGTAGATAAGGCGACCATTTTTTGCCATTGTTGAATTTTAGAAGCGTCTTCATCTCCATCCATTGATTCCATGACTAGTTCATTGGCCAGTTCGATCGATTCGCCGTTTTCTGACATTAGTAAATTCCCTTTTTTGTGCTCCTACCCGTTTTGTTCTAATAAAGAATTTGTCATCTGAATGATGATGGCATCGTTTTACCCAGTTTATGATTGGCTTCTACCTCCCCTGCTGGATAATACCAGTATCACAGGTAACAGGACGATGAATTATATCAATACTTGAATTTCATTTTACTGATTAGGTTTAGAAGATTTTATGCGGGTTGAGTAGCGTGGAAGAAATTGTGGGCGAGTGATATGGTGGGGACTAGGAGCTGCGGCAGAAAGTGAATGGAGTGATATCTACTATGAGGGGAATTACCACTTTGAGCCATAAACTGGTCGCAGTTTGACATTCCAAAATATAAGTAGCAAAAAGCCTCACATGTGTGGGGCTTTTTTGGGTTTTATGTCGGTCGCAGGTAATTACCAGAGAGAATCACCTTCAGGGATTGGTCTCTTTCATATGCTCAACCGATTTGCTGACCAGATCGCGCAGCACGTCCTGGTCGACATCCTCGAGTCTCTTGACATACAAACAGGACTTGCCGGTCGAATGCTTGCCTAATTTCTGTAGCAACTCGTCGTACTCGTCAAAACCAGACATGATGTAGAGGGTCAGATTTTGTTTTCTGGGGGAGAACCCGGTCAGGAACCATTCGGCATTCCGCCCGCTGGCATACTTGTAATGGTAGCTCCCAAAACCGATGATGCTGTCTCCCCACATCTCGGCTTCAGAACCGGTGACATCTTCCATCAGCTCCAGGATAGTGAAGCTGTCAGTCCTCTTCTTCTCGTCAGAAACTGTATTGAGGAAGTCTTCAACATTTTTATCATTACGCTGTGTTTTCAACTCTGCCATAACTCACTCCGTAAATTTGGTTGATCTGCTACCTGGATTCATCGCCCTTGCTGATCCTGGTTATGGTAGTTTGCCAGGAACAAAGCCAGAATTAAGTAGACAAGATTGGTGCTATTATAACCAATTTGCTGAGGAACCTGATCACTGGCAATAGGCAAGGGCTTGATCTCCTGGTACCGCAAAGTGAAGCTTGACAAAAGATTTACTTGCGGTAAAATAATTTTTACCAATAAAAATAATTTAACCAGTGGAAAGAAGATGAGTGATGAAAAAATTTAAACCTACCCCTGTCCTGATGATCAAAGACCTGGAAACGCTTAAAATCCTGGCTGATCCACTGCGCAATCAGATCCTGGAGATTCTTGCACCCGGGAAGCTGACAGTGAACCAAATTGCGGAAAAACTGGGCCTGTCTCCTAGCAAGCTTTACTACCATATCAATCTCCTGGAGAAGCACGGCCTGATCCAGGAAGTTGACTCAATTATCAAAGCCAACATCATTGAGAAGGTTTACTGGATCACGGCTTATGAATGCAAGATGGATGAAAACCTGTGCAATTTCTCCACTCCAATTGGGCAACAATCCACCATGACAAGTATGGTTGCACCCATAGATACCACCCGGGAGGATATCCTGCGTAGCCTGGAAGCGCGGGCAACCGCCCTCGAACAGGGTGCAGAACCGCACCCGCGCGATGTGGTCATCTTCCGGGAATTGCGAGTGATGTCTGACGAACAGGCGGACCAATTCAGAGATCGCCTCCAATCGTTACTGGATGAATTTGAGGCAACAGAAATCGATGAAGCCGGCGCAGGTGCACACACCCGCGCCCTGACAGTGGCATTCTATCCAAGTTTCTATTATGAAGAGCCGGAAATTGAGGCACAAGAATAATCAGCTTGGTAATCCTATCTCGATCGTTTTTTTGAGGTAAGGAGAGTTTAAATGAGTAAATCAAGCGAATTGACCAGCGGTCCTATGGGTACCCTGCAGGGCATGAAAACATTCCTGGTGATCTGGTTCGGGCAGCTGATCTCGATCATCGGCTCGGGATTAACCGGATTTGCTCTGAGCGTGTGGATGTTCGAACAGACCGGTCAGGCCACACCGATCGCCTTGAACGCCTTGTTCTTTAATCTGCCCCGGGTGATCCTGTCTCCAATTGCGGGATCGGTTGCCGACCGCTACAACCGGCGTCTGGTCTTGATCCTGGCTGACACCGGTGCAGCGCTCTCCACATTGGCGATAGCGATCATCCTTTTCAGCGGCAATTTGCAGGTCTGGCACATCTATCTCACCACTGCGCTCAGTTCGGCATTCAGCGCCTTCCAGGAGCCGGCTTATCGCGCTTCGATCACCATGCTGGTGCCGAAGAAAGACCTGGCGCGGGCGGGAGGTATCCAGCAGATCGGTTTCGCCATCCAATCTATCCTGACCCCGCTGATCGCCAGCTTGCTTTATCTTGCGATCGGCTTGCAGGGCGTGATCCTGATCGATTTCGTCACCTTCTTTATCGCCATCGGTGCATTGATCATTGTGCGCATACCCCAGCCCAAGCCAACGACCGAGGTCGAAGAACCGGGGGAGAGAAAATCGATGTGGCAGGACGCGGTATTCGGGTGGAAATATATCCGCAGGCGACCCGGATTATTCGGGCTTTTGTGGTATTACGCGGCGGTCAATTTCTTTTTGAGCCTTTCGGGAGTGCTGGTCATCCCGCTCGTACTTTCATACGGCACCGCTGCCGATATGGGTGTGATCCAGATGGCAGGCGGTGCGGCGATGCTGATCGGTGGGCTGGTGATCGGCGTGTGGGGTGGGCCAAAACGCCGCCTCATTTGGGGTGTCATCGCGGCCATCGCTTTGAGCGGCATCGGCTATTTCATGGTCGGTCTGAAGTCATCGACATGGTTGATCGGGTCGGCCCAGTTCGTGATCCTGTTCTTTATTCCCATATCAGCAGCGCTGAGCCAGGCGGTCTGGCAGAAGAAAGTTGCGCCGGATATCCAGGGGCGCGTGTTCGCCATCCGGGCCATGATCGCTTATATGATCATGCCGCTAGCCAATTTGGTCGCCGGTCCGCTGGCGGATAATTTCTTCGAACCGCTCCTGCAGGAGGGTGGAGCGCTCAGTTCAACCTTCGTGGCAGGCCTGGTTGGGGTTGGGGCTGGTCGCGGCATTGCGCTGATCTTCATCGTGTCCGCATTTTCGTTGTGGATTTCCAGTGCTTATGCTTTCGCCAACCCGCGCATCCGGAATCTTGAAGAGGAGGTCCCGGACGAGATCCCGGATGAGATGGAAGAGGATGAGGGGGAGCTGGAGAAGAAAGATGCGCTCCCGGTGGCACAGCCTTCGACGTGATTAGTCTTTACTACTGAGCAGAATATGTGATCTTTCGTTTGGTTAGTGATTGGGTGTCATAGACACCCTGAGAGTGAACCTGCATAACCCACTCTCCTGCAAACGAGGACGTATTTAATGAAGGCTCCAAACCTTCTGCGATCCAGGAGTGATCAAGTTTTTCAACGCACAAAAGATCCCACCAGGCCGTAAAACCACAAAAAATAGGTAAATACCATTATCATTGTGGCTGCCCACCAAGGAATCTTCTGAGTCTGGTGGATGGCAATCGCCCCGAGGACGATGATCCACAGGCCTGTGCCGATGATGTAGATGCCGATCATGTAAACCCAGGTCAGGTTTGACCACAGCGCTCCAAACTCGCCATTCATGGCCGCCGTGAAAGCGTATGGGTGACTTGACAGAAGGTTGGCTGGTAAACCGGCCAGCAGCATGTCATTGAGCAGGGATTGGATCAAGATGGAGGGCACCAGAGCAAAGGCAAGCGCATTGACCATTTGTTCGAAAGTACCTTTTCCTCCCCAGAGTTTGCTCAGCAGGTGTGCCATACCGGGGATAACCACCAACCCCAGCAGCGCCAATAGGGGACCAATCACAAGGAAAAAGATCCACACGTAATATTCGGTGCCCACTGCTAAGCGGCCAAAGAAGCCCACGTAAGTAGGATCAGGTAGTTCGCGGCGGGTACCCAACCAGTCCTGGCCGAAAATTGTGAACAGCAAGACGTTCAACCAGCTGAGCATTTGCACCAGGATGACCAACATCACTGCGGGCCGGATGGAGCTGAGCTTAGCCAGCTCATTAAAAGTCACCTTTGGATGAATAAGGGTGCCCCAAACGTAGTCGAATAGCTGGCGAATACCATTTCTTCCCTTGAACTCGAAAACGTTTTCGGCTTGATTCAGATTGTCAATCTCGGTGATGACGATGCTTTTCATTGCTCCTCCTCACCCAGCTGCTGGAAGAGCTGGGATGTCATTTGACTGAGCCCAGCATAAATCGGACTGTCTGGTGAAAGCACTTCGCCGATATAGCGCCGCAGCACATGGCGACCAGCCAGAGTGAGCTGGTAATACGTGCGCGGCGGACCGACCGTGGTTTTCTCCCGGTATTTGGTGACCAGCCCGCGCTTCTCGAGTCGCGCCATCATCTGGTAGATAGTGCTGGGTCTTACCGTCAACGCCCCTTGGGTGCTGTGCTCGATCTCATTTTTGAGCTCTAAGCCATACCTTGGGCGCTCAATTAATAGACCAAGTGTCCAAAATGTGAGCAT
>Ga0209742_10000675_pt1 | contig 17449 bp, 14 predicted proteins | sample DeeMarSeWOR38_10_FD_187462 | JGI IMG/M metagenome (GOLD analysis project Ga0209742, IMG submission 187462) | Marine sediment microbial communities from White Oak River estuary, North Carolina - WOR-3-8_10 (SPAdes) (version 2) | ecosystem: Environmental > Aquatic > Marine > Intertidal zone >... | reverse complement strand
TGCTCTGGCGTGAGCGAATCTTCTGCCAGAGCTATCCCCAGGGAGGCAACCAATAGCAGCACTACCAGGCATACACCTGGAATTAATAATTTTCTTTTACCAATCATCTCACACCCTCCTCTATATGGTATCTATGAATGAATGGTTTTTAGTTTCGAATTCTGTCCTTAAGAGTGTTCAATTGAGGCTAGTTGATTTTTCTGCTCCACACCACCTCCTTGAATTATGGTTGTACCCCTAGTTTCAATGGCTAAAAACGATATCACAATTAATTTCCGGAGAAGGATTTATCCCCTCACGGTTGTGAATATAACCTTGGGGAGGTCATTGAAGCAGGTTATGGTACTCCCCTCCTTAAATTCCAAACATACGCAACACTTGCTAATCTGTTATCAGTATATAGAAAATTTACTTCATTTGCAAGTAATTTCACGGCATTTTCTAGGCAAACCGTCATAAATAACTAAACAGGAGCTGTCATTGCGAGCGAAGCGAAGCAATCTCAATAAACTCAAACTTAGGATCCTTTGAGGGAGATCGCCACGCTCGCTGCTGCTCGCTCGCGATGACAATATTCTTAGAACTTTCGACCATTTGCTTAACAATGAGATCAACTGGTCATTGATCAGGCGCGAGATGTCATACGAATTATCTAAGTCTACACAAATCATCCAGCACAGAGTGTCGAGCTCAAGAGGCTGGCTTATTTCGGCTTCAGTTAGAATTCATCACGATCGGGAACAAGGTGTAGTGGAATTTCTCTATTTCAGCGTGGGCGTACTTCAGGTCGAAGTGCGGCCAGTCTGCGCTGAAGCTGATATGCGGCTGGTCGTCGGCGTCGAGGGCCAGGGCGTTGTAGTGGCCCACGCTGCCGATGCTTTCGATCACTTGGCTCACCCAGCCACTATTTTCTTTGGTCGCATAGCGGAAACCGATGCCAACATAGGTGATGTGCGGCTGGTTGCCATTATCCAGCGCCAGCGAAGTGGTCCACTTCCCCCATTCCTTTTGCACCGTTTGAGTGTGCCAGCTGTTTGCATCTTGGAAGGTGTATTTTATTGAGACTCCACCATCGCCAATATCCGCAGTGTAGCTCAGGTGAGGGTATCCATACCCATCGAATACCAATGAAGTAGATCCAGGGATGATAGGGACTCCCTCCAGAATCTGAATGTGCCACCCGGATGCATCCTGAAAGCAGTAACGCAGTTCTGTATCACCGTAGCCAATATGGGCGAAGCCGGCAGCATCCAGGGTCAATGAGCGCGATCCGCCAACACCTCCCTCACTGTCGATAGTCTTAAACTGCCAACCTGAACCATCGAAATAAGCATATTTCAGCTCGTCTTTGCTGAAGTCATAATAGCTGATATGGGGAAAGCCATTATCATCCAAAGCGATTGAGGTGTAACCACCAACATCCCCCTGGTGATCGACGGTCGAAATTTTCCATGCACCACTTTCACGGCGGGCATATTTTAAATCCCCATTGGTGAAGTCATAATAGCTGATGTGCGCTTGACCATCATCGCCCAAGACCAGGGATGTGTATCCGCCAACATCCCCTCCACTGTCCACTCTCATAAAATCCCATCCGGTTTCATTCTTAAGGGTGTACAGCAGGTCGCCATTGGTGAAGTCATAATAGCTGATATGCGGGTAGGCGTCCATATCCAGTGCGATTGAGTTGTAGCCCCCGACGGTGCCTTGGCTGTCAATGATCTGAAAGTCCCAGGTTGGATCAACATACGAGGTATATAACAATTCCCCACTGAGGTAATCGAAATATCCGATGTGGGGGTCGCCGCTGGCATCCAAAGCCAGGGAGGTGTACTTGCCCACATCGCTGGCATTATCAACTGTGACGTTCTGCCATCCGGAACCATCCCTGAAGGCGTATTTCAGGTCATCGTTCTTGTAATCGGAATAGCTGATGTGCGGGTAATCACCAGAATCCAAAGCTAGAGAAGTTGCGCCGCCAACGCCGCCTGTTTTGTCGACAACTTCGATTTGCCATCCTGAGGGTTCCTTGTAAGCATAGATCAAGTTATCATCGATGAAGTCGTTGTAGCTGATGTGGGCGTCGCCGTTTTTGTCCAGCGCCAGTGATGTAGAGCGACCAACCCGTCTGGAGCTGTCCACGATCTCGATCTGCCAACCATTTTTATCCTGGTAGGCATATTTCAGATCATCGTTCTCATAGTCATAGTAGCTGATATGGGGGTAGTCTTCCGCGTCGAGTGCCAGGGAGGTGTAAATTCCAACGCTGCCAGCGCTATCGATGGTTTGAATTTGCCATCCCGAGCCATCCATGAAGGCGTATTTCAGGTCGTCATTGGTGATATCGTTGTAGCTGATGTGGGGGTAGCCGTTTGAGTCTAAAGCCAGGGAAGTGGATCGTCCTACAATACCTGCGCTGTCGACGATCTCGATCTGCCAACCCGAAGCATCCCGATGAGCATATTTCAGATCGCGTTTCGTGAAGTCATAATAGCTGATGTGGGGAGAGTCGCTTTCATCCAGCGCCAGTGAGCCGTTGCCCTCGACTTTGCCTGCAGGGTCGACTGTCTCATAAAGCCATGTGGCGCCACTTTGCCAGGTGTAATATAGACTGTCACCGCCGTAAATGAGGTGGGGGCGGTCAGCGGAATCAAGCTGCAGAGAGAGATCCTCTTCGGTGAAATGTTTGGGACAATCGACGCATTCGATCGTCCAGGTGGCAGCTTCCATCTCGGAAGCTGGATGGCTGAGATCTTCCCCTTCCTGTTTAAACAAGGATTCAATCTCGGCTGAAGGAGAGTTTTCGCTATTCCAGTTGAACAGCTGATCAGCCCCATATGTTCTGGTGAGATTTCCTGGAAAGAAAAGAGCGCTAAGCAGTGAAACAAAGGTTGAAAAGGATACTGCAATCAAAATAGTCTTTCTACCCATTTACCACCTCCAGGAAGTAAACGGTTTGCGTTGTCATCAGTTATGAAACTCGGAGTTTGTACCTGCAAGGACGTGGTTGCATTTTCCCACCGCAGTAGAATGACGAATTGTTATATCATTATTATAGGTGAATCTGATCCTAGATTCAATAGCTTTCAAGAATATCTAAGTGACCTGTTTCACTAGTAATTATGATTAATGTTATTGCGAAACTCGGGTGTTTTTCCCGAGTTGTGGCAATCTCCAACTAGAATATTCCTACAGTCAATTATGAGACAGAGCACTAAAAGTACTGCATGATCAGATTAAGATTAGACTTCCCCCGCCAATTCTGACTAACTGGCGAGGATGAATTAGGCCTGAGTGATTAGAAGATGCATTATTTCGGCGGCAGCGACAAGGCGAACTCAACGCCCTGGTTCACCCAATCCTTGAAATCAGCCTCACTTGCCATTCCCTCCCCCGTGACCATTATCCAGCCCTTCATCGCTCTCCCAGTCATATCAAATGGCCTGGTATAGGGTAGCTGCATCAACTCTTCGTAGCGCTCCGGGCCAACCCGCACGACGAGCATATCCTTGTGCACCCCGCAGGCCATGTTGCCCTGCACCATGAATCCTACCCCGCCGAACATCTTCTTCTCAACCAAACCCGGAACCTGATCGAGTGCACCCCAAATACGATTTGCTAAATCTTCATCGTAAGCCATGATATTCCTCCTGCGAGAATTGATTCTCAACTCCACACCAGATCTGGGAATACTATACCATGCGATATGTTGTTAAGAAAAACGTAATATCCTGGTAAGGTGGATGTAATCTCGCGGCGCGATACTGGGGGTCAATTCAACAGAGGTGCGCGCGAACCTCGCCAGATTTCCAAGGATAAGGAGTGTGAATCATGAAGAAAAAGAGTGCATTGATTTTGTTGGTGATTGCGATCAGTTTGGTCGCCGTTGTGCCTGCCTTTGCCGGTGGTGGACCCCCGCCTGGGGTACCCGGCGAGCGCGTCCGTGTAGAAGTCTATGTGAGAAGCCAGGGTTTGTTCTATGACTCAATCGTTGGCCCAGCGTTACCGATGGAGGGTCGCTTCCAGAAGCTGGAGATGGGTGCTCACGGATTGGAAACAGATTTCGGTCCCGGAGACCCCGGGTACCTGGGTGGACGCTGGTGGGTTGACGCAAATGGGGATGGCGAAATGAATGAAGGGGATGCTTTCTTCTCCTGCCCGCTGCTTGGCAAAGGAAGCGCAACGCCCTAAATAGAATAGTAGATAGCTGATATTAATTCAATAGCCGGAGTGGTTGACCACTCCGGCTTATTACGTTTTGGACGAGTCTATATATTTCAGGACGGGATCTTAAAGTAAGTTCCCATTTTTGGTCTCATTTCTTAATCGGTAATTACTGGGGGAAAAGATATCCCGTGATTGGTTTCCTGATGCACTGGGCTTACCGTCATCATTAACGGCAGTGGTGAAGGTAGGAATTTTACTAATTGAAATGTGGAAATATTCATCTTAAATTAAGAGAGAGGTATAATCTTTCCATCCACAACGCTCCTTCCATCAACCCAATCTACTTTAAGACTACTTCTATCTCGCGAGGTAACTCACGCATGAACTATCCGCCTACTTCAAAAAAACCAGTCAAAGATGAGTATTACGGCCTCCAGGTTCAGGACGACTATCGCTGGTTGGAGGATAGCGACGATCCGGCTGTTAAAGAATGGACCAATAAGCAAAATGTATATACCCGCTCAGTGCTCGATCGCTACCCAAATCGCCAGGCGCTCTTCGATCGCTTAAAGTACCTATATTCAGATACCACGATTTACTACGCTATACATTACATCGAGGGTCAATTATTCGCTCTTAAATGGCAGCCCCCTCGCCAACAATCATTTCTTGTAAGATTGTCTTCGCCGTACGATGTAGAGTCAGAGAAGATCGTCTTCGATCCGAATGAGTATGATCCTTCTGGCAATACAGCCATTGATTTTTACAAACCCTCGCTCGATGGGCGGTTAGTCGCGATCTCCTTGTCTGAAGGAGGAAGTGAGGATGGTTCGCTCCACCTTTTCGAGATCGATTCAGGCGTACAGCTGCCCGATTTGATCGCCCGGGTGAACTACCCAACTGCAGGGGGGAGTGTGGCCTGGAATGCTGATGGCAGCGGATTTTATTACACCCGCTATCCACGCCCGGGAGAGCGACCAGCTGAAGACACGTATTTTTACCAGCAAGTTTATTTCCACCAAATTGGCGAGCCTGTTGAGAACGACACTTATGTGATTGGCGAGGAATTTCCCCGCATTGCTGAGATCGAACTGTACACAACTAAAAATGCTCGTTACTTACTCGCACTGGTTAGAAATGGAGATGGTGGTGAAATTGCCCACTACGTCAGGAATCCAGATGGAGATTGGAGGCAGGTGACTGAATTCAAAGACGAGGCCCAGGAAGCAGCTCTGGGTCCAGATGGCTACCTCTATCTGCTCTCACGCCGCGATGCGCCGCGGGGAAAAATCCTACGCCTTCCCCTGGCCGATCCAGAACTGTTGAAAGCAGAAACGATCGTTTCACAACGATCTGGTGCGATCGAGTCTTTCCTGCCAACCCAGGACTTGCTCTACGTCGTTGAACTCGACGGCGGACCTTCGAAGCTGTGCGTGTTTGACCACCAAGGCATAGAGCTGCCACAGGTGCCGGTCGAACCGATCTCATCCATCTGGCAGATCGTTCGCCTGGAAGGGAATGAAATCCTCTTCCGCAGCATGAGCTTTGTCACTCCCACGACCTGGTATCACTATGACCCACAAAAGCAGGAGGCAAAACATACGGCTCTCTTTACCCCACCACCGGAAGATTTCAGTGACTGTGAAGTGGTGCGTGAATTTGCCACCTCCAAAGATGGCACCCGTGTTCCCCTAAATATCATCCGCTTAAAAGGGACCAAGCTGGATGGCAGTAATCCTCTCTTGCTCACGGGCTACGGCGGTTATGGCATCAACATGACCCCTTACTTTAACATCCGGCGGCGCATCTGGTTTGACAAGGGGGGGATCATCGCCGTGGCGAATTTGCGTGGTGGTGGCGAGTACGGAGAAGAATGGCATAAGGATGGTAATCTGACTAATAAGCAGAATGTGTTTGACGATTTCATCGCCTGCGCGCGACACTTAATTGAACGTGGATATACCAGCAAAGAGAAGCTGTGTATTGAAGGTGGCAGCAATGGCGGATTATTGATGGGCGCCGCATTCACCCAGCATCCCGATCTATTCCATGCAGTAGTGGCCCGGGTGGGCATCTACGACATGCTGCGCGTTGAATTGGATCCGAATGGCGAGTTCAATGTGACTGAGTTTGGGACAGTGAAGAATCCCCAGCATTTCGAAGTGCTTTATGATTACTCACCCTATCACCGGGTGGAGCATGGCACTGCCTATCCTGCCGTGTTGTTAACCACGGGTGAGCATGATGGGCGCGTCAACCCATCGCACAGTCGAAAAATGGCTGCTCTACTTCAAGAAGCCTCGAGCTCTGAGCAACCAATCCTATTGCGGGTGAGCATGGTTGGGCATGGGATTGGAACTTCGTTGGATGAAACTCTGGCCGAGGAAACTGATGTCTACGCTTTCTTATTTGACCAGCTGGGATTAGATTGAATTCGCGCTGAGAATTTATTGTTAGGATTCGTGTCTACTGTCACAGTGGTTGTAGAAGGTGCCACTATACGCGGACAGCACTCTTATGCTGCACCAGTAATGAAATCAGGATGGTGCATTAGATCTTGCACTTTTAAATAGAACTGGCCCATGTGGACGCCATCCATCAGTGCATGGTGCGCTTGCACTTCCAACGGCATTCTTAAGAATTCTCCATCCTCAAAGAATTTTCCCCAGGCGAAGCGGGGAACAGAATCAGCTGGTTGTAAATGCATCGGGTGCATGAAACTGGTGAAGGACACCCACGGTATGGCTGTCATGTACAACCTGTCGTCCAGTTCCGGATCGCTTTCCAGTGTCGGGTGTTCCTGTACAAATGCGATCTCCTCTTCTGCTCTTGCTGCAAATAATGAGAAGTCCTGGTCGTAAATTATCGTACAGAAGCTGAATAAATCTTGATCCGTTAGAATTGTGGTGGCTGGGTGTACGAAATCGTGCTCTACTACCTTTTCTGCGCGAATGCGATAGCGGAATTCGGGAATTTCATTCGCTGATCGTGAGATCACATAAACGATCGCCACGGTAATTGAATAGCCGTGCTGCTTGACAGCTGAAAGTAACTCTGTCAGGTCGACATTTGCGCACATGCTGAAGTGCGGATGGTCGAAGGCGCTGAAAACTTTGAAATGCTCGCGTCGTGGCCAATTCTGCATGTCAATATAACGCATATTTCACCTCCCAAATTGATGTGCTGATATCTTCAGATGCCTGATCTTTCTTACACACCCATTGGTATGTGAAAGTCCTGTCCTGAGATTGGCGAAGAAAGCTGAAACCAAAGGATGCAAACTGCCGAAACACAGGTGGTTATATTTGATTGACTCACAAACCAATAAAACCTTGCCACTTTTCTCTGGGGGAACGGTGATAGGAGCAATATGAGTCCCCGAACTATTTCACGAAATGTTAGACAGTTATGCTAATGTTGGCCTATATCAGTATATAGAACATTTCCTTCTTTCGCAAGCACAAACGCGCTTCTTCGTTAGATATCTGTGCGATAAGTAAGAGGCTCAAGAGAAGCGAGGTTCACAACTTCCTGGTCACAAATATACAACATGTGATGGTCATTTATTGCTGGTCGAATTTTAATATAACCAAAACGAATATTTACCTCTGCAACAAGTTCCCTGGGGATGACAACAGGTATCCACTTGCTATGTGCCTCAGGGGCGATGGCAGCGAAACACACCCCAAAGAGGCACTGCTTCCCGGCAGGACAATTCGGGATATACTTGGCGGGAGAGATGACTTGGAACATGACTTCTTCTATACAAGGTCTTTCAGATGCACAGGTGTTGGATCGGCAAGCGCGGGGACTGAGCAATGCAGTGGAGTTCAAAACCGGACGCTCTTACCTGGGTATCCTGCGCAAGAACGCTTTCACCTTCATCAACACTGTGTTGTTCGCCATCAGCGCCCTGCTGGTTTTAATGGGACAGGTTGGCGATGCTTTGGTCACTGCGGGATTGGTGTTATTGAATGTTGTGGTAGGTGTATACCAGGAAGGGCGAGCCAAGTATAAACTCGATCGGCTTGCGTTGCAGGTGCGTGCAAAGGCGAGTGTCATACGTGAGGGGGTGGAGAGATCGATCGATCCGGATGAGATCGTGCTAGACGATGTGCTCATTTGCCGCGTTGGGGATCAAATCCTGGCGGATGGACGAGTGATCGGTGGTGAACCCTTTACAATCGATGAATCAAACCTGACCGGCGAATCGGAGCGCATTTACAAAGGTATTGGCGATCCGGTATATTCCGGCAGCTTCTGCACCGCTGGCTCTGCTATGTATCAGGTAGAGAAAGTGGGTGCTGACAGCACGATTAACCGCCTGACAGCAGCAGCACGCGCCTTTCGCCAGGAGAAGACTCCCCTGCAGCGCGATATCGATATCATCATCCGTGTCCTGGTGGTGCTGGTCACCTTGTTGGGCGTCCTGCTAGGGGTTTCATTGCTGCTCTCCGGAACGACAGTGGTTGAGTATTTGCGCATCGCGGCGGTTGTGGTGGCGCTGGTTCCACAGGGATTGTTCGTTATGACCACCGCTGCATATGGCATGGGCATGCTGCGTGTGGCGGGGAAGGGAGCCCTGATCCAGGAGGTGAACGCGGTCGAGTCCACCAGCCATGTAGACCTGCTGTGCTTGGATAAGACTGGCACCCTGACGACGAACCAGATCATGCTCAGCGATGTGATCCCGCTTGGGGATGGCAGATTAGATCGGCAGGCTTTATTGTCTATCCTGGGTGAATTTGCAGCCAGTATGGGAACGGAAAACCGCACCCTATCCGCCATACTGAATGTGATACCAGGCGAGGCGCGGGAAGTGAAGCAGGAGATACCCTTCTCCTCTGAGTACAAATGGAGTGCGCTTCGCTATGCTGAGACCGCAGATAACACCGCTTATGTGCTAGGAGCGCCAGAAGTTCTTACCCAGGCGTTACCATCTCGCGATGAGATTATTCGTCAGGTTGAGGGTTTAGCTGCTCTTGCCCAGCGGGTGCTGCTCTTCACTCGGTATAATGGATCAGCTGATCTGTCTGGGGGAGATGGTGCGCCGCAGTTGCCTTCCAATCTGGAGCCAATAGGGTTGGTTGTCTTCCAGGAGGAATTACGAAAGGATGCCCGCCAGATGCTGGATCAATTCAGCGACCTGGGCGTAAAGATCAAAATCATTTCTGGAGATCACCCAGAAACTGTGGCTGCGCTGGCACGGCAGGCCGGGTTGAATTACGAGGGTATCCTCTCGGGGCTGGATCTTGAGCAGATGGACACAGCCCAGCTGGAAGAAGCTATCGAGGAGACGACCGTCTTCGGGCGCATCACGCCTCAGCAGAAGGAGCGCTTGATTGAAGCTTTTTATCAGAAGGGATATTACACAGCCATGATCGGCGATGGTGTCAATGATATCCTGTCGCTTAAACGCGCCCGTCTGAGTGTTGCTGTGCAAAGTGGTGCGCCTGCCACGCGCAGCATCGCAGACATTGTATTGTTGGAGGATCGGTTTTCCGCCCTGCCTGTCGCTCTGCAGGAGGGTCAGCGTATCATCCGCGGTATGCTGGACGTGATCCGCCTACTCTTAACGCGCACACTCTACGTCTTCTTGCTGGTCGTTGCTACGCAGATCGCCCAGGCGCCATTTCCGGTGACCCCCAAGCACAACGCGCTGATCGCATTGCTGACCGTAGGTATTCCCATTCTGGCGATCGCGGTCTGGGCCAGGGTAGGGAAACCACCTGGCAGCTTGCTGATTTCCACCTTGAATTTTGTGCTCCCGGCCGCTTTTACGATCTCTTTCCTGGTCACCGGTGTTTACCTGGTTTATCTGGGAGTGACGAACGATGTCGAATTGGCAAGAACCGCGCTGACCGCGGCTTCTATCTTATGTGGGCTGCTGCTGTTACCTTTTGTGGAACCTCCCACGGCATGGTGGGTGGCGGGTGATGAGCTGAGCGGCGACCCACGCCCCAGCTTGCTGGCTTTCATCATGCTGGCGCTGTTTGGCTTGGTGATGAGCGTGCCCGTGCTGCGCGGTTTCTTCGAATTGGTACCCCTGGGGGGGTGGGACTACCTGATCATCGCCGGATTGGCATGTGTTTGGGCGCTTCTCCAGCGCATGATATGGCGCGGCCGTGTGTTCGAGCGATTGGTGGGAATCACGGAGGATAAGAGAGAGACAGTGACGGGAGGGTAGAGGGTGTTATTTCATATGACATACCCGCGCAAGCGTGTATCCATATATAAAACCAGTTTGGATACCTAGAATGGTTTACCCTCAAAAAGGGAAAATGATTGGGAAATGCTTTTGTTTTTCGTAAAAATTAGTGGACTAACTCTGATTTGGTAGGAATTAAGATGCTTATGCAATCAAAGTAGTGCATCATACAAATCATCCCAATCGGGATTCTCTTTGTTGATCAAATCAATCTTCCATTGCCTACGCCATTTCTTCATCTGCTTTTCGCGCTGGATGGCTTCTTTTATATCCGTAGTTTCTTCGTACCAAACCAAGCGATGGACGCCGTACTTTTTGGTGAATCCTTCTTGGATATCATTCTTGTGTTGCCAAACACGATGACGTAAATCGTTAGCTACTCCAATATAAAGTGTTCCGTTCTTCTTGCTGGCCATCAGGTAGACATAGTAGGCCTTCATTGCTTATTGCATTATGCACTTGATTAAGAAATGGATTCCCGCTGAAGTTTATCCCCACGGAGTTGGGGGCGGGAATGACAGAATGTACGACAACCTTTCTGCTTCGAAAGGATGTGGATTCTCGCGGTAGTTTATCCCCACAAATTTATGGGCGGGAATGACGCTTCAGACAAGAATGTTGTAGCGTCGAATGGAAATGGTTACCCACTATATTTTACCCGCACATAGTTAGGGTGGGGATTGAAAGACTGCCGGTCCTTCAAGGACCGGCAGTCATGGTCTGCATGGTTACTGTCTCGCCAGCGCGCGGTGGTACTTGAGCTCCTCCGGCTCGAGGTGGCTGACGTTATCCTCCTCCAGGTCGACGCGCACCCAGTGGATCTTGCCAGAGAACTTGTTGCTCTCGCCTTCAGGATAGTCGTCGGTTACTGGCAGGGCCAGATCGCCGCCTACATCGAGCGTCTCGTCAGCTGAGAAGATGAAAGGTACGGTCTTTTCGATCTTCGATTCAGCCACTTTCTGCTCGTTGACATAGAGGGTACCCGTCCCGCCTCCTCCTGGCGCGTCGCCTTCGAAGTTGAAGTGGTAGCGGATATTCACGGTACCAGTGGGCAGCTTTGTTTCGCCGCCAACGTAGTAGTACTCGGCGTCGAACCAGTTGTGAACATACTTCGCTGCCCCGTCCTTGACATAAAGCGACCAGCCAGCGAACTTCCCGCCCTGGGCGATGAGCACACCATCGGCGCCGCCTTCAGGGATCTCGACCTCGGCGGTGATGGTATGGGAGCGGTTCTTTATGTTGAGTACCGTCATCTCCATCAAGTGGGTCATACCAGGGTAGAAGGTCATCGTCTTCCTGCCGGCCGGGAGATCGGGGCGTCCCGCTAATTCGGGATTGAATCGTTCAAAGGTACGATCGTCGAGCGGAAACACGTTGTATTTGGCAGCCTCGACCAAAAACAGATCCTGCAGCTCGCGCAATTTCTCGGGCATCTTCTCCGAAAGATCGTTGGCCTGGCTCCAGTCTTCGTTGGTGTTGTAGAGCTCCCAGACATCTGCATTCAGGGACGGTTTGTCTGTCGGATCCCATGGAGTCACGTGTTTTGTGACTGCGGTCCAACCCTCGTGATAGATGCCGCGGTTGCCGAACATCTCGAAATACTGGGTGACGTGTCGGTCTTCAGCCTCGGCGTCATCAAAGGTGTAGGCCATGCTGACGCCCTCGATTGGCTTTTGGGCCACCCCGTTGACCATATAGGGTTCTGGTAAACCGGCGGCCTCTAAGATAGTGGGTGCGATATCGATCACATGGTGGAACTGGTGGCGGATCTCCCCACGAGCTTGGATGCTATTTGGCCAGCTCACCGCGCAGCCATTTCGAGTCCCGCCGAAGTGCGAGGCGACCTGCTTGGTCCACTGGTAGGGGGAGTTCATGGCGTGGGCCCAGCCAACCGGATAGTGGTTGAAAGCATCGGGTCCGCCGATGTCATCAAGCCTGGGCAGCACATCATCTACGGTTTGTGGGATGCCGTTGAGGGCCATAAGCTCGTTGAAGGTGCCGTCCAGACCGCCCTCGGCGCTGGCGCCATTGTCGCCGGCGATGTAGATGAAGAGGGTATCATCGAACACGCCGATCTCTTCCAGCACCTCGATGAGCCTCAACACCTGGGCGTCGGTGTGCTCGGCGAAACCGGCGTAGGTTTCCATCAGCCGGGCATAAACCTTCTTTTCTGTGTCGTTCAGCTCGTCCCATGCGCGCACCTGGGATGGCCGATCCGTAAGCTGTGTATCTTCGGGAACCAGCCCCATTTCCTTCATCTTGGCCAGGGTTTCCTCGCGCACCGCATCCCAACCCTTATCGAACTTACCCTTGTACTTCTCGATCCATTCCGGCGCCACGTGATGGGGCGCGTGTGTAGCGCCAAAGGATAAATAAAGGAAGAATGGTTTATCCGGGGTCATGGTATGGATGCCACGCAGCCAGGCGATGGATTTATCGGTGATATCCTCGGATACATGGTAACCCTCTTCAGCAGTGCCCCAAGGCTCGACCGGCGAGGTGCCCAGGAATAAGGTAGGCGCCCACTGGTTGGTTTCGCCTGCCACGAAGCCGTAGAATTTCTCAAAGCCATCGCCGGTCGGCCAGCGGTCGAAGGGACCGGACATGCTGACCTCCCAGGTGGGAGTCTGGTGCATCTTGCCCGCGGCGCCGGTGCTGTAGCCGTTCAGCCGCAGCATCTCGGCGATGGTAGCAACCGTATTGGGCCGTACGCTGGTCTGGCCTGGCGCGCCGGTAGCCACCTCGGCTACAGAGCCCATCTCGGCGGAGTGATGGTTGCGACCGGTTAACAGTGCCTGCCGTGTAGGCGAGCACAGGGCGGTGGTATGGAACCTGCTGTACAGCAAACCACGTTCGGCGATCTTCTCCATGGCCGGCATGTGCACCGGTCCACCATTGGCGCTGGGGCAGCCAAAGCCCATGTCGTCGATCAAGACGATGACCACATTGGGCGCTCCCTCTGGCGGCCGAAGGGGCTTAATGGGTGGGAAAGATGCGTCTCGAGCGTCGATAGCGATCTTTCCTTTAGAAGGAATGTCAGGGACAGGGAGGATCTCCCGCCCGGATTTTTCTGGATCTTGTGCCATTTTTCGTTCTCCTTTATAGAATTATTCTTTTGGGTACTCAAACTTCAGTATAAGCGGCCTTCGTGGGCCATCATGTCCACCGCCACGGTGGCGGCCAGGATGACGATGTCGTTTTGACCGGGATCGATCTCCACGCCGTAGGTGTCGCGCACGCGGAACCACTTCTTGGAGACCTCGGCGATCCGATGGTGTCCTTCTTTGATGCGGTTCTCGAGATCTGATTCTTCAGTCTCTAGTATGTGATCACCCTCGGCAGGTCTTTGGCCTGGGCGACCCAATCCTCAACCTCTGAAGTGGTCGGCATTTTGCGCACCAGCTGCTTTTCCGCATTTACCTCGGATAATTTTTCGAACAGATTGGCAGGGTTGCGCTGCGCCAGTTCTACCACAGTATCAACCCCGGCTGCTTCCAGCAGGTCGGCGTATTCGGATCCGACGCCCTTAATGCGGTACAGATCGACATGATTGACCCATTCTAAGATCAGGGTTCCGGTGATGCCGGTCGCCTCGGCCAGTTCCTTGCGTCCTTGAGGCGTTGCACCGCGCTCGAGCAGCGCCTGAGGGGTATCTACGCCAGCTTCTTTTAATTTGCCGGAATAGACCTCCCCGATCCCTTCCACGTAGGATAAATCGTGGCTGAGGGCAGCGGCGCCAGTTACCTGGGTATCGGTCTCTGGTCCAGGCTCAGCAGATTCCTCCTGGATTTCCGGCTCAGCTGCCGGGATGTCCTCTTTGACGACGGCTTCTTCTGCACTGGCTTCCGGCTCCACCACGGGCACGGCGGCCGCAACTTGAGGAGCTTCCGCTGCTTCATCCTCCCCGATGCCAAAGGCTTCCTTCGTTCCGGGCAGCAACACATAAACCAAGATCAGTCCATTAACCAGTATCGACGGCAGCATGGCCTGCCAGGTCGATTGCCCAAATACCGATATCACGGCCAGGATGAGGTTGATTGCCGCCAAGGCTGCCACGAAGAGCCAACCTTGCGGATCTAGATTCCAGAGCTTACTCACAACCCAGATGTAAATCAATGCCAGAACCCCCCACAGGATGGCCCCCAGCAGGTCAAAAGTGAAAAAGGCGAAGACCCCGAAAGGGCCGCGGATCGGGAAAAGATGCAGCATCTGCAGGGTATGGAAGACAGCGATAATCGCCGCGATAGCCGCCAATACGGCCAGAACAGTCACGCCAAATGGGCGTTTTTTAGTCATGATTTTCTCCTTTCGTTCGGTTAATGATGTTGGCGCATAAAATTGGATATTATTAATTCAACGAAATTATACTTGTAAATTCACCAATGACATGCCAGAATAGCAATTATCTGCGTTAGAGGACATAATGAATTAACGTCTGTTGCCATCCGATCATGGATGACGATTCAAGTCTCAGACGCTCAACCGTTCTTGGTCACCCTGGCTAGGGAAGTGTCTTTCCTTCGACGTGTCCCAGCTTCCAAAGCCTTAAACCGACCAGGATGTACCACACCAGCGAGAGTAAACCGCCGCCGATATACTGCACCGCGACGATCGCTGCTTGGATGGCGGTATAGTCTCCTGTGCTCGTGTAATGACCACCACCGATAATACCTACTACTAGGATGCCGAATCCCAGGATGCCCACCCAGGCGGTGGCTTTACTGAACGTCTCGCTGCGCAGCATGAGGATCGAGAGAACAAAGCCGGCCAGCCAAACCAGCTGCATGCCTGCATACAGCTGGCCAGTGCCCCTGGTCACGGCAAGCATCGATTGTCCCGCTGCCAGCAGGATGGATTTTTCTGCTTCAGTCGTTGCAGCCACATACTCCTGGCTGAGGGAAAGCATGGAAAATGCCGTGTTGGTGGCTAGGAAAACCGCCATACCAACAAAGACAAACGCGGTTGCGATTAACGACCAGGTCCTATTGGATTTCTTGAGGATAGCATAAAGGGCAAGGGCCATTGGACCCCAGAAAATCATGATGATGACATCCGCCAATCCGAGGTAGAAGAGCCCGGTGACCGGACTGTCTTCAAATACCTCAAACCATTCGAGTACGGTTTCGGGCGGTGGGCTGGCGAGATTGGCAGGAACGTAGACTACCAAGGTAATGATATACATCAGGGCGCATAACAAGGCTGCAGCTCCGCCAACTTTGAGAAGGCTGCTCCAGGTCGAGTCTACAATTTCTGCATCATTATTATTCATGTGCCGGTGACTCCTTTAAATTGAACTGATAGAAGAATTAAATTCCTGTTTTTCGGGTTTTGGAATCAATAGCCCCCTTCCATCAAGCGCATGGGCTAAGCTGGTCCCCCAATATGTTCGCTGCCAAGTCCCGGATGTTGTTTCCGAATGATTTACAAACATAAAACGCCCTCCACATTCTTCTAGGAAGGTGATGGAAGGATTATAAGTACTCCCTGAAACATTCGATGTTTGCTATTACTTGTACTGTGGTTTGATATCAGTTTATTGAACATCCCTCGCCAACTCAAGTATCTTTTGTACACTTCCAGATGATAAAAGTCATTAGTTCCCCGCTGCAATGAAATTAGCCTGGTCATTGTAGTCGCTTGATCGCTCTCAACGGCGGCGTTTTCTTCTTCTTCTTCGGGTATTCTTTTTAAGCGGTTTAACAGCATCCGGTGAAAAATGCTGGAGAATTTTCTCCCGATCTGGCAAAGGGAATTGGGCTGGGGTTAGCCGTTTCTTGACAAAAGTGTGGCCCAGGTCTGGGACAAGTTCACGGCAAAGATTGTTGATCGGAGCTTGTCTGCCAGCATCAAAATCGAGTTTCAGTGCGGCTTCAAAGGATTCCTTGACTTCAGAAGGGATATCTGCTTCGTGGTTCTGGTTTCTGTCCGATTGCATGGTCTGAAGGCAATCTTCGAGTTGCGGTTGTAACTCTTCAGGATCGCCTTTGGCGTCTAGTAACTGCAGGCCACGCTTGGTTGCTTGAACGCCAAGTCCAGCAAGACCATACTGGTCGAATGAGATTGCAGCTTGATTGTAAATCCAGATGTTATCTGGAGCGTTATGGAGCAAGACCGTCAGCAGATGCAATCCGTGTTCTATTTCCCCTTTTTCTAGGAAAATGTCTGCAAGATCGCGCAAAATTTCCAACCCATTATTTCCGCTATTAAAGCGCAAATTGTGTGCCAGGTTGCGCTTGAGCCAATTTAGCGCTTCATCGGGAGCATCTTTCCGGGAAACTTGAGCCAGTTCCCAGTAGATATCTTCATACCATAATAACGGGCTTGCGGTAGGGGTATGTCCGATTTTTTCCAGACTAGCCATTGCTAAAGCCCAATGGTTTACTTGAGAAGCATATCGATTTTGTTGTCTATCTATCTGATCGGCCAAGAAGAGTATTTCAGCCAGAATGGCAGTTTTGAAATCGCTAACCGGTCCTTGATTTGAGCCGAAAAGCAGTTGGTCTGGGGACAAGTGCAAAACCCGATCGGCTTCCAGGGATTCGGCGACAATTACTGCCGCTTTATTCCGATCTATTCCGGGAATCTTGTTATCCAGGCTGCTCCCATTCAAGAAGATGGTTTGCAGCTCATCGATCACTCCGAGTGTCACGCACATGAAGCGTGAATTTGCATGTTCCCAAGTAGGTTTGATCTGATCAACTGGCATGTTGTATCTTAACAGGTAGATTCATCCAGGAGCATTTATTCCGATGATCAAACTGCGGTGATAGAGGTGAAAGCCCATTATACTAATGGTGGGCGTAGATAACAAGAAACCATCATTCGACGGAACAATTCATTTAATCAGGACAATAGAACAGGTACTTATGGCAGCAATGAGCGCAGCTGGGCTTGAATTTCATCCCCTGGTTGAAACCGGAAGCCTACAGCCAATGGCTTAAAAGGTGATACCCTGTTGTTCCTTACCATAATCAAGGAGATCCGTGTTCCACACCCTTTTTATCGGCAAGGCATCATCTCCAGGTAAAGTTTTCAACAGAATCCCAATTTGTTAATCCGCCACTGAATCTGGCT
>Ga0209742_10000672_pt1 | contig 17533 bp, 16 predicted proteins | sample DeeMarSeWOR38_10_FD_187462 | JGI IMG/M metagenome (GOLD analysis project Ga0209742, IMG submission 187462) | Marine sediment microbial communities from White Oak River estuary, North Carolina - WOR-3-8_10 (SPAdes) (version 2) | ecosystem: Environmental > Aquatic > Marine > Intertidal zone >... | reverse complement strand
AAGCACCGAATGCTCGAGCGATTTTTAGCGCCAAGTAAGCTGACGGTACAAACTTTCGATTCTCAACTGTGTTGATCGTTTTGCGAGTCACATTTACACGTTGGGCGAGTTCCTCTTGCGTCCAGTCGTTCATCGCCCGGTATACTTTTATTTTGTTTTTCAACGGATTTTCGGTCATGACATACTATACCTGAAATAGAAATATGCCCGGTTGGCAATAGCACCTGCTGCAATCGCTGACAGAGCGATTGATACTGGATCGCAGACTGGATAGAACGACCATGTGAAGGCAAAGAATAGTGTCATCCCGGACGTTCCAAGGTATGCTGCAATCCAGGATTGGGTCTCCAAGGATTTAACCAATTCATTGTGCAGGGCTGCTTCCAGCCGAGGATCTTGATGAATATTTCTCTCCAAAAGTGCCGATCTAACCAAACAAATTATCTGCAGGATCAATGAGAGCACTAATCCGATCAATACCGCGATCCCGACCGGCTGTGAGTTTAATCCACTCAAGCGGAAGAAGTGGCGAGTCAGTAAAAGAATCATAAAAATGGTGGACACAACCAGGTACCATTTAAGGTAATTCATCCTTTGCTGGTCCAGGTATTCAATATCTGTATTCATGACACTGATCTCCTTCTAATCTCTTTGTCAAAACAGTGCATATCTTACTACCCATTATGTAACCTTCAGTGTATAAAATATAACATATAGGTTACACTAAGTCAAGGTGTAATGATTTCATTACTCGTGGGATACTTCAATTAATATTTATTGGGTTTATGATTTTAATAGTTTCCGAGGATCCAATTATGTCCAGAATATTTTTTATTCAATCCAAAAAGAATCGGTCCAGCTCGCTCTCCTGCTTCCTTGAACCTCTTCGTATTCTTGTTTGTCTCATATCTCATTTCCCAATCATAGCTTGCTGATCTGCAAACCGCTAATTTACCCTCCTACTTGACATATCAACCAAATTTAGTATAATCTAAATCTAAATTATTGGATTGCAAAATTACGGGCGCATGGTTCTTTTTTATTACGAATCCCCTCCTTTTATTCAACTCATAACTCAATATGAGTCTCAGCATGGCTGCGATACCTGATCCACTGATCGCCATCCTGATTGCGGCAGCCATCGTCATCATCGCCTGGCTGTCCTTCAGACCGGGAGAAGGCTTGTTCCCCCGCTGGCGCAAAGCGCGCCAAATCACCAAGCGGGTATTGTTGGAGGATGCCCTCAAACACATCCAGCGCGGCGAGCGGCATGGCACCTCTCCCACTTTGCAAAGCATTGCTGGAGCACTCGATGTCAGCCTCAACCAGGCTGCAGGAATCGCTGAAGACCTGCAGGAGATGGATTTGATCACCATTCAAGATGGTGGGTTCGCACTCACCCCCGACGGCCGAGAATATGCACTGCGCATCATCCGCGCGCACCGCCTGTGGGAGGAGTACCTGGCCGAACAAACCGGTTTCGATGAGTCAGAATGGCATGACCAGGCAGATCAATATGAACACCTGCTCTCTGCTGAACAAGCCAGAGAGCTGGCCCAGCAACTCGGCAACCCAGCATATGATCCCCACGGCGATCCGATCCCTAGCTCCACTGGCGAATTCCAACACCATCCAGGCAAACCGCTCACCACAATGGAATTGAACACACCTCTACGCATCGTTCACATCGAAGACGAACCGGAAGAGATCTACGCCCAGCTGGTGGCAGAGGAATTATCACCAGGGATGAAAGCCCTCATCACGGAAAACACTTCCAAACGTGTTCGCTTCTGGATCGGCGATGAGGAACACGTCCTGGCGCCGATCGTGGCTGCAAATATCTCGGTCATACCGCTGCCCGATGAAAAGAAAGAGCAAATCCAGCGTGGTACCCCGCTCAACTCACTTAAACCGGGCGATAAAGGTCTGGTGCTGTCCCTCTCACCTCGTTTACGCGGCGCGGACCGGCGGCGCATGATGGACCTGGGCGTCTTGCCAGGGACTGAGATCGATGTAGCAATGAGGAGCCCTTCCGGTGATCCAACTGCTTACCGGATCAGGGGAGCTCTGATCGCCCTGCGATCAGACCAGGCTAATCTGATTCAAGTAGAAAAACAAAACGAGGCGATCCTGCAATGAGCCAGCATCCCAACCCAGAATCTTGCGAAACCTGCCCGATGCACAACACAGCCAATTTATCGAAGCTAGGCCTCGATATGGGGGATTGGGACTACGTGATCGCCCTGGCGGGTAACCCCAACACGGGTAAAAGCACTGTTTTCAATGCCCTGACCGGCCTGCGCCAACACACAGGCAACTGGCCTGGTAAGACTGTCACCCGCGCCGAAGGCGGCTTCGAATTTGGAGACAAGCGTTATAAAATCGTCGATTTACCTGGCACTTATTCTTTACTGGCAACCAGCCTAGACGAGGAGATCGCCAGGGATTTCATCTTATTCGGGCAGCCCGATGTCACCGTGGTCGTGGTGGACGCCACCCGCCTGGAACGCAACCTCAACCTGGTCTTGCAGGTGCTTGAGATCACCGATCGAGTTGTGGTCTGTTTAAACCTGATCGATGAAGCTCAACGACATGGATTAAAGGTTGACGAACGGCGCCTGGCGCGTGACCTGGGTGTTCCGGTGGTGCCGACAGTTGCCCGGTCAAATGGCGGGATTAATAACTTGCTCCAGACGATCAGCGATGTAGCCACTGGCAAAACGGTGTGCAATCCGCGCCGGTTTAAAAATGAACCTGCGGAACTAAAACAGGCACTTCAAATTCTCATCGAACAGCTGGACGAGGCCTTCCCAGGATTGCCAAATGCACGCTGGGTAGCACTGCGTCTTTTAGATGGTGATGAACGCATCATCGAAGCCGTTCGTAAAGGAGAGCTGGGCGATCTTGCTGGTCAGGCCTCACCCACCCCGGCGATCAACCCGGACCTGAAGCTGGAGGTCTCATCTTGAAACCATCCGCTCAGACCACACCCAATGACATATTGGCCACCGCACAGGCCTTACGCTGGGAAGTAGGTAAAGATTTCCATGAAAAATTGATGGAATCTCTCTACACCAATGCGAACCAGATCGCGGACCGGGCAGTAACGCGACCAGGCGAAAAACCGCGCTTCGATCTCGACCGCACCATTGATCGTGTTGTTACCAGCCCCCGCTGGGGTTTCCTGTTGATGATCCTACTGTTCACCCTGGTATTCTGGATCACGATCTCCCTGGCCAATGTCCCCTCCCGCTGGATATCCATCCTGCTGATCGATACGATTTATCCAGCCCTGAACGCGGCTGCCTCCAGCATCGGTTTTCCCTGGTGGCTGCAAGGCATCCTGATCGATGGAGTCTACCTGGCGACCGCCTGGGTGGTGAGCGTGATGCTGCCGCCGATGGCGATCTTCTTCCCCTTGTTCACCCTATTGGAGGATTTTGGCTACCTGCCCCGGGTGGCGTTCAATCTGGATAACGCTTTCAAAAAGGTCGGCGCTCACGGGAAACAGTCCCTGAGCATGATGATGGGTTTTGGCTGCAACGCAGCTGGCATGATATCAACCCGCATCATTGACAGCCCGCGTGAACGCATGATCGCTATGATCACCAACAATTTCGCCTTGTGCAATGGGCGCTGGCCGACCCAGATTTTAATCGCCACGATCTTCATCGGCGCACTCGTACCGACTTACCTGGCAGGTTTTGTGGCGGCGATGGCCGTTGTCGGCATCGCCTTGCTCGGCGTACTGCTGACCTTTGCCCTCTCCTGGTACCTATCACGCACTTCACTCAAAGGGGAGGTGTCCTCATTCAGCTTGGAGCTGCCACCATATCGCCCGCCACGCATCCTGCATACCATCTATACCTCCTTGATCGATCGCACGATCTTCGTGCTCTGGCGAGCGATCGTCTTTGCTGCCCCGGCAGGAGCCGTGATCTGGCTAGTCGCCAACGTGCAGATCGGAGACCAAAGCATCGCCGAGTACTTGATCAACTTTCTGAACCCCTTAGGAATTCTGATCGGTTTGAACGGGGTGATCCTGGTGGCTTATATCATCGCCATCCCGGCTAACGAGATCGTCATCCCCACGGTGCTGATGCTGACTGTTCTTATGGCCGGATTAACGGGCGTAGGCGAGGGCGCCGGGGTGATGTTCGAGGCAGACCTGGCGAGCACGAAAGCCATCCTGGTCGCCGGTGGCTGGACATTGCTGACTGCGGTCAACCTGATGCTTTTCAGCCTGGTGCACAATCCATGCAGCACAACGCTTTACACGATGTACAAAGAGACCGGCAGCCGTAAGTGGACTGCTTTAGCTGCCATGATCCCGCTGGTGATGGGATTCGCGATTACGTTTATTGTCGCCCAGGTGTGGAGGCTTATATCGGGCTAACCCAAGGTTTACTTTCGTTGCCGGTAGAGATTCGGATCGATAACCCCTGCCATCTTCTCCGCGTTGAGACTCTGCCCTAAATATTGGTTGATCTGAGTGGAGTATTTATCTGGATCAGCGAGTATGGCGTTGTAATCCAGATACAGCACAGAGAAATTCGGCTGCTTATTCAGCCAGTTTTTGATCATCGCCAGGTGCTTCGAGTACATTTCGGCCAGCTTTTCATCGCTAACCTTATCCGTGGGTTTGCCCGATCGGACGAGCATTTGATGCTGGGAGGCCAGGATCTCATCCATCTTACGCTCCATGAACAGGACTCGATATGAGTAATCTGGCGGGAGGTGCTCCAGAAGGGCAGAGATCACCTTGACCGACTTGCCATGCGTCTCTTCAACCCAGGCAATATCCCCATCAGGCATTTTTTTCACGCGCTCAAATTCATAATAGCCTTTCGGATTATCATCATCAGGGGTCCTGATCTCGTCTGTCAGAGGAGGCAGGCCGCCCGCTTCAAGCATCTTCATCATCATCGAAGTGCCTGACCGCGGCAGACCAGATACGACGGCGATATATTCGGTTTCCTTTGGCTTGCGAACAGACTGGAAGAAATTTTTCATACGGATTACCTTGTTGTAAGAGATTCAACACCCACACAAATTCGCTGGGCAGACAAACATGGGTTGCTGCCGAGGGAAGATCATACTCGATGAAAGATGCTCTGTCAAAGCCTCAAATAAAAATCGTTTCGGTTGCTTATCTCGCATATTGTCAGCGTGTCGAACCTGAGTTGTTGTTTGAAAAAACTACAGGGTCGATAGATGGGCATCCCATGTTGGAATAATAGTCGTGTATCAAATCGTGCACAAAATCAGCTCAATGCAATGTTCAAAATGACGATAGAAATTGTCTTCACAAAGAACAAGGGCTGGTAATTCGTCCCTTTCGCATACTTAAGATGGTTATTATGTTTAGTTTGACAGCTCTCAATTATATTCTAACGGTAAAGCTAAGCTGCCTGGATATGATCTACGATTACTTTCGATCATCCGGATGCCCATTACAAATCTAATTGTTCGCTTGGCCTCCAGGGCAGCTTCAGCGGCTTGTTAGGCAGCAGACAGCTTGGCTTGTGAGGCCAGCCGCCAAGTAGTAGCTATAAGGACACCAAGGGCTAAGGTGACCAAGCTGAATATCTTGGGATCGTAGAACGATCCATTGACAGGGAAGAGCTGCCAGGAGAGGTTGATCATGCAGTGGAATATCGCCGCTGCAAATACGCTGTCACCAGCATGGTCATAGAGCCAAACCATGATCGTTCTTAGGGAGAGCGTGCCGAGAGACCACCACGCAATCCACTGCAAGGAACGATCTACTTGAGTGAGAAGGATGAGGTGGAAGGCTGCCCAAACAACTCCAAGAAGCATACCGCCAAGGCGGATCCCCCAGCGGCGGAGGATAGGTTCGGTGGCGTAGCCCGTCCACCCAATCTCCTCTCCGAGCGCCGCTATGAATGCGAATGCACCTAGGGGAAAAACAGCAAGGGTCAATGGTGGGGGATTTGGGACAGTAATGCCCATTGCGCGCATGATCTGAAATGAAAGGATGGCGACTGCTGGATTGAAAAGCACAAAGAGAAAGTACCACCTTCTGTCCTTGATGCGGTCGGCATCAAAGGATCGGCGCAAGAGGCGCCGGACAGCCAGAAACCGACCATCTCGATACACCATGACAGACGCAGCAATCCCAGGAGTGAAGACGGCCAGGGCTCCAATGGGAAGACCTGGCAGCAATTGGACGTCCAACACACCGCCTAGTATCCAGAATGGGATTGAGAGCGCGAACACCAGGATAAGAAAGGGAAAGACAGACCTGTGTTCAAATTGCATAGTACCTCCAATGCTGCCTAATAATTTGATAACCCAACATCTTAATGGACGAAATCAAACAAATACGTTTTATATGAATCAAAATCGGTATAAGATTTGGATAATGTTTCCCAGAAGAATATTATCAGTGCAAGCACCATGTTTGATGTGTTATTTTGGAGTTTAACCGGTAAACCTTTACGAAATTAGATTATATCAATACTTCGGAAACACTTTTTCAGCCTGTTGTAATAAGCAAACATCATAAAGAGTATAGAGGACTCAGATCGAACCGAAACTTAAATACTCACACTACCGCCGAGATTGTCCTTAGTTTATCCTGCTCTAATGAGCGGGATACATGATGCAGGAGCGGCTCGAGTAAGATTTTTTCATCGGCTAAACGTTTGATTTGAATGCGATTAGAGCGGTCACTTTTGTGTTTTTAACTATGCTATAATCGCCAGACCAGGAAAGATTAATAAAAAACAGGTAAATTAATAGCATATGCTGAATAGAATAGTGCGCGTTTTTGGGGGTGACCCCAATAAACGTCAAATCGAAGAATACGCTGAAACAGTTGAATATATCAACAGCCTTGAACCCAAATTCGAAGCCTACGGTGACGAGCAATTGCGCGGCATGACGGATGAATTCCGTCGCCGGTTGCTCCTTGGTGAAACGCTGGACGATTTGCTGCCAGAAGCTTTTGCAGTCGTGCGTGAGACCAGCAAAAGGACGCTCGGCCAGCGTCATTATGACGTGCAGCTGATCGGCGGCATTGCCCTGCACAACGGCATCATCGCCGAGATGCGCACCGGCGAGGGAAAAACACTGGTAGCAACGCAGCCACTGTATTTAAACGCCTTAGCCCTCAATGATGAATGGCTGCAGCATGCTCAACGTAAATGGGGAGAAGATCCGGAAAGCTGGGAATTCGCCCCAATTGAAGATGTCCCGGTCGGAAAGGGCGCCCATCTGGTGACGGTAAATGATTACCTGGCGCGCCGGGATGCCCGTTGGATGGGTGTGATCTACAATAGGCTTGGACTGAGCATTGGCGTGCTGCAAATGGCAGCCCGCACCGAGAATGGCAAGAAAGCCTTTCTGGTCGACTTTGAGCGTGAATCCCCACACGAAGACCAACACAACCTGCTGATGGTTCCCCGCAGAGAGGCCTATGCTGCCGATATCACCTACGGCACCAACAACGAATTTGGTTTTGATTACCTGCGCGACAACATGACCATGCGCCTGGAAGATCGCGTACAGCGCGGCCATGTATATGCCATTATCGACGAGGTCGATAACGTGCTGATCGATGAGGCGCGTACGCCACTGATCATCTCCGGACCATCTCATGATGACACAGAGTGGTACACCCGCATGGCACAGGTGGTTAAGAATCTCAAGAGCGAAGACTATGAGATCAGTGAGCGTGACCGCAACGTGACCTTGAGCGAGATCGGCGAATCCCATGTGGAAAGCCTGCTCGATATGCCGCTGCGCGATCCAGAACGACCAGAGGATGTCACCCCTGAACAGGCACGCCTGATGGGGTATCTGGAACAGGCTCTGCGGGCGCAATTCCTGTTCAGACGAAATAAAGACTACCTGGTACAAGCGGGTAAAGTCGTCATCATCGATGAGTTCACCGGCCGGCTGATGCCGGGCAGGCGTTGGTCGGATGGTTTGCACCAGGCTGTAGAAGCCAAGGAGGGCGTGCGCGTCCAGCGCGAGAACGTCACCTATGCCACCATCACCATCCAGAATTACTTTCGCATGTACCAGAAGCTGTCCGGCATGACGGGTACAGCAGTCACCGAAGCGGAGGAGTTCGACAAGATCTACAAGCTCGAAGTTCTGGCCATCCCCACCAACCTGGAATACATCGCCTCACTCGCTGACACTGACCTGGTCGAACTCGAGGACAGAGATGAGAAAGGCTATAAGTTCATCTACTATGCGGACAAGAATGACCAGCAAGGTGAACCGCTGTTTTGGAAACGAAAGGACTATCCCGACGTCGTCTACCGCACGGAAGAGGCCAAGCTGCGTGCCCTGACCACAGAGATCTTCCGCTTCCATACTTTGGGGCGACCGATCCTGGTCGGCACGACTTCGGTGGAGCTCTCTGACCGTATTTCGAGCCGCTTGAGAGCTGAGCCTGTACGCCGCCTGGCAACGGTTACATTGATCCGGTACGCATGGATGCAAGCCAACAATCGGGAAGAAGATGGTCGCGCCATACCTGAACTCGAATACCTAAACGAACCCCTGGATAAACTGCCGATATCTAACATGCGCAAAATGGCGCGTGAACTGGAGATGTCTTTCAACCCAGAATCCGAAGAGAACCTGGGCCTTTTGACTAACATTCTGGAACTCGGTCCTGGACATAACGATCGCCTGGCTGCAATATTGAAAAGTGGAATCCCCCACCAGGTTTTGAACGCCCGCAAGCACACAGAAGAAAGCCAGATCATCGCCGGAGCAGGTTCATATGGCGCGGTGACCATCGCCACAAATATGGCGGGACGTGGTGTGGACATCAAACTAGGTGGTGAAGTTGCTGAAGAGATCACCGCCGCGATCAGCAGGATACTACGCCGTAATGGCCATGATGATCCTTATGACATGTCCCTGGAAGAAAAGCGCGCAGCGGTGCTTGCCATCGATCCGGTCAATTACGGTATCTACGAAGCTGAAGTTGAATATTTCCAGAAATACATCCAGGATATGGAAAGCGTGCGTAATTTGGGTGGATTGCATGTGATCGGCTCAGAACGTCACGAATCCCGGCGCATTGATAATCAGCTGCGTGGTCGTGCAGCCCGTCAAGGGGACCCCGGTTCGTCCCGCTTCTATTTATCGATGGAAGACGAATTAATGCGCTTATTCGGAGGACAGCAAGCAGAGAGCATGATGGTGCGGATGGGCATCGACGATGCCATGCCGCTGGAGGTGGGGCTGGTAAGTCGCCTGGTCGAACAATCTCAAACCCGGGTTGAAGGAGCCAACTTTGATGTCCGTAAGCACCTGCTCGAATATGATGATGTGCTCAATACCCAACGGGCCAAGATCTATGACCAACGCGATCTGATCTTTGTCAAGGACGATCTAAGTGAGAACGTGACCGAGATGCTGCAGACGGAAGTCTTAGGACGGGTGCCACTCGCACTCGAAGACGAGGAAGGTCCTTGGAGACTGCTGGCCTGGCTCGACCAGATCCAACCGCCACTGACTGTAAACGGGTACGTCTATCCCTCCTACATGCTGCGCCTGCTGGTTGATCACATCTTAGAGCGGCGATCATCTCTCGAGAGCTACCAACCATCCATGAGTAATCAGGTACTGGAGACGATCGACCGGGATGCCGCCCGTCTGGCGCTGACCCAGCTGGCAGACGACAGCCTGAAAGCAGAGGAAGAACATGTATTGATCAGCGTGAGCAATCTGCTAGAAGCAACCCGCCAGCGTTTTGAGGAGCAACTGGAGGAACGTCTGGAAACCGTGGACACCTATCTAGAGGGCTTGGCGCTGGAAGAGAGCAGTGACGGTCATGGATCGCCCCAGATCGTCGATGAGATCTCCAGTCTGGTGCATGTACCACTCAAATTATCTTCTACTGAGCAACGCGCCATGAAGGAGGATCCGGATCTGGTAGCCGAAAGCCTTCAATCACAAATATCAGCTTTCTTGATCGAACAATCTGTTATTCGTTTGATCGGAGCTGTGGAAAGACGTCTGGAAGAAGACCTGGACATTGATAAATCCCAGCTGGTTGCCGAGGATTGGGATACACTGACCGATCAGATGCTAGAAACGATCCAGGCTGGCTTCGGACGGCGACATAAGCGTTTGATCGGTGAAAATGGTAATGGACAGATCCCTAAAGACCTGGAGAAATGGCTTGAAAAGGGGGATAGCGCATTGAATGATGTGCAGTTACTGGGTCTGTTGATCCAGATGCCCCAAGGGTCACGAGCCAGTTTCGATAAACGCACTCACCGCCGCGTGTGGCGGCGAACGACGCGCCTCACATATTACTATGCAGCTGCTCAATTGCTGGAAAAGCAAGATCCAGAGGAGGTAACCGAGGAAGTTTTAGCGCACCTGGAAGCTGCACAGTCCGCCATGCGTTACGCGTGGGGGAGCAGTGAATTGAGCCGGCTGGCCGCTTCTCGCCCGGTCGAATTGGATGATAAGACCCAATTGGGTTTGCAAACGATTTTCAATGAGAAGCGTTATACGGAGATCAGCGAGAGCCCATTAGGTGATTTGAGCAGTGAAGAAAAGCTGAAAGTGATTGATGAACTCGGTCGGCAGGCATTGACCGAGATATACCGACAGCTCATTTTGGGTGTGATCTCCGAGCTGTGGGTCGAGTACCTGACCAGCATGGAAGCACTGCGAGTCTCAATTGGCCTGGAAGCATATGCCCAGCGTGATCCGCTGGTGCAGTATAAGAACCGCGCTTTCGAGATGTTCCGTGAACTGCTGGATAACACGCGGACAGGTGTAGTCACCCGGATGTTCATTTACCGCCCGCGCGATATGAGCAGCGTGCAAACCTCGGTCAGCTCACCGCAGCCCGAACCACCCGTATTAGTTGCTGAAGCCCCCCAAGCCAGCCCTACTGAACCAGAGGAGAAGAAAAAGGGGAAAAGAAAACGCCGCAGACGCAGACGCAGATAAGTTCAGCACCACCCCATGCAATCCCGCACTCCTGAGTTTTACCGTTCTTTACCCAAGGTGGATCTGCACCGCCACCTGGAGGGTTCGCTGCGCCTGGGTACGCTTCTCGAGGTAGCAAGAGCATTTGACCTCGATTTACCAGGGACCGGTCGCCTGCGTCCCATGGTGCAAATCAATCACAGCGACCCCTTGACTTCACAGAATTTTCTATCCAAATTTGAGACGCTACGAGAATTTTATCGTTCCCCAGAAGTGATCGCGCGCCTCACGAAAGAGGCGATCGCAGATGCTGCGGCGGACAACATCCGCTACCTTGAGCTGCGCTTTACGCCGGTTGCATTGAGCAGAGTGGAAGATTTCCCCATGAACGAAGTCCTGGATTGGGTGATCCAAGGGGCAAATGAAGCGAGCTCCAAGTACGAGATCAGCACGCGCTTGATCGCCAGTGTCAACCGCCACGAAAGCCTCGAACTCGCGGCAAAGGTGATCGAACTGGCCATAGATCGACGTGAAGATGGGATCGTGGGTATTGATCTGGCGGGAAACGAGGCAGAATTTCCAACTACCCCTTTTGCGCCTCTCTTCCAGGAAGCCAGGCAAAGCGGAATGCACATCACCGTGCACGCAGGTGAATGGGGCGGTCCTGAGAATATCCGCCAGGCTATCAACCTGTTGGGCGCAGAGCGGATCGGTCACGGGGTGCGCATCATGGAGGATGAGACTCTTGTAACCCAGGCAGGCGAGCGAGAGACCACATTTGAGGTTTGTATCACCAGCAACTACCAATCTGGCGTGGTGGCTGAACTGCGTGAACACCAGCTGAAAAAAATGATCGCGGCAGGATTAAACGTGACCATCAACACCGATGATCCCAGTATTTCGCAGGTCACCTTGAGTGATGAATATCGAGTGGCCTGTGAACAGCTCGGATTAACGTTTGAAACGCTCCACGAGCGGGTGTTGGCTGCAGTGCAAGCAGCTTTCCTGCCCGCAGCCGATCGAAAATTATTGGCGAATTCTCTGGAGGGGGAGTTCCCCAGTCTAGACTAATTGACCTTGTTTCACTGATCTCCCCCCATGCGTCTTTCCCATTCAGCTACAGACAGGCGGATCAGGCGGCGGATATCTTCATCTGGGATGGCGTCAATATCCGTGTAGCTGTGCAATCCGACCTCGATCATCATTCCCCGGTCGGGTGCTTCGACCATGCGAATACCCCGATCGGCGAGAGGCGTGTCCTCCAAGCTGGCTTGTAATATCTCATCAATCTGGGTGACAATACTTTTATCAAATTCATCCTGGTCCGTTTGACTCGATGAGCTCTTAGGCAAATTGAAGACTTGTAAAGGATTCAAGCTAGGACCCTTCACTTTGTCAACTGTCTGATCAGCAGGTGCGGGGAGAGGATCAGAGGATAGGCGGGGAGAAGGATCGGGAATTTCTGCCATTCCACCCAACCAGGTCTGTAATTCTTTAATATATCTGATTAAACGTTGACTCTGTTCAGGTTTAAGGTCGGTGTCCCGCTGGTAGGATACGCCATCGAGCACGATCACCAAACGCTTGTCCTTACCCCGGTGCCAGAGGCGAAGTTCGCCCGACTCAGGGAGCGTTGTCTCCGGGGAAGGCTCGCGGGAAGAGGACTCTCTGCGCATTGATATGAGTAATGCTCCCAGCAAGAAGCCAATCACAATGCAGATCCCAGCCAGTATGATCACTCCAGTAACGTTCATAATTCATACTCCTTCAGGAGAGTTATCCGATCAACCGCTTCCAGATGAGGATGCATTAGCGGGAGGTGGCTGGCAGTGCGAGCAGTAATGCGTTCCCCGCTGTCCCACAAGGATGCGCTTGACGGGAGCACCGCAAACCAGGCAGGGATCGCCTGTGCGCTGGTAAACACGAAAATAATTTTGAAAATCACCCCCCCGATAGACCCAATCGATGCTGGCTCCCTGGCGGTGGATGCCTTCTGATAATACCTGCCTGATGCTGGACAACAAGCGATCGGATTGACCACGATCGAGGCTACTTGAGATCACCCGGGGATGCAAACGCGCCATATGGAGCGCTTCATCCGTGTAAATGTTGCCCAACCCAGCGATGAACGTCTGGTCGAGCAGCAGGGGTTTCAGTTGACGGCGGTGAGCATGTAAGCGCTGGTGAAAATCAGGTGGGGTTAGATCTCCATCCAAAGGTTCTGGACCGAGCTTGCCCAGTTCGGAGGCTGGGTCAGCTACCAGCCAGGCGCGACCAAACTTGCGAGTATCGTTGAATGCCAGACGTCTGCCGTCATCCAGATCAAGCATCAAACGATGGTGCAGGGCAGGTGGCTCTGTCTGAGTCTCGAGAAAGAGATCTCCGCTCATGCGCAGGTGGAAAAGCAAAGTATCTGGTGATAATTGAAGCAGCAAATATTTTCCCCGGCGTCCTACATCCCCAACAGTCTGACCCTGAATGCGCTCATGGAATTCAGCCGGGGCAGGTTCTGCCAGGGTACGCTCCCAAAGCAAATGGCTGGCCACCACACGGCGACCGATCAAGGTAGTGCCGCCCCTGCCACCGTTCCGCAATGCATTCTTTATGGTCTCGACTTCAGGCAGTTCGGGCATGGTTTATTCGTTGAACATCTCACCGACGCTACGACCTTCATGGGCGCGGCGGATGACTTCTCCCAGCAATGGGGCAACCGATAGCACACGCAGACGATCACCTAGCACAGCTCGCTTCTCCTTCTCAATAGGCACCGTATCAGTGGTGATGATCTTTTTCAAGGGAAGTTCTGCCAGGCGCTCAACAGCTCCTTCCGAGAATATGGGGTGAACGCACACAGCGTAAATATCACAGGCGCCTTTTTCGTCCGCCAATTTCACTGCCTCACCGATCGAACCGGCAGTGGATATCTCATCGTCAATCACGATCACGTCACGGTCAGCCACATCCCCGATCAACGTCAGTGCAGCTGGACGGGCGTCTTTTCTTGAGCGGCGTTTTTCAACAAACGCGATCGGTGCATCAAGCTTGGCGGCGAAGTTGCGACCTTTCTTAGCGAACCCGAGGTCAGCCGCCAACACGACCGGATTCTTCATCTTCAAGCGCAATTCATTCATATGGGCGATGAGGATGTGAAAGGCGGTCAACACATCACCTGGGATGGAGAAGAAACCCTGGATCTGACCGGCATGCAGGTCCAAGGTCATATAGCGGTCGGCGCCCGCAATCTCGATCATATCGGCTACAAGACGGGCAGTGATCGGCACGCGGGGCATATCCTTCTTATCGGACCGGGCATAGCACATATAAGGCACGACGGCGGTAATGCGGCCAGCAGAATCCAGGCGCAGGGTTTGCAGCATGATCAGCAATTCCATCAGGTTGCGATGAACGGGCCGGGAGGTGGTCTGGATAACATAGACATCCTGGCCGCGTACGCTGTTATGCAGCTTGACGAAGAGATTATCGTTCGGGAACAAGGTCACTTCCCGTTCGCTGAGCGGCAGATTTAAATAGCGAGCGATCTGGGAGGCCAATTCGGGTGAGCCAGTACCGGCGAACAGCTTGATCTCGCCGTATGAGATATGATCGTGAGTTGGTTTGATTTGGGGCATTGTATCCTCCGTTTAATCCTCCCACTCAGGGCGTAGCACGCTCATAAACAAGACATCATGATATGCACCGTCGTGAAACTCGGCCTGGCGCATGCGACCTTCGTGCACGAAACCGGCTTTTTCATAAGATCGAATGGCACGCGGGTTATCCTCAAACACACGAAGAGAGATTCTGTACAAATTCATGGTTGAGAATCCATGCTTGAGAAGCACACCCATGACCTCGGTGCCGTAGCCCTGGTCCCAAAAGGATTTGTCCCCAATGAAGATACCCAATTCAGCATTTCTACTGCGCCAATCGAGTTTGTGAAAGCCGGAGTTGCCGATCATCTGCCATTCCTCGCCCTGCTTGACCTCAATCACCAGGGGGCGCTCTTCGATCGGGTTCTTGAGCATGGTTTCAAACCAATTCTCCTCTTCCGCCATTGATAGGGGATAACGCAGCGCCAAGCCATGCCTGACCTCGGGATCGTTCAACCAGATGACGAATTGGGGGAGATCTTCCCGTTCCACATGCCTCAAGCGGACACGGTCTCCGTAGATCATGATTCTTGACCTCCATCTAACAACTCATTCACCGCCTGGTGAGGTGAAATTTGACGCGCAACCAAGCTGTCAATGATTTGTTGATATTGTAAATCAGAAACCCCCTGCCGCCAGCGTTCGACCAGTTTTCCCTGGAGGAGCATATCCAGTTCGGCAACCAGGCGAGCCCTATCGCGGTCCTGCCACTCACCACTCTTCTCCAGGTGATCACGATGGCGGGCGATGGCGGCTGCCAGTTCAGGTACACCGTCTCCCTCTGTGGCCACGGTGCGCAGGATGGGAGGTACCCATAGATCTTCATCAGCTGTCGGTTCTCCCTGGGGAATGGATTGAAACGTTCCGTGATGCCTGAAAACGCGCGGTGCGGGATGGGCCAGCTCGAGCATGGTTCGCAAAGCGCGTTCAGTGTTTTCTACCCCGGGGCGGTCTGCCTTGTTGACCACCAGGACATCGGCGATCTCAAGGATGCCAGCTTTGATGGCCTGGATCTCATCCCCCAGACCAGGCGCTTCGACCACAATGGTTGTGTGGGCCAGGCGAGCGATGTCCACCTCGGCCTGACCCGCGCCGACGGTCTCGATCAGGATGATTTCAAATCCCGCCGCGTCGAAGACCTGGGCCATACTGGCCGTAGTCGGAGCAAGGCCTCCCAAGGATCCCCGTGCAGCCATCGAACGGATGAAGACCCCTGGATCCCCAGAGAGATCTCGCATTCGCACCCGGTCTCCAAGGATAGCGCCCCCGGTGAACGGACTGGAGGGATCGACAGCGACGATGGCCACCTTGAACGGAGATTCACCAGGTGGCGGTTGGCGGTAAAAATGAGCCAGGCGGTTGACAAGGGAGGATTTTCCAGTCCCCGGCGCGCCGGTCACCCCTATATAGTGGGCGCGGCCAGTATGGGCAAAGAGTTCACCCAAGGCTTCCTGGCCGGAGGGTTTATCGTTTTCGATCTGTGAGAGTAGTCTCGCCAGAGCGAGGCGTTCACCAGACAATACAGAATCTGTCAGCGACATTTAACTAAGGAGAGAGGGATCAGGAGGCAGGTTCACCCAGGACAGCCTGGCGGACATCGCGTATGATATCTTCGGTCAACGTCCCCGGACCATAGATACCCACCACGCCGATCTCCATCAAACGAGACACGTCCTCATCCGGGATAATGCCCCCCAAAAACACCCTGACGTGCTCTTGCCCGTTAGCCTTGAGCAGTTCGAGCACACGCGGCACCAGCGCCATGTGAGCGCCAGAGAGTATGGAAAGACCGATCACATCGACATCCTCTTGCAGAGCAGCCTCGGCGACCATCTCCGGTGTTTGACGCAAGCCGGTGTAGATGACTTCCATTCCGGCGTCGCGCAGGGCACGTGCCACGACTTTTGCACCGCGGTCATGACCATCCAGCCCAGGCTTGGCCACCAGGACGCGGATCTTTCGTTCGCTCATCCTACCTCCCTGGAGTTCATGATTGTGTCACCGATTATACCGCGATCGTTAAAAGGTTGACATTCCACAATGAAAGCGAATATCAAAATTCGACGAAAATTTGATCACTAAGACAAAAAGATGAATAGATGAGAATAAGCAGTGAAAACAGACAGGAAATTTCAAACAGCTACAACAACTTTTTTATCAGAAGGGATATCAGAACGGGTGATTGCAAAGGTTGGAAGAAACTGCTGGATTATTGGTAGAAGAATAACGACACGCCTATTGGCGGCGGTTTGTTCTGCCCGCCGGGTATCTTCCCAGATACCCATCCACAATTTCTCCTAAATTACCAAGTCCAGCCCTGATCTGGGCGATCGGATCTTGCACCTTCCAAGCTCCAGGCTCGGCGACAGCATGCAGAAAGCCACCGATACGAAACCAGAAGATGACCATGCGGTAGAGCGGCATCATGGGCAATATCCACAAGAAGTTTTGTAAGCGTTTGCGGGCAATTTGATTCGCCCCCAACCAGGCGACTCCAACCCAGGCCAGATCGATCAGCAAGTAAAAAGTATACAGCACGATCAAGGCCATGATGATCAATGACAGAGAATACCCGAAGAGGGTCAAGATGGGCAGCAGAAATGTCCACACGATCCTGGGGAAGGCCAGCGTATGATCGACGAGCAGGATTCGAGCCGGAGAAAAGCCACGCAATCTCCAAATCGGTCCCTGCATGAGCCGCTCATGGCGGGCACTGACCTCAATTTGGCCACGCTGCCAGCGAATACGCTGGGCATATAGAGCACTCAGCGATTCAACAGGGTGCACATAAGCGACTGCTGAACTCACGCAAGCGATCCGCCAACCTGGGAAGCGCTCATATATTTCAAAAGTGAGATCGGTATCTTCAGTGACCGTATCTGAGCTATAGAGGGAAGTCTGCAACAACAACTCCCGGCGAAAGGCAGAAAAGGCCCCAGAAAGCG
>Ga0209742_10000671_pt1 | contig 17542 bp, 14 predicted proteins | sample DeeMarSeWOR38_10_FD_187462 | JGI IMG/M metagenome (GOLD analysis project Ga0209742, IMG submission 187462) | Marine sediment microbial communities from White Oak River estuary, North Carolina - WOR-3-8_10 (SPAdes) (version 2) | ecosystem: Environmental > Aquatic > Marine > Intertidal zone >... | reverse complement strand
CAACTTGTTGTTCTAGAGTGATTTATCTCGGAGGTTTTGCGAAATTAGTGAAAATCGCATCAGATGCTAATCGGATCGTGAAGGAAGGTTTTGGTAAATTCTTAATATCAAAGGGATTTTCTAATTGAGTGATATCGATAATTTTGCTTTATCTACCCATGCATAACCGAATCCGAAATAAGGGAACCTCATGCGGTGATTCTTCCCAACTTTTGTGGTGATCAGTTCCAGGTTCAATTTCTCACCACAACTCCCTGACATCACTTCCGTCCATGCATAACCGTATCCAAAATAGGGGAAATTCCATCCCCTTTTCCTGGTAACTTTCTTGGCCTTCAACGTTGCTTCATTGCCAGCGAGGCTTCCTTGAATTGCTTTTCCCCAGGCGTAACCATGCCCCAGATAAGGAAAAGCAAATTTCCGATCTTTTCCGACTTCGATAGTGTAAAAGTCAACTGTGATACCTTGACTTGCGCCTCGCATTCTTTTTGCCCAGGCATAACCATAACCCAGCCATGGGAAACGAAACGATTTAGATTTGTTGACTTCAATGGTTGCCAGGTCAACCTCTAATGCACCCCCATTTTCGTGAATAATTTCCACTAACCTCTCATAGGAAATCTGTTCGCCACTTGATAACAGATCCAAGTGTGGTTCATTAACGAGAGGATTCTTGCAATTTGGACACTTGCCATACCACCCCTTATATTCACATTCGCATATTGCACAGTACATAAATAATCTCCAATTAACTGGATTATTCTACATTTAAGTCATCTCTTTATAAATATAGCGATCTTTTACGAAGAAAACAACGTTCTGCGGTATTGTTTGGAACCCTTCCGCTGTGTTGATCTTGAAATAAATCAATTCATCTTTGGTCAGCACTATCTGATAGAACTCCTGCTCCCTGTCGTTCTCCCCCATATGATTTCGCTCCTGCAAGAAGTCGGCTGAATTTTCAGTCGACGAATCTATCAGGATTTATTCATGACCAGGGCACTTCGTTCAAATTGGCAATCTGATATTTGATAGGCGATACGATTAGGAAGGATTTTGTGATGAGCCCAGACACACCACTCTATGGCTGGGGAGCTGAATTGCCTATCCGAGGCAGGGGATTAATGGTGTGCTCAGCACCACCACAGGTGGAAAAGCATTTTATATGAGCATGGTGATGTGACTGATGTAACCTGTGTGACCGATAGATTTATATTGGCATATTGGTTGAAGAGGTAAAAATTGATATATCTGGTATAATTTTGCGGTTGATTTGCTCGATCGTAAGTATTAAAACCTTGATAACGCCGGGTATAACCCGGTGTTATTTTACGTGAACTAGTTTTTTATTCGCATGGAGGCCTAGAGCCATTATGGAGAAAAGTGAATACTTGGATTTATATCACCAGATGGTGCTCATCCGCCGCGTTGAGGAACGATCTGCTGAATTATACCAGCAAGGGAAGATCGGGGGATTCCTGCACCTTTACATCGGTCAAGAAGCAGTTAGCACTGGGTTGATTTCAGCTCGGAAACCCGGTGACAGGGTGATCACTGCTTATCGGGATCACGGTGTGGCGATCAATGTGGGAATTTCGGCTAGGGAAGTCATGGCAGAATTACTGGGGAAATCCACCGGAATATCGAAAGGCAAAGGTGGATCTATGCACATGGCTGATGTTGAGAAGAATTTTTGGGGAGGACACGCTGTGGTAGGTGCGCATTTGCCGATCGCGGCTGGTTTGGCCCTGGGTGATCAATATCAATCCAATGACGGTGTTACTATCTGCATGTTCGGTGATGGTGCAACCAATATTGGATTCTTTCATGAGGCACTCAATCTCTCCAAAGTTTGGAATTTACCCGTTCTGTGGGTGACTGAAAATAACAAGTATGGCATGGGCACCGAAGTGGAGCGTGCATCAGCGGTGTCCGAAATTTCTCAAAAAGCTGATGGATATGGGATCCCTAATGTCCGCATTGATGGGATGAATGTGATCGATGTACACCAAGCTGCTGAGGAGCATTTGGCATATATTCGCGAAGGAAATGGTCCATTTTTCTTAGAAGCGATTACCTACCGCTTCCGTGGGCACTCAATGGGAGACCCGGAGCGATATCGCCAAAAAGATGAGGTCAAAAAATGGCAAGAGGAAGATCCGATCGGCATCTATCGCCAGTATCTTCTTAAAGAAAAGATTGCTTCCTCCGAGGAATTGGACGATTTGGAGAGCAAGGTCGAAGCAGAAACTCAGGACGCGATCGAATTTGCTGAATCGAGTCCTGAACCCGGACCAGAGGAATTGTTCACGGATATTTATGCGGATAATTGACAGGATTATTGTTCTACAAGTGTAGAAACAAAGAATTCCAGCAATTGTCGCCTTTTGAGGATATAACATATGGCTAGAATTACAATGAGGGAGGCTATCTCTCAAGCGTTGTGGGAGGAAATGGAAAGCGATGAAAGAGTTTTTATTATGGGGGAGGAAATAGGTGTTTGGGGAGGCACTTATGCTGTTACAAAAGGATTCTATGATCACTTTGGCGAAAAAAGGGTACGAGATACACCGATTGCGGAAGCGGTGATCGTTGGTGCGGCGATAGGTGCAGCCCTTACCGGGCTTCGCCCAGTGGCTGAGCTCATGACCATTAATTTCGCCTTTGCTGCAATGGATCACATTGTAAACGAAGCAGCAAAACTACGCTACATGTTCGGCGGTCAATTCACCATCCCCTTAGTGATCCGCACTCCTGGGGGGGGAGGTCGTCAACTAGGCGCGACGCATTCCCAGACGCCTGATGCGATCTTTGCTCATTTCCCTGGTTTAAAAGTTGTTGCCCCTGGTACGCCAGAAGATGCGAAGGGGATGCTGAAGGCAGCTATTCGCTCTGATGATCCGATCCTTTTTATCGAACACGCTACTCTTTACCAGGTCAGAGGGGAAGTTCCTGATGGGGATTACGTTACTCCTCTTGATCAAGCGAAGGTTCAACGACCTGGAAATGATGTGACATTGATCACCTACAGCAAGATGCTGGAAAAATCTCTTGTTGCGGCTGATGAATTGGCCAAGGATGGAATTGAGGTTGAGATAGTCGATATTCGCAGTTTGCGCCCTTTGGATATGGGACCGATTCTTGAATCATTCAAGAAGACGAATCGGGCAGTTATTGTTGAAGAGGGATGGCGTTCGTATGGAGTTGGAGCAGAAGTATCTGCTCGCATTTATGAACAGGCATTTGATTATATTGATGCTCCGATTCAACGTGTTGCCCAGGATGAAGTTCCTCTCCCTTATAATCGAACATTAGAACAGATGGCTTTACCACAAGTGGAGGATATCATTCAGGCGGTCAAGGAGGTGCTGTAATGGCGGATATTGTCAATATGCCTAAACTGGGCTTCGATATGGCTGAAGGTGTCCTGGTGCGCTGGGTTGTTTTGGAAGATGAAGAGGTACAGAAAGGGCAGGTCTTAGCTGAAATAGAAACAGATAAAGCCACGGTTGAGGTTGAATCTACATATGCGGGAGTGGTTCGCCGGCATTTAGTTGAGGAAGGGGCTATCGTACCGGTAAGTACACCAATAGCGGTCATAGGAAAAGCTGACGAACAAATTAATTTTGACCAGCTGGTTGCCGAACCGGTTGAGCAACGGACAGCAGAAGTGGGGGATGCTGTAAGCAGGGACCATATTGAGCAACCCGAAAGCATCCAAGTGCCAGAAGGGGATGATGGTGCCGCCTTTCCGAGTGGCGTCAGAGCTTCTCCCTTGGCACGTCGCATGGCAGAGGAATTGGGAATCGACCTTCGCAATGTGAATGGGAGTGGTCCAGGAGGGCGGATTGTCAAAGCTGACCTTGAGGCTTTCCAAGCAGCTCCTCAAGTCAGTTTGACTCCAGAGGTTATTGATTATCCAAGCCTTTCTTTGGAAGTACCTGAAGACCACCTGATCCCTTTGAGTAAACTGCGTGTAGCCATCGGCAAACGAATGGTGCAGTCCAAACAAGAATTCCCTCAATTTTTTGTTACTCATGAATATGATGTGGATGATTTGATGGAATTTCGCTCCCAGGTTAATGCCGTTCTTCCGGAAGACGAGAAGACTTCGGTCAACGATTATATTGTTAAAGGGGTCGCTAGGACCTTGCGTGAGTTCCCTAATCTAAATGCAAAACTCAACGAGGATTTTGGATCGGTCGTTCAATTCGGTCACATCAATATCGGGGTTGCTGTTGCAGTCGAGAATGGCTTATTAACTGTTGTTTGTCGCGATGCTGATCTAAAATCCATACGTCAGATATCAAAAGAAATCCGCTCAATGGCAAATAGAGCCCGTGAGGGAAAGGTTAAAGTTGAAGATATTGAAGGGTCAACTTTCTCGGTGAGTAACTTGGGCATGTTCGAGGTCGAGGAATTTATTGCCATCATCAATCCACCAGAAGCGGCCATCCTGGCAGTGGGTTCGGTTAATCGAGTGCCTGTAGTTAAAGAGGATCAGGTAGTTCCTGGATGGCGGATGAAGACCACCATCTCTGTTGATCACAGAGTGAGCGATGGTGCTGAAGCTGCCCAATTCTTGCAAGCTTTGGCTAGGTATCTGGAAGAGCCTTTGAGGCTGGTTATTTAATCTTCAGGTTGAGAGGCGAGAAATTGGCCGAAGAATTGGATCACCTACACAAGCGGTTGTCAGCTGAGGGCGATAAAACGATCGCCTTCTTTGAAGCCCTGCCAGAAGTCGATTGGAATCACAAAGTATATCGCGCCGGATCGGGTTGGCGCATAAGAGAAGTTCTCGCTCATTTCATTTCCGCAGAACGAGCTTACCAGAGATATTTGCGAGAGGTGTTAACAGGGGGCTCGGGCGCGCCAAATGACTTCGATATCAATGAGTTCAATGAAACTGATGTCGCCGCAATGAATGATATCAATCCAGATCAATTACTTGAGTCTTATAAATCCACGCGGGAGTACACTTTGCAAGTGACATCATCTTTGAAAGAGAGCGATCTGCATAAAAAGGCAAATCACCCATGGTTTGAAGAAAAGGAAGTTGGCTGGTATTTAAAGCTAATATATCGGCATAATATGATGCATTTACAGGATGTACGCAAATCCTTACGAACAGGAGAATCGATTCCAGACTCTGATGGGCATTGATCTGGAAGAAATATCGCTCCCTAATATGATCTAAGTAATCTGGTTATTTAAGACGATTATGACATCTGCAAATTACGATTTGGGATATCTGAATGCAGCAGTGAATTTACTGCAGGAATACTTGCTTTCTGATGAAATATATTGGCAATTGAATGTGAGCTCCCCTTCCGGAGAGCCAGCATACCCCAGTCTTACTCTAGGAGGCTTGTTGCTTGCTCAAGCGCGCACACAAGCAAGACAGTTGTCACCGGATCAACAGGTCCAACAAACTCAGCTTCTTCAAAAAATTGACCAATTGAAGACCAAATGGCGTTCCGCTTGGGGAAAGAAATCCAAGAAGGAATTCCATGCTCGGCTTAATTTGTGGAGAGATTTCCTGGATGATTATCGCCGAAATCCGTATGACAATGTTGATCGATATGCCTACGAGGTTACCCGGCGTGTTATGCTTCATTTGCTGGAAAGTGAAATCGATGAGATCCCGCAGTCTGAATCAATATTATTGAGCGGTTTGGATGGTATCTTGGCAGGATTGTTGACCACGGGTGAATTCATTTGGGATGAAGAACTCGCATCCGGGTTTCCGCGCGGTGAATATCCTTATCTTTATGGAAATTTAGAAGGATGATGTTTAATTACTGTATGGGGGAGTAGCTTTCCAACAAAGTAGATTGCCCGCTTCCAGATTGTAGACAAATCATAAGCGCTCGCAGACCCCCTTGAGGTTCAGTATCCGTCAGGGCAAGGATTGGCTTTTTTAGCCCCAGATCTAATTCGGATTCAACTGAGATTCTGGTAACACCATCCTTCATAAAGGATTGAAGCACAAAACCGATCGCTCCTGGATCGTTTGCAACTGCGGAAACCACACTCTCCGGTGATGGCGCGATGTGAGCCAGGGGGCTGAAACGGAAACCATCTAAGAGTTCGGATTTGAAAATCTGGCTCAATTGATTGCCTTCCGGGTAGATCCAAATTACGATTGGTTCTTGATAATCGCTGAGATCAGACCAATTCTCAACCTGACCAGCGAAGATCGCCCGTAATTGTTCCAATGTAATCGCATCATTGGGATTTAATTGATTAACGATGATGATTAACTCATCTTGTGCAATTGGGATAGCGTAAGATTCTGATCTAGGGTTCTCACCCAACCACAAAGATAATTCTTCAGGTTCATTATCCAGCTGTGAAGAAGTTGAAGTATTGAGGATGACAGCGAATTCATCGTGGCCATTCGCACAAGATTGTAAGGCATCTGTGATGGGTGCGAGATAAGGTGGAAGAGTGATAAGTATTGGTTGTGGTGAAGGTGGAATTGTCGCTAGTTGTGTGGAATCGCAAGCAGTCAGAAACAGGCATATGAGGATTAATATTAATATTCCGCTTCGCATGTTTTGAGGGTTATATAACGATGATAAGCAGAGTGATCACCCCGACAATGGCACAATATGCCGCAAAATAATTTAGTGAATACTTAGTTAGAAAAGATAGCAACCAGCCAATGGCAAGATATCCGACTACAGCCGCGGCAATAAAACCAGGTATATAAACGGGCAGTACAGCCGAGATATTATCAATTGCCAACAGGTCTCTCGATGCTTCTAATCCTGCTGCGAGCATTATTGGAGTTGCCATTAAGAACGCGAAGCGTGCTGCCGCAGGACGCTCCAGATCGCGAGTCATTCCACCCGCGATCGTCGAGCCAGATCTGGATAAGCCTGGGAATAATGCCAAAATTTGAAAAAAGCCGATTATCAGAGCGTCAACCCAATTGATCTTCTCTAATATTTTTTGCCGGTTTCCTACTCTTTCGGCGATGACGAGCAGAATAGCTGTGGCAAATAGGGCTATTGAAGTCACCAGAGGACTGTTAAATGCTCTCTCAATCGTGTTCTTGAGCAGTAATCCAGCTACCCCTGCTGGGACTGAGGCCAGTAGAAGGTACCAACCTAAGCGAGCGGGTTGGCTCTCGAATAGATGCCTGCGGCGAATTCCACGTGCCATGCCTCTCAAGATGACATAATAATCTTTCCAAAAAAATGCCAGAACCGCAATCAGTGTAGCAACTTGAACTAATACATCAAAGATAAATGCTTCAGCTGCTGGTATCTCCCAACCTAAAATGTAGGGGATGATCACAAGATGCCCAGAACTTGATATCGGCAGAAATTCTGTGATACCCTGTATGATCCCAAGGAAGATAGATTGCAATACAGTCATGTTCCTCTGCTAGTTCTTAATCCAATGAATGCCTACTCAGTGAGTTCTTTCATGCCAAGCTTGATCCTTTGCTGAAAAAAAAGATCACAGAATTCATTAAATTTGCCTGCGATGATCGCATTTCGGATATCATCAAGGAGTGAAATTAAGCTGAAAAGATTGTGAATTGAAAGTAAGGTTGAGGAGAGCATTTCCTTGGCGATGATGAGATGGCGAATATAAGCGCGGCTGAAGTTTTTACAAGTATAGCAGTGGCAATCATTCTCGATCGGTAATTGGTCGCTTGCGAAATTGGCATTCACCAGATTTAATCGTTCTCCGAAACGCGTCATCGCTGCATTGTGTCTTGCTAATCGGGTCGGCAATACACAATCGAAAATATCAACTCCTCTCATAACACTGTTCACCAGGTCTTCGGGGGTGCCAACTCCCATCAGATAGCGAGGTTTATCCTCTGGGAGTACATGATCGACTACTTCCAATATTCTATACATCTCATTTTTTGTCTCGCCAACGGAGAGCCCACCTATTGCATTGCCGGGAAAACCCAAGCTGGCTATATACTCTGCAGACATGATTCGTAAGTCCTCGAAAATCCCACCTTGGATAATACCGAATAGAGCCTGATCGGAACGCGTTTTTGCCCTTAAACTGCGTTCTGCCCATGTATGTGTTCTATTTAACGCGATTTCTGAATAAGTCTTGTCATAAGGTTCTGCACACTCATCAAAAGCCATTATGATATCTGCACCAAGGCTTTCCTGGATGGTAATCGTTTTCTCCGGTGTAAGACGGTGGGTTGAGCCGTCGATATGACTCTTGAATATTACGCCATCATCATCTATTGTGCGGCTTTTCGCCAGAGAAAATACCTGGAAGCCACCAGAATCAGTCAAAATTGGGGCAGACCAGTTCATGAATGAATGTAATCCCCCCATATTAGCAACCAATTCTTCACCAGGACGCAGGTGTAGATGATAAGTATTGGCCAGAATTAAAGTGGCACCTAGATCGGTCAGGTGTTCAGGGGTCAGTGACTTTACCGTTGCCTGGGTCCCAACTGGAGCAAATGCAGGTGTTTGGATCTCCCCATGCGGGGTATGAAATCTCCCTGTCCGAGCTCGACCTTGAGTTGCATCGATTTCGAAGGAGAACGGGGGCGTGATCACAGCCGTTGATTATACCCTTTTTCCGATGATATAATTTCATTTGTCTAACAATTAAGACTTCCGATTCAAAAAACTCTCAAGGAGAATTGTATGCGGACTTTAAATTTGCCTGGACCTAAAGCCAAGGCGATTCTCGAACGCGATAGGAAAGTGATCTCTCCATCCTATGTCCGTGATTATCCCTTCGTTATGGATCATGGCAAAGGAGTTGAGGTTTGGGATATTGATGGTAATCGTTTTCTCGACTTTGCCGCAGGAATTGCTGTTGCCTCAACTGGTCATTGCCACCCACAGGTCGTCCAGGCTATCCAGGATCAAGCAGAAAAATTCATTCATATTTCGCCGGATTTTTATCACTCAAAAATGGTAGAGCTGGGGGAAAAACTAAATTCGATCGCTCCATTCCGGGAAAAAGCTGTCTCCTTTTTGACTAACTCAGGTACAGAAAGTGTGGAGGCAGCCATAAAATTGGCCCGGTATCATACGAAACGTTCTCAATTCGTTGGGTTCTTGGGATCATTTCATGGAAGAACTATGGGTTCTTTAGCATTTACGGCAAGTAAACCTCATTATCACGAGGGTTTTTACCCTTTGATGAGTGGAGTGACTCATATCCCATTTCCAAATCCTTATAGACAAGTATTGAACTCTTTACCAGGAGAAGATTATGGTGAGACAGTAATCCGATACCTGGAAGAGCAGGTATTTAGAAGGGTATTGCCTCCCAGGGACGTAGCTGGTATTCTCGTCGAGACGATCCAAGGAGAAGGGGGGTATATTTTCCCTTCAAAGGGATTCTTTCCAGCACTACGAAAAATTTGCGATAAGTACCGGATCCTCTTAATCGTGGATGAGGTCCAAAGTGGGGTGGGTAGAACCGGCAAATGGTGGGCGATCAACCATCAAGGCATCGAACCGGATATTGTATGTGTTGGGAAAGGGATTGCTTCGGGAGTTCCCTTGGGAGCGATGATCGCTCGGGAAAGTATTGTAAACTGGCCAAAAGGAGCACACGGGAATACTTTTGGAGGTAACCCACTGGCTTGTGTGGCAGCGCTAGAGACAGTGGATTTGATTGAGAGCGAGTATATGCAAAATGCGGCTCAGGTGGGTGAGCATGCCTTAAAAGTCCTTGGTGATATCGCAGATCGACATCCTTGTATAGGTGAAGTAAGGGGTAAGGGTTTGATGATCGGGGTTGAATTTGTTAAAAATCGAGAAACTCGTCAACCGGACCGAGAATTGCGCAATCAAATCGTTGACTTCGCTTTTAATCGCGGGTTGTTGACATTAGGATGTGGAGAGAGCACCGTACGGATAACGCCTCCTTTGAACATCTCCCGGGCTGAAATTGATGAAGGCTTGAAAATTTTTGAGGAAGCCATAACACTCTCTGAGCGTGAATCTCAAACTGCTTATGTTACCTGATTTTCGAGTTCGCCAACGTGATTATCTATTGGAGATTGGTCGGGCGATTACCCAGGAGCTTAACCTGGATAAATTGCTCGCCCGGATCTTAAATGTTTCAGTTGAGATGTTGGCTGGGCAGGCAGGATTAATTGCCTTGCGAGGCGAAGAGGGTGGCTGGCAAGTAGCTACTTCTCATGGCATTCCACCAGCATTCTTGAATTACCTTGACCCATTGCTTAAGGCGATACCTGATCAAGAGGATCCTGCCAAATTTGAATTACCCCACATCAATTCCTTGCTTACTAAGGTTACTCGCATTGCCAGCCTTGGATTTCTTGACGGTGTGGGATTACCGATGGTTTTTCGCAGCCGGGTAGTTGGAATGATTTTTGTCTTCAGGAATTACTCAGGCAGGTTCTCGAATAACGACCGGGCATTACTGCAAAGTTTTGCAGATCAAGCCGCGATAGCTGTTAGAAATGCACAGTTCTATTCCCAAATTCGCCGTGATAAACAGAGAATGGATACATTGCTCGATTCAGCTGCGGATGGTATTTTAATTTTAACTTCAGAAAATATTATCGAACGCTGTAATCCTGCATTTGCTAACCTGTGGGGTAAACCAGTGGACAAAATCATTGAGCATCCCCATGCGGAAGTGATTAGCTGGACCCATGTTGAGAGCGGGTTGACTCTGGAACAAGCACAAGTTCAAGGATGGCCGCTCACCCCTCATGCAACTCTGTATGTTGAAGGTGATCTCAATCGTCCTGATCAGATGCCATTGCCGGTTGGAATAACTTATGCGCCGTTATTATCTCCCGAAGGAATTTTGACCAATGTCGTTGCCACTGTTCGTGATATCACTCATTTCAGAGAAGCTGATGAGATCAAACGTACTTTTATCTCGGTTATCAGTCACGAGCTGAAAACACCCATTGCTTTGATCAAAGGTTATGCAGGCACACTAAGAAGGGAAGATGCGACCTGGGATAGAGCAGTTGTACAAGACAGTCTTGCAGTGATAGAGGAAGAGGCAGACCGACTAACTGAATTGATTGAGAATTTGTTGGATGCCACTCGACTACAAAGCGGTACTTTGTCTCTCAATCGCTCTGATCTTGCATTAAAGCCAACTGTGCAAAGGGTAGTCGAACGTTTCAGAGTCCAGGCAACGCAGCACAAATTCATCGTTGATTTTGAGCCGGATTTTCCAGTCATTATGGGTGATGAAAATCGTATTGAACAGGTGCTTTTTAATTTGCTTTCCAATGCGATTAAATACTCTCCAGATGGGGGTGAAATCCGGATATCTGGACATGTGCGCCGTGAACAGGTGATCACTTGTGTTTCTGACCAGGGACCGGGGATTGCACCAAACGATATCCCTTATGTTTTTGATCGTTTCTACCGCTCAGTTGATGCGAGTCGGACGACAAAAGGCGCTGGTCTCGGTTTATTCTTATCTCGGGCGGTTGTAGAGGCTCATGGCGGAAGAATATGGGTCGATCCAATGCCGAACCAAGGTGCCCGGATTTGTTTTTCATTACCACGGTAAAAGTTTCCTGGGTATAATCTAGCGAATATATGAGTAGGTAGATACTGATATTTATCGAATTTAAGTCCAGGATATTTGCCAATATTTTTCGAACAATCCAATAGAAAAAAGGTAGATCACATAAAAATCTTTATTTAAAACGATAATTATTCAATTAGGAGAAGAGAATGGCCCAAACTCGGATAAATTGTCCAAATTGCAAACAGCCAATCATGGCTGATGTACAACAGTTATTTGATGCTGGTGAAGATCCATCTGCAAAATCTAGATTACTTTCTGGGATGGCAAATTTTGTTCAATGTGGGGTTTGTGGATACCAAGGAGCGTTGGCAACACCCATCGTTTACCATGATCCGGAAAAGGAATTATTGTTAACTCACATTCCACCTGAAGTCGGATTGCCAAGGGATGAACAAGAGCGATTATTGGGTGGTCTCACCAAGCAGGTGGTTGACCGTTTACCTGCTGAGAAACGAAAAGCTTATTTACTCACGCCTCAAGCACATCTGACTATGCAAGGCATGGTCGAACGTATTTTGGAAGCCGATGGAATCACAAAAGAGATGATCCAGGCGCAACAAGATAAGCTAAATCTTTTGCAAAGGTTATCGACTACAAAGGATCCGAGTGTTCGTCGAGAGATCTTGAAAGAGAATGAAGAATTGGTGGATGCGGATTTGTTCAATCTTCTTGGTCGTCTTCGAGAAACCGCATCTGTTTCAGGCGATCAAGAATCTGAAACTCAGTTGGATGAAATCCAGCAATTGCTCATTGAAAATACGGAATTTGGCAGGCAGGTGAAACAGCAGACCGAAGAGGTAGAAGCAGCGGTTAAATCACTGCAGGATGCTGGTCAAGAATTAACTAGAGATGTGCTTTTAGACCTTGTCATCGATGCACCAAATGATGTTCGTTTGAGTGCACTCGTCAGTTTAGCGCGCCCTGGGATGGATTACTCATTCTTCCAGATGTTAACTGAGCGCATTGATCGAACGGATGGAGATGAGAAGGAACGACTCATCGCGTTAAGAGAAAAGTTGCTTGATTTAACTCGCCAGATTGATCAAGAACTTGAAGCTAGATCGGGACAAGCCCGGCAATTACTCAACCAGGTTCTGCTAGCTGATGATGTGAATGAAGCTATTCAAAATATTGCCCCTCAGATCGATGAGTTCTTCTTACAGGCTGTTCAAGGGACTTTAGATGAAGCTCGAAATAGTGGAGATCTTGAAAAAATCAATAAACTAAACCAGATCAATGATGTGATCCGTGAGGCAAGTGCACCACCTCCAGAAATCCAATTCATTGAAGAATTGCTTGAGGCACCTGATGAAGATAAACGACAGCAATTAATTGATGCGAATCAGGAGAAAATCACACCAGAATTCTTCCAGATGCTGTCTGGCTTAATGGCGCAGGTGATGGATTCGGATCAGGACCCTGAATTGATAGAGAAATTTCAGGCAGTGAACAAGCATGTACTGCGGTTTTCGATGCAAGCTAACTTACAGGGTAATTAAAAATTGGTGTTCGTTGCGTTCAGGTTTGGTAGCTTATTTGCTTGAGCAAGGATTATCCCTCTCGCAAACAAAAGAATGCACATAGATCTGTAAAGTTTATCCATGAGGATATCATCTTCAATTTAGATTTACCGATTTCTAAGGTTAACAAAGTTTCTATTGGGGGGGGTTATCCAAACGAAGGCCATGCCCTCGGATAGTGATGATATAGAGATGATTGGAATCAATAGACGCTAAACGATCTCGCAGGCGCCTGACCAACGCGTCGAGAGCTTGTTCAGATACATCAATTGCATTCTCCGCGCCCCAGATTTCGGATATGATTTCTTTGCGCGAAACCACACGAGTTTGCCGTTCATACAATAATTCCAGTAACTGAAATTGTGATGCGGATAATGGCGGTATCACTTCCTCATCGCCGATCCAGACCTGTCTGGAGCTCTTATCCAGGCGCAGTAACCCTTCTGGTGTTGCTGAAATGCCACCCATCCCCTCTAATTCCAGGGGCATAGTGGCATCTGAACTTAGGAACATGAATTGTTGGGCAAATGCAATTTGGATCACATCTCCGTCTTTTAATTTTCTTGAATCTTCAACCAAAGATCCATTTAGGTGGGTTCCATTTTTGCTGCCGAGATCCTCAATTTTCACACCTGAATCCGACAAAGTCAAATGGGCGTGTTTTCTCGAGACTTGACGACTGGGGATAATGATGTCGCAATCCATATCACGTCCCAATACGATGTTGTCGCGCACCATCCAACGTTGACCATCGAGAGGTCCTGATTGACCAATCAGCACGGGGTTATCTTCGCTGTTTCGTTCCATAATAAGAACCTCCGCGAGTATAATACCATTTAATTAGAGGACTGAAGAAGGAAAATGCCCACTCCAATTAAACCTGGAGAAATACTGCGCGACAGATACAAAATTAGCCGGATCATCGGTCAGGGGGGTATGGGATCTATTTACCTGGCAGAGGATATTCGGCTTGAAGGGCGGCAGTGTGCGCTCAAAGAAGTCCAACATGAAAGTTCACTTTCAGGTGATATGCTTACCCAGGCGCAGGAACAATTTCTTCGCGAAGCAACTATTCTCGCACGATTAGATCATCCCAATCTTCCAAAAGTCTCCGATTTCTTCTCTGAAGGTAACCGTGAATATCTGGTCATGGACTTTGTTCCAGGGGAGGATTTACGAACTTTGATGATGGAGGCAAGAAGTAGTAATAGTTTTCTTTCTGAGAAGGAAGTGTTAAGCTGGTCAGCTCAATTAGCTGATGCCCTGACTTATATGCATCGCCAGGATCCACCAATCCTTCATCGTGATATTAAACCTAGCAACTTAAAATTAACTCCTAGTGGATTGATTAAATTAGTAGATTTTGGATTGGTTAAAATACTTGCTTCTGAAGAGATGACGATTACAATCTTGCAGGGTCGCGGTACAGCTTTATATACTCCGCTAGAACAATATGGAGGCGATACTGGGCACACGGATGTACGTAGTGATATCTATGCATTTGGTGCAACCCTTTATCATTTACTTACTAATAATGCTCCAGTAGAAGCTCGGGAGAGATTTCTTCATCCTGAGAGCTTGATCCCTCTAAGGCAATTCAATTCGGATATTTCAATTCGAACTGAGCGTGCAATATTGTGGGCATTAAGTTTGCATCCAGATGAACGCCCACAAAGCGTTGAACAATTCAGGCAGGCATTAGTTGGCGACGTAAATCCGGTAACTCAACCCAGACAACCCATGCTTAGACCAACATTGGCTGATTTGGTCGCCTCTCCTACGGACAGAATACTCGTTGCCTTAGTTATTGGGGTGATCTTGATCAGTTTCTTTGTTACACTGCTGCGCTAAGGAACATGTTATCTTGAGTCACTAGCCTTCTGCCAGCCAAATGAAGCTCCCCAACCTAACCCTGAACCCAGAATTGTGACAATTAATATTCCCCATGCACCGGGAATTTGGAGTAGCTGCTCGCTGCCCGGTAATCCAAAAGCGATGTACAGGTAGGCTAATAAACCGCCAATAACTGCAAGTAAACCAGAACGCAACCCCCAACGCATCAATCCGAATGTTGTGGTGAACCAGTAAATAATCAATCCGATTACAATCGACACGATGGTTGCGATTGCCCAGTCTCGGATACCAGTAGTGCTGGGTGGGGTGGGAGTTTCTGGAGTCGATAATGGTGCAACAGCCTCAGTTTCATCTGGCTCAGGTGTAGACGTCTCTGTAGGGAATGGTGTGAGCACAATCTCTATTGTAGGAATTCCACCGGGTGGAATATCAAATTGCAGGTTGGAAGATTCGATTGCTGGATCGCTGCGAGCGCGAATAGTAACTGTCCCTGATTCTTCTACAAGGAATGTTGTCCGAGCAATCCCTCCTTGAGTTGATTCCTTTTGTGTGATCTCTTCACTTAATCCAGTACTGATAATAAAATCAACAATTGTGCCGTCAGGCACCGGGTGACCATTATGATCTACGATCACACCTGTGCGCACTGGGATCAGATCGCCAATTGTCATTTGAGGAGGTTGAATAGGTTCGGGGACATCAACGCTTGGTTCTGGGAGATCTAAAAATAGTTCAATTAATTGATCTGGATCTGGAGAAGTTGCCGAGATTAGATCATAATCAATTCCTGCTACAGAGACTGGTAGATCTCCCGTTGGGGCTGGTATTTCCCCAAATAATACCCGTGCTGCGGTATCCACAAATTGGGAAATTTTGCTATAGAGGCCATAATATGCACTCAATTTTGAAATTTCTGTCGCATCCAAGTAATATGGAGCATCAAAAGCGAAAACGACCAGATTCTTTTGTCGGAATAGATCAGGACGTTCAGCAAGGAAGCGTGATAGTGCTTGTGAGGATGGATTGTCTGACCTGACATCTGCTAAAGAAAAAACGATCCATTGTGCCTGTTCAATATCGCTCTCAATCACAGTGTAATCGGGTATTCTATCGATTAATGCAAGCAGTTCCTCAAATGAATAGGAGATCAAATTCCTTCGTAGCACTTGACCACCAGCAAATGGTCCATATAAGCGAAGGACAGCTTCTTCTAATTCGTTCTTGGAAAAGACTTCCTGTTCCAGGCATGTGGAACATTGTTGAGCCATGCGTACATCGCTGATGAATACAATCCGGTCATTTATTGTTGGTGGTTCCTGGATAGTTTCCGCTAAATCTGTAAATGAAGGACTGATTAGAGTTACCGCTTCCTGGGCTACCTGACGAGAAATCTGATTTGATTCTTCGAGTTCAGAAAGATTTATTTGTGGGGATAGTACCTGGCTAATTGTGAATATGCTGTCATATAAGTTATATTTCATAGCCAGGATTTTAAGGACAGATTCATCTACCTGTTCTTGGAAAGCTGGATCATCGCGATACTTTTGAGCAAATAAATCCAGTGTGCGAAGGATTGTAGAATAAGTGTCTGAATCGTTTGTTGAAATAAATTCGTCCCCAATGAATAACAAATCATTCCCAGAAAGGAAGGCATCTCGCGCGATAAATCGAGCGTTGAAGTTGAACCCAGTGGGATCAGCAAATTGACGGAAAGCTTCGCTCCCCAAATTGTCTGAGACAATTACGCCACCATTTTCAACCCAGGTTGCGAAGGGTGGCAAACTCATCAGCTGATCTAGCGCCTGGCGGTCCAAACTTACTGGACGGGTTGTCTCGCGTATATTTCCTTGAAATCCTTGATATCGAATGTGTGAGGTGAGCAAACCATCAACCGTGGCTGATTCTGAAGGAGCATTACCGGTGACTGCATAAAAAGGAGCTAATTCTATTTGCTTTAGTTGTTCGAGGGATTTCCTTACTGTTGCGACTTCCTCTTCTGGTAGGCGGTTCGAACTTCCATGTCCCGGGAAATGCTTCGCAACTACCGCGATTCTTCCTGAGCTGCCATCATGAACACCACTGACATAATCGCGCCCCATTTCACCAACCCAAAATGGATCACCCCCGAAAGTTCTAACTCCAAGATCTCCAGTACCCAGCTTACGGGGTGATTCTAGAACATCTAATGAAGGTCCTAATAGAAGGTTGATACCTAATGCTGAAAGATCGCGCCCCGCGGTAGCACCTACTTGACGTGCCAGATCTGGCTGAAATGTTGCGCCGATAGCCATTAACGATGGGAGAGAGGTTAAATCGTTGAAAATTTGGTCTTCTTGAGGACCATTGCCTTCTTGCGATATGCCTACTAATAGTGGGATAAATGCCGGACGGAATTCCTCTTCAGTCTCGGGTTCAATTTGATTGGATTGTGATGCAAACCATTCAGCATTTTGGAGTGAACGGACCAATTGCCAAACTCCTATTGCAGTTTGGGTTGGCGGTAAGAAGTTGTCGCTTTCTTTCTGGAGAATTACCCCACCGATATGATGGTTGACGATCAGGTCGTAAATTTGTGTATCTGCGTTGACGTCTGTACCATTGAATGTAATCAAAAATAATTGACC